>Ga0172382_10009468_pt1 | contig 13298 bp, 12 predicted proteins | sample Leawel138RmetaG_FD_122245 | JGI IMG/M metagenome (GOLD analysis project Ga0172382, IMG submission 122245) | Leachate microbial communities from a municipal landfill in Southern Ontario, Canada - Leachate well 138R metaG | ecosystem: Engineered > Solid waste > Landfill > Unclassified | place...
GATCAGACGGGCCAGCGGCCATATCGTACGACAAACCCAGATTCAGCATGGTGTAGCCCGATGTATCGCGCTCGCCCGACGCCACCCGGGTTTGACGGAACACGCGATACAGTGTGGCATCGGCAGTGAACTGACCCCATTTGGCAGCAACGCGGCCACCCAGTCGGGATGCCGGCATGCGAGCCAGATCATCACCGCCACGCAGGCGACCACGCACCAGGTCACCAAAGATGCCGACGGTAAACGTGCGGTTGATGCGGTAATCAACCGAGCCCTCCAGGCCGATGAAACGCGCATCCTGTTGCGTATAGCGAATCAGCTGGAAGGCCTCGTAGCGGTCCAGCGTACGGGCATAAATGTAGTTATCGACCTGGTTATAGAACAGGTTTAATGCAAAGGTCAGGTCACCCTCGGTTTTACGCAGGCCCAGGTCGATTCCTTTGGCGGTTTCCTTGCCCAGTCCGGCATCACCGATTTCGTAGGTATTTGAAGCCAGATGCACTCCTCGCGAGTACAGCTCCTGGGTGGTAGGCATGCGCTGGGCACGGGTCAATGCCAATGAGGCCTGGTAACCCGGAGCGAACTTCCACAAGGCTGCGGCCGAGAACGACACGGCACCGCCACGGTAGTCCTGGGCGCGGCTGTCAACGTCAATGCGCTGACGGTCATAGCGGGCCCCCAGCTCGAAACGCCAGTTATTCCAGTCATAGGCTTCAAACAGGCCCAACCCCTGGGTGCGTGTGATCGCTGACGGCATGAATCGTTCGGGCCCTGCCGTACGGAAATCAGACTCGGCCACCTGCACCGATACCGCCCCTTCCCAACCGGCAACCGGCTCATGGCCGATTTCAAAACGCAGGTCACGGCCGCGGTTCTTGAACGTGCTGGCCACCTCGCCGTGGGCTCGCTCATCGTGGCGATAGTCTGCAAACCCGGCCCCCCAACTGATGCGCGACACGCCCGAAAATGGTTTGCGGTACTCACCCCGCAAATCAATACGGTTTGACTTCAGGTGGACACGGGGCGGCTCGTCCGGGCCGCCATGATCATGTTCGTGGTCATGCGCGGCATGGGCAGGGTCATGACTGCCACAGTGCAACTGGCTGCCATGCGGGTGACATTCATCATATTCATGACTATGACCGGGAATGCCGTACTGGCTGCGCGTGCGCGAAATCGCAATCCCGGTAAAACCGTTGTCATGAATCCACGACAATCCGACACTGCCACTTTCCGTATCCTGGTCCGTGCCGGCCAGACGGTCGGTGCTCCAGTCCGGCACACGATAGTCTCCCGTGCGACGCTTCAGCCCTTGCACGCGCACGGCGATCGGCCCTTCGCCTGCGGTCACTGAAAACGCCCCGGCACGCTCTTTCAGGCCCGTGGCGCCGCGCAGGTCAACATGGCCCGCCACCCCGTTTTCCGGCACTGCGTCCGGGATGCGGCCATCAATGACATTGACCACACCACCGATAGCACCAGGGCTGTACAGCAACGCCCCCGGCCCACGAATCACCTCGATACGCTCGGCCAGCATGGGGTCAGCCACAATCGCGTGGTCGGGCGACACGCCCGAAGCGTCAAATGTGGCCAGGCCGTCGGTCAGCACCTGCACCCGTGGCAGGGTCTGGCCGCGTATCACCGGCCGGCTGGCGCCCGACCCGAACGTATCCGCCTGAACACCCGGCACCCCTTCAAGCGCAACGCCCAGGCTGGTCTGGTTACTCATCAACAAGGCAGTTCCGTCAACGATTTCCACCGGAACGGTCACGCTGTCCGTCGCCTGACGTAGCGGGCTGGCGGTAATCACGACCGGTGCCAGGGTTTGTACCGCTGCCGGTTCCTGAATTGTCTGTGCCGCGACCGGCGCCCCAAAAACCCCAAGAAGGGCCAGCGCAAGCGGCGCCGGATGATTCCATTGCATGAATGACTCCCGTCAAAATGCAACGTTATAACATAACATTTATAGATTAAAAAAATGGGGATGACGCCACCTCATCCCTCATCAATCAGCAGATAACCCGATCCGGCATCAGGCCTGCGACGCGCGCGCACCGGCTTCACTCGGCATCATCTGTACAGCCCCCTGGTCAGGGCCGAGCGTCTGACTTTGCTCTTGCGTATACGCATGCTCGCGGAACAGGAATTCGGCACGATCGCCCTGCCCGGCCTCGATGGCCTGCACAATCGAATGATGCTGACGGTGGGCATAAAACAGAAAGTCAAACATGCGCTGTTTGTTGGTGTTTGAAAATGCAATGCTCAAGGGTGCGGTGAAGGGCACGAGGTTGCAGCGCTCCGTCAAACTTTCCAGCAGCGGCATTTGGGCCGCTTCCAGAATAAGTGCATGAAAACGCGCGTTCATTTCGGCATAGCGCAGCTCATCATCATCGCGCAGTTGCCGATTGGCGAACAGCGCGTCGCCCTCGGCCAGACAGGCTTTCAGGGCAGACAATAAGGCTGGCGAAGGGCGCCTGTCGGCCACCTGACGTGCAGCGAACCCTTCAAGTACCGCACGCAGACGCAGAGCCTCGATACTGTGCTGGGCCGTGAACGCCCGCACGGAATAGCCACGCTTGCCTGCCGAAACCAGCAACCCTTCCTGGGCCAGCGCCGGCAACGCCTGGCGCACGGGCGTGCGTGATACGCCCAGGCGCGCTGCCAGCTCGGCTTCGGTCACCCGTTCGCCAGGCGCCAGTGCCCCAGCCAGAATCATTTCTCGCAGTTGAACCACCACCGGTGTTTGCTGACTCATAGGTTGCTTGCCCCAGAACTGGAAGATCAAAAATGAATTATATGGAATCCAATTTGGGATCCAAAAATAGATAAATCACCTATTTTTTATAAATTATTTGCTTTTTATGGATCCCAAAATTAGAATTCATCCTCGCATAGCCGCACCAGACCACCCGTACTGCCGCGTCACCACGGCGCAACAGGCACCTCCAGGGCGGCATCCCGTCTGAATCTTCGTCATCAGGAACTCGCATGGCTAAAATCATTGGCTGCATCGGCACCTCACACGTTCCCACCATCGCCCTGGCTTACGACCGCGGCCGCCAGGAAGACCCGGCCTGGAAACCCCTGTTCGATGGCTACAAACCCGTCGCCCAATGGCTCAAAGACAAAAAAGCCGATGTTCTGGTCTTCATTTACAACGACCACGCCACCACCTTTTTCTTTGACCTCTATCCGACCTTTGCGCTGGGTGTCGGCGAACGCTTCCCGATTGCCGACGAAGGGGCAGGCCTGCGCAACCTGCCGCATATCAAGGGCGATGTCGATTTCCAGGCCCACATTGCCGAATCGCTTGTCAACGACGAATTCGACCTGACCATCTTCCAGAACAAGCCCATCGATCACGGCTGCGCCTCACCCCTGCCCCTGCTCTGGGATCACGAGCCCGACTGGCCCGGTAGCGTTGTGCCCATCACCGTCAATGTCCTGCAGTACCCGCTGCCTACCCCGCGTCGGTGCTACAAACTGGGCAAGGCCTTGCGCCGGGCCATTGAGTCATACCCCAAAGACCTCAACGTTGTGGTCGTCGGTACCGGCGGGCTGTCGCACCAGATTCACGGTGAACGCACCGGCTTCAACAATGAAGCCTGGGATCTCGAGTTCCTTGAACTACTGCAGCACAACCCCGAAAAACTCATGGAAATGACCCATGCCGACTATGTACGTCTGGGCGGTGCTGAAAGCGTAGAGCAAATCATGTGGCTGGCCATGCGCGGTGCCATGCCCGACACCATCCGCAAGGTTCACCAGAACTACTACCTGGCCACCACCACCGCCATGACGGTCGTCTTGTTTGAAGGTGACGATGTCGCCGAACCGGCAACCACCGCCACGGCCGCCACCACTGCGTAAGGAGCCCCACATGAATCCGCAACTGAACGGCATTGAAACCATCGAAGGCACCTACGCTTTCGACATCCGAACCTGCAACCGCACACTTAACGCCAACCGCTTCTTCTGGAACATGATCCGGGCTGACTGGCGTGAACGCTATCTGGCCGACCCTGAAGCCGTCATGACCGAAGCCGGCCTGAACGACACAGAAAAAGAACTGGTACGAAAAGAAGACTGGCTGGGCCTGGTCAAGCACGGCGTCAATTTTTTCGTCCTTGAAAAGTTCGCCCGCGTCGCTCGCAAAACCAATCTCGAGGTCTACGCCATCATGCGCGGCGAATCCTTCGAAGACTTCATGAAAACCCGTCGCGTGCCCGACGCACGTTAACCTTGCTTGACAACCGGGTTTCCTGGGGCAGCCTGGCCTCCCGGATCACTCAGGGCCGGGTTATGCTACCCGATGGATCAACCCCGGCCCGCAAACACCCATGGAATTCTCGAAGCTGTCGCTGGCGCGGCGACTCAAACTGCAACAACTGGCCATCTTTGAGCGTGTTCTGGCGTGCGGTTCATTGCTGGCGGCCTCGCGCGAACTGCACATGACGCAGCCCGCCATCAGCAAGTCCATCCAGGAACTCGAAGAGCACTTCGGTCAGCCGCTGCTGGTGCGCGGTCGCCGGGGGGTACAGCCCACCGATTTTGGCCTTATGCTGCACAACCATGCCCAGGCCCTGCTGGCCGACCTGCGGTTTCTGGCCGACGACCTCAATTCCTGGAACGCCGGCATTTCAGGCAAGGTACTGGTGGGCACCTTGCTGACCGCTGCCGCCGACCTGCTGCCACGGGCCCTGATCCGCCTGCGCGAACTGGCCCCCAACGTGGTGGTCGAGGTCCGGGTAGGGGTCAACGAAAAAATGTTTGCTGAACTGACAGACGGTGAACTGGACATTGTCGTCGGGCTCATACCGACACAAGACCCGTCGCCCGCACTGCGTCATGTGACACTGCACACCGAAACGTTATGCGCCGTGGTGGGGCGGCGCCACCCGCTGGCTACCACCGGTGCAGTCAACCTGTCACAACTGGCCACAATGGACTGGATCCTGCCCACATCCCAGTCTGAAGCCCGTCACGCCGCCATGCATTTTTTCGATGCGCTGGGCATCCCCAAGCCCACCCGCATCATTGAATCTGTATCCATCATGACCAACCTGGGGCTGTTGATTGACTCGCGCATGATTGCCTTGATGCCGTTCAATGTTGCCAGGAAATTCGTACATCTGGGCCTGCTCAGCGTTCTTCCTCTGGGGCGCCAGCTGCCATTCGGTACCGTAGGCTACACCCTGGCAAAAGGGCGTAACGTAAGCCCGGCCACCCAGCGCCTCATCATGGCACTGCACGACGCTGACGCCGGCACCGAAACGTTCTAGCACCAGCCCACCCGCCCTTCGATAGCGGCGCAATCCTTTTTAAGTGCCTCAGCCACACTCTCAGGTATTCCTGTTGTTTATACAAAAACTGCCATATTTCATTAGCCAACACGATTTCATTTGATTAAAGTGAACAGAATCTGTCTTTCTTTGCAAGAAACACATTCTGGAGAGCATCTTGGCAAAATTCGAACTGCCCGCATCGTTGCGTCAAACGCGGAACTACGTCAATGGCCGTTTCGTTGAAACCGGCAAGACGTTCCAAAACATCTGTCCCGTTGACGGCCATGTTCTGTCTGACGTTCATGAAGCCGATGCGGCCCTTGTCAATGAAGCTGTTTTGGGTGCTCGCCGCGCGCTCGAAGGCGAATGGGGCCAAACCCACGTCGAAGACCGCGCCCGCTACCTGCACAAGGTCGCTGACCTGATCGAGCGCCGGTTCGATGATTTCCTGGCGGCCGAAGTGGCTGACACCGGCCGCCCCATGAACCAGGCCCGCAAACTGGATGTCTATCGCGGCATTCATAACTTTCGCACCTTCGCCGACCTGGGCAAACAGGCTCACGGTGATTTTTTTGAAACCCGCCTGGCCGACGGCACCCAGCTGATCAACTACACCACACGCAAGCCGCTAGGGGTCGTAGCCAGCATTTCACCCTGGAATCTGCCCATCCTGTCCCTGACCTGGAAAGCAGCCCCCATCCTTATCTGCGGCAACACCCTGATCTGCAAACCGTCGGAAGAAACGCCGTCCAGCGCCACCCTCATTGCCGAGGTGTTTCATGAAGCCGGGGTACCCGATGGCGTTTTCAACGTCGTGCACGGCTTTGGCCCCGGCTCTGCCGGCGAGGCCCTGACCACCCATGCCGGCGTTGATGCCGTCACCTTTACCGGTGAATCACGCACGGGTTCGGCCATCATGAAAGCCGTCGCCGATGGTGTAAAAGAAGTGTCCTTCGAACTGGGCGGCAAAAACGCCGCCGTCGTGTTTGCCGACGCCGACTTCGACGCCGCTGTCGACGGCATCATCCGCTCCAGCTTCACCAACGCCGGCCAGGTCTGCCTGTGCTCCGAACGTGTATATGTCGAACGCCCGATCTTTGACCGCTTTGTCCAGGCCCTGAAAGCCAGGACCGAAGCCCTGAAAATCGGCTGGCCCGACGACGAAGACGTTTTCATGGGTTCGCTCATTTCACGCGGTCACCGCGACAAGGTCGTGTCGTACTTTGACCTGGCCGTACAAGAAGGCGCCAATGTGGTCACCGGCGGGAAAATCCCGGTCTTTAACGACGAGCGCGACAACGGTGCATATGTCTTGCCCACCATCTGGACTGGCCTGCCCGACACCGCCCGCTGCATGCGCGAAGAAGTTTTCGGCCCGGTATGCCACATTGCCCCGTTTGATACCGAAGAAGAAGTCGTGCGCCGCGTCAACGACAGCGATTACGGGCTGGCCGCAGCACTCTGGACCTCCAACCTGTCACGCACCCATCGCCTGAGCCCGCGCTTTCATGTCGGCATCGTATGGGTCAACACCTGGTTTTCCCGAGACTTGCGCACGCCCTTTGGCGGTAGCAAACTGTCCGGCATTGGCCGCGAAGGTGGCCGCTACTCGCTGGACTTTTATTCGGAAACCACCAATATCAGCATCAAGGTCTAGTGCGGCCAGCGCCGCACAGCCCGCTCTTACGAACCCAGGCTACTACGAGACTCACACATGCAAGCACAAATTCAGGCATTGGCCAACCGGCTCTGGACAGCCTCACACGATGGCACCACCACGGCACCGCTGCGAGATGACATCGCGCAACTGGCCGAATCGTCGGGCACGCCGGCACTCGACATCGCCTACCGCATCCAGGAAGACCAGACGGCACGCCGCATGCAGGCCGGTGGCCGGCTGGTCGGCCGCAAGATCGGCCTTACGTCCAAAGCAGTTCAGCAACAGCTGGGGGTTGATTCCCCCGACTACGGTGCCCTGTTCGCCGACATGGCTATCGGCGATGGCGAGCCCATCGACTGGAACCGCACCCACCAGCCCAAAGCCGAAGCCGAGATCGCGCTCGTTCTTGAACGCGATCTGCCTCACCCCATCAACACCGTCGCCGACATCATCTCGGCAACTGCCTATGCCCTGCCCGCCATCGAAGTCGTCGGCAGCCGCATCGCCAACTGGGATATCCGTCTGGTCGACACCGTTGCCGACAACGCCTCGTCGGGGTTGTTTGTGCTGGGTTCGCGCCCGGTCCTGCTGCGCGACCTTGACCTGATCCGCTGCGGCATGGTCATGGAATGTCGCGGTGACCAGGTCTCGGTCGGCGCCGGCTCGGCCTGCCTGGGCAACCCGCTGAATGCCGCCGTCTGGCTGGCCAACACCATGACGCGTCTGGGTTCACCCCTGCGCGCCGGTGACGTCGTGCTGACCGGTGCCCTGGGCCCCATGGCTGCGGCCAAGCCCGGCGACGTCTTCACTGCCCACATCGAAGGCCTGGGCAGTGTCAGCGCCATTTTCTCCAACACTTAAGCAACGTGCCGTCACCCGACCTGCACGCCCCTGGCCTGCGCCCACTCATTCTTACAGAGGTCACCCCGTGAATCCGGATACCCAACCTATCTCCGTCGCCATCATCGGTTCGGGCAATATTGGCACCGACCTGATGATCAAAATTCTTCGTCATGGCAAAAACCTGCGCATGGCGGCCATGGTCGGCATTGACCCGGCGTCTGAAGGCCTGCAACGCGCAGCCCGCATGGGCGTAGCCACCACCCACGAAGGGGTGGAAGGGCTGATGAAACTTGATGTCTTCAAAGATATCCGTATTGTTTTCGATGCCACCAGCGCCGGTGCCCATATCGAACACGACCGGGTGCTGCGTGCCCACGGCATCCGTATCGTCGACCTGACACCCGCCGCCATCGGCCCCTATGTCGTGCCTGTGGTCAACATGAACGACCACCTTGATGCCCCGAATATCAATATGGTTACCTGTGGTGGCCAGGCCACCATCCCCATCGTCCACGCCGTCTCACGCGTGGCTCCGGTCACCTATGCCGAAATCGTGGCGTCCATTGCCAGCAAATCGGCAGGCCCCGGCACCCGCGCCAACATCGACGAGTTCACCGAAACCACCTCGCGCGCCATTGCCGAAGTGGGTGGTGCCAAAAAAGGCAAGGCCATCATTGTGCTCAACCCGGCCGAACCTCCGCTGGTCATGCGCGACACGGTCTACTGCCTTACCGGGCTCGACGCCGACCCGGTAGCTATCACCGCTTCCATCGAAGCCATCGTCGCCGAAGTGGCGGCCTATGTACCTGGCTACCGGCTCAAGCAGGCCCCCCAGTTCGAACGCTTCGACGCCGACCGTCCATTGAACGTCCCCGGCATCGGCAAGGTCAGCGGCCTGAAAGTGTCCGTTTTCCTGGAAGTCGAAGGCGCCGCTCACTACCTGCCCAAGTACGCCGGCAATCTCGACATCATGACCAGTGCCGGCATGGCCACTGCCGAGCGTGTTGCGCTCGGTCTGCAAGCCAACGCCGCTGTTTAAGCCTGATCCGGAGAACCCACATGTTTGACCCAAAAAAGAAAATCTATGTATCCGACGTCACCTTGCGTGACGGGATGCACGCCATCCGGCACCAGTATTCCCTGGATCACGTCCGCGCCATTGCCAAGGCACTTGACGAGGCCGGCGTTGACAGCATCGAGGTCGCCCACGGTGATGGCCTGCAAGGCTCCAGCTTCAACTATGGCTTTGGTGCCCACACCGATCTGGAATGGATCGAAGCCGTGGCTGACACCGTAAAAAATGCCAAGGTGGCCACCCTGTTGCTGCCCGGTATCGGCACCGTACACGACCTTAAAGCCGCCTACGATGCCGGCGCCCGCGTGGTGCGCGTTGCCACCCACTGCACCGAGGCCGATATTTCGAAGCAGCACATCGAATATGCCCGCGAACTGGGCATGAATGCCGTCGGCTTCCTGATGATGAGCCACATGAACGCACCGGAAAAACTGGCCGAACAAGCCAAACTGATGGAAAGCTATGGTGCGCAATGCGTCTATATCGTTGACTCGGGCGGCGCCATGAACATGTACGACATCGCCGATCGCTTCAAAGCCTTCAAGGCAGTGCTCAAGCCTGAAACCGAAACCGGCATGCACGCCCACCACAACCTTAGCCTGGGTGTGGCCAACAGTATCGTGGCCCTGGAAAACGGCTGCGACCGTATCGACGCCAGCCTGACCGGCATGGGTGCCGGTGCCGGCAATGCCCCACTTGAAGTGTTCATTGCCGCTGTTGAACGGCTGGGTCTGAACCACGGCTGCGACATCCGCAAACTGATCGACGCAGCCGAAGACCTGGTCCGCCCCCTGCAAGAACGTCCGGTACGTGTTGACCGCGAAACCCTGGCGCTGGGCTTTGCCGGTGTGTACTCCAGTTTCCTGCGCCACTCAGAAGCTGCCGCCGCCAAGTATGGCCTGTCGGCCTTCGATATTCTGGTCGAGCTGGGCCGCCGGCGCATGGTAGGCGGCCAGGAAGACATGATTGTGGACGTTGCGCTTGACATGCTCAAGCAGCAAGGCAAAGAGGTCAATGCATGAGTATCGATATTTACGGTTTCGCCGCCACACTTGACGATGCGGCACGCTACGCCAAAGCCGTCCCCCAGTTTGCGCCGGGCTCGTTCACCATTGAACAGGCCTACGACATCCAGCGCATGTCGATCCAGCGCCGTGTCGATCGCGGCGAAACGATTTGCGGCATCAAGCTGGGCTTTACCAGCCGCGCCAAAATGGTCCAGATGGGGGTCAGCGACCTGATCTGGGGCTGGTTGACCCAGCCCATGCTGCAAGAAGAAGGCAGCACCATCGACCTGTCGCAGTACATTCATCCGCGCGTCGAGCCCGAAGTCTGCTTCCTGACCCGCCGCACCATCGACGGCCCCATTACTGCCCTGGAAGCCGTGGACTATATTGAAGCGGTGGCACCCGCCATGGAAATCATTGACTCGCGCTACGAAAACTTCAAGTTCACCCTTGAAGACGTGGTGGCCGACAACTGCTCTTCGGCAGGCCTGATTGTGGGCCAATGGTCACGCCAGTTCGACGCCCTGACCAATGCCGGTGTCAGCATCGCCTATGACGGCCGCTTTGTCGTGGCCGGTTCAACCGGTGCCATTCTGGGCAACCCGATGCGCTCGGTGGTTCAGGCCGCACGCCTGCTGGCCGGTTGTGAACGGTCGCTACCCGCTGGCTCGCTGATTATGGCCGGTGGTGCCACTGCCGCCCAGGCCCTGACGCCTGGCCTGCACGTCAAGTGCGACATCAGCCGCCTGGGTGCGGTTGAGTTCTTCACCCGTTAAGGAGTCAGGCATGAGCGAACCACACGCCGCTGTTCTGGCCGAAAAAGCCAAGCCCCGGGGCCGTTTCCCGCATTACAAGCGCGCCGGCGACTTCATTTTTGTGTCGGGCACCAGCTCGCGCCGTCCGGACAACACTTTTGAAGGCGTTGAAGTCGACCCGATGGGCGTCACCAATCTTGACATCCGGGCCCAGACCCGTGCTGTCATCAAAAACATCGAAGACATCCTTACGCATGCCGGCGCCACCCTGGCCGATGTCGTTGATGCCCAGGCCTTTCTGGTCAACATGAATGATTTCGGCGGGTACAACGAAGTGTGGGCTGAATTTTTCGACTATTCAGGCCCAACCCGCACCACGGTGGCCGTGCATCAGTTGCCCCACCCGCACCTGCTGATTGAAATTCGCGCCACGGCGTACAAGCCTTTGTCCGGCAAGGAATAACCACCATGATCAACTTCAAATACGGCTATCCGCTTAACTTCAAAAGCTGGCTCGACGATAACGCCCACTTGCTCAAGCCGCCTGTCGGCAACCAGCAAATCTGGAAGAACAGCGACTTCATGGTCACCGTGGTCGGTGGCCCCAACGAGCGCACCGACTTTCACGATGATCCGGTCGAAGAGTTTTTCTATCAATTCAAGGGCAATGCGTCGTTGCTGATCTGGGATCGCGGCCAGTACGAACGCATTCACCTGAAAGAAGGCGATGTCTTCCTGATGGCCCCTCATGTGGCGCATTCACCGCAACGCCCCGAGGAAGGCAGCCTGTGTCTGGTCATCGAGCGTGTTCGCCCCAAGGGTGAGGCCGATGCCCTGCAATGGAGCTGTGCCAAATGCGGCACGCTGGTGCGTCGCTACGAAATGCAACTGACCGACATCGTCAAAGATTTGCCGCCAGTGTACGACCAGTTCTACAAAACCAGCGATGCCGAACGCGTTTGCCCCAGCTGTGGGGAAGTGCACCCCGGTCGTGACTACAAATCCTGGCACGCCACACTGAACAAGGCCTTTCCCAATCTGTCCGGAACTGCTGCAGCATGATTGATATCCATTCGCATTTTTTTCCGCTGATCAGTCAGGCCACGGCGTCTGCCATGGATGCCCAACAGGCTCCCTGGCTGCGCGTCAACGATGACGGTGAGTCCGGCCACATTATGCTGGGTGACAAGGCCTTCCGCCCGGTGTATCGCGCCCTCTGGGACCCTGACTACCGCATCAGCGAAATGGATGCCCAGGGCGTTGACCTGCAAATCACGTGCTCGACACCCGTCATGTTCGGGTACACCTGGGAGCCGGCCAGGGCTGCCGACTGGGCACGCCAGATGAACGACGAGGCAGTTGCCTTTTGCGCCAAACACCCTGACCGCCTGAAAGCCTTGTCGCAAGTCCCCCTGCAAGACACGAAACTGGCCTGCGAAGAAGCCTCGCGGGCACAGGCCGCAGGCTGTATTGGCGTGCAGATCGGCAACCATGTCGGCAGCAAAGACCTGGATCACCCCGATCTGGTCGATTTCCTGATCCATTGCGCCAACGAATCCATTCCGGTCTTTGTTCACCCCTGGGACATGATGGGCGGCCCCGATCGCATGCAGAAATGGATGCTGCCCTGGCTGGTGGCCATGCCTGCCGAAACCCAGCTGGGCATGTTGTCACTGATTTTGTCCGGTGCCCTTGAACGCATTCCCGAAAGCCTGAAAATTTGCTTCGCCCATGGCGGCGGCAGCTTCGCCTTTACCCTGGGTCGTGTCGACAATGCCTGGAAACACCGGGACATCGTCCGTCAAGACTGCCCGCGTCCACCGTCAGAATACGCCAGCAGGCTCTATACTGATGCCGCTGTTTTTGACCATAATGCGCTTAACCTTCTGGTCGGTGCCATGGGCATTGACCGCGTCATGATGGGATCAGATTACCCCTACCCGCTGGGTGAACAACCGATCGGTTCGCTGATCACTACCGCCCCGGCCTTCAACCAGCAACAGCGTCAAAAGCTGCTGGTTGACAACGCCAAAACCTTTTTCAACCTGACCTGACTGGTCATAGGAGACAATAATGAAAAAACGCAGTTTTCTGTCCTTGATTGCCGCTGCCATCGGCGCCTGTGCCATTGCAGCACCCGCCGTTGCCAAAGACTTCCGTCTGGGCCTCATCACGCCACCCCCGCACATCTGGACCCAATCGGCCGGGCAATTTGCCGAAGAACTGAAAAAGGAAAGTGGCGGCAAACACACCGTCACCTTGTTTCCTGCCGGCCAGCTGGGTAACGAAGCCCAAATGCTGCAACAGTTGCAAACGGGTGCCCTTGACATGGCCTTCATGACCGTGGCCGAAATCACCAACCGCGACCCCAACTTTGGCGCCCTGTTCGCCCCCTATCTGGTCAAAGACGTGCATGAAGCCGGGGCATTGCTGCAAACGCCTGCCGCTACCAAGCTGCTTGACGCCCTGCCCGCCAAGGCCGGTGTTGTCGGTATCGGGTTTGGTATGGCCGGCATGCGCCAGATCCTCAGTCGCTCGGCCGTAGAAAAGGCTGCCGACCTGAAAGGCCGCAAAATGCGTATCACCCCGGTTGACCCGATTCGTGACTTCTATGTCGCCCTGGGCGGTGCACCGACACCCTTGCCCTTGCCTGCCGTGTTCGACGCACTGGCC
>Ga0172382_10009471_pt1 | contig 13296 bp, 10 predicted proteins | sample Leawel138RmetaG_FD_122245 | JGI IMG/M metagenome (GOLD analysis project Ga0172382, IMG submission 122245) | Leachate microbial communities from a municipal landfill in Southern Ontario, Canada - Leachate well 138R metaG | ecosystem: Engineered > Solid waste > Landfill > Unclassified | place...
CGAAGCGTCCCGGACGCAGGGCGAACCGGGGCCGTGCGAAGCACATACTTGTCCCGAGCCTGAATGTCGCCGGGTTAACTGGGATGTTACGCGGCGACTTCATGAGGGCCGGGACACGCTTGATCGTGGTGCGTAACCGCGACGGCGTGGAAACTCTGATCCCCAATGAAAATCTGATCACCTCCGAGGTGATCAACTGGAGTTATACCGACCGTCATGTGCGGGTGCGCATTCCGGTGCAGATCAGCTACAACGATGATCCGGAGCAGGCGATGGCCCTGATGCTGCAGGCGGTCAAGGCCACCGAGCGCGTGGTGGCAGACCCTGCGCCGACTGTGCGGTTGCAGGAGTTCGCCGACAACGGCATCCTGCTGGAGCTGCGGGTGTGGATCGATGACCCGGAGGCGGGTGTCGGCGGCGTGCGTTCGGCCATCAATCTGGCCATCTGGCGTGCCTTCAAGCAGGCGGGCATTTCCTTCCCCTACCCGCAGCGCGACCTGTATATCAAGGAAATGCCGCACAGGTGATTGTTCTCTGCTCACCACGGAGGGCACAGCGAAAATGCGTTATTGCCGGGACGCCTCCGTGGCATGGCGTTTTGGTGTTGTAAATTTGTGCAGGGACCGAAACGGCTGTTTCGAAGTAGTAACCAGAACAGCCTGTGCGAAGTGCGTAGGTCGGGCTTCAGCCCGACGGCTTTTTGGCAGGTCAGGCGCCGATGTCGGGCTGAAGCCCGACCTACGGAAAATTGGCCGGCATTTCGGAAGCGCTGTTTAGTTAGAACCACTTCTTGATGCGGAACAGCAGCAGCAGCCCGCCGGCCAGCAGGGCCATACCGCCGAGGACGAGGAAATAGCCGTAACGGTGCGCCAGTTCCGGCATGTGGTCGAAGTTCATGCCGTAGACGCTGGCAATGAGCATCAGCGGCATGAAGATGGCGGAGATCACCGTCAGGGTGCGCATGATCTGGTTGGTGCGGTGCGCCACGGCGGAGAAGTGCAGCTGCACCAGCGCCTCGACTTCGTGCTGCTGGGTGAGGGCGAACTTGGTGACGCGGCGGATGTGTTCCAGCAGGTCGGTGTAGCGTACGTTGAGGTGTTCGCTGATCTCGACGCGGGTGCTGTCGCGCCAGGACAGCAGCGCGTCTTCCTGCTCTTCGCACAGGATTTCCAGCCGCCGCAGCTGGCTGCGGTGGCCCATCACGACATACCAGTCATTGAAGGCATGGCCCGGGTCGAGCAGCTTGTCGGCCCAGTCTTCCATCTGCAGGGTGAGCGGCTCGCGCAGGGCAAGGAAGCGATCCACCATGGCGCTGAGGAGCAGCTGCATCAGTCCGGCCGGGTCCATCGGCACGCGGCCAGTCTGGTTGAGCAGGCGTTCCTTGAGTCCCTTCACCGAGCGGCTGCTGCCGGACTGAATTGTCACCAGCAGGCCGTCGAACAGAAAGAAGGCGATGGGCCGGGTGGCGAACTCGCCCTCCTCCAGCTCCGGCGCCAGGCTGCGGAAGATCACCATGTCGTAGTCGGAGGTGGAATCGAAGAACGACGGGTGGGCGGTGTTGAAGCTGTCGTTAATGTGACGTTCGTGGATCTTGCGCCCGGTGAGCTGCTCCACCGTGGCATACCAGTCCGGCTCCAGTTCACGGGTGAAGTCGAGCCAGAGGAAGCCTGCCTGCGGCAGAGCGGGCAGGTGGTCGAGCCGCTGTGGTGGGGTGCCGTTGCCTAGCAGGAGGATGTCCATGGTGAGGCAGTTTCAAGTTTCAAGTGACAAGATACAAGTGTCATCCAGGGCGGACGGCTGGGCAATGTCGTAGGACGGCCGGCGGATACGCAATGAACAGGCACATCCAATCCACCCTGTCGCGGCTCCGCGACAGGGTGGATGACGTCTATCAGAAGAATGTGCCGTCGATGGGGGAGGAGGCGCTGGCATAGCGCTTGCGCGGCATGCGGCCGGCGCGGAAGGCCTCGCGGCCGGCCTCGATGGCCTTCTTCATGGCCGAGGCCATCAGCACCGGGTCCCTGGCTGCGGCGATAGCGGTGTTCATCAGCACGCCGTCGCAGCCCAGCTCCATGGCGATGGTGGCATCCGAGGCGGTGCCGACGCCGGCATCGACCAGGATCGGCACCTGGGCGTTCTGCACGATCTCCAGGATGTTGTAGCGGTTCTGGATGCCGAGGCCGGAGCCGATGGGGCCGGCCAGGGGCATCACCGCCACGCAGCCCATCTCCTCCAGGCGCTTGGCGATGATCGGGTCGTCGGAGGTGTAGACCATCACCTTGAAGCCGTCCTTGATGAGGATTTCGGCGGCCTTGAGGGTGGCGACCACGTCGGGGTACAGCGTCTTCTCGTCGCCCAGCACCTCCAGCTTCACCAGGTCGTGGCCGTCGAGCAGTTCGCGCGCCAGGCGGCAGGTGCGCACCGCATCGTCGACGTTGTAGCAGCCGGCGGTGTTGGGCAGGTAGGTGTAGCGATCGGGCGGCAGCACGTCGAGCAGGTTGGGTTCGCCGGGATTCTGGCCGATGTTGGTGCGGCGGATGGCGACGGTGATGATTTCGGCGCCGGCGGCCTCGGTGGCGCGCTTGGTTTCGTCCAGGTCCTTGTACTTGCCGGTGCCGGTGAGCAGGCGGGAACGGTAGGTCTTGCCGGCAATCACCAGCGGGTCATCGATATTGGGCATGGGGTGTTCCTGCGGCAGTGTGATGCGTGAATGGATGACAGAGTATACGGGACAAGCTTCAGCCGCCGCCGATGGCCTGCACCACCTCAACCTTGTCGCCGGGCTGGAAGCGGTGCGTGGCATAGCCGCTGCGCGGCACGATCTCCAGGTTCACTTCCATGGCGATGCGCTTGCCGGCGAGGTCCATGGCCTCGACCAGCTGCGCGGCGGTGTAGTTGTCGGGCACCTCGCGTGCCGCGCCGTTGACGTGAATTATCATGGGGGGCAAGCCTAGCGGTTGCTGGGCGTACTCGTCAAACCCGCGCTAGTATGGATTTGATATCCGTTCTGGGGTGGTTTTCAGGCGGCCTCAAACGCACAAAAACAACGTGGGTATCGGCGTCATGCAACGAAACCACACCGATTACATCTCTCCCCGGCAGGCCGGCACACTGGATGGCCTGCTGCGTGAGCGGGTGCGGCGCACGCCACACGGGTTGGCCTATCGCAGTTTCGTGCGTGAGGGCGAGCAGTGGAGCGAATGGACCTGGGGCGAGGCGGCGCGGGAGGTGGCGCGCTGGCAGCAGGCCCTGGCGGCGGAGGGGCTGGCCTCGGGGGACCGCGTCGCCCTGTTGCTGCGTAACTGCCCGCAATGGGTCTGGTTCGAGCAGGCGGCATTGGGGTTGGGGCTGGTGGTGGTGCCTTTGTATCTGGAAGATCGCCCGGATAACACTGCCTATGTATTGCAGGATTCCGGGGCGCGGGTACTGTTGGTGCAGGGGGAGCGCTACGGCCGCCTGCGCGAGGTGCTCGACGGTGTGGACTGCCTGCAGCGTATCGTGGTGGCGGGCGATGGCACGAACGGTGGCTATGGTGCGCATGCCTGCGTCCTCAGTGCGTGGTTGCCGCCGGCCGGCAACCATGAGCTGGCACCGCGTGCGGGCAAGCCCGATGACCTCGCCACCATCGTCTACACCTCGGGCACCACCGGCCGCCCCAAGGGCGTGATGCTCAGCCACCACAATATCCTCAGCAACACCGAGGCTGCGCTCAGCCTGGAACGTTTCCGCACCGACGACCTGTTCCTGTCCTTTCTGCCGCTGTCGCACATGCTGGAACGCATGGGCGGCTATTACCTGCCGATGATGGCCGGCTGCGCCGTGGCCTATGCCCGTTCGGTACAGCAGCTGGCCGAAGATCTGCAACAGCAGTGCCCGACCATCCTGATTGCCGTACCAAGGGTATTCGAGCGCGTCTACAGCCGCATCCAGGCCGGGCTGGAGCAGCGCCCGCCGCTGGCGCAGGCTCTGTTCCGCACCACCCTGGCCGTGGGCTGGCGGCGCTTCTTGTGGCGGCAGGGGCGGGCGGACTGGTCATGGCCCCTGTTGTTCTGGCCACTGCTGCAGCGGCTGGTTGCACACAAGGTTGCCGAGCGCCTGGGTGGGCGGTTGCGCCTGGCGGTGAGCGGTGGCGCCGCGTTGTCGCCCAGGGTGGCACGCTTTTTCCTGTCCCTTGGCCTGAATCTGGTGCAGGGCTACGGTCTGACCGAGGCCAGTCCGGTGGTGAGCGTCAACCTGCCGGCTGACAACGAGCCGTCCAGCGTCGGCCGGCCATTGCCGGGCGTCGAGGTACGTGTTGGCGCCGACGAGCAACTGTTGGTGCGTGGTCCCAATGTAATGCAGGGTTACTGGAACCTGCCCGCGGCGACCCGCGCGACCATCGATAGCGCAGGCTGGCTGCATACCGGCGATCAGGTGCGCATCGAGCACGGCCGCATCCATATCACCGGACGTCTGAAGGACATCCTGGTGCTGTCCAACGGTGAGAAGGTGCCGCCGTCGGAGATGGAGAGTGCCATTATGCTCGACCCCTTGTTTGAGCAAGCCATGTTGCTGGGTGAAGGCGAGGCCCATCTGGCAGTGCTGGTGGTGCTCAACAGCGAACATTGGCCAGGACTGGCGCACCAGCTTGGTTTGGAACCGCTCGCGGCGGACAGCCTGCGTTCCTCCGCCTTGCATCGCCTGTTGCAACAGCGCATCAGCCACCTGCTGCGCGACTTCCCCGGTTACGCCAAGGTGCGTCGGGTGGCGGCAACGCTGGAGCCATGGAGCGTCGACAATGGCCTGCTCACGCCCACCATGAAACTGCGCCGACGTGAGGTGCAGGCACGTTATGCAACGCAGATCGAGGCGCTGTTTCGCTGAGTGGAGAGTGCCTGATGGTGATGTGCCGGGACAGGCATACATGGCGCCCGAGGCCTTGGCGCGTTATCGTATGAACAACGTTAGCGGATGAACCGTGCCGTCATGAAGCCACACCTTCAATTCACCCTTCCCGTGTTGCGTCCTGCGACCACGCGCTCTTTCGACACCCGCCCGGCAGCGCTGGATGCCTGGTTGGCGCAGTTGCCGGTGGCCAATCTGGGGGAAACCTGCCGCCAGATATTTCTGGCCTTGTATGAGGTGAACCGCACCCAACAGCCGCCACAGCAACGGTTGGCATTTCTGGAGCGGTTGGCCATGCCGCTGGCGCTGGTATTGCCGTCGCTGCAGCGTCATTACATCGGTCAGCCTTTTCCCTTGCCGGAGAAAGCGCAGCAGATCGCCCGTCTCGCCATCGACCTGCAGGTGGAGCTGGTCATTGGTTACCGCCTCGTACTGGAGGGCGTACACCACCAGCCCTGGTACTCGTCATGGGGACAGGCACCGCGCAAGATGCTGGCGTCCCACCGCATGCTGCACTATCTGGGCGGCATCCTGAGCGATTACCAATGGCAGCACCTGCCTTATCCGCGCAGCGTGTGGCGTACGGTGCATCGCATCTTCCGCCATGAGGGGCATGCCGGCCGCATCCGCCGGCCAGTACCACCGCTGGCCGGCGCCGGTTCATCGGTCAATGTGCTGGATGAATACAAGCGCGTGCTGTTGCGCGCGCTGGTGCCGCTGTCGCGTATCAACACCGAGCAATGGCAGGCAGTGGGCGATCATCTGGATCGCTGGCTGGCGCTGGTCGAATTCGATCCGACCTCGGTGGAATACGGTTTCTGGGTGCGCCTCAACAGCGACAGTCCACCCACCGAACTGCCGGTGGACTTCAACCGTGCGATACGCGGGCGGGGCAAGCATACCGTGCTCAACACCCGGCGCCTGGTGCAACACCTGGAGCAATTGTTGGCCGGGCCGGATACGGCCTTGCCCTCCGGGCTGGAGCGAGGCACGGTGGAAACCCTGCGCAATGTGTGGAGCGGGGCGCGTGGCCGCCATGGCGAGCGGCGCCAGGGGCGCGGGCAGGAGGTGCAGGTGTTGATTGGCCTCAGCACGCTCTATCATGCCTTGATTGGCGGTTCGGCCGCACGGGAACACGCAGCTGGCAAGGAGATACGGCCGCCCTCGCTGCAGTCCGGTGCCAAACCCACCCAGCCTTCAGATATGCAGCCCAGCGTTGCCCGGGTTATCGATTACAGCGAAAACGGGTATGGCCTGTCGTTACCCGCAGCTACTGCACACCCGATACAGGAAGGGGACATCCTCGGCCTGCGCAGCGGGCCGGCGCAACCCTGGGAGATTGGTTATGTGTGTTGGCTGCGCGCCGTGGAGGGCGAGCCCTTGGCCCTTGGTGTACAACATCTGGCGGTGGAAGCCCTGCCCGTGGCGGTTTTGGTAGGCCGGGAAGGGAGTCGCAGTACACCGCTGGGATGCCTGCTCGGTAGTACGGCCACGGGCGAGACCGCACTGTTCATGCCCCACCTGCCGGATATCGAGCACAAGAGTCTGTACCTTGGTTATCGCGGCCATGCCATCCCTGTTACGCTACGGGAACGCGTCGACGGCTCCAATGGCTTCAGCGCCTTCCTGTTCGATACCCCGACACAAGATGAACAGGCCGGCCTGGCGGCGCAGGAAGCATGGCGTCAGCAGGCGGATGCGCCGGTGGCGGCGGCTACCGAGGCAGAGCGCTATGGTCAGATATGGCACACGCTTTAACCACAGAGCTTCTGTGGTAAAGTCGCGGAATTCTTTTCTTGGCAAGCACTCCAACTGCGCACGGACAAGGCGCAAAGGCCACTATGACAGGACGTCTAAACGTACAGACCCATGACACCAACGCTCAATCTCTCGATCCCGCCGCAAGGTAAGCCCGGTCCTGGTTCCTTCGACACCCGCCCCGAAGCGGTGCGGGCGTGGCTGGAACAGTTGCCGCTGGGGCATGCTGGCGAAACGGCACGCCTGCTCTATCTGGCCCTGCATGAGGTCAACCGTCTCGACATCAATATTCACCATCGCCTTGAATTTCTCGAGCAGGTAGCATTGCCCCTGCATGGTGTACTCACGTCTCTCAAGCCGCATTACACCGGCAAACCTTTCCCGCTGGAACCCAAGGCCGCACGGGTGGCACAACTGGCCACCGAGCTGCGCGCCGCGATGATCATCGGTTACCAGATCGTGATGCAGCAGAGTGATGCGCTGCATTGGTTCCGCCAGCGCAAGTGGCAGCGTGTGTGGACCACGGCGCTGCACCGCATGTTGCACTACTTCAGCGGCATCTTCGCCATTCGTCACCAACTGCATCTGCCGTCGCCTCCCGGCGCGTGGCTGATGATCCACAGTGCCTATCGGCTGCTGGAGGAAAACGAGCTGCTGGATACGGCACTGGTGCCGGTGGGGGGCGGCGAGGCCACCACGCTTGGTCATGAGTACAAGCAATTACTGCTGTTGGCGATGTTGCCACCGCAGCGCATGCAACCGGCGCAGCTGGAAGATGTGCGCCGCCACATGGCGCTGTGGACGGGAGCGCTTGAGTTGGTGCGGCCGGACAGTCCCCAGCGCTGTGCCGATACCTACTGTATCGACCTGGATCAGGACGCGGCGCCGGGGCCGTTGTGGAAACTGCATCCGGCACGGGAACCCAATATATACAGCCTGCGTGTGCTGCACATGACGCCGTTGCTGGAGCATATGACCCAGCAGGTGGCGCGGCAGCGCGCCGCTACTTCACATATCGCTCTGCCTTCCGGCGCAGCGGTGCAACGCGATACGGCCGCGTTGCTGCTGGCCTGCTGGCTGCGCCCGCCGCAGCGCGGCATTGCGCGTGAGGCAACCGCTGGTGCCGTGCACGTGGTATTGGGGCTGCGCGAGATCCATGCCCTGCTGTCGGGGGTTACCGTGCCGGTGGCGGAAGAGCCGGTTGCGCCAAGCACTGCGCCGACCGCTGCACCGACACTGCAGGTGCTTGATGCGCAGCTGGAGAAAAAGGAATCGTTTGCGCGCAGCCTGGGTTTTGTCGGCGATCGCGACGAGGAGGTCGACATCTGGGACATGGTCTATACCAGCCGGCCGCAGGAGCGGACCAGGTCCTGGGCCGAGGTGGAAGTGGCCAAGAGCTACACGCTGGTGATCGGCGAATTGGCCAACCGCAGTGAGGGTGGCTTGGGCCTGCGCTTTCCGGCCGGCCGGCTGGGTGCGGTGCGCGATGGCGATCTGGTGGCGGTCAGCACCTCCGACGATACCAGCGACTGGAGCCTCGGTATGGTGCGCTGGTTGCGCATTGGGGCCGATGGCGGCATCGAGCTGGGTGTGAAGCGATTGCAGGAACAGGTGGTGCCGGCGGCGATTCGTGTCGAGCAGGACGGTAAGCACAGTGCCCCCATCGATTGCCTGTTGGGCCATGAGCAGGACCAGCTGCGTGTGGTGTTGCCGCACATAACCGGGCTGGCGAACAAGCGCCTGCTGCTGGCCTCGGCTGGGCGCGAGGTGCCCATCATGCTGCTGGAGCAGCTCGAATCGTCTGCGGTGTTTCAGATGTTTCGCTGTGCCGAAAATCAGGCACGGCGGGAGCAGCCCGCAGCCAAGCCGCAGCCATCGGCAGATCCATTCGACAAGTACAAGTCGGTGTGGGAGATCCTTTGAGGGGCGAGCTCCTTTCTTCTTGAGACACGTCGCACCGCAGTAGTATGATGGCCACCCAACGCGGGTGTAGTTCAATGGTAGAACAGGAGCTTCCCAAGCTTCTAACGTGGGTTCGATTCCCATCACCCGCTCCAGATTCCCGAGCCGTCGATACCTGTAACGTGGGTGTGATGCAGCCCGTCCCTGGGCTTCACCCTGCGGGCGCACTGGCGTGCGTCCCTCCGCGCGTCCTGCGCTCCAGTCGATTCCCATCACCCGCTCCATATATCCTTTCTCTTCTCCCTGCTGTTTTCGTGGTTTTGCTCCCCGGCAGGTGTGTGCCAACCGGTGTAAGATCAGTCGTATTCCGCCCCCTGGCTCAGGACATCGCCTCATGAAGAAAGTCATCAAGCTGGTTGCCTGGCTGCTCGCCGCAGTGGTTGTTGTGGCGGTCGCGGCGGCGATCATCATCCCGTTGGTGGTCGATCCCAATGACTATCGCGACGAGATCAGTGCCGCGGTGAAGAAGCACACCGGCCGCGAATTGCTTATCGAAGGCAAGATCGAGCTGTCGTTGTTTCCCTGGCTGGGCGTGCGCCTCGGTGCGATGCAGCTGAGCAATGCCAAGGGTTTCGGCCCGGAGCCGTTCGTCCGTATCGGCACGGCGGACGTGCGGGTGAAGCTGCTGCCCTTGCTGCGGCGTGAAGTGGAAATGGAAAAGATCGTGCTGCACGGCCTGCAGGCGAATCTGGGCCGTCGGGCCGATGGCAGTACCAACTGGGACGATCTGATCGATGCAGCGGCCGGGACCGCCGCTCCGGCTATGAAGGAAGCGCCGGCCCCGGCACAACCGGCGGCGGCACTGGGGGCGCTGGCGCTGGGCGGTATCGAGCTGCGCGACGCCAAGGCGGTGTGGGATGACCGTATGGCGGACGCCCGTTACGTCATCGACAATCTGCAACTGGCAAGCAGCATCGCCAATCTCGACGAGCCGTTCGATGTGATGCTGGAGTTCGACGTGGACAGCAGCCAGCCGCAACTGCGTGGCCATATCCGCTTCGCCAGCCACGTTAGCCTGGCATTGCAGGACCAGAAATACCGGCTCGATGCCACCACCCTGGCGGCCGACATGCAAGGCGTCCTGATCCCCGGCGGCAAGGCCAGTGTGCACATGCAGGCCGACGTACAGGCCGACCTCGCTGCGCAGACGGCGAGTGTTGCCGGCCTGAAACTCGAGGCTCAGGGGGTGACGCTGCAGGGCAAAATGGACGCCGCGTCCATTCTGGCGCAGCCCGATATCACGGGCAGCATCCAGCTGGTCTTGACCGATGCCGCTACCCTGCTTGCGCCGTTCCGGGCGCAGCTGCCGCCGGAGATCAAGATCGCCGCCCTGCAGGGCAGCCAGGCGGAGATGGTGTTTGATCTGTCGCTGGGCCGGCAGACGGTTACGGTCAGTCGCCTGCATGCAAATGTGCTGGATATGGCGGTCACCGGCCAGGTGCAGGGCAGCAAGATCATCGACGCGCCGCAATTTACCGGTCACCTTGCGGTGAGTGAATTTGTGCCGCAGGACCTGCTTGCCGGCCTGGGGGTCGCCTTGCCGCCCATGGCAGATCCATCTGCGCTTACCAAGGCCGCGCTTGCCTTCGATTTCACCGCCGGCCTCGATCATGCGGCGCTCAATGAATTGCATCTGCGCTTCGATGACTCCACCCTGAGCGGTACCGCCTCGGTACGCAATTTCCAGCGGCCGGTGCTGCGCTATGACCTCGCGCTGGATGAGCTGGATGCGGATCGCTATCTGCCGCCGCCGCAGGATACGCCGGTGGCCGCGACGCCGGCGACCGCGGCCGTTGCCTTGGTCCTGCCGTCGGAGACCATCGAACAGCTGCGCGCTCTGGATGTGGAAGGCAGCGTGCGCGTGGGCAAACTCAAGGTGATGAACCTGCGCACCAGCGACATCCTGGCCACGGTGAAGGCGCGCGACGGTGTGCTGCGCGTGCATCCGGTCAATGCCGCGCTGTACGGCGGCCGCTATGATGGCAATCTCAGCTTCGATGTGCGCGGCGCGGCGCCCCTCATCGGCATGGATGAGAAACTGGCAGGCGTGCAGGCCGGGCCACTGCTCAAGGACTTCATGGGCAAGGACTACATCACCGGCACAGCCAACGTCAGTGCTAGGCTCACCGCCCGCGGCATCGACCCCATGGAGGTGCGCAAGAGCCTGAATGGCACCGCCGCCTTCAGCTTCACCGACGGTGCGGTCAACGGTATCAATATTGCCCAGCTGATCCGCAACGCCTATGCGGCCTATCAGAAGCAGCCGGCGCCCAAGGAGGAGGTACGCAGCACCGACTTTGCTGCCATCGGCGGCACCCTCACCATCGAGGACGGCTTGGTCAGCAACACCGATCTCAAGGCCGACTCACCGCTGCTCCGTGTCGAGGGGCGTGGCACCGCCCACCTGGTTACCGAGAAACTGGACTATCTGGTGCGTGCCGCCGTTGTCGGCACACTGGAAGGTCAGGGTGGCAAGGCGCTGGAGGATCTCAAGGGGGTGACCGTCCCGCTGCGCGTCAGCGGCAGCTTCACCGAGCCCCGTTTCAACGTGGAACTGAGTGCCCTGCTGGATGAAAAGACCAGGCAGGCGCTGGAGGTGGAAAAGAAGAAATTGCAGCAGGCGCTGGAGGCGGAGAAGGCGAAGGCGCAACAGACATTGGAGGCAGAAAAGGCGAAGGCTCGGCAGGAAGCGAAACAAAAGCTGGAGGCGGAAAAGAAAAAGTTGCAGCAGGAACTGCAACAGAAGCTGCAACAGAAGCTGCAAGAGCCCGCCAAGTAACGATGAGTTTCGCCGCCCGTCTGCTCGCCTGGTACGATGACCACGGCCGCAAGGACCTGCCCTGGCAATGCGACCCCACGCCCTACCGGGTGTGGGTGTCGGAGGTGATGCTGCAGCAGACCCAGGTGGCCACGGTGATACCCTATTTCGAGCGCTTCTTGGCGCGCTTTCCCGCCGTCACCGACCTCGCCGCCGCCTCTGTTGATGAAGTCCTCGCCCTGTGGAGCGGCCTCGGCTACTACAGCCGCGCCCGCAACCTGCACCGCGCCGCGGTACAGATCGCCAGCGAACATGGTGGCGTGTTTCCCGCCACGCTGGAGCAGGTGCTGGCCCTGCCCGGCATCGGCCGCTCCACCGCCGGCGCCATCCTGGCCCTGGCGCGCAATCAGCGCCATCCCATCCTCGACGGCAACGTGCGCCGCGTGCTGGCCCGCTACCACGCCATCGACGGCTGGCCGGGCCAGGCGGAGGTGGAGCGCCTGCTGTGGCAGCAGGCGGAGGAGCACACGCCCGCGGAGCGGGTGGCCCACTACACCCAGGCCATCATGGACCTCGGCGCGACCCTGTGCACGCGCAGCCGCCCGCGTTGCGGCGAGTGCCCGCAGGCGGCGGCGTGCGCCGCCCATGCCGCGGGGGAGGCGGCGCGTTATCCGGCGCCGCGTCCGCGCAAGACCCTGCCCGAACGCCAGACCACCCTGCTGCTGGTGACCAACGCGCGCGGCGAGGTGCTGCTGGAACAGCGCCCGCCCAGCGGCATCTGGGGCGGCCTGTGGACCCTGCCCGAGGCGGCGGCGGACGAGTCCGCCGCGCACTGGTGCCGCCGCCGCGGCCTCGCGGTGCGGGAGGAAACGGCCTGGCCTGGCCTGCGCCACACCTTCAGTCACTTCCATCTCGCTATATCCCCGCTGCATGTGCGGGTTGCCGACGCAGGCGGCGCAGTCATGGAAGCCGGCGGCGCAGTCTGGTATAAAACCGACCTTTGCGATCAACTGGGCCTTCCCGCGCCGATCAAGAGGTTATTGGCGCGACTGGGCCGCGATGAATGAGGAACAAGCGATGAGCCGTATGGTGCAATGCGTCAAGCTGGGCAAAGAGGCTGAGGGGCTGGAGCGCCAGCCGTATCCGGGCGAACTGGGCAAGCGCATCTTCGAGAACGTGTCGAAAGAGGCCTGGGGCCTTTGGCTGCGCCAGCAGACCATGCTGATCAACGAATACCGCCTGTCGCCCATCAACCCCAAGCACCGCGAGATGCTGGAGCAGGAGATGGAGAAGTTTTTCTTCAGCGGCGGCTCCAGCAAGCCCGAAGGCTACGTCCCGCCGTCGGCCTGAGCCGTCTCAATTGTAGGTCGGACTTCAGTCCGACAATACTCGGGCCCGAGCGAAGGACGTCGGACTGCGTCGCTCCTGCGCATCCTGCGCCCGTGACATACCGTCCGTCCCTGGAAATAAGTCCGACCTACATTCCAGGAAGATTATTCCTTGACTTGCCGGGCGCCTGCCGTTTAAATAGGCGCCCTCTCGGCCAGGTAGCTCAGTTGGTAGAGCAGCGGATTGAAAATCCGCGTGTCGACGGTTCGATTCCGCCCCTGGCCACCATAATATTTCCGCAACACCCCGAAGGGGCCTGCAATCACTTGCAGGCCCCTTTTGCATTCCGGGTCCGAAGTTGTGCCGCTATCTGATGCGCATCAAGGTAGGGCGCAGCGACACTGCGTAAGCTGGACGACATGGTGCCGCGCGTAATTCCCTGCTGCATGGCGTGGTTAGGGCGCAGCGTTGGCCGATGTCGGGGCCGGCCGGTATACTGCGGCGACGGGCCGACACCATTCTGAAGGAGCGCTGTCCATGGTTTTCGAGCGCGCCAAACGGATCCGTTTCTCCCATTGCGATCCCGCCGGCATCATCTTTTATCC
>Ga0172382_10009473_pt1 | contig 13295 bp, 13 predicted proteins | sample Leawel138RmetaG_FD_122245 | JGI IMG/M metagenome (GOLD analysis project Ga0172382, IMG submission 122245) | Leachate microbial communities from a municipal landfill in Southern Ontario, Canada - Leachate well 138R metaG | ecosystem: Engineered > Solid waste > Landfill > Unclassified | place...
GCCAGCTGTTCAGCGAGCCCGGCGCGGGTTCGGACCTTGCGGCATTGCGCACCAAGGCTGTTCGGGTTGATGACGCATCCGCGAGCGGTGCATCAGGGCCCGGCTGGAAGCTCACCGGGCAGAAGGTGTGGACCTCGGCGGCGCAGAAGGCGCACTGGGGCGTGTGCCTGGCCCGCACCGACCCCGACGCCCCGAAACACAAGGGCATCACCTACTTCCTCATCGACATGAAGTCCCCGGGAATCGTGATCCGCCCGCTGCGCGAGATCACCGGGGACGAACTGTTCAACGAGGTGTTCTTCGACGACGTGTTCGTGCCCGACGAGATGGTGGTCGGCCAGGTCAACGACGGCTGGCGGCTGGCACGCACCACGCTGGCCAACGAGCGCGTCGCGATGGCGCAGGGCACCGCGCTGGGCAATCCGATGGAGGAGCTGCTCCGTGTCGTCGCCCAGCTGGAAGTCGATGGTGCGCAACAGGATCAGCTCGGTCAGCTGATCGTCACCGCCCAGGTGGGTTCGCTGCTGGACCAGCGGATCGCCCAGCTCGCGGTCGAGGGCCAGGATCCCGGCCCGCAGGCCAGCGCGCGCAAGCTCATCGGGGTGCGGTACCGCCAGGCGCTGGCCGAGTTCCGGATGGATCTGTCCGACGGTGCCGGCGCGGTCGAGAACCGACAGGTGCACGACTTCCTGAACACCCGCTGCCTGACCATCGCCGGCGGCACCGAGCAGATCCTGTTGACCATGGCCGGCGAGCGGCTGCTGGGCCTGCCGCGCTGAGGTTTCTCAGAACGTGGTCTGCGCGCAGGCGCTCGGCGTGGTGAGGTTCACCCCGCCGTAGACCACCTGGATCTGCGAGCACACGATGAAGTCCGACCCCTTGGCCGGAAGGCCGGTGGTCCACTCGGTCGGCACCGAGTCGCCGTCGGTGGTGAAGCGCTCGATCGGTCCGCCGCCGAAGTAGGTCACCGAGACCTCGACGTCGCGAAGCGATTTCAGCATCCGGGACAGCACATTGTTGTGGTTGGCGCCCTTCAGCTCGCGAGGGGTGCCCGCCGGGGCGCTGTACCACGCCTCCTGCCAGACGTCCTGGGAGTTGCTGCGCAGCGTCACGGTCTGCCGGGCCCAGGTGTCGCCCGGGAACCCGGTCGGGCCGCTGGGTGTCAGCAGGTTCGCCGAGGTGTTGAAGAAGCACCTGTTCTGCGCGGGGTCACAGTTCGCGGTGACGTGCATCTGGATCTGAGTGGCGGGGTCGACGGCTATCGACGACGTCGCCGTGTTCGAGGCGGCCGTGGCCGGGGGAGATGCCGTGAGCGCCGCCATCAGCATCGTGGCCAGCGCCGCCGCACTTGTTGCTGCGAGCCGATTCATCGTGATGAAGGTAATCCCCCCGCTACTCGTCATAGGTGACTTCGACCGAATCCGACGTCGGATGCGCCTGGCAGGCCAGGATCAGGCCTTCGTCGAGATCCTGCTGCTCAAGGACGTCGTTGATCTCCATCTCGGTGTCGCCGGACTTCTTCAGCACCGCGCAGGCCCCGCAATGTCCTTCACGGCACGAGAACGGCGCGTCCAGTCCCTTGTCCAGCAGCACGTCGAGCAGCTTGGCGCGGCGCGGCCACGACACCTCGTGGGTCTGCCCGTCCAGCGTCACGATTGCCGTCGCCGGCCCTTCGTCGCTGTCGTCTTCCTCGATCTTGACTGCAGCGAACGGGTCCGACTCCAGCGACTTGAACACCTCGATGTGGATGCGCTCGGCGGGCAGCCCCGCGGCCTTGAGCGCTTCCTCGGAGGCCGCCATGAACGGGCCGGGACCACACACGAACGCCTCGCGCGCCCCGTACGGCTCGAACAGCTCGGTCAGCGCGGACACGCTCGGCAGCCCCTGCACCGATTCCAGCCAGTGGATCGCGGTGAGCCGGTCCGGGTACTTGGCCGCGAGGTCGCGCAGCGTCTCGGCGAAGATCACCGATTTCTCGTCACGGTTGGCGTAGACCAGCGTGACCTTGCCGGTGCCCTCGGACAGCGCCGATTTCAGGATCGCCAGCATCGGGGTGATACCACTGCCTGCGGCGAGCAGCAGGAAGTCGGTGTCCAGGCTCCTGGGGACGAAGGTGCCCGACGGGGCCAGCACGTGGATCCTCATGCCGGCATGGGCGTTGTCGCACAACCAGTTCGACGCATAGCCGTCGGCGGTGCGCTTGACGGTCACGGTGAGCGGGTCGCCGGTGAACGGCGAGCTGCACAGCGAGTAGCAGCGCGCCACCGAACCCGTGCGATCGCTGGGCACCCGCAGGGTGAGGAACTGGCCGGGCGCGTAGCGCAGCTTCTCCGGCGGGACCGGGGCATCGGCGGGAGATTTGAACACCAGCGACCGTGCGTCGGCGGTCTCGTCGATGACGTCGGCGATCTCCAGCTCGAGCACATGAGTGCCCAGCGGTTCGTCGGCGGCTACGTCCGTCACTAGATGGGCCCTCTCTCCACGCCGGCGTCGGTCATAATTAGAACAGGTTACAGAAATGCATGTCCGCAGGTCCAGCTGCCACAGGACACCGCTACTCGACACAAATCGTAACGTGTTCTAATCTCTTGTAGGTTACTTCGCACGCCTCGGGAGGCACACCAGTGACGTCCATTCAACAGCGCGACGCGCAATCAGTTCTCGCCGGTATCGACGACCTGTTGCCGCGGATCGCCAAGCGCTCGCAAGCCGCCGAAGAGCTGCGCCGACTGCCCGACGAGACCGTGACCGAGCTAGACGAGGTCGGTTTCTTCAAACTGCTCCAGCCCGAGCAGTGGGGCGGCCTCCAGTGCGACCCGACCATCTTCTACGAAGCCGTCCGGCGCATCGCCAGCGCGTGCGGCTCCACCGGTTGGGTCGCGTCGATCATCGGGGTGCACAACTGGCACCTGGCGTTGTTCGATCAGCAGGCCCAGGAAGAGGTGTGGGGCAGCGATCCGACGGTGCGGGTGTCGTCCTCGTACGCACCGATGGGTGCGGGCACCGTCGTCGACGGCGGCTACCTGGTCAGCGGGGCCTGGCAGTGGTCGTCGGGATGTGACCATGCGACCTGGGCGTTCCTGGGCGGCCCGGTGATCAAGGACGGCAAGCCGGTCGACTTCGGCAGCTTCCTGATCCCGCGCACCGAGTACCGCATCGACGACGTCTGGAATGTGGTCGGCCTGAAGGCCACCGGAAGCAACAACGTCGTGGTCAAGGACGTCTTCGTCCCGCGGCACCGCTTCCTGTCGTACAAGGCGATGAACGACGGCACCGCGGGCGGCTACCAGAACAACACTGCGCCGGTCTACAAGATGCCATGGGGCACCATGCATCCCACCACGATCAGCGCCCCGATCATGGGGATGGCGTACGGGGCCTACGACGCTCACGTCGAGCATCAGGGCAAGCGCGTGCGCGCGGCGTTCGCGGGCGAGAAGTCCAAGGACGATCCGTTCGCCAAGATCCGGATCGCCGAGGCTGCCAGCGACATCGACGCCGGCTGGCGGCAGTTGATCGGCAACGTCGGTGCCGAGTACCGGCTGCTGGAGGCAGGTGAGGAGATCCCGTTCTCGTTGCGCGCCGCCGCCCGTCGTGACCAGGTCCGTGCCACCGCGCGCGCGATCGCATCCATCGACCTGCTGTTCGAGGCATCGGGTGCGACGGCTCTGCAACTCGATCAGCCCGTCCAGCGATTCTGGCGGGATGCGCACGCGGGCCGGGTTCACGCGGCCAACGAGCCTGAGCGCGCGTACCTGATCTTCGGTAACGACGCGTTCGGTCTGCCACCCCAGGACACGATGGTCTAGATGACTTCCTTTGCCGCAGAAGCTGCCCAGCAGCAGGAGATCACGTTCGAGTCGACCTCGCGCTTCGCGCAGGTGCGTGAGGACATGCGCCTGCACTACCACGAGGCCGGCGACCCGGAGTCGCCCACCGTGGTGCTGCTGCACGGCGGCGGACCGGGAGCCTCGAGCTGGTCGAACTTCGGGAAGAACATCCCGGTGCTGGCCGAGCACTTTCACGTGCTGGCCGTCGACCAGCCGGGGTACGGGCACTCCGACAAACACACCGAGCACGAGCAGTACAACCGCTACAGCGCCACCGCTCTGCTGAACCTGTTCGACTACCTCGGCATCGAACGTGCTGCGCTGGTGGGCAATTCGCTCGGCGGCGGCACTGCGGTCCGGTTCGCGCTGGACAACGGGAAGCGGGCAGGCAAGCTCGTGCTGATGGGGCCGGGCGGGCTCAGCGTGAACCTGTTCTCGCCGGACCCGACCGAGGGTGTCAAGCTGCTCGGCAAATTCGCCGCGGAGCCGACGCGGGAGAACATCGAGAAGTTCCTGCGCATCATGGTTTTCGACCAGAACATGATCACCCCGGAGCTGGTCGAGGAGCGGTTCCAGATCGCCAGCACACCGGAGTCGTTGGCCGCAACCAAGGCGATGGGCAAGTCGTTCGCCGGCGCCGATTTCGAGCTGGGCATGATGTGGCGTGACGTGTACAAGCTGCGTCAGCGGGTACTGCTGATCTGGGGTCGCGAGGATCGGGTGAACCCGCTCGACGGAGCTCTGGTGGCGCTCAAGCAGATTCCGCGGGTACAGCTGCACGTGTTCGGCCAGTGTGGCCACTGGGCGCAGCTGGAGAAGTTTGACGAGTTCAACAAGCTCACCATCGATTTCCTCGGAGGGGGATAGTTCGTGACGATCAAGTCCCTGGGCTACCTGCGCATCGAGAGCACCGACGTCGCGGCGTGGCGGGAGTACGGGCTGAAGGTGCTCGGCATGGTGGAGGGCTCCGGTAGTGCCGAGGGTGCCCTCTACCTGCGCATGGACGAGTTCCCCGCCCGCCTGGTGATCGTGCCGGGCGAGCGCGACCGGCTGCTGGTGTCGGGCTGGGAAACCGCGAACGCTTCGCAGCTGCAGGACATCCGGAAGCGGCTGGAGGTCGAGGGCACTCCGTACAAGGAGGCCACCGCCACCCAGTTGGCCGAGCGCCGCGTCGACGAGATGATCATCTTCGACGACCCGTCGGGTAACACGCTCGAGGTGTTCCACGGCGTCGCGCTGGAGCACCGCCGAGTCGTCAGTCCGTACGGCCACAAGTTCGTCACCGAGGAGCAGGGGCTCGGCCACGTCGTGCTGACCACCCGCGACGACGCGGAGACGCTGCACTTCTACCGCGACGTCCTCGGCTTCTATCTGCGCGACTCGATGAAGCTGCCGCCGCAGTTGGTGGGCAGGCCCGCCGACGGAGCACCGGCGTGGCTACGGTTCCTCGGGGTGAACCCGCGCCATCACAGCCTCGCCTTCATGCCGGGCGAGACCCCCAGTGGCATCGTGCATTTGATGGTCGAGGTGGAGAACTCCGACGACGTCGGCCTGTGCCTGGACCGCGCGCTGCGGCGCAAGGTCAAGATGTCGGCCACGTTGGGCCGCCACGTCAACGACAAGATGCTGTCGTTCTACATGAAGACCCCGGGCGGCTTCGACATCGAGTTCGGTTGCGAAGGACTCGAAGTCGACGACGAGAACTGGGTGGCGCGGGAGAGCACCGCGGTCTCGCTGTGGGGTCACGACTTCAGCGTGGGCTTCAAATCCTAGTGTCCTCCGCTGTGTCCAAGCCCCCGATCGATCCGCGCACGTTCCGGAATGTGCTGGGGCAGTTCTGCACCGGCATCACCGTGATCACCACGGTCCACGACGGCTCGCCGGTGGGCTTCGCCTGCCAGTCGTTCGCCGCGCTGTCCCTGGATCCGCCGCTGGTGCTGTTCTGCCCGACCAAGGCGTCACGGTCCTGGGCGGCCATCGAGGCCAGCGGGACGTTCTGCGTGAACATCCTGCACGAGAACCAGAAGGACGTCTCTGCCCGGTTCGGCTCCCGGGAGCCGGACAAGTTCGCCGGCATCGACTGGACGCCGTCGAAAACGGGCTCGCCCATCATCGACGGCACGCTGGCCCACATCGACTGCTCGGTACATTCGGTGCACGACGGTGGTGACCACTTCGTGGTGTTCGGAGCGGTGCACTCGCTGTCCGACGTTCCGAAGACGAAGCCGCGGCCGCTGTTGTTCTATCAGGGCCAGTACACCGGCATCGAACCCGACAAGAACACCCCGGCCGATTGGCGCAACGACCTCGAGGCGTTCCTCACCGCCACCACCGACGACACCTGGCTCTAGCCGGTCCGCTCGGCGGCCTCCTCGACGAGGGAACGCACGATCGCCAGGTGCGTGGGCAGGACCTTCGCCCACACCATTCGGGCGACCGGGTTGCCCAACCGGACGAACGTTGCGAACGTGACACCTTCGTCGGACACCCGGGTCACGAGTTGACCCGTCAGGCCGGCTCGCGAATCACCGTGCAGCCGAACGTATTCAGCAGTGTTCGCGGTGATCGGCCAGCCCGCGATCGTGTCGTGTCGACCGTGGTGCAGCGCGATCCCCAGTGCGCTCCACCCGGTGCGGAGCCGCATGCGCATCGTGACGGACGTGTGCTCGAGGATCTCGCGCGCCCACGCCTCGGGTGTGCGCACCCGCGGCCGGCCGATGCGCAGGAGGTGCACGTCGACGTGATCGACGCGGGGGAGGGTGCTGCACGCCAGGAGTGCGTCGTCGGCCTCGATGCGGTCGACGGTGCCGGGTCGGGAAATGTTCATCGGATACCGCCTCGATAGATACAGAACAGTACTGTATCTATCGTAGGGTGGGGGATCAAGGGCAGACGACGATGGGAAGCGAGAATGCCGCCACCAGTTCGGACCACACGCGACACATGGATCGAGGCCGGGCTGGCGCTGTTGGCCGCCGACGGGCCGGATGCCGTGCGGGTCGAGGTGCTGGCCCAGAGGCTCGGCGTGACCAGGGGCGGGTTCTACCGGCAGTTCGGCGGCCGACGCGAACTCATCGACGCGATGCTCGACACCTGGGAGCGGCGCAGCATCGACGAGGTGCAGGCGCGGGTGGAATCAGAGGGTGGTGACGCGCGGAGCAAGGTCCGCAGAGCCGGGATGTTGACGTTCTCCGCGGAGTTGCTGCCACTCGACCTCGCCGTGCGGGACTGGGCCCGGCGCGATGTGGAGGTGGCGGCACGGTTACGCCGGGTGGACAACCGCCGAATGGACTACCTGCGTGATCTCATCGCGACGATCTCCGACGATGCCGGCGACGTCGAGGCCAGGGCGATGCTCGCATTCTCGTTGGTGATCGGGAACCACCTGATCGCGGCGGAGCATCCCGGACGGCCCCGCGACCGTGTGGTGCGCGATGCCGCCCGACTGCTGCTCGGTGAAATGACACCGATGTGATTCATCCACACTGTTAGTAACTCCTGTGGATGAAGTCGATGATCGCGGCGGCGACGTCGCGGTGCTGGACCTCGTTGAGGACGTCGTGCCGGGCGCCTGCGAACTCGACCAGCTGCAATGCCTCGATCTGCTCGGCGTAGGCGCGGACCGCTCCGATCGGCGCGATGGGGTCGTTGACGCCGTGGACGGCCAACGTCGGAACCGACAGTGACGGCAGGTCGGTGCCGAACCGGTCCCAGCCCCGGTCCAGTTCCCGGGTCAGCGCCGTGCTGTCGGAGGCGACGAATGCCAGCGGATCGTTCTCCAGGGAATCCACGTAGAACGGGTCGGCGGACAGCCATGCCGGATCGAGGTCGAACGAGGTGTCGGCGTCGAGCAGGTCCGGGATCGGGATCAGCGGGGCACCGGAGACGACCGCGGCCCGGTAGCGGGCGGCACCGTCGAGGAGCCGGAACAGGGTGACGATCGCGCCGAACGAATGTCCCTGGGCGATCAGTGGCAGGCCCGGGTGCTGCTGCGCGACGAGGTCGGTGAGCTGTTCGGCCAGCGCCGAGCTGTCCTCGATGGTGCCGAAGTCGCCGCGATCGCCGGGGGTCAGCCCGTGCCCGAACTGGTCGACAGCCCACAGGTCGATCCCGGCCGCGTTGAGCGCGAACCCGTACCGGTGGTAGAGCCCGGTGTGCTCACCGAAACCGTGCAGGAAGACCACGGCCGCCGCGGGTTCTGCCGCCGCCCAGTGTCGGTAGTAGGCGCGTCCGCGCTCGTGGCCGAGGAAGGGCATGGGTCGACGTTAGCCCGCTCCGAGCAGCACGTCGTGCTGCTCACGAACGCGGTCGCGGATCGCGTCGACGACCGCCGCCACCTCGGGGCGGCGCAGCGTCTCGGCGCGGGTGACGAGCCAGTAGGTGAGCCGGATCGACACCGCCTCGGCCAGCACCCGCTCCAGGTCGGGGTGGCGGTCGGCCATGAAGCAGGGCAGCAGCCCGATCCCCGCCGCCGCCCGGGTGGCCTCGACGTGGACGAACACGTTCGTCGACGTCACGGATTCCCGCATGGCAGGCGCGAAGCTGGTCGCCAGGTCGAGGTCGTCGACCTGCAACATCGCGTCGATGAAGTACACGAGCGGAAACCGTTGCAGATCAGCGACACTCGTCGGGCGGCCGTGTTCGGCCAGGTAATCGCGGGACCCGTAGAGCCCGAGGCAGTAGTCGCCGAGCCGCAGTGCCTTCGCCCGGTGCACCTTCGGCTCACCCACCACCACCTCGATGTCCAGGCCCGAGCGCTGCTGGGTGGCGCGGCGCGTGGTGGCCACGATCTCGACCGCCACCTTGGGATGTCTGCGTTGCACCGCCGCGGCGGCCGGCGCGGCGATGTAGGCGGAGAACCCGTCGGTGGCCGAGATCCGCACGACGCCTTCCAGCGCGCGCTGCCCGGCGGCGTCGGTGGCCAGAGAACGCACCGCGGTCTCGACGGCCTCGGCAGCCGCGAGCGCCTCGCGCCCGAGATCGGTGAGCTCCCAGCCGCCCGCGACGCGGGCCAGCACGCGGCCGCCCATCGCGCGCTCCAGCGCAGCGATGCGGCGGCTGATCGTGGTGTGGTTGAGCCCGAGCTCGTCGGCCGCCGTGGTGTATCTGCCGGTGCGTCCGACCGCCAGCAGAACCAGGAGATCGTCGGCGCTGGGGCGCCGGACGGGCGAGGACATCTCTGCATTTTTGCAGACGCCTGGTGCAGTTTTGGCCATTGCCGCACGGGGTAGCTGCATGAATACTCACACAGGTCTGTGGTGGGCATCACAAAGGAGGGGTGTGCGATGAGCACGCAACACGACGCGCGGCCGGACGGGCCGCCCTCGATCACAACCGGCCTGAAGCGGGTCGTCGTCGCCTCGATGGCAGGCACGGTCGTCGAATGGTACGAGTTCTTCCTGTACGCGACCGCGGCGACGCTGGTCTTCAACAAGGTGTTCTTCGCCGAAGGCACCAGCGAGGCCGCCGGCCTGATCGCCGCGCTGCTGACCTACGCGGTCGGGTTCGTCGCGCGGCCGCTGGGCGGCGTGGTGTTCGGACACTTCGGCGACAAGTACGGCCGCAAGAAGCTGCTGCAATTCGCGATCCTGCTGGTCGGGGCGGTCACGTTCCTGATGGGGTGTCTGCCCACCTACGCGCAGATCGGGGTGTGGGCACCGATCCTGCTCGTCGTCCTGCGGTTCATGCAGGGCTTCGCGGTCGGCGGTGAGTGGGGCGGAGCGGTCCTTCTCGTCGCGGAGCACAGCCCGAACAAGGAACGCGGGTTCTGGGCCAGCTGGCCGCAGGCGGCGGTGCCGGTCGGCAACATGCTCGCCACCGTCGTGCTTCTGGTGTTGACCGGGACCCTGTCGAACGACGCGTTCCTGTCCTGGGGCTGGCGGGTCGCCTTCTGGCTGTCGGCGGTGGTGGTGCTGGTCGGGTACTACATCCGCACCAAGGTGACCGACGCGCCGATCTTCGTCGCCGCCCAGGAGGAGGTCGAGCGGGTCAAGTCGGTGTCGTACGGCGTGGTCGAGGTCTTGAAGCGTTATCCCCGTGGCGTTTTCACCGCGATGGGCCTGCGTTTCGCGGAGAACATCATGTACTACCTCGTCGTCACGTTCTCGATCGTCTACCTCAAGACGCACGTCGGCGCCGACACCAGCGACATCCTGTGGTGGCTGCTGGCCGCGCACGCGGTGCACTTCCTGGTGGTCCCGCAGGTGGGGCGCCTCGCCGACCGGTTCGGGCGCCGACCGGTGTACATCGCCGGTGCGATCCTGGCGGCCACGTGGGGGTTCTTCGCGTTCCCGATGATGAACTCCGGCGACTATCTGCTGATCCTGGGCGCGGTCATCCTGGGCCTGATGATCCATGCGCTGATGTACGCGCCGCAGCCGGCGATCATGGCCGAGATGTTCCCCACCCGGATGCGGTATTCCGGTGTCTCCCTTGGCTATCAGGTGACCTCGATCGTCGCGGGATCGCTGGCGCCGGCCATCGCCACCTGGCTGCTCGACCGGTTCGGCACGTGGGTTCCGATCGCGCTCTATCTGGCCGGTGCCGCGGTGATCACGCTCGTCGCGGCCTGGTTCACCCGGGAGACCAACGGCATCGACCTGCATTCGCTCGATGTGGCCGACCGTGACCAGCTGGCCAAAGTGGGCATCGTATGAGTGAGCCTCCGGGTGGGCTTCGTGGTCGCACCGCGCTGGTGACCGGCGGGGCCGGCGGGATCGGTGCGGCGTGCGCGCGGGCCCTGGCGGAGCAGGGAGTGACGGTCACGGTCGCCGACATCGACGACGTCGGCGCCAAGTCGGTAGCGCAGGAGATCGGTGGAAAGGCCTGGGCGCTGGACCTTCTCGATGTGGAGGCGCTGGAAGGCCTGCAGCTGGAGACCGACATCCTGGTCAACAACGCCGGCGTGCAGAGCATCCACGAAATCGCCGAGTTCCCGCCGGAGAAGTTCCGCTCGATGATGAGGTTGATGGTGGAGGCGCCGTTCCTGTTGATCCGGGCGGCGGTGCCGCACATGTACCGCAACGAATTCGGTCGGGTCATCAACATCTCGTCGATCCATGGGCTGCGCGCCTCGCCGTACAAGGCGGCCTACGTCACCGCCAAGCACGCGTTGGAGGGGTTGTCCAAGGTGACGGCACTCGAGGGCGGACCCCACGGCGTCACCAGCAACTGCATCAACCCCGGCTACGTCCGGACTCCGCTGGTGACCAGACAGATCGCCGATCAGGCCAGAACGCACAACATCGGTGAGGATCAGGTGCTGTCTGACATCCTTCTCAAGGAGAGCGCAGTGAAGCGTCTCGTGGAACCGGAGGAGGTTGGCGCATTGGCCGCTTGGCTGGCATCGCCCGTTGCGGGCATGGTCACGGGGGCGTCGTACACCATGGACGGTGGATGGAGCGCGCGGTGACGGTGACCACCATTGAGGCGCAATGGGTGCCCAGCGACCGTGACATCGCCGAGGCTCAGGTCACCCGGTTCGCCCGCTTCGCCGAGGAACGCACCGGAAAGACGTTCGCGGACTACCACGCGCTGTGGCAGTGGTCGGTCGACGACGTCGAGGCGTTCTGGGGTGCGCTGTGGGACTACTTCGACCTCGGCGAGCGCGCCGACGTCCTCGATGGTGCGGAAATGCCTGGTGCCCGGTGGTTTCCGGGCGCCACGCTGAACTATGTCGACCAGGTCGTCCGGCAGGCGCGCACCGACCGGCCGGCGATCATCCACGTCAGCGAGGACGGATCCGACCGCGAGGTGTCGTGGGCCGAACTGCTCGGACGGGCCGCGGCGTTCGCCGAGCGGCTGCGGGCCGCCGGGATCGGTCCCGGCGACCGGGTGGTCGGCTATCTGCCCAACATCCCGGAGGCGGTGATCGCGTTCTTGGCGACCGCCGCCGTCGGCGCCGTCTGGAGCGCCTGCGGGCAGGACTACTCGGCCAAGGCCGCACTCGACCGGCTCGGCCAGCTGGAGCCGAAAGCCCTGGTGGCCGCCGACGGCTACCTGTTCGGCGGAAAGTACCGCGACAAACGCGACGACGTCCGTGCCCTGGCGGCCGGCCTGCCGACACTGCAGGCGACGTTCTCGACCGACGACCTCGCCGAGCGCAGCGACAATGCACTGGACCCGGTGCGGGTGCCGTTCGAGCATCCGCTGTGGATCCTGTTCTCGTCAGGCACCACCGGCCTGCCCAAGGGCATCATGCACGGCCACGGCGGTGTGTTGCTCGAACACCTCAAGGCCGTGGCCCTGCAGTCGGACATCGGGCGCGACGACACGTTCTTCTGGTACACCAGCCCCAGCTGGATGATGTGGAACTTCCAGGTCGCCGGGCTTCTGGTGGGTGCGACGATCGTCTGTTACGAGGGCAGCCCCAACGCGCCGCAGCCGGACTCCTTGTGGGGCATCGCTGCGCGGATTCGTGCGACGGTGCTGGGCACCAGCCCCGGCTATGTGCTGGGTTGCATCAAGGCCAAGGCCGAACCCGGCCGCACACATGATCTTTCGGCGCTGCGGACCGTCGGGATCACCGGCTCATCGCTTCCGCCGTCGTCGTCGCTGTGGCTGCGTGACCATGTCGGTGTGCAGATCGCCTCGATCAGCGGGGGCACCGATGTGGTGTCGGCGTTCATCGGCGGTGTGCGAACCGTCCCGGTGTGGCCCGGCGAGCTGTCGGCCCCGTACCTCGGCGTCGCGCTCGACGCGTGGGACGAGTCCGGCAAACCGGTGCGCGGTGAGGTCGGCGAACTCGTGATCACGAAGCCGATGCCGTCGATGCCCGTGGGCTTCTGGAACGACCCGGACGGAAAGCGTTACCGCTCCGCCTATTTCGAGACGTTTCCCGGTGTGTGGCGGCACGGCGACTGGATCACCATCACCGACCACGGCAGCGTCATCGTGCACGGCCGCTCCGATTCGACGTTGAACCGCCACGGCATCCGGATGGGCAGTGCCGACATCTACCAGGCAGTCGAGAGCCTGCCCGAGGTCACCGAGGCGCTGGTGATCGGCGCCGAGCAACCCGACGGTGGCTACTGGATGCCGCTGTTCGTCGTGCTCGCCGACGGCGTCGAACTTACCGACGAGGTGCGGGGGCGCATCAACGACACCATCCGCAGCGAGGTATCGCCGCGCCACGTGCCCGACGAGATCATTCTCGCGCCGGGAGTTCCACACACCCGCACCGGCAAGAAGCTCGAGGTGCCGATCAAAAAGCTGTTCCAGGGCGGAGATCCGGCGAAGGTCGTCGAGCGCAGCGCCGTCGACGACCCCGCACTGCTCGACTGGTACGTCACGCAGCGTCGAGGATGACGATTACTCAGGCGGCGTCGAAGGTGACGAGGTCGATGCTGAGTCGGCCTTCGAGCAGGCTGAGTCTGCGTCGGACGGGTGGTCCGGGCAGGGGTGGTGCGGTGGAGCGATACACCGCCCCGGTCGGGGTTTCGAAGTCGGCGGTGTGTGCGCCGTCGA
>Ga0172382_10009474_pt1 | contig 13294 bp, 13 predicted proteins | sample Leawel138RmetaG_FD_122245 | JGI IMG/M metagenome (GOLD analysis project Ga0172382, IMG submission 122245) | Leachate microbial communities from a municipal landfill in Southern Ontario, Canada - Leachate well 138R metaG | ecosystem: Engineered > Solid waste > Landfill > Unclassified | place...
ACCTAGGCGCCGCCCCCGGCCTTGCCCGGGGCGTGGGGCCCGTGGGGGCCGTCGAGCTTGTCCAGCACCGAGGCGGGCTTGGCCTCAAGCCGCCCGCCCGGCCCCGAGCGCCAGTCCACGCGCAGGCTGACGTTGATGCGCGCGCTGTCCTTGCGCAACTCCTCGAAACAGGCCGTGACCACGGCCATGACCTGGTCCCACTCGCCCTCGATGCAGGTGCCCATGGGCCCCAGGGCGTGGGGCAGGCCGCTGCGGCGGATGACGGCCAGCACCCGGGCCACATGGGCCGACAGGCTCACGCCCTTGTCCAGCGGGAAGATGGTCAGTTCGGCGACGGCGCTCACGGCGATGCTCCCGCGCGGCTACTTCTGGCCGCGCATCTGGCGGATCTGTTTCATGACCAGCTTCTGGGCGGTGCTGGCCTCGCGGGTCTTCAGGTTCAGCAGCTCCTCGCGGGTCACGAAATGGATGGCCTCGCAGGGGCAGATTTCCATGCACGCGGGCCCAAGGCCCACCCGGGCCCGGTCGCGGCACAGGTCGCACTTGGTCACCGGCACCACGCCGCCCGCGTGGTAGATGGCCCCGAAGGGGCAGGCCTGCATGCATTTCATGGCCTTGCAGCCCCGGCAGCGGGCCGGGTCGTGGTACACGGCCCCGGTGGCCTCGTCCTTTTCGATGGCCCCCACGGGGCAGGCCTTGGCGCACATGGGGTGCTCGCAGTGGTGGCAGTAGAGCGGGAAGGCCAGGCCCTCGTCGCTCTCGGTCATCTGGATGCGCGGCAGGCCGTAGAGGAACTTGCAGATGGCTTCGCAGGACTCGCAGCCGATGCAGCGCGAGTAGTCCACCCATTTGGTGCGCTGGGCGCCGACGGGGTTGTCGTTGGCCATGGTCGTCTCCTGGCTTGGGGGCTAGCGCCCGCCCTGGGTGTGGTTCAGCCACTGTTCGAGGGAGCGGGCCGCCTCCAGCCCGCCGGTGATGGCCCAGCCGATCTTGCTCGGCCCGGTCAGGGCGTCTCCGGCCACGAACACCCCCTCCATCATGGTCATGCGCGGCCAGGGCGAGGCGCCCTTGCGCACCTTGGACACCTCCAGGCGCTCGGCCAGGGGCAGGGTGGGCAGTTCGCCCACGGCGCTTATGACCATGTCGGCCTCCAGGATCTGGTTGGACCCGTCCTGGGGCAGGGGGCAGCGGCGGCCCGACTCGTCGGGTTCGCCCAGGGCGCATTGCAGGAACTCCACGCCCTCCACATGCTCCCGGCCCAGGATGCGCAGCGGCATGGCCAGCTCCTTCCAGATCATGCCGCAGTCCTGGAGCAGGCCGATCTCGTAGGGCCCGGCGGGGGCCTCGTCGATGGTCCGGCGGTAGAGCATGGTCACGCGCTCGGCCCCGCTGCGCAGGGCGCACTGGGCGGCGTCCATGGCCGAGAGCCCGCCGCCGATGACCACCACCTTGCGGCCCAGAGCCGGGCTGACGCAGGCCTCGGGCCCGCAGACCGCCCCGCGCAGGGGAAAGAGGTATTCCAGGCCCGAGAGCACCTCGGGCAGCTCCTCGCCGGGGATGCCCATGCGCCGCGAGCGCCACGAGCCCGTGCACAGGATCACCGCGTCGTGGGCCGCACGCAGGTCCGTCAGGAGCAGCTCCTCGGTGCGGAATTCGTCGCCCTCGTCGCGGGCTTCGCCGGGCTGGCCGACGATCTTGGTGCGCATGCGGAAGGCCACGCCGTAGTTCGCGGCCAGCAGCTCGGCGGCGGCCTCGGTGCGCTCCACGGGCAGCCGGAAGTCGGGGATGCCGAAATACAGGAGCCCGCCGGGCTTGGGCATCTTGTCGTAGACCGTCACGGCGTAGCCCCGGCAGGCCAGGTACCCGGCGGCGGACAGGCCCGAGGGCCCGGCCCCGGCGATGGCCACCGAGCGGCCGTTGCGCGGCCCGGGCTTGTCGCGGAACAGGCCGAAATTCATTCTGGTTCGCATGACTCCCCCCCTCGTCCGGCGGTGGGTTGGCGCCGGAAAAACCGGCTGCGGATGCTGGCACGGGAACTTTTTTGTTTATGCCAATCCCCCGGCCATTGCAACCGCGCTTGAACCCCGGGCGGCCCCCGGTGTAGGCTGGGTGCGGGCCGGGGCGGACCAGCCGCGCGGCCCGGGAGGCGCCCTTTGGACGTTGCCGTCACCTATGTGCACCACGACTGCTTCTGCCTGGACGCGGCGGGCTGGACGCTGCTGTTCGACTACCCGGACGCGGCCCACCGCCCGCCCGGGGCCCGGGGCGCCGTGCGCCGGGCCCTGGCCGGACGGCGGGCCGCGGCCTGCTTTTCGCATAGCCACGCCGACCACTGCGGCGCCGACGTGTTCGAGGCGGCCCGGGATGCGGCCGGGCTGCACCTGGTGCTGTCCTTCGACGTGCCGGAGATGGTCCCCGGGCTGGACCGGCCCGGGGCGGTGGTTCTCGAGCCCGGCGACGACCCGCGCGGCGGCGACCCCGGGCCGTGGGCCGGGGTCGGCCCCGGGCTGCGGGCCAGGGCCTTGGAAAGCAACGACCTCGGGGTGGCCTTCTGTCTGGATGTCGGCGGGCTGCGGGTCTACCACGGCGGCGACCTGGCGGCCTGGCTCCGGCCCGGGCAGGACGCCGCCGGGGCGGCGGCGGTGCGCGCTTTCTTCGAGCGCAGTCTCGCGGCCGTGGCCGCCTTCGCGCCGCATGTGGCCTTTGCCTGCTGCGATCCGCGCCTGCCCGGGCGCGGCGGGTTCGCGCGCTTCGCCGAGGTCGTGCGGCCCCCGGTGCTGGTGCCCATGCACGATTTCGGCCGCCCCCGGGACGTGGGAGCCTACGCCCTGGGCGCGGTCCCGCCGGGGGTGGAGGTGTTGGCCTTCGAGGTCACGGGCCAGCGCCGGGAGCTGCGCGCCGGGCCCTGAGCCCGCGCGCCGCCCGCGCCGGGTAAAAAAACGGGACAAGCGCCCGGCCCCCGTGTACCGTGCGCCCCATGCCGCCGCAAACCGCCGCCCGCCCCGCGCCGCGACCGCTGCTGCGCCAGCGCAACCTGCATCTGCTCTTCTGCGTCACCCTGACGGTGGTCATGGGCGTGTCGAGCATCGCCCCGGCCTTTCCGGACATCATGGACGCCCTGGACCTTTCGGCCACCCAGGTGGCCTGGCTGGTGACGGCCTTCACCCTGCCCGGTGTCTTCCTGGCCCCGGTGCTGGGCATCCTGGCCGACCGCCACGGGCGCAAGCGGGTGCTGGTGCCTTCGCTGCTGGCCTTCGGGGTTTTCGGCTCCCTGTGCGCCCTGGCGGACTCCTTCGCGCTGCTGGTGGGCCTGCGCTTCCTCCAGGGCGTGGGCGCGGCGGCCCTGGGCGCCCTCAACGTGACCATCCTTTCCGACCTCTACGCGGGCAACGAGCGCATTACGGCCATGGGCTACAACGCGGGCGTGCTTTCCTTCGGCACCACGCTGTTCCCGCTGCTCGGCGGCGGGCTGGCCACCCTGGGCTGGCACTGGCCCTTCGTCCTGCCCGTGTTGGCGCTGCCCCTGGCCCTGGCCGTGCTGCTGTGGCTGGACGCCCCGCAGCCCCGGGGCGGGGCCGAGTTCATGGACTACATGCGCCAGGCCGTGCGCCGGGCCGTGGAGCCCCGGGCCCTGGCCCTGTTCGCCAGCACCTGCATGACCTTCATGATCCTCTACGGGATGCTGGTGTCCTTCCTGCCCGTCTACCTGGCCCAGCGTTTCGGGGCCGAGGCCTGGGCCATCGGGACCATCATCGCCTCGGCCAGTCTGACCACGGCGCTTTTGGCCGCGCGGCTGGGCGCCCTGGCCCGGGCGGTGCCCCTGCGCCTGCTGCTGGCCCTGGCTTTCGGGCTCTACGCCCTGTCGGCGGTGCTGGTGCCGCTCATGCCCGGGCTGTGGTGGGTGCTGCTGCCGGTGCTGGCCTTCGGCGCGGCCCAGGGGTTGAACATCCCCACCGTGCAGGCCATGCTGGCCGACCTGGCGCCCATGGAGCAGCGCGGGGCCTTCATGGCCCTGAACGGCACAGTGCTGCGCCTGGGCCAGACCCTGGGGCCGGTGGTCATGGGCGGGGCCTTCGTGGCCTGGGGCATGGACGGGGTTTTCTGGGCCACCGCGGCCCTGGCCCTGGCCGCTGCGGCCCTGGTCCTGGCGGCGGTGCGCGGCGGCATGGGCCACCACTAGCCCCGGCCGGGCGGGCTGCGGACGGCGCACGGCGGCGCCCCCCGCGCGGGGGGCGCCGCCGTGCGTTTCGGGGCCTGGGCGCCAGCTAGACCGTCGCGTCCAGCAGCAGGCCCGGGGCCCGGGGCGGGGCACCCAGGGCGGCGAGCATGCCGCCGCCAGCCCGGGAAAGGGCCTGGGCCGCGGCGGGGCCGTGGCCGGCCTCCAGGGCCTGCCCGGCGCGGTTCAGGGCGGCGCGCAGGCCGGTGTAGCCGGGGTCGTGCTCCAGGCCCTGCTCCAGGATTTGGGCGACCATGTCGGCGGCGTCCCGGCCCAGGGATTCCCGCAGCTGGGCCACCAGCCCGGGCACGGCCTGGGCCGGGCTGTTCGCCCCGGCGCCGGGGGCCGCGGCGTAGAAGACCTCGCGCAGGCCGTTGTCGAAGTAGTCGTTCAGGGCGCGGTTCAGCCCGCCGTTGAAGGTGGCCATGAGCGCGTCGCCCTCGGCGGTGCCGAAGGTGCGGTCCACCAGGCGCAGCACGTCCAGCAGGCCCTGGGCGAGGGTGTCCTCGGTGATCTCGCCCTGGCCCAGGCGCCGGGCCAGCAGGCCGATGGACGCCGTGGCCGTGGGCTGGCCCAGGCGCTGGCCGACTGTTTCCAGGGCGGTGGCCAGGGCGTCGGCCAGGGCGCCGGAGTCCCTGGGGGGCCCGGCGGCGGGCTTTTCGCTGGCGGCGGGCTGTTCGTTTCGGGCCGCCTGCTGGGCGTCCAGGCGTTGGGCCAGGGCCTGAGCCCAGGCCCGGGCGGTGGAGATGTCCGCGCCATCGGCGGCCCGGGCCATGTCCGGGGCGGTGCCCCCGGGGGCCGTCCGGGCGGCGGCGCCGGGCGGCGGCTCCGCGGCCAGGGCCCGGGGCTGGATGGAGGCGTACAGGGTGTCGATCCGCATGGGCAACTCCGTGGATACCCGTCTTATCGGCGCGCGGGTTCCGGGGCTTTAGGCCCGGGCGGCGTTGCCCTGTGGGTGGCCGGTCTGCTACAGGTTGGCCAACAGGAGGAGGATGGCATGATGCTGCCCCAGAACGAGGCCCGCTTCAAATTCTGCCCGCTGCTGGTGGGCGCCGACGGCAAGATGCGCTTTTGCCAGGGCTCGCAGTGCATGATGTGGCGCTACCGACTCACGGACAAGAAGGGCGAGGAGGATGCGGGCTACTGCGGCATGGCCGGAAAACCCGCCGGGGCCATGTAGCCCGGCGCGGTCTAGGGCCGGGCGTCGGCCCAGGGGTGGGTGAAGATCCACTCGCCGCAAAGGAGCCTGCCGTGGGGCGAGGGGCTGGCGCGGTCCACCAGGGGCTCGCCGGGCCGGGGCGCCCCGGGCAGGCGCTCGGCCCGCGCCGGGCAGCCCAGGGCAAAGGGCGGCAGAAAGGCCAGGGCCCCGGGGCCGTCCAGGCGCAGGCACCGGCCGTCCAGGGCCGCGCAGGCCGCGCAGGGCGTACCCGGGCCGTCCACGCGCAGGCGTACCCAGGGCGCGGCGTCCTCCGTCCGCCCGGGTTCCCCGGCCTCCAGGGCCGCCGCCACCAGGGGCAGCACCCCGGCCTTGACCGCCTCGTAGCGGTCCAGGAACGCCTGGGCGTGGGCGGCGGGGCTGTCGGCCTCCTCGAACATGCACCAGACCACCTGTCCGCTGAGGCGGCGCAGGGTGGGGTGGGCTTCCAGCAGGGCGGCGGGCGTGGCGCTCATGGGCCGCCTTGTACATGGCCGGGCCCGCCGCCGCAACCCCGGACGGCGGACGGCCGGGGCCCGCCCGGCCCGGGGTCGCGCCTCGGCCCGCGCCCGGGGCCTGCGGCCCCTCCCCTCACTCCTTGGCCCGGGCCTGTGTCCGGGGCTCTCCCCGGGGTCGGCCCGGCCCCGGCGTTCCATTTCGACACCACCTCCCGGCCTGGCTCCGTGCCCGTGCCCGGGATCGCGCCTCGGCCCGTGCCCGTGGCGCGTACCCCGTGCCCGGGGGCGTATGTTTCGGGTCCGCCCCGGTTTGTGGATCTCCCGCCCTGGTTCCGTTTCCCGGCCCCGGCCCCGACCCCGGCCTCGCGCCCCGACCCCGGCCCCGCGCCCCGGCCCGGGCCGTATCCGGGCCCTGTTCTTTCCCTCGGGGCCGTTTCCGGCGGGTTCCGGGTCGCCGTCCGGGTCGGTCGGCCGTCCCGGCTCCCGCACCCGGCCCGGCTTCGGCCCTGGCCGGGGCGCCCGCCCGCCACCTCTGGCCCGGGGCGTGCCGGGGCCTTTTCCGGGGCCACGCCCTGCGGCGCTCTTCGCGACACCCCGCCTGGGGCCTTGCGCCCCCCTCGGGCCCGCGCCCGGTCCGTGCGCGACGGGAACCTGTGCCATCCGCGCCATCCGCGTCATCTGCGACGCCTTCCGGCGCGCAGGCCCGGGGGCCTGCGCGCCCGGGCAGCCCCTCCCCTGGCGTGTTTCCCTGTAAATCCGGCATGTTGTAATTTTGTTGCTGCCGCGGTAAAAATATGCACAACCAGTTGATTTGGATTGAGTAATTTCTTTTCCGCTAGCGGAGGAGATAAAATCATCGTAAAATAGTCTGAAAAGACAGCTTGTTGAAGCGGGGGGCGGAGCGGGTGTTTTTCCGGGGGTGCTTGACTTTTTCCGCGCCGGGGCGCATATGTGAAATCAATGGAAAGCTCTTTGACAGAGACACGCTTTTGCCAGCACAAGAGGCTCGCTGCTTCTTGAGAATCCGGTACGGCTTCGCGGGCCGTCAACGGGAGCTGCGCCTTGCAAGGCCCGCTCCGCCGGAAAGAAGAAAACGCAGAAAAAACCCGTCCCTGGTTCCACCACACGGGATTTTTCTTGGGTTTCCCCTCCCGGGTGCATCCGGCCCCCGGCCGGTCACTGGCGGCAACGGCGCGTCACACGGCAACATCCATATCACCTCCGTCATGGTTGAAGGCCCTGGCCCCGGGCAACGGCACAACGCCACCGCAACATTGGTTTCGACATCGGCAACGGCGCGGCCCCGGCAAACACCCGCAACGCACCCCGGACAAGACGAGAACACGCGTTTCGCAGATCGGCGCGGCGCAGGGCAACCCTTCAACACAACCCGGACGACACGACCAAGTCGGCTGAGGCCAGTAGGACGGAAATGATCGACGATCACGGCAGCACCCCGCCCCGGCACCCCGGGGCGGGGCTTTTTTGTGCCGTTCGCCCCTGCGCCGCCTCCCGGCCCGGGGGGCGGCGGGCAAGGCCCGCCCGGGTCGGGTCGCGGCGTCCGCGTTGCGCGCGTCGGGGAGCCGGGCCTGCCGTGCGGGCCCGGGCAGGCGGGGCCGGGGCCCATCGGCTCTGCCGGGCCCGCGGGGGGCCGCCGCTCAGGTCCGGGGCGCGGGAACCCGCACGGCGGCCGGCTGTTCCCCCTCGCCCTGCGCCGCCTTGTCCTTTTCCTCGTCCGGCCCCCCGGGCTCCTCCGTCCTGGCGGGGCTGCCCGGAACCCAGCCCGAGCCGGACTGCGGCGGGGACGCCTGGCCTGCGGCGCGACGGGTCTTGACCAGGGAGACGGCCACCGAGACGCCCAGGATCAGCACCGTGAGCAGCAGGGTGACCTCGGTGGGCAGCACGGGCCGGGCGAACCAGGCGTTGATGGCCATCTTCACACCCACCAGCACCAGTACCAGGGACAGGCCGTACTTCAGGTAGTGGAAGCGGTGGATGATCCCGGCCAGGGCGAAGTAGAGGGCGCGCAGGCCGAGGATGGCGAAGACGTTGGAGGTGTAGACGATGAAGGGGTCGGTGGTCACGGCGAAGATGGCCGGGATGGAGTCCAGGGCGAAGAGCACGTCGGTGAACTCGACGAGCACCAGGACCACGAACAGCGGGGTCATCCACGTCCGCCCGTCGCGGCGCACGAAGAACCGGCGGCCCTCGTAGCCCTCCGTGACCCGGAAGTGGCGGCGCATGAAGCGGTTGATGCGGTTCTTCTCCAGGTCGGGCTCCTGGTCCGCCGCCACGAACATCCGGACGCCGGTGAACACGAGGAAGGCGCCGAACACATAGACCAGCCAGTGGAATGCCTCCAGCAGGGCGGCGCCGGTGAGGATCAGCGTGGCGCGCATGACCAGCGCGCCGAGGATGCCCCAGAAGAGCACCTTGTGCTGGCAGCGGGCAGGCACGCCGAAGTGCATGAAGATGAGCACGAAGACGAAGAGGTTGTCCAGGCTGAGGCTCTTCTCGATGAGGTAGCCGGTGAGGTATTCCGTTCCGGCCTTGGGGCCCAGGGCGACGTAGAGGCCCGCGCCGAAGCACAGCGCCAGCACCACATAGCCCAGGCTGAGGAACAGGGCCTCGCGGACGCCGATCTCGCGCCCCTTGCGGTGCAGCACGCCCAGGTCCAGGGCCAGCAGGCCAAGGACCAGCAGGTTGAAGCTCAGCCACATCCAGGCGGTTTCCATTTTTTTATCATCCTTGCGTTGCGGTTGGGTCGGGTCGGGTCGCTCGCTTTGGCGCGCCCCGCGCCGCGACGACGGCGGCCACAGGGCGCGCCCCGCCGCGCGGCGGGTCGGTTCCCGTTGCGGCGCGGGCCGGGGGCGGCGGGATGGAAACGGCTTGGATGCTGTGCATGGGGCCTCCTGGACTCGCGGTCCGGCTTGGAGGCCCGGAAAAGAAAAACGAGGCCTCCAGCATGACTACTCATGCTGAAGGTCTCGCTCATCGGCGGGAACCGACGGCAAGGCCAAGTGCCGATGTGCGGCACCAGTCCTGGTGACCTTGCCCGAAAGAGCTACTCCCCTTCAGTCAGGACAGTGGATACTCCTCTCCCCGGCTTTGTCAAGGCCCGGGTGGACTGGCGCGTGGAATCGGGTCTCCCCTTGCATTGGTGGCCCGGGGCGGCTACCTTTGGCGGAATTGGGCATGGCTCGCGAGACGCCGACCGGCCCGAAGGCCGCAGGGAGGGGATATGACGACTGGCGCAATGGCTGGCGTGATGTTGGACATGCGGAAATTCGTGGCCCCGGAGTTCGTCTTCGGGCTTGGCGCCTCGCGGCTGGCGGGGCAGTATTGCCGCAACCTCGGGGCCCGCAGGCCCCTGGTGGTGACCATGCCGGGCCTCATGGAGCACGGCTGGTTTCGCGACATCCTGGCCGGGCTGGACGAACACGGGCTGCGGCACGCCGTGTTCCACGACGTGTCCGAGAACCCCAGGGACCACGAGGTGGCCCGCGGGGCGGAATTCTACGCCGCCCAGGGCTGCGACGCCATCCTGGCCGTGGGCGGGGGCAGCCCCATGGACTGCGCCAAGGCCATCGGCATCGTCCACGCCAACGGGCAGGACGTGCTGGAGTTCGCGGGGGTGGACATGGTCGCCCGGCCGGGGCCGCCCCTGGTCTGCGTGCCGACCACGGCGGGCAGCTCCGCCGACGTGTCGCAGTTCGCCATCATCAACGACACCGCGCGCCGGGTGAAGGTGGCCATCGTTTCCAAGACCGTGGTGGCCGACGCCGCCCTGGTGGACCCCGCCGTGACCCTGACCAAGGACCGCGAACTGACGGTGAACACCGGCCTGGACGCCCTGACCCACGCCGTGGAGGCCTATGTCTCCAACGCCAACGGCCCGGTGACGGACCTCTTCGCCCTGGAGGCCGTGCGCCTGGTGGGCGAGCATCTTGTGCCTGCGGCCCAGGACGGCCAGAACCTGGACGCCCGGGCGGGCATGATGCTGGCCAGCATGTACGCCGGGCTGGCCTTCTCCAACGCCATCCTCGGCGCGGTGCACAGCATGGCCCATAGCCTGGGCGGATACTCCGACCTGCCCCACGGCATGTGCAACGCCATCCTGCTGGACCTGGTGGCGGCCTTCAACTACGACGCCGCGCCCGAGCGCTACCGCGCGGTGGCCTCGGCTCTGGGCCGGGCCTCGGGCGCCGAGCCCGGGCCCGGGCGCGAGGGCGTGCTGGAGGTGCTGCGCGCCTTCAAGCGCCGTCTTGGCGTGGACAAGCGCCTGGGCGAACTGGGCGTGCGCCGCGAGGACCTGCCCCGGCTGGCCGAGCTGGCCCTTCAGGACCCGTGCATGGTCACCAACCCGCGCAAGCCGACCAGGGAAGACATAGAGGCCCTGTATGCCCAGGCGTTCTGAGGACTGCCAGGGCGCTTCGCTTCACCTGTTCGAGCGGCTCATCGGGCTGGACGAGCAGCCTTTTCGCCGGGGCATGGCCCCGCCCCAGCAGGTGCGCCTGGACGAACTGGAGCGGTTCCGCTCCCTGCTGGAGAACATCTCCGATGTCATCTTTGTGGTGGACATGGCCGACGGCACCCTGGTGGACGCCACGGGGGCCGTGCAGGCGGTGGTCGGGCTGGCCTCCAGGGATATCCTGGGCCGCAAGATCGACGAGCTGCTGCTGGCCCGGACCGCCCGGGACCTGTTCTCCGACGCCTGCATCCCGGATTCCGGGAACGGCCCGGCCGTGTTCCATTCCGGGCTGCGCCACGCCGACGGCACCATCCGCCCCGTGGAGATCAAGGCCAGCCGGGCGGTGTTCGGCGGGCAGTGCTACGGGGTGCTGGTGGCCAGCGACACCACCGAGCGGATGCGCGCCGAGGAGCGGCTGCGCGAATCGGAGATCCGCTACCGCACCGTGGCCGACCACACCTACGACATGGAGTGCTGGCAGGACCCCCAGGGCAAGCTGCTCTACGTCAGCCCGTCGAGCGAGCGTATCACCGGATACCCGCCCGAGCGCTTCCTGCGCAACGCGGGGTTCCTGGAGTCGCTGATCCTGCCCGACGACCGCGATGCCTGGGCCCTGTCCATGCGTTGCCCCGGGGCGGGCCCGGCGCAGGAGACGGATTTCCGCATCCGCCGCCGCGACGGGAGCCTGCGCTGGGTGACGCAGGTCTGCCGCGGCGTGACCGCCGAGGGCCGCGACCTGGGCCTGCGCTTCAGCCTGCGCGACGTGACCGAGCGCAGGCGGGTGGAGGAGCAGCTGCGCCACCAGGCCCTGCACGACCCGCTCACCGGCCTGGCCAACCGGGTGCTGTGCCTGGACCGCATCCGCCAGGCCATGCGCCGCGCGGCGCGGCGGGAGGGCTACTGCTACTGCGTGGTGTTCATGGACCTGGACGGCTTTCGCGTGGTGAACCAGAGCCTGGGCCACGAGACGGGCGACGCGCTGCTGGTGGAGGTGGCCCGCCGCCTGCGCCGCTGCGTGCGCCACCTGGACACCCTGTCGCGGTTCGGCAGCGACGAGTTCGTGCTGGTGCTTGAGGAGCTGGACTATCCCGGGCAGTCCGTGCGCGCGGTCAAGCGCGTGCGCGAGGCGCTGGCCCGGCCGCTGCGTATGAACGGGCGCGAGGTGCGCCTGACGGCCAGCTACGGCATCGTGTCCGTGCCGCGCACCGAGTCGCGGCCCGAGGAGATATTGCAGCACGCCAACATCGCCATGCACCGCGCCAAGGACAAGGGCCGCGACCGGCTGGCGGTGTTCACGGCGGGCATGCTGGCCCAGGCCGTGGGGCGGCTGGACCTGGAAAACGACCTGCGCCGGGCCCTGGGGGCGCGGGAGTTCGTGGCCCATTTCCAGCCGCTGGTGGGGCTGGCCGACGGTCGGGTGCGCGGGTTCGAGGCCCTGGCGCGCTGGGCCCACCCCCAGCGCGGCCTGATTCCCCCGGCGGAGTTCATTCCCCTGGCCGAGGAGACCGGGCTGATCCACGAGCTGGGCATGCAGGTGCTCGACGGGGCGGTGCGGGCCATGAGCGCCTGGCTCCGGGCCGGGCTGTGTTCCCCCGACGCCTTCATGTCCGTGAACCTCTCGGCGTGCCAGTTTTCGCATCGCGAGCTGGTGCGGGCCATCCTGGACAGCCTGGAAAGCCACGGCCTGCACCCCGGGGCCCTGAACCTGGAGATCACCGAGTCGGCGATCATGGAGGACCCGGCCGCGGCCATCGACAAGCTCACGCGCCTCAAGGAGCACGGTATCCGCCTGAGCGTGGACGATTTCGGCACGGGCTATTCGTCCATGAGCTACCTCAAGCGCTTCCCCCTGGACCACCTGAAGATCGACCTGAGCTTCGTGCGGACCATCGACACGGACACGGAAAGCCTGGAAATCGTCAAGGCCATCGTCAGCCTGGCCCACAGCCTGCGCCTGAGCGTGGTGGGCGAGGGCGTGGAGCGGGCCGCCCAGGGCGACATCCTGCGCGGGCTGGGCTGCGAATTCGGCCAGGGTTACCACTTTTCGCGGCCCCTGGGCCGGGCCGACGCCGAGGCCTACCTCGCGACCCACGGCGCCGGGGCGGACTCCGGGGCCTGATCCCCCATATCCTTACTTGCTGAATTTGCCGCAATTGTGCTCTACTGCCTGCGGCCGCGACAACCGCAGGCCCGGGGAGCCGATGGGATTTTTGGGCAAATTGTTCGGGCGCGGGGGCGCCCCCGCCACGCCTCTGGACGCGGACGCGCGCCTGGGGCGCGTGCTCGACGCCGTGCTGGACTGCTGCGAGTACGCCCTGTTCGCGGGGGAGGGCGCCGCGGGCATGGCCGAGCGCGTGGCGCGCCAGCGGCCCGACCGCGAGTGCCTGGCCTGCGAGCCCGGGAGCGATTCGTTCTATTCGGCCACGGCGCGCACGGCCAAGGTCAAGAATCTCTACCTTTTCAACCAGCGCCCGCGCGAGTTCCTGCTGGGCGTGCGCGACGGCAAGCCCTATCTTTTGGAGCGCGACACGCTGGTTGTGCTGCATGTGCCCGGCGGCGGGGCCGAGCGGCGGGTTTTCGACGAGGTGGCTTTCGTGGCCGAGTTCTTCGCGGCGCCGTTCCTTCTGGTGCTCGGCTGCCGGGTTCCCGGCGAGCCGGGCTTTTTGTACGACACGCACCAGGGCCGCGAGTGCTCCCCGGCGAACCTCGGGCCGCACCTGGGCGGGGCCGGGGCCGGGCTGCTGCTGCCCGCCTACGCGCCCCCCGGGGGCAGGCTGCGGGCCAAGGGCTGGTGCCTGCTGCCCCTGGGCCGCAACGCCCACCACCTGTTGCCCGAGGAGACCTCGCACCTGCTGCGCAAGGCCGACCCCGAGCCCGCCGCCGCGCTCCCCTGATTCCCGCGTCCCCGCCACGCCCTTCAATTTCCCCGCCTCCGCCCGCGGCCCCGTCCGCAG
>Ga0172382_10009475_pt1 | contig 13291 bp, 16 predicted proteins | sample Leawel138RmetaG_FD_122245 | JGI IMG/M metagenome (GOLD analysis project Ga0172382, IMG submission 122245) | Leachate microbial communities from a municipal landfill in Southern Ontario, Canada - Leachate well 138R metaG | ecosystem: Engineered > Solid waste > Landfill > Unclassified | place...
ATTTTAATTCCCAACTTTTTTGATATGATTGGTAATGCAGTTTCTCTATGAAAACAACTATTCCATGAAGTATCATCGGATAATGATTTTTTTAATTGTTTAACATTTATATTTTCATGTTTATGTAATACCTCAAACCCTAAATCTAATAGTGATTGTGATTTACTATCAAGTAGTGAATTACTATCATGCAATGTACCATTAATATTAATCATTACATGAGAGCACGATGTTGGTTTTCCTCGTTTTTTCTTATTAAAAATATTCTCATTATGTTGATATGTATATCCATTATGACTATATAAATAAACAAAACTAACATTTTCCATAGGATACTTATGTTTCTTTAACCACAAGTACATTGCTAAAGCAGAATAACCACAACCACCTTCATTAATTGATGGGATACGCTCTAATACTTTCTTAACTTTTTTTAATTTTTTTAATATTAAGTCATTTGTTTCCATAACTATATATTTTAATTTGACTATACAAATATAATAATATTATTTGATATATCCAAATAAAAAAGGGAAATCTTATAAAAAATTTCCCCTTAATATATGTTATAATATTTAGTATTATTTCAATTCTTTTCCCCTTAAAACCAATCGTAATTCCATTAATTGGTTATCACAATTCATATGTTTATAATCCCATTTTTCGTAAATATCAAACATACCCTCAAAGTCATCTCTTACTGTATCAATTGCTTTATTAACTAATAAAACATTCTCCACATAAGCCACCGCTTTTTTATATGAAGAAAAACATTCAAAGTCATGTTTTATATATTCATCTTTTAAATTTGAATATTGTAAGTGTTCTACTATGTGTATAAATTTTTTAGCCATAAGTTTTAGATATTAATTATTTGACTTTGTAAAGATACTACATTTATTTTTAATATCCAAATGTTTTACTAATTATTTTTATAAAAAAATAACCCACACATACAACAGTTGTTTGTCATATATGCGGGTTATAAACCGTTATGAAAAAATACAATTCTTGCCATTTATTATTGGTATAGTAGGTATCATCAAAGCCTAAATTACCTTATACTATATTTTGTAGACTAACTACTTGGACTTTCTCATGTTTTTGGGGCAACCAAAATTATCATTCCATAACACTGTATAATAATTATCCAATAATCAACCTTGAACACGATACTGAGAATTAACTCGTTTATATCTATATTATACCAATCGTTATTTTGTTATTTTAAAAATTTACACTTACTGTTGGTCTCCAACCACAATCAACATATAATTGTGATTTATCACCCATACGCACTAATTCCATTTGAATAAATTGTTTTGCATAATGTGGGAAATCTTGTATATGACCCCTTACTTTAAATGTAATATCATAAGCACTTTTGAATTTGAAAGTATAATATCCCTCAATATCTGTTTTAGTTTTAGTGAAAGTAATTTTATACCCTTTCAATAAATCTTTTAGTTTACCTTTGAATGATAGGGTTTTTTTACCCATATTCCACCAACGTAACTCACAATATGTTTCTAATTGTTTTTTCATAGTAGTAATTATTTTAATTTGACTTTGTAAAGATACAACATTTATTTTTAATATCCAAATGTTTTTACAGTATTTTTTACATCCATTACATTATTTAAAAACATAGATATGTTTCTACCATCATCATTTTTGTGCCGATATTGACCAAAGTCCTGACATAATTCACCAAATAATGTTTTATTAATACGTTTAAAATTACCTAGTGTACCATGAGTAATACTATGAAATTTAATACCATTACCCAATGTACGATTTGGAAATACAACTAAATAAATAGTTCGTCTTTCTTCTGATTGCTGTGGATATTCAATACTTTGTTTATCCCCAACTAATTCAATCATTGTTGAATCAATTAAACCCATTGGTTCTCCGGTTTCTTTGTGAATATAAAATCTCATAATTATATAAATTCGTTAACAACTGTTTCTATCTTAATATAATCATTTACTGAATTATGATAATCACAATAATCATCCAAATAATCCCCATCACATCCTGATTCATTCACGTCATTGTCTTTGTTGAATTGTCTCCATGAAGATTCTACAGAATTATAAAAAATATCAAACATATGTTTATTTTCTTTTGGAGCAACTAAACCCATTATTTCTCTTGTGTATTTGTTGTGTAATGTAATTACTTGCATAACTTTAAATGTTTTAAAATGTTTAACTTAATTTGACTTTACAAAGATAATAATAAAATATGAGACTACCAAATAAATTTACATATTTGTTGGTAAATATAAGCATAAATATTAATAAAATATTATAGTGTTGGTAAAACCCAACATATACTATGATAAATAAAATGCTACGTTTTTAGCCACATATTTACTACAATTGAAATTACTTTCAATATATTCCGCAATTTCTTTTTGATTCCAATTATTGAAATTATCAAATCCACCATTGGAATTAATACAATCTAAAATTTCCTTTGTTTTCATATATTCTATTTTATTTATTTATAATATATTAACCCCAAATATTTACAACTATATTTTACCGCTTGGTCAAATGATTCACATAAAACATGAATTTCTTCACCACGATAATTTTCAACACTCCAATAAGATTTATCATTAATTTCTGAATGATAAATATTCATTGTATTTTTTGGACTATCAATACTAATTTCAGCTACCAATGTTTTCATATTATATAATATTTAATAATTTAACGTGATTTTAATTCCGCTTCCGCTTCTTCTTCTGTTTCAAAAAACATTGTATCCCTTTGGTCATCATCAACAAAATCAAATTCATAAACCAATCTAAATAATTCGTTTTCTATTTCTTCTTCTGTATCAAACGATACATTATAATTTACTGGATTATTACCACTAATACCCCATGACCAAAGTTCCCATTGGTTCGTTTCTTCATTATATCTTGAATGAAGTCTCGGTGCTACACCTCTCGGAGTTGTTGTTTCATCACAACTTTCCATAACATGAGAATATAAATTGGTTTTTTCAATTTTAAAATTACATTTAGATATTCTACTAAATTGTTTTTTACCAACCATGTAATTACTATATTCTATATCTGTTTGAACAATTACGAAAATTTCTTTTTCCTTTGCTTCCTTTACGGTTATAGTTCCCATAAGATTATTTTTTTATTGTTATTAATTTGACTTTACAAATATAAATAAAAAAAGTGATATAACCAAATTATTATACCACTTTTTTATTAATTTATTCAATTGAAATTATATCATCTTTATATTTTGTGTAATGCTCATAATTAATCATTTTTTCTTTATCATTATCGAATATACTATCTAATATATAATCCAATTCATAATAAAACCCCTCATTATCATATTTCTGTAAATAATCTAAAAAGCTCAAAAAATCATCATCGTATGACTCACTAGTCATAATACATTTACCACCAAAATCACAACCACTTTCTGAATATGAATGTTCAACAGTTATTTGTGGAAATAATTTAGAAATCATTTCAGATAATCCCAAAAATGGACTCCACGCACTTGTTCCCGATATGTAAATAATATCATCACATTCACTTATATCATTAACATCAATCCATTTTGTACCAAATTTATGTGTAAGTGTTTGCTCATCACTAATAGAAAAACTCATAAGTTCTGAATAAAATGGTATTTCATCATAAGATAGTTCAATGTTTTTTATTCCATCGAAAATACTAATAATATCTTTTTTCGTTTGTTCATCACAATTAATGAACATAACATAATTATCACAAATATTTGCCATACCTTTATTTTTTAAATGATTAATAACTTTAATTTGACTCTACAAAGATACAATAAAAAAGTGTAACCACCAAATATAATTACACTTTTTTTCAAAAAAAATGGTGTACCTACATTACGTAGTATACACCATTATCGTTGTGGAACGAAGAAATATTATTTTACTATATGTAATATATTATATAATGTAACGAATAATCTATAATGTTATAAGTTTTTCTACATCACTAATAAAATTAGATACTACTTCACCACCAAAACAATACTCGCCTTCGGGTGTATAAACATATTGTTTGAAATGATTTCGTGTATGAGTATTTAAACCAAATACTTTTTCGTTCTCGAACATAAAGTCGATTATCGCTTTCTTTAAATCTTTATTCATAATAGTAAGTTTTAATGAATGTTTTAATTTGACTCTACAAAGATAAAATAAAAAAGTGTAACTACCAAATATAATTACACTTTTTTTTAATTATTTTTATATACTAATAACTAAATTTTGGTTCTAGTTCAATAAAATCTTTTGGTATATCAGATTTTTTACTTACAACACCGATTAAATCCCTACTCCAATTACCAATATATTGAACACCGGAATCACTAAAATAATCACAACCACCCTGTCCGTTTCCTTCGCAAGTTAGTAATGGTAATGGATGAACCCTATAACCATCATTTTGTTTTGGAATCTTTGATTTATTAACAAATTGTTTTTTATCATAATTCAAAAGATATTTTGCTGACATTGGTGCTATATTTTTACTTGGTAGTAACTTTGTTCCAATTTCACCGCATAAATCATGAAAATTCATCCCCTCATCACGTAATTTCTCACGTGTAAAATATTTTGAATCTTCACAATCCTTATACTTATTAAATATAATTTCAATTTCATCTTCACTCAATGTTTCCGAATCAGCATAATCACCAGCCCACACCAAACGTCTTGGTTTCTCTATTAATAATTGTTCAATAAAACGAACAAACCCATTTTCCAACCATGAATGTTCCATTAATTTTAAACCATCGCCGAAATCATGTGGATAAGCATATTCAGTTGGTCTGTCTGTTTTCTCATCAAGTAAGCAAGGATAATAGTACTGTCCCATAATTTTAATTTTTTAAATGAATAACTTTAATTTGACTTTGTAAAGATATAACAATAAAATATAATATCCAAATATTTTAACACATATTTTAATAAAAAATAATTTGAAAATAATATATAATATATTTGGATATATGAATTATTATTTGTATCTTTGTAATGTACTATTAAATTATAGTTCCGGCTTTAGATATAAAACATCTATTGAAGTATAGTCTCCACCTTACATTAAATTGTTCCACGTGGAACATTAAACTTTTTAAATAAAAATGGGTATATCGTTTTTACACAATATACCCAATCTTTGGTTTATACTAGGAACGAAACACCGTGTTTATAATCCTAATACCTCTTTTACATTTTTAATTGCTTTATCATTAAATCCGCCAATATGCCAATCGGTAATTTTTGTTTTTGGTAATCCCGATGAACCACAATAATTTTTACCGGTTTTATAATTATAAATGGTTGCCACCGTACCATCTTCAAATTCAACATCCCATTCAGCATCTACCTTGTAACCATCACTATCACTAGGTTTCCCAAATACTTTTTTTAACTTTGAATAATCACATGTGATATACCCAATTAATGATGTACCACCAACATTAATTTCTTTTTGATTATGAGTTTTAAATTTCATACCTTTATTTTTTAAATGATTAATAATTTTAATTTGACTTTACAAATATAAAACAATTTTTTTAATATTCCAAATTATTTTATACTTTATTTGAACTTTTTATACTTTATAAGATATTTATCAATGTTCAATTGAACATTGATAAAATCCATATACTATATAATATTAATGTTCAATAAAACATACATTCTTTTTAGTAATACAATATGTACAATCCAACCCACATTTTACACTATCATTATTATGATTCATGGTTGCAGGACAAATAAACGTACCGTAATTCTTTTGTAACTGTTTGCAGTACTCATAAGAACCAAAATTTAACATAATATCATTTACATAACTATCTATTAAATTAAAGTTATTTAAACCCTCAATTATAGAAAAATCAAATAAATCTTTTACTTTGGTATATGCGTAAAATTTAATATCTTTAAACATACCAATTATATCACACCAAAAATCAATATAATCTTGACTGAAAAAATCACCCGAACTGTGCAAACGTACCCTACCAACCTTACTATTTTGTATTTGAGATACTATTAATTCTTTTAATAGTTCTTTATCAATTTTAAATAATTCTAAATTAGTTTTCCTATATATACGTACATTATGGTACAACCTTTGAGCCTTCATTGCATAGCATTTAGCCTTACAATCACTACAATTTAAACAAGTCTCAATAGCCGGTAAATCAAATATTAATATATTATGTAACTTCATATTACCTGTAGCCATACGCTCAGGCTTTATGTAATTACCATAAAAATTTAATACACGTACATTACTTTCAATTTTGTAATCTACTCTCTTACTATCATTAAAAAATACCATAATACTATTTGTTTTAAATGAATAACTTAATTTGACACTACAAAGATATATATAATATTTTTAATATCCAAATATTTTTATATGTTTTTTATATGTTTTTTATATTTAATTACAATCTGTAAGCAAAAACCCAATTCCTATCACACAAAAACTTACAATCTGTAAATTTATACCCCCATATTTTTGAAAACTGTAAGTAATATATTAATTTACTACCATATATTATATAATATATACTTAAATTTATTCATTTATATACTTTTACTTACAATCTGTAACTAAAATCGTGTTTTCTATCACCCAAAAACTTACAGTTTTTAAAAATAATATGGGTAAAAGTAACAATCTGTAAGTAAATACACTTTTTATTAATTTTATACCATAATATATTTGGATATATAAATTATTATTCCTATCTTTGTAATGTAGTAATAAACAAAACTACTCACTGCATATACTCCATGTGCCGAAAGTCTAGACTCCACAATACCTTATATCCTCATATATTATATAATATTTAATATATTTTTTATTGAAAATAATTACACTTTTATTTGGTAATACCATTTTTTATTCCTATATTTGTATATTCTAGGTATCCCATTTTTACGGGCTTACCCAAAAGTCTATACCCTATTATATTATATAATATATAGTTTTTTATATTATATATTTTTATTGAAAATAATTACTATTTTATTTGTTTATATCATTTTTTATTACTATATTTGTTCCGGTTTATATCTTAATATTTAATTCACATATATTATATTATATAATATTTGAAGGAATTTATCACTGTGTCCTTAACTCTTTGAGTAGTGTGGAGTAATCCCCATTCCCCAATTTGTTATTGACACTTTTTTTATACCCTATAATATACCATTTATAGGTACGGTTATTTATATATTATTTTATATATAATAACTACTTTTTAACACCCCCTAAATCACTCTAAACCACAAATTTAGATATTAGGGAAATATTGTATAATATAAAAAAATTATCGGAAATTTTGTAAGATGTTTATATGTAGGATAATACAAACTACCCAATATATATGATAGTACACTTTTGTGTATGAAATTTTCCCACTTTTTGACACAAATTACCACAATTTATAAAATACCCCCAATTTACCTAACGTGTCGGGTAATAAATATTAACAGTAAATAAATAATAATAAATAAGGTATAATAGGGGTGATATGCGGGGTTAAAATGGTGGGGTGTTAAATGGGTACACTTTTGTGTATAAAATGTCTTAGAAAGGCTTAAAATAGGTTATTATATAGTAATAAATAAAATGGTACACAAATGTGTGTATATAATAAATTACATTTTTTTTCAAAAAATTTTTATTAATATATTTGGTAGAATAAAAAATAAATTATATATTTGCCTAAGTTAAATTAATTACAAATAAATAAAAACATTATGGAAAAAGGATTACGAATAGAAATAGGGATAAATATATTAAACTATAAAGGTTTAAATGTTAAATACAATTTAAATCATGAAATAAGTTCTTTTATATATGATATATTAGGTATTAAATATAATGAGTTGCATGATAGTTTAAATAAGAAAGATTTTTGTTTTAGTAATATAATCTTCAATAAATGTAGATATAGTAAAAGTATTGAATTAAGTAATAATAAAGGATTATTATTAATATCTAGTATAGATAATAGTAAGATAGAACATTTATTTAATTCATTGAATAGTAGTAAAGATGTATTACATAAGATAGGGAATATATTATTTATTATAAATTATGTAAAGAAATATCGGGATGATATAAAAATTAATGATTTTGGTAAGTATAGATTATCGTTAATTAGTCCGGTATTGGTATCTGATTTAAGTTCGGATAATAAATCGTGTTTTATAGGTATAGAAGATATTAAATATAAAGAATTACTGTGTAATAATATATCTAAAATAGTTGGTAAGAATATATTAATAGATAATATTAATATTATTGATAGTAGTATTAAACGTAAGGCTGTTGAATATAAGGGTATATTATTAAAAGGTTATTTATATGATATTGAGATAAAGTGTGATTATGATGATATAAATAGATTATATTATGGTGGTATAGGTAATAGGACGGCATTAGGTTTTGGTATGTTAAAGATTAAGAAATAAAATAGTAATAATTATTAGGTTATTAAATTTATTTATATTATCTTTGTTTAGTTAAATTAATTAAGTTAAAAATATTATGATAGAATCATTAATAAATATAGGTAGTGTTATACGTAATGATAGTAATTTACGTATAAAATATCATCCATTAATTAGGAATATAAATAGGGCTAATGAGAAAACTAAGCCTAATAATATTTATACATATTACCAAATAAATATAGATACCGTTAATAATAGTATTGAATATAGTGAAGATGGTAATTGTATAGCGTATAATGATGATGTATATATTTTAAAATATCAGAATAGTTCAGCTGATACTACATATCCATATATTATAGGTAATTATGAATATAGTGGTGGTAAGGATATTAAATTAAATTCGATATTAAAATATAGATTTAATTGTGAGAAATTAGGTATAACTAATCCATTTATATTAAAAGTTAATGATGTGTTAGATTCTAACATAGATGGTTTAACTAAATTCTTTAATGGTATAACGAGTGAATTAAATAATATTATTATAATTGTTAAAATAGATGATAAGGAATTTACGGAATATAGTGAAATATTTGATGAAATTGATAGATTATTTATAACTGGGTTATGTGATATTGATTCCAATGGGTATTATATGTTAAAGAATAGTTTATATAGTTTTTTTGGTGTATCATATGGTAATAATTTGGGACAAGTTCCGGGATTTAAATTAAGTGGTGGTTATAAATCCTTACCATTGGATTATAGTAAGATAAATAATTTAATATATGGTGAGAAGTTTCATAGTGGTAGATTAAAGAATTTAGTTGGGGATTATTATTTTAATTTTCTACCTTGTGGTGATAGTATAAAGCATATAATATTAAAGAGTGATAAATCAAACAATATAGTTAGTGCTAGTAGGGTTATATCTGAAAATAGTGAGGTTGAATCTGAGGAAGATAGTGAAGAAATATCAATGTTTAATACTGGGTTTGATATACGAGAAGATATTCCAAAAGAAAAGATAAGTTATGATATTATTTTTAAATTAAAGGGTGGTAATGTTAATAATGATATAATGATATTACCCAATTACAATTTAACATATTTGGAAGAATTAAACAATAAATTTAACAAAATTAGGGGTTTATTATATGATGATAGGATGAAATTTTTCCCTAGTCCTAAAAGTGCATTTATTAAATTATTTAAAAAGGATAAACGTGATGATAGTAAGGATGTAAATAAAATGATATTTAATTTTTTAATTGAATTTTATAAGGGTGATTATAATGGTAGTGAATTAATTGATAAATACTTTATTGATAAGTTTAGTTCTAGAATACGTAATTGTGAGGGTAAAATACAAAATGAATATAGTGATTTAATATTAAATTATAAAATAGTTAGATATATGGAAAATGGTGGTATTGAAAAATTAAATAAAGAGTTAAACAATAATTCTTATTTATTAGGTAAATGTTTAGGTACTATTTGTCAAACATGGCAAGATGATAGAAAGAATTTAGAACACTTTGTTACCAATTTTAATGGGCAAATATCAAGACATATTAAGAATATGGGTGATGTGAATAATTATTTTAATCAAATTATTCAGAGATTAAGTAGAAATAAATGTAGAATATATAGTGATGATATTACATTGTTTACTGATTTATCTAGTAAAATAGATGTTTTAGATATTACATTATTTATACGTGGATATTTCGAGTCTCAATATTCTTATAAGAATAAAAAATAATTATTGAATTATTTGGTGAATATAAATAAATTATCTATATTTGCTTTGTTGAATTAATTAAGTAATAATAAAAATATAAATTTTATGAAAAAGAGAGATTTTTTAATGATGTATGAGAACCAATGGAATGTACCCAATGGAGACCCATTTACCGGAGAACAACGATATGATAATTATAGTGAAAAAATATTGGTTAGTGATTTACGTATTAAGCGATTTATTCGTGATATGATAGGTGAATTAAGTGGTAAACCAGTCTATTATTTATATGATAGTATTAAAGCATCAAAAGTTTCTGAAAAAATGACCGGTTCTGCATTTGCTTTCAGACAATATCTTTTAGATAAAGGTACTATTAAATCTATTGATGGTTGTAAACTTGAAAAGGGAACTGATTTAGAAGCTTTATTAAAAGAATTTATTGATGTACGTTTGTTTGGTGGTATTTTAACGGAAACCGGTAATAATGCTACTGTTGAGGGTGCTGTTCAATTTAAGAACCTAAATAGTTCTTATAATAAATGTAACCTAGAAGTATTTCAAAATACTAGTGTTTTCCCAAGCGAAATTAAGAATGAACAAGGGTCTATTGGTACGAGTAGTTTAGTACCATATGCATTGGTTGGTATTGAGGGTTGGTTAAATGAACGTACAGCTCAAATAAATGGTTTAACCGAGGATGATATTGATTTAATGTTATCAACTATGTGGTTATCTATTAAAGATAAAAACAGTAGAAGTAAATCTGGGCAAAAACCATTATTATTGTTAGAGGTAATTTATTCCGGTAAGCCATATAAATTTAATTCAGATATTGAGGTATATCAAAGTGTTAAGGATATAAAATCTTTAATTACATTACAATCTGATATTGATGAAAAGGATATTAGAAGTTATAGTGATTATACATTAAATTTCGAAAAATTATTTACTGAATGTAGTAAAGATAATGTTGATACAGTTAACTTCTTTACAGAAGATAATAATCTTCGTGATTTATTATCATCAAATAGTAAATTTAAATTCAAAGAATTATTTTAATTATGGATAAAGTAATTAAATTTAATTTGAGTGGTGATTACGCTCATTTTAAGATACCATATACGAATAATAACCCAATGACACATTCGGTTATTACCAAAACAGCATTAATTGGGTTAATTGGTGCTGTGGTTGGTATCGAAAGAAATGATATGAAAGAATTATATCCAATTTTATCAGATTCATTACAATATAGTGTTATATTTAATGGTGAATTAAAGAAAGAAAGTATATCTTCATATATGTTTAATTTTGGTAATTTAAGTAAAAGTGATAGACCACTAAAATCACCTAAACCAATGGAATATATTAAAAACCCTAATTGGGTAATATATCTAAAATTAGATTCATCCAATAATGATATTATTAATATATTTAATACGTTTTATAATAATATATTAAATAATATAAGTGTTTGGAGACCAACATTGGGTGTAAAACAGTGTGATTGTAATATATGTGATGTTGAAATGTTGGACTATGATATTAATTCTGGTGAGTGTTTAATTGATTCATTTGTTACAAATGTTAAATCGTATGAAAAGGATATTATTATTAATAAAGATACTATTCCAACACATCAAAATAATGATTGGTTTAATGACCCGAATAAATATATAACCATATATTTTAGAGATGGTAATATATTAAGTGATTGTGAGTATTATACCGTTGGTGATAAAAATTTAGTTTTTATTTAGGATTATTTTAATTGTTTCTATTTTTCTGAAATAGTTCATGATATATTTTGTCATGAGCTATTTTTTTTGTATATTTGTTTTATAATATTAAGTTAAATAAATGATGGTTAAATTATATTCACACCCTGGTAAGGGTAATGATAAATATGTTGGGGCTAAAGGTTTAGAAGTACACCTAAACGGTGTTAAAACAAATGCTGAAAGACGTGGTTTTAAGTCTGATATATTAGAATTTGTTTGCTTATTCCATGATATAGCTAAAACAAATAAGAATTTCCAAGATAAATTATTTGGAATACCATATAATGGGTATTCTAATCATGGTATGTTATCAGCGTATATAGCACTATTACTTATAACTGAAAATAAAACCATTGGTTCTAAATATAATATGTTTGATAGTGATTGGAGTAATTTAAATATTATAACCAATATTATAATGAGACATCATGGTAATCTAAAAAATATTGATGAGATTTTAAATTCTAAGGATAGTGAATATAATATATTACCAATATCAGAGAATAATGAACTTAATGAGATGATTAAATTCATTAATGGTAATCCAGATGTTCCTTTTATTGATTTTATTAATGAAATGTACCCAGAATTAAGTGATAAAGGGTTTAGGTTTATAAATGAATATAAGGATAAATTTGTTAAATTAGTTTATACCGAATCTAAAACGCTAAAAGATTGGAAAAAAGACCCATTAAAGAAATATTATGATACACTATTTAATTTTGGATTATTAATTGAGGGTGATAAACGTGACGCAGGTAATAATACCACATTTGTGTTGGATAACATTAAATCATTTAATTATTTATTTAATAATAATATAAGTAAATTTTTATCTCGTTTAATACCGAATAATAAATTAAATCAATTAAGAACAGATATTAGAAATGAGGGTAATGCTAACCTTATTAATTCATTAAATAATACTAATCAGAGAATGTTTCAGGTAACATCACCAACCGGTAGCGGTAAGACTTATATGATGTTAGAATTAGCCTCTACGATACAAAAAATGAGGGGTGATTATAGTATATTATTATCCTTACCATTTACCAGTATAATTGACCAAACCTCTAGTATAATTGAAACTGATTTAATGATTGATGTTTTAAAATACACGTCGGTTTCTGAATCATCTAATAAACTTAAAAATATATCTGAAACATATGATAATGAATTATCTGAATTAATTAGGTATAAGTTTTCGGAAGATACATTTGATAACCCCTTTATTGTAACAACA
>Ga0172382_10009476_pt1 | contig 13290 bp, 7 predicted proteins | sample Leawel138RmetaG_FD_122245 | JGI IMG/M metagenome (GOLD analysis project Ga0172382, IMG submission 122245) | Leachate microbial communities from a municipal landfill in Southern Ontario, Canada - Leachate well 138R metaG | ecosystem: Engineered > Solid waste > Landfill > Unclassified | place...
CATGTTTTGTGAACTAAGTGAGCGATTGACGAACACCTTATAACCTGTTCCGGTTGGACTTTGTGGGACGGGGGTGGAGATGGGGCGATGAAAAACCGGCTTCGGATGGGAAACGGGGAGACCGGTACATGATCGGGATTCAGTATGGGGCAGGGCTAACGGTGCGGATTTGGACTGGTGCATGAAAGGGCTTACGATGCAATGCGGGCAATCGGAGGATGTTGCAAGGAACAGAAGCCGGTAGATGGATTTCACTACCGGTAAGGCAAAAACAGCGGGTTGTTTTTGGAGTGCGGTAATTGAGGTTTGTTGTCGAAGATGAACTTTGAGAACAGTTTTGGTTGGTCAAGCTGTTTTTGCCGGGGGGTAAAGGGTACAAATTTAGTTATCCATGATTTAGAATTATAATTTAATCATAAATAATTGGGCTTTATTATCATAATTGATGTCAAGGAGTATCACACCAATCAATTATAATGCAAGCAATAATTGCTCCTAAGATATTTCACAAATAGAATATATATGAAAGTTAAAAATCGAGGATAGTTGGTGGATAATTGATTTTAAAATCGTCAAATCGTTTTTTTTTCATACGTTTGCACAAGAAATAAGATATACTATGAATAAATGTGTAACGTTGTTGTAATACCAAATGTAGACAGGGATGAAAGGATAGGGAGTGTATTCAATCATTTGTTCAGAGTCATATATCAAACAGAAGAGATTGATGATAAGGATGTAGTCTGGGATTTTAAAAATGCATCTTTTTTTCATCCTTTTTTTCTTGCACCTTTAATCCTTTACAAAAATAGAAGTCAAAAGAATATAATTACAACGAACAGGTCATCCTATTTAAATCGATATTTTGAGCTGATTTATTTTGATGATTTATTTAGTATTGATGAACTTTCCGATTTAGAGAAAACTCTGAATCCGTATTACAATAAATCGTATATTCCGTTTTGTCGTTTTGAGTTGTGCAAAAGCAACGTAGATGGTATCCAAACAATCATTCAAAACATTATTGAAATACAAAGTAAAGCAGGAAAAGAAATTAAGACCCCGTTATCATACATGCTGGGGGAATTGATTTGTAACATAAATGAACATTCGGAAAGTAAGTATGGGTATATTTTTTCTCAATGCTTGTCACATAAGGAGAAATGTTTAGATATTTGTATTGCAGATGATGGTATAACTGTTTTTGGGAGTTATGTAAAGACTGGTAAGTTTTTAGATGAAATAAAAGGCAATGAAGCAGAAGCACTAAAACTAGCAAATAAAGGCTACTCTACTAAGAACTTACCAGATATTGAAAACAGAGGATATGGTATTTCCACATCAAAGAGTATGCTAGTAGATGGTTTAAATGGCGGTTTTTTCATGCTTTCTGGTGGGGCTTTCCATCGGCATGATTCCACAGGAAGCGATTATGTAAGTCTTCCAAAGATGATGAATTGGGGTGGTACAATTGTTTTACTGAGAATACCTTTGTTTGTTCCCCAAAACTTTAATTACATGAATTATGTTATAAGATAAAACAGCAATGTTATGAGAAAGACAATTAAAATTGAAGAACTTATCGGTCAAGATATTCGATCTAGACAAAACGCAGATTTGATACGGAACCGTATTAATGAATGTGACGATTTCTTTGAACTTGACTTTAAAGGTGTAAGTTTTATTTCTCGTTCGTTTGCAGATGAATTGTATACAATTACGAGAGAGAACGAAGATAGAATCACATTAAAGAATATGGTTGGAATTGTCGATTCAATGTTGAGAGTTGTTCAACAGAGCCGTATTAAAAAAAGAATTCGAAAGGCAGATAACGCAGATATAAAAGAGTTCAATGACATTGAGAGCTTATCTGCATTTTTGACAACTATGTGAGATTTGTAAAGGTAATAAGCTAAGAATAAATGAAAAGAATCAGCCTGATAGTTATTATCAGGCTGATTCTTTGAAAACCGCCTCATCGCTGTACTTGCTACCTGACAATCGTCGCAGGAGTAAAGTAATCCAATAATCCTTCTCCACAAAACCGAGGTTGATCTTCAGATGTTGTGATGCCGCTCTCAGGGTTTGAGAAAAGAGTTGTGAGTCGTGATGCAGATTCATGAGAAATTCCATTTATCGGCTACCGGGAATGCAGGTTTAAGACCCGGCAGCTTGTATTTGGTAATAGGATTCAAGGAATTGTAAAGCGGCTGAGAAACAGCATCGGCCTGAATAGTGTCGAGAAGCGTACCCAGTAATGCCCTGGCAGAAGGCGGGTACTTCAAAGCCAGTCGGACTAGGGAAGACTTTTCAGCATCGGAAAGATCTTTCAAAATTGCTATGAAGCGTTTGCCGGACTTGCCGACTGGGGTATCGGGAATCTTTTGGATGTAGCGGATCGCATCCAGGATCTGCAGCAATGGAATGTTCTCCTTGGTGATGATGTTGTTTTGCTTTATGAACGAGATGGTGTATTGGCCTCGTTTGAAAGCAGGACGGACCACATTCTTGCCAATCTGGATGACATTGCTGAGCTGCGTGGTTAATCCCAGGCTGTTGTATATGCTGTAACCGGTGAGGTAGCCAACCGTTTTCCCATTCTCTTCCAGCAGATCTTTGACCATCTGTGACCGGTCGGGCTGCAAAGTCCCGAAAGGCGTGGTTTCCGGCTTGTAATACTTGCCTTTGGAAAGCTTGGCAATCTTACCGGCAGCCACCATACGGTTCAATGCTTTGATGATGGCTTCCTTCTGGTTCACCTCTGCAGTAAAATCGGATGAGGTGAACACATATCCTTTCGGGAACCTGTCAATCGTATATGATATATAATCTGTTATTTTCATACAATATTATCCGGGACAAAGATAATATATTTGTCCAGTTTTTATGCATAAATACTGGACATTTTGAAAATATCTAATGAAGGAAAAGTAATATTTCTAAAGTATCAAGTCGATATTTTGACAAGTCAAGATTAGTCCTGAAAAACTGAGCAGTAAAAAAAAGGTTATATGAAAGGTGTCAATTGGCGGTTCTAAGGAACTAACCTCTCAATCCGTCAAATCGTCTATTGGATGTAACAACCTTGATATTAGCACTATTTGATAAATATACTATACACGAGATATTGTGTGCCCGTGCTTTCTGTCCGCAGTATGTCCGTACGGTGGGGCAGCCATACTCTTTGGCAAGTTTTGGTTGGAGTGTAGACTCGTGCGACTTGCCAATGTGTATGGATGCGAAGGGTTGGCTTTCATCAGGTTAAGGCTGTTTTTAATTGTTTCACTAAATCAATTGTCGTTACTAATTCTGCTCTGAATGTTGGCTTATTTAAGTCATAATGAACAAACGGATTCATTACCAATGTTCTTTGAGTTTCAATATCATTTCTTAATGCTTCAGAGATATATCTGCTTCCGTCTCGTTTGGTTTTATCCTTACAAGCACTCCAAAAGTCTTCTCCTGAAATCTTGCTTTGGTTTTTATCGAATTTTACTGCAATCTTTTTATCGTGGCAGAAGTTTTTCACCAACCTTTCAAATTCGCTGCGAACGTAGGAAGCAGATGCCTTTAAATCACCTACGTTGTTTAAATAATGTTCGGCTCTTTCTATGAAGTTTGTTTTATTATGAAGTATTGGGATTTCATAACCGTTTTGATGCTCTTCTTTGATATAAAGTTCTGCGTATTCCCAATTTGGTTTATTTTCAGACTTTACCAATTCGTACCATGATTTATCATAGGTAGTCATGAATATTTGGGAATCTTCAAATTTTTCTTCCAGTATTTTAAGGAATGGCAAACGATTTGAAGTGTCCAGACCAATAAATACATCATCCAATACGAGAAATTTATAACCATCCTGAATGTTGCTTAAAACTGCCCCTAAATAAATGGCAATGGAAATAGCTGTTAAGCGTGCTTCATTTAGAAAGTGATGATATCCCGGTAAATCTTCTTGGTCAAAGAAATCAACAATCAATTCAATGTTTTCATTTGCAAAACCTTTGGTTCTGCCAATTGTGATATTATTAAAGTGTAGTTTGATTTTTACATTGTAATTAAAATAGTCGATTAATTCATTGGCTTTTGTTTCAACTTCCCTCAGCAGTTCTGATAAACCTTCATTGAATTGCTCCAACAAACCGCCGGGCGCTTTTAATGCAGCATATTCAGTTGTCCTTTTGTCTCTAATATCTTTTTTTAATTTTTCCCAATCAGTTTCAATGGTGTTAGTTGTCCTCGAATTGACAAAGTCAGTTAATAAAACTTCAACAAGAAGTTTGAATACGTTGACTTTTTCTGTTTCAAGAAAATGTGTTTTTAAAAGACTTTTGTAATCAAGAAATCCCTTAATTTTATTGGCTTTGGATATAAATGCTTCGGTTTGACGATTATTCGTACTATCAAGTACATAAGGAAGATTTGAACGAGTATTCTCCTTATCACCTATTGTCATTCTAATGAAAGCAGTATCTCTATCAGCTGCAGGGACAAAAACATTTTCGAAATCAACAACATTAATATCTATTACTGACGATTGAAAAAACAATTTAATAGCTTTGGCAACAGAACTTTTTCCACTACCGTTTTCACCATATAGCATAAGGTTTTTACCTGAATTAGTTAAATCAATTTCGTGCTCACCATATAAGCCTTTGAAATGATTGATTTCTATTTTCTTTATCCGCTTCATTTCTCAAGGCTCTTTTTGATGATGGCAACTTCTTCCACGCTATCCATAAAAAACAGGTTCTTGCGTACAGGCGATTCTTTATCGTACAATTTATTGAATACTTTGGTGATGATTTTTAGTTTCTCTTCATCTGGCATCTCATCTTTTATTTCCGGTAAATCATCCAGGTATTTTAAAATATCGCAGCCGGCTTGTTTGATTTCTTTTTCAAAATAGAGTTCGTACACCATGCCATCGATGAGTTGTTCGAAAAAGAAACTAAACTTTTCTTCCTGAATTCTTTTAAGGGTTAGTAAATAATCAACGATTACTACAACACTCTTAAAATCGGACTTAATAATTACTGGCAAATTATGAATTTCATAACTATTTACATTACTATTTGTGCTGAATTTCTTAAAAAACCAATTGCTAATTGTAGAGTTGAGTAGTGCCAAATAATACTTTGCGTTTTCTTGATTTATATTTTCAAGTGAGATGTAATTCACGGAATGACCACAAAAGGTATTTTCATCTAGAAGTGTTGCCTTAATACGATAGTTTTCATCAACACCAGTAATGCCTTGCATTACAATACGTAAATCCTTATAGTGTTTACTCTTTGGGCCGTTGTTTCTGGTGATATATTTTTTGTATTGTAAATACTCTATTTGACCTTGACTCATTTTTAATGGCAAATACCATTTTTGAATTCCAGCACCCTTCAATAATGGTTTTGTATCAGTTGAATCAATCGTTGTAATTATTTCTTTATTAGTGGATAGGTTTATCTCTCCTTGATAACATGTGATGTAATTACCAAATCTAGGGTATTTTGATAATTTATTAAGAACAGTTTTTTCACTTGATGAAATTGAAGGAATTACATTTGTGCTTTTATCATATTCAAGTAATTCAACATTACTAAAATTTACAAATGAATTATTTTGCATCCAGCGTTCTTTCCAAAGAACCAAATCGAAATTAAAATTATTCACTTTCATGTTTTGAGCAAAAAGAATACATACACTCATTTTTGCTGATTTAAAAACACGTTTGTTTATATTATCTCTTTCGGGAAATGAGTCTATTCTCAATATTATCTGGTTTGTTAGAAAATGTTTCCTTAGCACCTTAGCCGAATTATCACCTAGAAATGAGTTTTGAAATATTTGACAAAAAATACCATTTTGTTTTGCTAAAGTTATTGATTTAGCAATAAACAATTTATAAGCGTTGAGTTTCCCTGTTTTGGCTTTATCATAAATGTTAATTCTTTTTATTGTAGGGATTTCATTTTTTTTCTTTCCTTCATAAACATCGTATGGTGGGTTACCAATAACTATATCAAATCCCCCTTTCTCATTCCAAACTTCATGGAAATACAATTTAAAATCAAAATCAATTTCATAACCTACCATTTCAGAAACAAACTGCAATTGCTCCTTTATCTTGGCATCAATTATTTGTTTTTGTTCCTGTTTCTTTTCTTTATCTGTGATATGAAAATATGCTGTTGTTAAATTTTCAATTTCAGTGGCTAATGCATCGTTAATTGCTGTGCCGTCAGGGATATTAATCAAGGAATTTCCCTGAACAATTTTGTATTCAAGGTTGGGTAAGGGTTCAATGGTATTAATTCTTTCTTCGTCAACAACCATTGAAAGCCACAAACGAAGTTTGGCAATTTCCACAGCTCCGGCATCAATATCTACACCGTAAATAGAGTTTTGTATGGCGTTTGATTTAAAGCGGTATGCGCTGCGTTCATCGGCACGTTCTTCTTTCAGAAATGGTGTCAACAGTTTACGTAGCTTTACAATTTCGTTCATAATACCTACCGGAAACGCTCCTGAACCTACTGCAGGGTCGCAAATTTTTATGTTTTTCAGTGCCTGGTCAATGTCATCGGCATTTTGACGTATACTTTCAGGAATAGTCTGTTTGTTAGCGGTTTGCTTTAGTTTGCCTTCTTCAATGGCAATGTCTTTGTCAATAATGTGTTCCCCAAAATGAATAAATTTTTCAAGGTCAACTTTTGGAACTACACAAGCTTTATTCTCTGTAAGTAAACCTAACTGTCCTTTTTTGCCTTCATTTCCAAAAATTTCGGACTGTTTATCACCAAGTTTATTATAGGATACTGTTTGGTTTAATTCTGTTTCAAGGAAATAAAGCAAACTTTGCTGCGCCATGTAATGCACAATTTCGCGAGGCGTATAAAATGCACCTTTGCTTTTCCGTTCAGTTACTTCAAGCATCCGTTCAAATACTTTCCCAAGCATTTCGGGGTCAATAGCAACCTCGGTTTCCAAAGGCTCATCTTCTTTCACCGTAAAATTATAGAGGTCGAAAACATCAAGTACTCCGGTTCCTTCTTCATCGCTTTTTCGGTCTGAGAAAATTTTATTCGGTATAACAATATCGGTTTTTTGCCAATCGTAAAATTCAATGGGGTCGAATAAACCTCCATTCAAAAACGGAATGCGTGTTTTAAAACGTTCGTAGTAATCGGTTACCCGTTTTTTACTCAGGGCATCGTAAAACAGGTATTCAAGGTAATCGTTAAAAAAGTTTTCTCCTTTCTTCGTTTTATTGAATAAACTTCGTAAAAAGTTTTTATCACCTTCACCATATTTTTCTTTTTCTTCAAGTCCCAGCCAGCCTTTCTTCTGTAAGAAATACAGAAACGCGATTTGCCCGAGCAGTTTTTTGGAGAAATTCAGAATACTGATTTCCTTGCTTTCGAACTCCTCCTTAACAGTTTTATCTCGTTTTACAACATTTTCAATTTCATCCACCAGGTTAAACAACAGGGCTTTGTATTTTTCGTAGAATTCGTCTGAAACAGCTTCAATGCTAAAGGCATCTTCAATATCTGAAAGGTAAGGTGTATGGTCGTTTTTCAGTAAATCAATTAACTGGCGTTGTGCGGTGTGGCTATTGCCGGATTCTCCCACCAAAAATGATGAACGTTTAGCAGGGGTCAGTTCATCTTTTTTCTTTTCAAGACTGTACTGCATTTTAATAAACGAGAACCGCCATTCGCTTGATTTTTCGGTTGTAAAAGCTACCAATGCAGCATCTTTACCTTTATCGTTCAGATACCATCGTACAAAATTTCGTTGAGTACTGCGGGCATAATCAATGGAATAGTTACGTTTGAGTTTTATAATTAAAACATCAATCAGATTGCCTTCTTCATCTTCGTATTTGCCCAAACGTTCGTATGAAGCAATAAAATCCTCAAAAGCTTTTGGAATATTGTACCCTGAACGTCGAAATTCAGCCGGGTGCAGGTTTTTCAGCAGATTGCGTATAAAATAACTGAATTTATCTTTATCGAAAGGGTTTTCGAAAACTTCGGTGATGATATTTTTGGCTTCGTATAGTTTCATATTGTGCAACTACTTTATTAAATACTCAGATAGAATTACTTCTTTTGGAATACTCATTGATACGTCTTTTGCAGATGCAGTGTGATTGAAAAATTGTTCAGGCAAATTACGTTTAATGGCAGCAAGAATTTTCATCGGATTGGTTTCATCTTTTATTTCTGTAAAAATTCGTTTTGCAACTGTTTTTGGCATTCCACCTTCATCAAGTATATCCCTCACTTTTGCGAGATATTCATCATCTGTATCAGTGAATCCATTATAGCGTTTAATTTCTTTTGCATTCAGGATTTTCCTGATTCTTGTTGCATTATCCCTACCACCTTTTTTGGTGCTTTCTTCCACTTCTTCTTTTTCAAACAAATCAATTTCAATCTGGGCTTTATTGCTCTTGAGAAGTTCGTGAAAATCTTTATGAATTTTTAGTCCCGGTGTTTTTTCAGAAGCTTCAAAAAGCTTTGCAGTAGTCAAAAAATCGAGTTCGGTATTTTGTGATTCACTTGCCAGGTAAAACTTTTCCAGTTTCCCTTTTCGAAAATAGGTAACCAAAGCATTTTCATCCAGCTTATAAGAAACATTAGCTTTTCTCGCAACTCTGGCTTTACGGGGCAAATTTTTAATCTGAGCAAATAATTCCCTGTCGTTATCTCTGATATCTTCAATAACCCGTAAATATTTCAATTCGCTTTCTTCTCCGTCCTCATCTCCGATGATAAACTCTTTAGAAGTCAATTTATTGAAAAGTTCAAATGATTTTACTTCCTCTCCGTCTGTAAGCAGTTTTGCATCATTCCCAAGCATTTCAATAAAATAATTGATTTTAGAAATGGCTGCTTCTTTTAATTTAATAATGTCGTTTGCTTCTTCAGTTGGGAAAAAATTGTAGGTGTAAATCTTGTTGAATGGTGTGTCCACCCGGTTAATCCTGCCCACACGCTGAATCATCCGGGTTGGGTTCCACGGAATATCATAATTGATAACCACATTGGAACGGTGTAGGTTAATCCCTTCTGACAAAACTTCTGTTGTTACAATTATCCGGTAATCGTCTTTTGGATTTCTTGCTTTAGCATCGAAATTCGAGATAACGGTTTTTAAGTCTTTTTCAGAAGAACCTCCATGATAAATCAACACTTTGTCGTTAAGCCTGGTTTTAAGATTTTCAGAAAGGTATTCGGCAGTTTCTTTTGATTCAGTAAATATGATGAGTTTACTTTTTTGTAAAACTTTTTGTTCTTTGATTTTTTCAGTAAAGCTATCCAGTTTAGGGTCGTAGTTGATATTTTTCCAAAGTCCTTCAACGATTTTCAGCGTTTTTAAATCTGATTCAATATCTGATTTTAACTGAGGAGTAAAATCGTTTTTACCATATTCTTCTGCTTTCTCATTATCAATCAATTTTTGAATAGAATCGTAATTTTCTGCCAAAAAGAAATCCATAATTTTTTGCCAGTGTTTTTTGCTTACATAAACTTTTCCTTTGTTGTACGCTGCAAGAAAATCCTCATACGATTTGATAAAACGTGCAAGTGTGTTTTTAAAAGCAAAAAAGCTGCTTTCCAATCGTTTGATAAGCAATATTTTCATAAAACCACCCATGTTGCGCTGACTGGTTTTCTCAAAATCTGATAGCTCTTCTTTTAAATAAAGCAATGGAGTATATCTTGAATACTTGAATTGCTGTTCATCTGTGATTAAAGCAATTGTTTTGATGAAGATATGATTTAATTTTGCGTCAAGTTTATAAAAAATAGGTTCCGGTGGATTTACAACAGGGAATTTCAATCCTTGATTTTTAAGGTCATCTTTAAAATAAGTATCAATTTCTTTTCTGGTTCTGCGAACCATAATGTGTTTTAATACTTTATCCCGAATTTGAATTGCATTATCTTTCACAATATCCATGTATGCATCGTAATCGTCTTTTCTATCCAGGTCTTTCAATCTACGTTGAAGTGAACCAAAAAAGTTTTCAAGGTTTTTGATTCCGGGAATTGTACTATTCTTACCTTTTTGAAATAGCTTAATTTGTGAAAGAATGTCTAAGGGAGAATTGTTTAAGGGAGTTGCGGTAATTAAAACAACCTTTTTACCCCGACATATGGCAGAAAGATTTTCGTAGCTTACGTTATTTTCATTTCTGAATTTATGTGCTTCATCAATAAAAACATTGTCATAACGTTCGGTTCCTCGCTCAATTATTTTTTCAAGTTTCCCGATGGATTCAAATTCAGCAGCAATTTTGAAATCGTGAAATACGTTTAACCATGAGTTGGGATTGTCTTTTGTTAGCAGAGCTGGAGAAGCAATCACCAAATTTCTTCCGGGCAATTGGTTTGCCAATAATGTTGCCATAAAAGTTTTCCCCAAACCCACAACATCTGCCAAAAATACACCACCGTACTCATCAATAATCTTTTTTGCGTTTGTAACAGCTTGCTCCTGGTACTTTAATTTCATGAATCCTTCAGGAAGGTTCTGATAAAACAGATTCGGGTCAAGGCTTAAATCAGTTTTAAAATATTCATATAAAAGTTTTAGGTAAATCTGGTATGGCGTAATACTCTCGTTTAAATGGGTTTTCGTTTGCACCGTATCGACATAATAATCAGAAATATCGACAGCTTGTTCCCAAAGTAATTCAAATTTTTCCAAAGCAAATTTTACATCCTGACTATTTTTTAACTGAACGTTAAATTCATAATTGGCAACCAAACCGGATTCAGAAAAGTTACTCGAACCAGTGATTACGTTTCCAAAATCTCTGTCATCTTTGAAATAGCGACTTATGTATACTTTAGCGTGGAGGTCATGGCTTGGGTGTGCTTTAATTTCAATTTTTCCGGATTTTAAGTATTCGATGAACTTGTGGATTCCTTCCTCGACTTCCTGAGTGTCTTCACTTTTTTCAATTTCATCAATTACTATTTTACCGATTATTTCTTTTGTTCTGGTATGAGTTTCAAAATCAAGTTTTCCCTGTGTTTTGCTTGTTTCAATTATCTGAAAAGTCTTTTTGTCAATATTAAGTCCAACCAGTATCCTGATTTTTTCAATTTTCTCAAATGATTTGTAAAGTTGGTGAAATCCACTTATTCTAAAATAGCCAACAAGAATATCAAAAAATTCAACAGTCTTTAAAACAGATTTAAACCTATCAAGAATTGAATCTTCCGAATCGTTCGTGAAGAATGTTAAATCAGTGTATTTAGTATCTATATCCATTAAATTCTTTCTGTTTAATAAAATTATAAAAAATAGCTCTTTTCGGTTCATTGGCAAAAAAATAGCTCTTTTGGTTTTTCAGGGTTGGTTCTACGTTGAAAAAAACAAATATGTATTTGTAGATAGGCTATTTTACTTTAATTTTTATTTCTCATATCAGTATGTTCTGGTAATCTTAGTATGACACACAACGTTGTATTGTTTACTGATACAAAAGTTTAAATCCAATGCAAATAAAAAAAAGTATTACAATAAAAGTGCTCAATTATTACTGGTTAATATAAAAATTCAATTAACAAAAGTACAAATTTTATTGGAGTATTGTTTTTAAATTGTACTTAACTTATATCTGTTACTTACTTGATCGTAATTTTGATTTGATTCAGGGATGGACTTAATAACTATCTCACTGGCATTCTACTAATTGAAATTCATGGATGAGGGTTAGAAGTGAGGGATTGAGGTCAATCATTTGACGGAGTGTGGGGCTGAATGGTGCGCTTTGTTGGGGAGCTGGATCGTTTGTGGTTTGAGGTTGGAGAGAAGGAACGGGTGTTTTTAAGAGTTGAGGATTCTTGTTGTACCGGTTGGGTTGTTCGGCGGCTGTTGTTGATGTTGAAGTTGGTGTTTTTGGTTTTACAACAGCGGATTTGGAAAGTTGCTCGAGGATGTAGTCGGCAATGTCGTAACCGTCGTGGGATTGCTGGGGGGTTGCGTGGGTTTCTACCAGGTTGGAGATGTCGAGTTGACAGAAGATTTCGTTGAGGATCTCATCTTTCTTCTTGTTCCATTTCTCGAAACAACCGGCATCGGGGAAGAGAACGATATCACGTTCCCGGAGAACGGTTGATTTTTCTGCTGTGATGCCGTTGAGGTTACCGGCTGCTAACCAGATATAGTTATCAAAAAGCATGCTTGCGATAATGGCAGTCTTCTCTGCCTCAACAATTGCAACCGGTTTACAGGGGTGCAATCGCAACAGATGTTCACCGAAATAACACTGAGAGAGTTTGAAGTCAAAAAAAGTGGGATCGGATTTCTTCAGCTTGTTGTGTACCCAATTGATTGCACCGGATTTGTGTTTGATTCGTCTGCCGGTCTCAGGGTTATATTGCATGATCTTACCGGTGCGGACCTTCCCATTGATATCGATCTGCCAGAAGACTACCTCTTTGTACTTAGTAGCACCCAGGGAGTAGTTATTCATTGCTTCTTTGATCTGCTCTTCGTTGAAATGTTGCCGAAGAAAGAGGACGAAATTAGAATTACTGGAAACTGATTTCTCCACAAGTTTTTTAGGGATAAGATCGAACTCAACCGGAGTTGTATGGGGATGGTTTGGGGGGAAGAGAACTGGACGGCGTTTGGGTTTGGAGAATCCGGGATGGGGAATTCCAGATCGAGGAGATCTGAATTGTGGCGTTCCGGACAGAGTGGATTCTGAATGAAGGGATCCGGGGTTAGTGGTTCCAGGTTGAGAGGTTCCTGGATGAGGGGTTTCGGGTTGAGGAGAAATGGACTGAAGGGGAAAAGATTGGGCACCGGAAGGACTGGGTTTAGATTGTTGAGGGAGTGCTGTTTGCATGCCGGTCTCTTTTGTTGGTTCCGGTACCGTTTTCTGGTTTTGATTTGAGGATGTGTGGTTGGTAGGCCATTGATGAAAACCATGAAGAGAGTTTGAACGGGATGGTTTTATCTTTTGTGAGGAGCTGTTATTGGAAAGTTGGGATTCGGGTTGGGTGTTTTTGTATTCCGGGTGCTCATCAAAATATTGTCGGGGGGTGTAGTGGTATCCGCACTTGATCTCGCGGTTGCATTTGCCCACGGTAGGGTGTATGGGTTGGCCGGTGTTGCCGTCGAGGTAAAGCGTGAAGGCGTACTTCGTCTTGCAGGCGGGGCAGGTGTGCCGGGTCGACTTCCCCTTGTAGGGTTGTAAGTAGGGTCTTTTGTAGATCGACATAAAAAAGATTGTTTTTGAAGCTACACTTTATTCAC
>Ga0172382_10009477_pt1 | contig 13290 bp, 13 predicted proteins | sample Leawel138RmetaG_FD_122245 | JGI IMG/M metagenome (GOLD analysis project Ga0172382, IMG submission 122245) | Leachate microbial communities from a municipal landfill in Southern Ontario, Canada - Leachate well 138R metaG | ecosystem: Engineered > Solid waste > Landfill > Unclassified | place...
ACCAGTTCCACCCCGCGCTGGCTGAGCGCCTTGCCCAGATCCACCAGTCCGGCCTTGTCGGACACCGAAAGCAGTGCCCGGCGAATCGTCACATCGCTCATCGCGTCAAATTACCCCATTCTTTTCAGCAGCCAGGCGAAATTGCCGCCGCTGCGCGCCACCAGCCCTTGCAACACCAGTTGCTGCACTGCAACCGGCCTGCCGAGGCCATCGGCCCAGATACTGTCTTCCAGCGTGACTTCGCCCTCGCCGGAACGGAACTGCCAGAAGGAGCCGTCGGGCAGGGCCAGCCCTGCGCCCTTGCCGTCCTCGGACAGGCGCGCCTCCACGTCGGGGCCGAGGTGAAAGCGAATGGCGTAGCCGACCTTGCCGCGCTGGGCCTTGCGACCGGACGGCTCCAGCATGTCTTCTCCGCGCAGTTCGGTACCGTCGTCCCGCAGGATCAGGATGCGCCGATGCAGCAGCCCATAGCGCTGGACATAGCCGTTGTGGCTCGCATCCAGCCGGGTGGCGCCGCCGTTGCGTTCACCTTCCAGCGTGCGCCGGTCGATTTCTACTTCGGAAACCCCCGAACCGATCCCGCCGTTGATCAGCACGGCCGTCGAATTCACGTCGTCCAGCACCAGCGTCGAATGCGCCGCGGTCGCGCGCAGGCCCTGTTCGAGTCGGTTCGGCAGCAAGCCGCCCGCCGCCCCCGAGCCACCGCAGTTGACGATCAGGCGCTGGCCGGAATGGCTCAGTTCGAAGGCCAGGGTGGAAGCGCAGCCGTGGCGTGCATGGCGCGGCATCGGCGGCGGCGCGGCATCGAACAGCAGCACGCTCTTGTGCGCGACAACCCGTTGATAGCCCCACTGGCGCACATCGCGCAGCGGGCGCGTGCGTACGCCGCTTGCTTCGATCAGCAGTCCCAGTTCGGCATCGTCCACGCCCCACGCTCCCTGCCAGCTGCCCAGCGAGCCGTCGCCATGGGTCAGCGCCAGCAACGGCGGCACAAGCAGGCCGATCATCGTGTCGATTGCTTGCGGGGACTCGAGCCGCACCGCGCGATAGCAGGCGCGCAGCTTCACCAGCACGGCGATCGCTTCCATTTGCGCCAGCGGACTGCGCGACAGCACGCCGCCGTCGCTGCCGACCAGTTCGCCCAGCGCGCGTATCAATCCCGCTTCGCCGAACAGCCGGCGCGGACGGCCATCGGGCAGGAGCAGGCCGGCCGCGACGATGCCACACCAGCCGGCGACTTCATCCGAAAGGTTGTCGGCCCGCGTCACGTTGCGGTCCAGCCATCGGGCGGTCTCGCCGATCATCGCCAAAGTCCGGTTCCGCAGGGTCCGGTCGTTGCCCGACAGGATCAACGGCGCATGGACCAGCCAGTTGAGCGCGCGCATACCGGCGTTGCCCACGTTCCAGGCCGGACCCTTGCCGGGGCGCGAGGGCACTTTGGGATTGGCCGCCAGCCAGGCCGCGAGAATGCGTTCGGCAACCCCTGCCGCCTGTTCACGCGGCGCGCAGGCTTCCAGATCGGCCAGCCACGAAAACGAATGGACCACGCGCTCGAACGGCGGCGTGAGCCGGGCAGCACCGCCGAAATCGACCTGGGCGATCGGCAGCTTGGCACCGTGGACCAGGAAATGGCCTGCGCGCAATGCCGTGCCGGCGGCCTTCCGGCCGGGTAGCGGATTGACCACGGTGGCAAGCACGCGCGGCTTGGCCGACTTGCCCAGCGGCGACGTCAGCAGCGATGCCGGAATGCCGCAGCGATAGGCCAGCCGGATCAGGCGTTCGCCCGCGCCAATGGCTGGTGGCGTGAAATCGGCCAGCGCGAGGGCGCGGCCGGGTTCGATCAGCTCGCCCGGAGGGGATGCGGGTGCTTCCGCCACGTCATCGCCTGCTTCGCGCCGTGCGAAATCGTCGGAATGGCTCAAGACGCCTTCCTCCCTTGCGGCGTGCAGGGGGATGGCCGATGCCGGGGACGGGCCATCGGCAACCCCGGCGGGGTTTCCTGCGTGGCGCGCTTGGGCATCGGCATCATGCACCGCTTCAGCCAATTCCCTTCAGTGCGGCGATATTGGCGGCATAGCGCTCTGCCCCGCCGCGGAACGTTGCCGTTCCCGCCACCAGAACATCGGCACCCGCATCGACGCAGAGCCTGGCCGTGCCGACGTCGACGCCGCCGTCCACTTCCAGCCGGATGTCGCGGCCGGACTTCTCGATCATCTTGCGGACGGCTTCGATCTTGCGCAGCTGGCTGGAAATGAAGCTCTGCCCGCCAAAGCCGGGATTGACGCTCATCACCAGGACAAGGTCTATGTCGTCGATCAGGTAGTCGAGCATCTTGGCAGGCGTGGCGGGATTGAGCGAAATGCCGGCCTGCTTGCCCAGACCCTTGATCGCCTGCACCGTGCGATGGACGTGGGCACCCGCTTCGGGATGCACGGTGATGATGTCCGCGCCCGCTTCGGCGAATGCCTCAAGGTAGGAATCGACCGGCGAGATCATCAGGTGCACGTCGAACGGCTTGGTGGTGTGCGGGCGCAATGCCTTGACCACCATCGGGCCGATGGTGATGTTGGGCACGAAATGCCCGTCCATCACGTCCACGTGGATCCAGTCGGCTCCTGCGGCATCGATGGCGCGAACTTCCTCGCCCAGGCGCGAGAAATCGGCGGAAAGAATCGAAGGTGAGATCAGCGGCGCGGTCATGTTGTCTATCCGGCTCCTTTGAGAAAGGCTTAGACACCACATATGGTGCCTGCAAGCCAGTGTTCGGGCGTTTTCCACACGGGGTTCGGCATCTTGCAGGGGCCGGGCTTATCGTGCCACCGGGCAACGGTCTGACAATTCAGGGAACATTCACCCCATGATTCGCATAAGGCTCTGGAAATGACGATGCACAGCGGATCAGGCATCCCGCCGCACCGCCCTAGTTTCCGGGATCGTGACAGAATGAAATCATCCAACCGTTCGCGGGTGGCGATCGCTGCCCTGGCCAGTATCCTTACCCTCTCATTTGCCGCCGCACCGCCTGCGCTTGCGCAGTACCGCCAGCATGTGCCCAACAACATGGCCACCTGCGAGAGCGGGGACGGCCCGGCCATGCGCGTTACGGTCAACGGCATCCGGCATGGCAGCGGTACGCTGCGCGTCCAGAGCTATCGCAGCACTTCGGCGGACTGGCTGCAGTCCGGTCGCTGGCTGACCCGCACGGAAGTGCCTGCCCGTTCCGGCACGATGACGTTCTGCGTCCCGTTGCCGGCTGCCGGCACTTACGGCATCGCCGTGCGCCATGACCGGAACGGGAACGGCAAGACCGACATCCGTTCGGACGGGGGCGGCATGTCCAACAACCCGAGCATCAACATCTTCAACCTCGGCAAGCCGAGCTATCGTTCGACTGCCGTGTCGGTGGGCGAGGAAGTGAAGTCCATCACCATCAACATGCGCTATATGTAAGCGCAGTCAGGCACCGAGGATCCGCCGCACATCGGCGAGATCCCCGGGCTTGTCGACATCCACCGCCGCAAGCCCGTCGCGCGCCGCCACGGCATGGGCGACCAGCCCGATTCGCGCACCCAGGCGCGCGACGGCGCCATCGAGCGTCAGGCGACCCAGCGCATAGTTCAGCAAAGTCCCCGGCCCCAGCCGGGCGGCGATCCGCCAGGGCCGCTTGCGATCGCGCTCCACCGCTTCCCAGGTCGAGATGGCCTGCCGACCCCTGGCCGTGGCGATCAGGAACAGGTTGCAGCCGGACCAGCCACCGTCGGCAAAACGCAGCCAGGTGCGCCGGCTGCCCGGCATCGCCCGTTCGACATCGGCCTGCCGCGCCAGCATGATGGCGACATCGCTGCCTTCCGGCACATCGGCCAGGAAGGCGCGCACCCATTCGGGCCGCAACAGGGCATGATCGGCCGTGGTCACCAGCATCGGCGCGCCCAGTTCGGCGAAGCCTGCGGCAACGCTGGCGCTGGGGCCGCTCTGCGGCGGCAGGACGCGGGCGCCGAGCGTTTCGGCCAGGGCCACCACTTCCGGCTGGTCGGCAGCGACGGCAATGTACTCGATCCCCGCGCCGCGCAGGGCCGCAATCACGCGCGCGAGAATCGGCTGCCCGCCAACGTCTGCCAGTGCCTTGTGCGCAACCCCTTCGGCCGATGCCACGGCGTCCGGGCCGCCGGGACGCGAACCGGCAAGGATCAATGCGGAAATGGTCATCCCGGCCGACGCCGGGCGCGCCACACCCGCCACATCACGCCGGGTGCTGCCAGCACCGGATGGCGTTCGCGCCAGGGGGTCAGTTCCACCGGAATGCCGGTGTGGCGTTCGATCTTCCAGGCGGCATAGCGGGCAGCACCGTCGAACGTCGTCGAAGCCCTGAGCAGCCGCACGAAGTTGTAGGCCTTGCCCAGCCTGCGCCGGCGGTCCCACCAGCGACGGATGCGGGCGCGTTCCTCGCTCGCCATGTGCGGACGCAGCATGGGCCCATCCTGTGTAAAGGGAATGTCGCCCGCTTCCAGCGCCAGCGGCAGCAGGCCCGCGAAATGCGCCCGGTTGAACGACAGGATCGAGTCCTCCCGCCCGGCCTTTTCGACGCGGAACTCCGCGGCGTAAGTCGCGCGGAACAGGCAGCGCCAATAGTCCTCGGCTTCGGCGGTATCGGGCCCGAGCGCGATCGCCAGCCGGGCCGCAGTGACGGCTGCGCCCGAGACGGCTTCGGCAATCTGCGTGGCTGCTGTTTCGTCCCGGCTCCAGGCGAGCCCGCTGGGCTGGACGAAGCGCGCCCAGATCGTCGTGTCGAGCAAGCGACCACTCGCCGCCGCGCGAAACGTTGCCAGAGTCATCGTCGCGACTTTGGCGCGCAAGTCATGCCCGTCCGAGCGCCATTCGTGATAGCTGACGCGCGGCCAGATACCGCTTTCCACCTCGCCCGGGGTGAGTACGTAGAAATCAAGGACGCCATCCAGCGCGCCGGTCCGCAGGTTCGAACCATAGAACAGCACGCCAAGCGCGCCCGCCGCCTGGCCCAGTCGGGCAGCGAAGGCCCGGGCTTCGGGCATGACGGGCCCGGCCAACCCTTGCGCGATGCGCGACGCCAAAGTGCCGGTCATGGCACTACGAACGAAAGGGCCGGACCCTCGTCCAGCAGGTACGAACCCGGATCATAGGCTTCGCCGTCGATGATGAACTTGCCGCCCATCTCCATCTCCACGGCCCGCACCGGCACGCGATGGGCGCCGTTGCGGGCGACGAAGCCGGGAAACAGGCCCAGCAGGACGGTGGGTAGCAGGGCAATGAGCCGACGCAGCGGCCAGTCGATCAGGCCGATCTTCAGCCCGGCGGGCGGGTTCGGTCCGAACGGACGAACGCCCAGCGGGAATTTCTCGAACATGGTGGCCACCATGAAGAAGCGCTCGCCCGGCTGCCCATGGCGGCTGTGCGGCAATGTGCGCCCGGTATCGACATCGATCAGCTGCATCGGGGTGCAGGCGCGCCATGGGTTGCTGGCCCGTCCGAACAGGATCTGGACGATCGTCCACAGGATGATCAGCCCAACCGCAAAGCTGTTGAACGCACCGAGCCGATGGGCTTCCTGGCCCGCTTCGGTGCCCAGCGTGAAGGCGCCGGCGCCCAGGAAAAAGCCCAGCACGGGGCGGCCTTCGCCGTTGCGCGGGGTAACCCGCAAGGGGCGCCGGATCACGCGCCCACCTGCCTCGGCTGCGACCAGTGCTTCGGGCAGCGACCATCGGTTGGGCAGGCCCAGATCGACGGTCAAGGCGTTGGTCTTGCCCTTGGGCAGGATGATGAGCGTCGGCCAGGCGTCGCCGAACAGATCCTCGCCGCAGGTCAGCACATCGCGCACCGTGCCGTCGCCGCCATCCACCGCCAGATAGTCTATGCCTCTTGCGGCGTAGCCCTTCAGCACCTCGCGCAGCGCCGCGTGCGAACGGGGGGACTGGGTCAACACGTTGGGATGGCCGTCCATTTCCGGCGGCTGCCCCTTGTTGCGGTGGCTGCGCGGATTGCGGATCAGCCCGACAAGCGGGACGCGATCGGGGAGGGCGCGATCAGGGGGCACGCGATCGAGCCCGGCCACGCCAACGCGCCCGGCGTCGGCCGCATCGGCCCCGGTTGCTCCAGTTGCGCTATCGTCTTTCACCGTCCGCACAGTCTGTCGCCTTAGAGGCGCATGGTGCAAAGGACTAGGGGCAATCGCGCGGCCTCGATGCGCGGACACCCGATTGCCAGCGTCGGAACGCTCCGTTAGGGCCGGCGCATGGCAGAAACCAATGCTTCCCTCGCCGTCCGAACCATCGGAGACAATCCCACCCGCCTGTGGGGCCTGACAATGCCCGAACGCGTGCGCCGGATCGGCGCGGCGTCGGGCCTTGCCGCGGATTGTGGCGCGCAAGGGCCCTGTCTGCTGGCCAATGCCGGCTTCACCTTCGATCCGGCGTGGCTGCGCAATTTCATCGACCGTCCCGGTGCGGTACTGACGCTGGGCGGCGTGCCCGTGCTTGCCCATGCTCGCAATGCGAGCGAAATCGAGGCGATTACCGCTGCCATGCATGAACAGCGTGCGCTGTCTTCGGGACAGGGGCTGGATCTGATCGCGTTCGAGGATGGCCCGACCATCGAAAACAAGCAGTTGCGCAAGCGCGAGACGCCCTTCCTGATGCCACTGCGTCCCGATACGGTGCGCGCGCTGGAACGGGCCAGTTATTTCGGCGCCTACAAGGGCGTGACCGACGTGCTGACGAAATACCTTTGGCCCGAATGGGCACTGGTGCTGACGCGCATCGCGGCGCGGTTTCATATCACGCCCAATCAGGTGACGCTGGTCGGGGCGATCCTGTGCGTGCTGGCGACGGTGCTGTTCGCCTATGGCCAATACTGGCTGGGCATGGCGCTGGGGCTGGGCTTCATGGTGCTCGATACGGTCGACGGCAAGCTGGCGCGCTGCACGATCACGTCGTCGGCCTGGGGGAATGTGTTCGATCACGGCATGGATCTTGTCCATCCGCCGTTCTGGTGGTGGTTCTGGGCAACCGGACTGGCCTTCTGGGGTCTTGCCTATGACACGGCGACGTTCTGGTGGGTGCAGGCGGCAATCCAGGGCGGTTATATCGTCCAGCGCCTGATCGAAGGTGCCTTCATGCGGATGAACGGGATGATGCACATCCACGTCTGGCGCAAGTTCGACAGCCAGTTCCGCCTGATCACCGCGCGGCGCAACCCCAACATGGTCATCCTGTTCGTTTCCATGGTGTTTTCCCGGCCCGACCTTGGCCTGATCGCGGTTGCCTGGTGGACGGCGATTTCCTGCGCGGTTCATGCGGTGCGACTGGTCCAGGCACTTGCCTTCAAGGCGCGCGGTGGCAAGATCGTCTCGTGGCTTTCGGAAGGATAGGCGCATGAACGAGACGATCCGCAAGTTCGGCTGGCCCGACACCCTGGTGGCGGAGTTCGATCACTGGGTCGTGCTTGCCCGCCCGGCGCAACCGACGCTGGGATCGCTGGTGCTGGCGGCGAAATCCGATGCGACCGCATTCGGTGACCTTCCCGCAGAAGCCCATACAGAACTGAAACCGGTGACGCAGGCGATCGAGGCGGCGCTGGGCAGGGCCGTCGCTTATGCCAAGCTCAACTACCTGATGCTGATGATGGTCGACCGCGAGGTCCATTTCCACGTCATCCCGCGTTATGAAGGCGCGCGCGAATGGCCGCAAGGATCGTCAGTCGCGCGCGAATTTGTCGATTGCGGCTGGCCGAAGGTCCCCGATCTGGGTCATGCCGTCGTGCTGGACCAAGGCGAACTGGCAGCCCTGGTCGCATGGCTGAAGGATGCGTTCGCGCCAAAGGGGTAGCCGGAGTGGCTGCGGACCGGACCAACTGGTTTGACCGGGACGGGCAGGCATATGCCCGTTACCGCCCGGACTATCCGCCCGCACTGGCCCGGTTTCTGACAGATATTGCGCCGGACTGCCGATTGGCACTCGATGTCGGCTGCGGCAACGGACAATTCACCTGCCTGCTGGCCGACCGGTTCGAGGCCGTGCTGGGCATCGACCCCAGTGCCGACCAGATCGCCCATGCGACCGCGCATGAACGCGTCCGTTATGTCGTAGCGCCGGCTGAAAACCTGCCTGTCGCCGATCGTTCCGCCAGCCTGATCGCCGCCGCGCAGGCCGCCCACTGGTTCGACCTGCCGCGCTTTCATGCCGAGGTCCGCCGCGTGGGCGTTCCCGGGGCGATCCTCGCACTCGTCACCTATGGCGTGCCCTGCGTCGATGCCGACCTGCACGACCGCTTCATGGCATTCTACCGGCAGGAAGTCGGAGGCTACTGGCCGCCGGAACGGGCGCTGGTTGAAAGCGGTTATGCGGGGATGGCATTCCCCTTCGCGGAAATCGTGGCTCCGCCGATGGATATCGTCCGGTCATGGTCGATCGATGAGTTTCTCGGCTATGTCTCGACCTGGTCCGCCACGCGCCGCGCGCTCGCTGCGGGACAGCGCGCGATTCTCACCCGTTTTGCCGAAGATCTGGCGCGACTTTGGGGCGATCCCGCGCGCCGCCGCGAGGTCCGCTGGCCAATAACATTGCGGTTGGGACTGCTGGACTGAGGGCTTATACCCAGGTGTCGGTCAGTTGCGTCGCGATCTCGATGTCGTTGAGAAAATCGACTTCGGCCCAGCCCAGGCCTTCGATCGAAACCGTGCCGACCTTGCCCGTCGGCGCCAGGCTGTCGATCACCTTGAGGTACCAGTGCTGCACGCCCTCGGGCGTGCGCATGGCGGCGCGCACGGCGTTGCGGAAGAGGTCTGCCCCTTCGCCCCGGAACGCCAGGAAGCCGATCGATTCGGCGTTCGATTCCGCTGCGGTCAGTGTCTTGCCGATGCGGTCGAGTCGTCCGTCCGCCGCGCGCGAGACTTTCATGTCGTCGCTGTCGTAGCTGTCCTTGACGTCGACCGTGACGGCAATCGGCCAGTCGCTGCCCGCCTGCACGCGCGCGACGATGTCTTCCGATACCAGCGTATCGCCGTTGAGGATCAGGAAGTCGCCGCGCATCGTCTCGCGCGCGATCCAGCACGATCCCAGGTTGTCCGCCACCTTGTAGAACGGGTTGAACCGCACGGTTAGCTCGACGCGCGGATCGGCGAGGTCGCGCAAGTGATCTTCCACCATGTCGGTCATGAAACCGGTCACCACGTCGATTCGCTTCACGCCCTGGCGCGCCAGCATTTCGACCTGCCACGCCAGCAGCGAGCGGCCGGAGAAATCGATCAGGCATTTGGGACGTTCGGCGGTCAGCGGCAGCAGGCGCGAACCCTGGCCGGCGCTCAGAATGATGGCGTGTTCGATCATGTTCGCGCTCTAGAGCGGAAACGGGCGCAGGAAAAGGCTCGGCTCGACAGACGGTGCCAGCCGTTTATCATGGTGACCATGAGTCAGCTGCCGCATTCATCCCTGATCGCCGAAGCACGCGCGATTTCCGATCGCATCATCGACTTGCGCCGCGCCATTCATGCCGAGCCGGAGCTGGGCCTGATGAATCCGCGTACCAGCGCGAAAGTGCGCGCCGCACTGGCCCACCTGCCGCTGGAATGGCGCGAGGGGCCGTCCACCAGCGGGCTGGTCGCAACCTTGAAAGGCGCGCAGCCCGGCAGGCGGGTCCTGCTGCGCGGCGATACCGATGCCTTGCCGATGCCCGAGGAAACCGGCCTGCCTTTCGCCTCCACCATAACGGGGGCGATGCATGCCTGCGGGCACGACACGCACACTGCGATGCTGGCAGGGGCGGCGCAACTGCTCTGTGCCCGTGCCGATCGCCTGTCGGGCGAAGTGCAGTTCATGTTCCAGCCCGGCGAGGAAGGCCACCACGGCGCCCGCTTCATGCTGGAGGACGGGCTGCTCGATCCCTTGCCGGAGGCGGCTTTCGCGCTGCATGTCATGCCCAATGCCCCGCACGGGCTGGTGGCCGGTCGCAAGGGGCCGCTGATGGCGGCGGCCGACCAGATCGAGATCGTCGTCGAAGGGCGGGGCGGCCATGCCTCGCTGCCGCACCAGACGCTCGATCCGGTGCCGGTCGCCTGCGAGATCGTCACGGCCCTGCAGGCGCTGGTGACGCGGCGGTTCGATGTCCAAGACCCCGTGGTCGTCACCATTGCCCGGATCGAGGCGGGCAGCACGCATAACGTGATCGCCGATCGCGCCAGCATGAAAGGCACGATGCGCACGCTGTCGGCCCGCCACCGCAGCGAACTGCAGGCGGCGATCCGGCAACTGGCCGAAGGCATCGCCGGCGCGCATGGCCTGACCGCGCAAGTGACTTTCATCGAGGGTTTCCCGGTGACCTTGTGCGATGCGCGCGCGGTGGATCTGGGGGAGCGCCTGGCCTGGGCCATGTTCGGCGAAAACGGTTTCCATCGTCTGCCCGCGCCGATCATGGGCGCGGAAGATTTCGCCTATGTGCTGGAAAAGATACCTGGCGCGATGTTCTTCCTGGGCGTCGCGCATGAAGGCGACGACTGGGCCAATTGCTGCGGCATCCATTCGACCAGAATGATGGTCGATGAAAGCGTGCTGCCGCAGGGGGCGGCGTTCATGGCCGGGCTGGCCGAGCGTTTCCTGGCGCATGGTTTCGCCTGATAGCGGCAGACGACGGCCCACCCGTTAGCGGAGGACGGGGTTGCGCCCCCCCCCCACACAAAACACGCCCGGGCTTATCTGGAAAAGCGCGCGTGCAGGGCCTGCAACCGCGAGAACGAGAGGATCGCCAGAGACCGGCCCGATTGCCGCAGCAGGCCTTCCCGGGCGAGTTGGCCGAGTTCGCGCGATACGGCTTCGCGGTGCGATCCGATGCGCGCGGCCAGTTCGGCATGGGTCGGCAGGGGTGAAATCCTTACCTGATCGTCGACGACCGGATGTGGCGCTGCAAGACGCAGCAATTCCGCCTGAACCCGGCCGGCCACCGGCAGAGTCGTCAATTCCAGCACCTTGTCGGAAAGATTGCGAATACGTGTTGCCAGTTGACTGGCCATCCACAGCCCCGCTCCGGGCACTTCGCCCAGGAATTCGCGAAACCTGGGTCCACTCATCCACGCGAGTTGGCCCGCTTCGCTGACGACGGCGCTGGCGCACCGTTCCCGGCCGTCGAGCGTGGCCATGCCGCCGAAGATGTGGCCCGGGCCGATTTCGCGCAGGATGACTTCGCGGCCACTGCCGGAATAGAGGATGGCCTGAACCCTGCCGGTGCGGATCAGGAAAACCTCGGTCGCGTTTGATCCGCGCGCGATCACCATTTCACCCTTGCGCCCGCACCGCTGGCGGGCCCGGCACAGGAATTCCTGTTCCAGCGCAGGCGGGAGCGCCGCCTCGCCGGCCGGGGCAATTGCGCCCGGCGCCAAATCCTTCACTGTTTCCCCCGATAGGCTGGTCCGTGATCCGGCCTATCGCATGGCTGCCCGATGGTTAACAAGGCTTGCGATGTGTTTTACGGACGGAACCGCCACTGCGGCTCCGCCCGATGTCTCCGGCTATTCGTAGGCCTTGGGCAAAGTACCTTCGCCGGGCGTCGCGTAACGGTCGCGCAGGCGGGTCTGGTGGTTGGCCAGCGGCTGTTCGATCCCGTCGATGAACACCGCGACCGGACCGGAGATGACTTCGAGCGGATCGCCATCCCAGATGACGACATCGCCAGCCCGACCGGGGCGCAAGCTGCCAAAACGTTCGCCCTGGCCCAGGATGTCCGCCGGGATGGAACTGATGGCGGCGAACGCCTTGGCCCAGGATAGCCCGGTGGCTCCCGGTACCCGGTTGAGCGCCACGAGATTGCCGGCATATTGCGGGGTGTAGCGCGGTTGCCGCATGTCCGAAAGGTTGCCCACGGCCACCTTGACTCCGGCCGCCGCCATGCGGCCCACGTTGGACTGGGTTGCCGCGAGCGATTCGAAGCTGGCTGGCAAATCGGTCAGCGGGTTGGCGATCACCGGCACGCCGGCCTCAGCGATTTCGCGCGCGGCCATCCAGCCCTCGTCCGCCCCGACAATGACCAGTTTGAGCGCCGGGAACTCCGTCTTGAGCGCCAAGATGGCGCGGATGTCGTGCGCCCGTTCGACATGGACGTAGAGCGGCTGGCGACCCTGGATCACGGGCACCAGAGCTTCGGCATCGCGGCGCGTCAGCAAGGCATCGTCGCGGCGCGTCGTGGGATTGGCGGCCACGTCGCGCGCTTCGGCCAGCGCGTTGCGCAAGCTGGCATGGGCCGCGACGCGGCTGCCTCCGGCCAGTCGCCCGCCGCGTTCGCCCATTTCGACGAACTGGAACGCGCGCGGACCGGTCACGGCGTGGGGATCGCTGCCCAGGTCGATCACCGCGCCTTGTCCGGCGAAGATCGCGTTTCCGCTCGCCGGGGCGACGGCGGCGCGCGTCACGCCCCCGGCGCGGTTGACGGTGATCGGCACAGTCGTCGGATTGACCGCTGGCGCAACATCAAGCGCGGCGTTGAACAGCGAGTGCTGCGGGCCGTGATCGTTCGATTCCTCGACTCCGTTGACATCGAGCAGGCCGAGATCGGTCAGCGCGGCGACCAGGCCGGGTGTGACCCACTTGCCGCCCGCGTCGATCACCCGGATGCCGGCGGGCACGGCGACGCCGGCCCCGGCCGCCGCCACTTTGCCGCCGCGCACGACGACGGTGCCGTTCTCGACCGGTTCGCTGCCGTCGCCGATCACCACGCGGGCATTCGTCACCGCGAAATCCTGCGCCATGGCGGTAGCAGCGCACGTGGCAGCGACCAGCGCGCCCAAGGCGCGCAGAGCGAAGCGCGGGCTCATTTCACGTCTCCTTCGCCGGGCTGGCCAAGTTCGAAATCGCTGACCGGGCGACGTTTGGGATCGTTGGCGTCGAACAGCAGCGCGCCATCGATCCAGACCTTTTCGGGTCGGGCATAGACCGACAGCGGATTGGCGTTCCACAGCACGACATCGGCCATCTTGCCCTGTTCCAGGCTGCCGGTCTGCCGATCGATGCCCATGGCGCGCGCCGGATTCAGCGTCAGCCAGCGGATCACTTCGGCATCGGCAATGTCGATGCCCATGCGCCGGCCATCGCCCTGCGCCTTGGCGGCTTCCTGATTGAGGCGCTGGATGCCGTTTTCGTCGTCCGAATGGATCACCACGCAGGCGCCCGCCCGGTGCAGGATCGCGGCGTTTTCGGGAATGCCGTCATAGCTTTCCATCTTGAAGCCCCACCAGTCGGCCCAGATGGCCGAGCAGGTGTCGCTGGCTTTCAGCAGGTC
>Ga0172382_10009478_pt1 | contig 13288 bp, 10 predicted proteins | sample Leawel138RmetaG_FD_122245 | JGI IMG/M metagenome (GOLD analysis project Ga0172382, IMG submission 122245) | Leachate microbial communities from a municipal landfill in Southern Ontario, Canada - Leachate well 138R metaG | ecosystem: Engineered > Solid waste > Landfill > Unclassified | place...
CCAACCAGTTCAAGATTGAAGGCGCTAACCAGAATGTAATCCCCGACATTGTTTGTTTCGTGAATGGCCTGCCGTTGGCCGTGATTGAGTGCAAGTCGCCTTATGCCTCGGATGCGATTGCCGAAGGTATTAACCAATTGCGCCGCTATGCCAATCTGCGTGAACCCGCTAGTGATGAAGGTGCGGAAAAGTTATTCTGGTACAACCAGTTGATGGTCAGCACCTGCCGCGATCAAGCCCGAGTCGGCACCATCAGTTCCACCGCTCAGTATTACAGCGACTGGAAAGATGCCTATCCCTGCACCGATGCGGATATTCATAAGTTACTGGCACAGCCTTTACCAGTCGCTAGCGGCAATCCTATTGAGCTGTCTGATGTGCCGTCACCGGCGTACTTGGCTCAAGCTCAGCAGATTGCTAACGGCTCAGGCCAACCCGCTGAGATCAACCCACAGCAGCGCTTGCTGGCTGGCATGTTTAATCGTGCAGGCTTTCTCGATCTGATTCAAAACTTCACTATTTATGAACCGGTGGATGGGCGCTTAATTAAGAAGATTGCGCGCTATCAGCAGTACCGTGCGGTGAATAAGGTTATCGAGCGACTGAAGACGGGTGCAGACCGTAAAGAGAAGTCTGGGATTATCTGGCATACCCAAGGCTCAGGTAAGTCGCTGACCATGGTTATGCTGGCGGTGAAGATGCGCCGCGACCCAGAGTTACAGCAGTACAAGCTGGTGTTTGTCACTGACCGTACTCAGCTCGATTCGCAGTTATCCAATACTTTCCGTGCCGCGCAAAACGAAACCATCTATAACGCAGGCACAGTCGCCGAGTTGAAAACTCTACTGAGCCGTGACTCATCCGATATTGTCACTGCGATGGTGCAGAAGTTTCAGGAAGCCGAAGCTGAGGGTGACTTCAATGACCTTAACCCCAGCGATAAAATCATTGTGCTGGCGGATGAAGCGCACCGTACTCAGTTTGGTAATCTTGCCGCGACCATTAACGCAGCTTTACCGAATGCGCCAAAGATTGGTTTTACTGGTACACCGTTGCTGAAAAACCAGAAAATGGATCAGGCGTTTGGTGGTTATATTGATGAGTACAAAATCAATGAAGCTGTAGAAGACGGTGCCACAGTGCGCATCATCTACGAAGGCCGCCAAGTACAGACTGAAGTGGTCGGTAGTTCGCTGGATGCTTTGTTTGAAGAGTACTTTAAAGACTTCAGTGATGAAGATAAGCGCGAGATCAGGAAGAAGCACGGTGTTGAACGCGCAGTGCGTGAGGCTCCAGCTCGTATCCGCTGGGTGTGCATTGATTTGCTCAAGCACTACCGCGAAAAGATTCAACCCGATGGCTTCAAAGGCATGATTGTCGTGGGTAGCCGTTATGCCGCAACCCTGTTTAAGCAAACCCTCGATGAGCTGGGCGCACCACCATCAGAAGTGATTATTTCCGGTAATCACAATGATGAAGCGCGCTATACGCCCTATACCAACGCAGTTCATCAGAAAGAAGTGATTAAGAACTTCACCAAGCCATTGGGTATGGGTGAAGGCCAAGATCCAACCGCGTTTCTGATTGTGAAAGATATGCTGCTCACTGGCTTTGATGCGCCTATCGCACAGGTGATGTATATCGACCGCAGTCTCAAAGAGCACACCTTGATGCAGGCCATCGCACGAGTGAACCGTACCTATAAAGGTAAGGACGCAGGCTTTGTGGTGGATTATCACGGCTTGTCAGACTACCTAACTGAAGCGCTGGAGATGTTCAGCAGCGAAGACGTGCAAGGTGCGTATCAAACACTGAAAGATGAGATACCAAGGCTGCAAGCAACCCATACCCGTGTAGCGAATATGTTTAGCGCTCTCAAGGTTAAGGATATTGACGACTACGTTGTGTTCCTCAAAGACGAAGATGTCCGTCAGCAATTTGAGATGGCGTTTAAGCGCTTTGCAAAGCAAATGGATGTGGTTCTGCCAGATGTCGCGGCGAAGCCGTATGTGAGCGATCTGAAGCTGTGGGGTAAGGTGCAGAATGCGGCGCGCAACCGCTATCGTGATCCCGGACTGAATATCCAAGACGTAGGTGCCAAGGTGCGAGCTTTGGTTGAAGAACACATCATCAGCACTGGCGTTGATCCGAAAATCCCACCGATAGATTTGATGGCGGCCAACTTTAAACAGTCGGTTGAGCAGATTAAATCACCTGAGTCCCGTGCCTCCGAAATTGAGAGCGCGATTAAGCACCACATTACCGTCAATCTTGATGAAGACCCTGAATACTACAAGTCACTCAGCCTGCGCTTGCAGGACATTATTCAACAGAATAACGGTAAGTGGGATCAGCAGGTCGAGATGCTCTTGGACTTCCGTAACAACATCGAAGCCGAGCGCGTACAGACTGCGACCGATTTGGGCTTAACCGATACGGAATTGGCTTTTTACAACATCCTTATGGCTGAAGTCGCCAACCATACCGGCGATGAAACTATCAGCGAAGCAGTGCACGATGAAATCAAAGCAACCAGCCAGAGTTTGGTCAGTATGTTTGACGAAGCCACGCAAATCGTCGACTTCTTTGCTAAGCCTGATGAAGTAAAGCGCATGAAGAAAGAGATCAAACGCGCCATTCTTGAGTGCTCGTACAGCGATGCGAAGCTGGTGAAGGTGGTGCAAGATCGCTTTATGGAATTAGCGCAAACCCGCTTTGGTGCAAGGTAATAGCATGATGGCCGTAGCTAAGAACTCTGAGTACCGTGATGGCAACGGCTTTATTGCTGAAGTCATCCGTACCAGTCGCCGTAAATCTGCCGACATACGCGTGGAGGAAGGTGCGGTATTCATTGTTGTGCCGACCAGTACCAGCATAGAAAAGATTGATCAGCTGCTGCTTGCCAAGCGCATGTGGATCAAAGAGAAAATGGCTTTGCAGCGTGAGATGGCACCGGTAAGCAGTAAGCAGTTTGTCTCCGGCGAAGCCTTTCCCTATCTAGGTCGTAACTACCGGCTTAAGGTTGAGATAGGCCCATTTACGCCAGTGAAACTGCTACAAGGCCGCTTGGTTGTACAAACACCTGAAGGCAGTCAGCAACCGCACATGATCCGCAACGCATTGGTACGTTGGTACAAACGCCAAGCAGGACAAAAAATAAAAGAAAAAGTAGCACGCTACGCGCCCATCGTTGGCGTTAAACCTACCGGGGTGAACATTAAAACATTCAAAGCCCGCTGGGGAAGCTGCACCGCCAAAGGCGAGCTGGAATTCAACTGGCGCATCATGCTAGCACCCAATCGCATGGTTGATTACGTTGTTATCCACGAACTTTGCCACCTGATACATCATGATCATTCACCAGAATTTTGGCGGGAAGTTGGTAGAGTGATGCCGGATTATCAGGTGTGTAGGGAGTGGTTGCGGGAGAATTCTGTGGGGTTGGTGGTGTGAGAAATGAGCTGTTTTACATAAAGTGATTTTCAAAGTAGCTTTTAAATACAAAGGCTTATAGTGAATTAATAGAGGTAAGCTGGAATGAGCAATATTCCGGAAAAGTTAGCTGCTACTGGAAAATGGCATGTTAATACCGCGTATTTAAGCCATCGTGCTGAGCATAAGTGTGAGTATTGTGACTTACCATTCTTCCAAGATGTTGCTTCTTATAAGAGCTTCCAAGTTGATCATATTGTCCCTTTAAATGCAGGTGGTGAAGATACAAATTCAAATAAGGCAGTATAATGTAAAACCTGCAATATGGATTTGAAATCACGGTGGAACCCCAGGGAACGCTGCGATAGTAACGATAGAGGTGAGCTCATTAAGGCTGTTCGAGCGTATATTCAAGATCGTATTTGTTTTTACGAAAAAGAAATTGAAACAATGAGACGTATTGTCAGTGCAAGCCTGTAACCAGCCTGATCACAACAGCCAGCAATCTGGCTAGACTTGCTATGCTCGCCTGTGTTGGTAGCGTTAACTGTAGTGAGCTCAGCTGTAAGATTACTTGGATTTTGGTTTTTTGTCTCAAGCTTGGTATCAGGTAAAATGTTGGAATCTATATTGTACATAATTGTAATGTGTTATTGGAAGGGAGTGGAAGGTGAGTAACGGCACGGACAATAACTATCCAGCCACTGCTGTATCGACATGGAGCGGGTATGTTTACCAAGGAAAAATTGCGCTTTATCATTGTCTTAAACTGATCAATCAAGGCGATGTGGATTTTGAGCTTCAATTAGATAGTAGTGATGACTTCGCTATATACAAAAATAATATTTTACTAAGCGCACATCAAGTGGAGGCTAAGATAGGCAAATACCGTAGCGAGTACGTCGAAGCCTTGGAAAAAGCTTCTGCTATTGAGTTTGACCGAGTTACAGGGATTTTACGTTACTTTCATGTCTCAGTTCAGCTAAATGACACTAAAGACTATACTGGAGGAAACGGAGAGCTCGTCCAATTCTACGTTTACGGCAATAACAAGTATTGTGGCTTGGGCGAAATCGAAGAATTGACAAAAAACGTCATCAGGCAAATTTACGCCAGTAGATATCTTCCGTTAAGTGAAGAACTCTTACATTACAACTACTGCATTCTCTCCGAAAATATAAGCACAAAGGCAGTAGCAATACATCGTTTGGTACAAGATGATCATATAAAAGCCAACAAAGCTGCTTACGAAAATCGTATCACAGCAGAGAGCTTATTAAGCGACATCTTGACTAAGAACCCTCATAACGACACTGAGTACCATGCTGTTGAATTGAAAGCTAGCCTGTGTAGCCACCTTGAAATCCGGCTCGATCAAGCATTGCCAGGTATGAGTGATGAGATGTATGCCAGGTCTCGGCGTCTCTTTGAATATATTAGCTTTACTGATGCCTTTAAATGGAAAGAGCTTTGCCAGTTAATGAAGCCATCGGAACGATTTTCAAAGATTCAAAAAGCGGATATTAGGCGTTATTCTAGGTTAATAGAGTCAATCAATATTGAGCCGCTTCTAGAACAGTTTCCCCACTACCAGGATGGAAAAAAAAGGTTTTACCTGCCTACTGCTCTCGACCTTGACGAAGACCGTGACGGCTGTACTTCTGATCTATTAGAAGAGATGGAAAGCAATGAAGACTTGCTTAACCTGCTTTATGAATATAGCCATCTCATTGCCTACAGATCCTCGGAGTCTTTCGTTATAGATACAAAATATACCCATCCTGAAGATTTCAACGACCAAGAAGTAAGAGACCGTATTGACAGCAATATAACGAAATCATTTTGCTTAAGCATAATGACCAAGGAAGATGCAGAGGTTCGATTAAATGATAAATCAGATTATAGATGATGCCCTTATTGCGCATGAATTCACAATAGAGCATGAGACTGAACTTACTAGATTTTACAAGCGTGAATCAGGTTCGGCTATCAGGTTTGCGATCTTACATAAACTGGACGAGCTTTCCAACCCGACCGAACTGAATGCCGCCATCAATAAGACGGTACCCGATTTTTTTCTCAGTCACCCATCGTTTAAGAAGAACTGCGACCTAATCTGTATTCATCATCTAAGCACGCTGGCAGATTTCAAGAATCAAGAAGAGCAGATATTCGCGATCGAGGAGGACCCCCATTTCTTTAAAAAGTATATTTTGTACTACAGCGACGCGGAAGATACTGCGATTCAGGAGTATACCTACGACGATCTCGTGAGAACCATCTCGGACAAGAGTCAGTTCCACATGTACAAGTGCGATCCACTAGCGGCTTCACAATATAGTGTGGCGGCAAAGATATTTATAAAGCTTCCGTTCCTCGAACTCCCACTCACCAAGGGGGGGCTTGTCTCCCTGCGACTGCAAGCGGGCGAAGCGGTGGCTGAAGAAGGACTCGGCGCAACATACGCAACCATTCAAAAGTTTACCGCAAATAGTGCAGATGAATTGATCAAGGAGTTGATAGCCAATGAGCTGGAAAATAGCACGAATTGAAGTCTCTAGCTTCAAAGCTTTCAAGCACATAAATTTGGACTTAGGTGCTTCATCGTTGTTGACTCTCGACGGGCCTAACGGATATGGGAAAACCAGTATCTTCGATGCAGTCGAGCTACTATTTACCGGTCAGATCAAGAGAATTCATAATCTCTTTGAGACGCTGATGATAAAAAAACAGCAAAATTATGATGACAATCTATTTTGGAATATCCGCTCTGGCAAGCAAGACCTATCAATCAAAATCGAATTGGTTTACGGCGAACGAAGGCTCGTTTTAGCCAGGCATGCGCCTATTGGAATATTCGATACGAAATCAAACAACCGAGCAGATAAATTCAAGTTTTTCTCCCTCTACGAGTTACCGGATTTTGAATCAAAAGCCTATACAGCGACCAATAAACGCGATAACAAATTTCTTGATGAGGTCTTTGGGGAAAATTTCAGGGAGAATTTTTCATTCCTGAATTACTTGGAACAAGGGCAGAACAAACTGCTCCACACTCGCGTGGATGAGCGTAGAGATGCACTAGGAAGTCTTTTCAATATCAGTGATATAGCGACTGAACTTGAAAACTGCAAGTCGGTTGCTACCAAGATTACCAAGTACCTTAGTGACACTGAGCGTAAGGCTAAGGAGGCTTTACTAGAAGCTGAGAGCACAGCCTTACGTGAAATGCTTCTGGCTGACCTTAATAGCGTTGAATACAAAAAGCTTTCGACCACTGATTTCGAGCCTGGTTGGGACAAAGAGGAGCCATTCCCCACCTATGATCAGGACGTTTGTACTCAGTTTCTCGCGTCTATCCAGAAACTAAATGACCTAATTCCTCAGAAAGCTGCCATTCGCATTAGGACTGTAAATGAAGCAATCGAAGCTGATATCAACAGACATGCGGAGTCGCTAAGCAGTTTGGCTAAATTGGGCTCGGACATGAGTAAACTGGATGATTTGGACAAAACCAAAAAAGAGATCGACCAACTTATTAAAGCATTGAGTATCGTCAAAAGAGGAGCTTCGGTCATCACTATGGAGCAAGCCCGGGCGCTACCGGGTTGGGCGACTGATCGGCTGGAATTGTTTGAGGCGCAGATTACGAAACGCAATGACCTCCAGGCAAATAACACAGCTAACGATAGCGCCGCAGCCGAACTGGCTCGTCTGAAACAACAGCTCCTTGAAGAGCACACCAAGCTTTACCCTGACGACAAGTTTTGTCCGCTCTGTGGTAATGACTGGCAAGCTCACACGTCGATGCTCAAAGCTGTTGAAGAAAGAGCCCGGAAGATCGCTTACGCATTGGGCAAGGATGGCAAAGCCCTTGTCTGCTTAATTACCTCTATGACTACTGAGCTTGCTACCCTTGGAAGCTCCATCCAAGACAGAGAGACGTTCTTGGAGCTTAAGTATAATCATGTGCTGCATGAGGCACTAAAGGAAGCCAAAAGCCATCTGTCCGCTATCCAGCAGCTAGCTGAACGGCTCAATGCTGAAGGTATCAAAATAGACTTTACGTTCAATGCTGATGAGCCTGTGGTATTAGCCCGTCTCGAAGAGCTACGCAACTTAATGCGTGCCAAGAAAACGGATGAAACTTTTTTGCTACCAGAAGATTGGTACCAAACCATTAATTTGGTGTTCAAGGACTTGCAGGATTTCTACATTCTCGACCCTCAAGATCTTAAAAACAAAGAGCACTATTTCAAAGTCAAGGCTAATGAAGCACAGAGCATCAGGCTTAAAAAATGCCTAGAAGACCTCCAGGAAATTCAACGCGAGAACGAAGCTGCAGGTAAAGTCAAAGACAAGGTGAACAGGCTGCATGAGACTTTGAAGAAAGCAGAGCAAAAATATGCAGATCAAACTATTTCTGAAATTGAGCTGATTTTCCACATCTACAGTGGACGGCTCATTCAAAACTACCAGCGCGGTCTCGGCCTGTTTATTGATAGTCGGGACGGTAAGCAGTTGCGGTTTTTGACGGCGGAAAAATCCGAACATGATGCGTTGATGTCGATGAGTACAGGCCAGGTGTCAGCACTCAGTCTGGCCTTTTTTCTGTCACTCAATAAGGTGTACTCAGACGTTCCGATCATCCTCATCGACGATCCATCTCAGTCTTTGGATGAGGTCAACATCGCGTCACTGACCGACCTGCTTCGCTGTGAGCTTAAACATTGTCAGCTCATCGTTTCCTCTCATGAAGAAGACATCTCGGCGTATATGCGCTACCGCTTCAACCGTGCAGGATTGACAACAAGCTCGCTCAACATGAAGCGTTTGGCAAAAGAAGCATCGTAATGGCTAGGGTGAAGTAATTCAGTGATAGAGATGGTTACCGGTTTGAGCTTGCTTGCCCACTTTGTTAGTTTCGACTGTTTTGACAAAAAAAGGTAGACAAAATAATATCGAAGAAGGTTTTACGAAAGCCATTTTTAAGCTGAATAGTAGATAAATATAGTTGCTCTCAAATTGATCCTTAACACCACATTGCCTTGATTCTTAACACAGCAGTGGACTTCCCTCAATTTTGTAAACCCTGTGAGGGCATACAAAAAATAAAGTATAGCTCAAAGCCAAGCAGCTCTCGCAGCCTGGCTTCATTATTCAGCACTCACATATTCCCATTCTCAGTCAGTGAATAGCACCCATCAGTACCCACGATGATGTGGTCAAGCACTCGTACATCTACCAACGCCAATGCCTCCTTAAGCTTGCTGGTTAGCTGTATGTCAGCCTGACTCGCCTGCGGGTTACCAGAAGGATGATTGTGCGTCAGGATCATTGCTGCGGCGTTATGCTCAAGTGCAAGCTTTACCACTTCACGTGGGTAAACTGATGCTGAGTCTATCGACCCTCTGAACATCTCATGAAAGCCAATGATCTTGTGTTTGGTATCGAGTAACAGCACTGCAAAAATCTCATGCTCGTATTCGTGAATCAGTTCACGCAAATGGTCCTTAACTGCTGCTGGGCTTTCGAGTAGACGGCCTTTGCTCAGTCGTTTTTGTGACAGCTGTTTAGCCATCATTAAAATATCGGCTTCCGTAACGATGGGTGATTCAACCGTGTATGTACCAGGCTCAGTTGCTGCTTTAAGTTTGTGATAGCGCATGGTGTGTTTCCTTATAGGCATAAAAAAGCCACCTCAAAGGGTGGCTGTATTTGTTGGTAGTGATATGTGGTTTAGGTTTGCTCTGCTTTAGCTCTGGTTTTATTTTCAAGCTTTTCTGCCAGAGAGCGTTCGGCTAATACATGAGCCTTTAAGTCCTGACTGGCCCTGATTTCAGCAGGATAGAACTCTTCAACAATGGCACTGATGTCGTCTTCATCTTCCTCAAAGGTGCCGTTGAGCAGACCTTCCTTGGCAACTGCATCGAGTGCCTTTTGATTAAAGCCACAGCGCTCACGTTGCTGATACAGCCCCGCTGCTGCTGCTAATGTCTGCTCCATGCTCATGCCTTCACGCAAGGTAATGTCAGCGTAGAAGATCGGTGTGCCTCGACTCATTCGTGTTGATTTACCGCGTAAACGCAACTCCAATGGCAGGCATGAAAGCATGTCATTTGAGATCGCTTTGAAGTAATTCAGGCGCGCCGTTAAGGTGCGAATACTATTGAACCCAGTGGTACGAAACACAAAGCTGCCCATACTGTCATCGTCACCAATTTGCACGTTTAAACGCGCGTAAGGCTTGCAGGCGTTGCCTTGTGCCAACGGGCAGCTATCAGGTGATGGGCAGGGTAGGGATTGAATACCGCTCTCAGTCTGACGTTTACAGGTTTCGCCATTACCTACGCATAACGGGCGACCGGTGTTGCGATCAAACAAGCTGTAATCCGCTCTGAAATTCAACTCAGGCTCATTGAACAGTAAGCGAATTGGAATGCTGCGTAACTTACCTTCCTGCTCCTGTCGTAAGTCGTCATTGAGTGGATGCAGCAGCCAACCGTCACGGGTTTGCACTTGTGATGTGATAGTGAATTGATCATCTTTTTCAGGCAGACGTTTACCGTTCTTTTCAACCACACGGCCAATCGAAATACGCCCCAGTACCGGTGGGGTAATAGCTAAACCTTTTAACATGATGTTCTCCTTAAACGCATAAAGCCCCTAGCCGCGTAATGCAGCTAGGGGCTTTATGGTGTTTAGTTTGGATTATGAAATTAAGAAGCGACGGCTACCTTGGCGTAAGGATTCATATTGTTCACGCAGGTGCGGCAGATCACGTAGCAGTGCTTTGGTATCAACAGTGACGGTGTCTTTAGCTTTCTTCCAAGTCACTGCACCCGAGGCGAATACAGCGCGTGAAGCATCACCCATTGCCTGCTGGATCTTTTGCTTTAGGACGGACTCTTGCTTCTCTTGCTCACCAATAGTGTCACGCACTTGCTTCAGTGTTTCGTAAGCTTGAGTAAGCTCTTCATTCACAGTGAAATCAACCGTTTCCCCGTGGTCTTGCGGGAACAAACAACGCAACGCATTATCTGCAGACACTGAGCCATCTGCCGGTGGTGGTGTATCTGTTTCAACGTAGTTCCAGAATTGACGCTCTAATTCGATCAGCTGCGTGATCATGGTTTCGTCACGCTCGATGCGATAGACCTCTAAGTGTTGGCCTCCTAACAACACTGCAACGTCAGCTGCTTTTTTACCCGTAACAGCTAACTGGTGCATGACCTGTAGCTGTACGTATTCAGGTACGCCTTCCTTCCATAAGCGTGAGCCATTGATACCAGCTGTTTTGCACTCCAGGATTTGTACATCTTCAGCACCGATCACTTCACGGTCGATATTAGCCAGCATCCATGACAGTTCTGAGTCTGCGTGCTGTAGTACCGCATTGATACGACGAACACGATTGCTGGTTTTCTTTGTGTAGTGTGAAGCGACTATAGGCTCCAATAACGTACCCCAGAACGCAGGGCTAGTATCGTCATTGGGGTCAAGCTGTGGCAGCTCAGTGTCACGGCCTGTTTTCTCCATCCACAGTTCCAGTTGAGACTTGTAAGGATTGAGTCCAACAGCTGCAGCAGCATCAGAGCTGCCGATGCCTTTCTTGCGAATATTTAACCACTCTTCACGTTCAAGATTCTTAGTGCTGACTAAGCGCAGAGCAGGGCGGTTAATGATGGTTTTAACGTCTGTGTTTAACCGAGTTAATTGCATGGTAAATAATCCTTTACTATATAACGTAACTTTAAGGTTTTAAATTTAAGCGATGAGTTTCAGTGCGTTATCTAAGGCGCGTTGTTTGATCTGTGCGCCTTGACCGAACCAAGCAGAGTCCAAGCGGTTGTCGCTGCTTCGAGCTTGTTTATGATGATCTACGAACTCGGTTACTGCGCTGAGTAATCCCCAAGCAGTACCATTAGCAGACTCAAGCTCACTGCCTCGTCCACGTCCGTCATACAGATCCTGAACAATGCGTAAACCCCTTTCGTTAGGCAACTTGTCTGGTACAAACGCCTCACCATCCACTTGGCAGATGACATCCATGAAGTAGCCCATCGTTTCTTTCCAGCGCACTTTACGTTGAGAGAGCAGGTTCATCTGATACTTGAAGTCATCCCATTGAGAGACGGCAATACCTAGATCACGCTTTACCACATCAGGCTTGAACCGAGTGCTGTGCGGGACCTTGATAGCCATAGGCGCGCCGTTCAGAGATACCGTTAGCGTGTTATTGCATACGACACGAACGGTCGTGGGAGTCGCTGTGGTGGCTAGCGTGCCATCGCATGATGTAGCGAGCAGTATGTAGTTATTAACCTGATCCTTACCTTTCAACGTAAAGACCAAACCGGTGCGAGCCAATGCCCAGAACTTGCGGCCTCCTTTAAGCACACCTGCGGTTTCTAACTCATAACCTGATACTTCTGTGAGATCACGATAGAACTCGATCACGTCTTTTGGCTGTACGGTTTGGTAACGCTGTGAAACTACGGATAAAGGCATTTTAGTATCAGAGCGATACATGACCTTTTGCTCAGGGAAGGTATGGATGCTACCGAGGTGACCCGCCATGTTGGACTTGAAGTGAATAGGACTTTCTAAAATATCCCAATTCATACCCGCTTCACGACGCCAGACTTCGAGTGATTGTTTTGGTGAGAGCTGATTGCCCAGGCCATGCCAAGGTGTATCACCGACGTAAGCTATTTGTTCAACTAAATGAGCCATGGTAAAAACTCCTTATGGTTTTATTTCAACGTGATGACGTGTGAAAAGCTTCTGTGGCAGCTATTGCACTGGTAAGGCGGAGATAGGTTGCTGCCGAATTGAGCGCCTATTCGTGAGCCACTGAGGCCGCCAACCAAACCGTTAAGTAACAGGCTAGTTATGAAAATTGGCGTAAAGGTAATGGGTGTAGATTTTTTAGCTTGACGGGTTGCTGTTAAGATCGCCGTAGCAATACCACCGAGCGCACCTATACAGGTGGCTACCGCCGTGGTTGTTTGTGAGTGAGTAATATTTCTTGATGAGCAGTGTGGGCACTGTAATGACATTTTCAATTCCTCTCGTGAGTATTGTCATTACAGTGATGTATGAGTGTGATTTTTTTAGATAGCTTTATAGGTAAGGTGTTGGAGTGCTGAGCGTTGGTAACTAGGATGTGTAGAGCAGGCATCAGATACAGATTTTGAGTGGTTGATAGCTAACGCAGATAAATTGAAATATAGTTCTTTATCGCTAGCAGGTAATGCCTGTTGCGCCTTAAGCTGCAATCGGGCTGCTTCTTGGTATCGTTAAAGCACATCTGAAATATGGGGTTAGGCAAGTTGATTTTATCAGTCGGAAGTAAAATCAATTATTTTGGATTCCAAAAGGTATTCCAAGGTAAGTTTGAACCGATTAAATTATATATAAATCAATGTGATACGGCATCTGTTCAGATTACCCCGGCCCACCAAAAAAGAAGAAGACGCCTTAGGGCGTCTTTTTTTATGCCTGGAATACGCCTATGCCTAAGTGTGATTGCTATATAGGTGAAGTACAGAGAGCGTGAGCGTAGTGATGACGATCAGTGAGAGTTACCTTGGTTTGGGTGGTAGTCTCCTTGACTGCAGCTAGATCAGCAGTTTCCTCTCGCAGGGGGTCTTCATTGCTCTATATAGTGTGGCTAATCTGCACGCAGGCAGACTTTTTAAACTAATTTCAAAAACGGGCTTTACAGTCGCTCTAAAGCGTGTAGAATGCGCACCTCGTTAGGCGAACAAGGTTTCACAGCTTAACGTAACAGGTTGATTCTTAAGGAAATAACTTAAAGATTAGCTTGACAGGTTCGCAGTCTACTGTAGAA
>Ga0172382_10009479_pt1 | contig 13284 bp, 8 predicted proteins | sample Leawel138RmetaG_FD_122245 | JGI IMG/M metagenome (GOLD analysis project Ga0172382, IMG submission 122245) | Leachate microbial communities from a municipal landfill in Southern Ontario, Canada - Leachate well 138R metaG | ecosystem: Engineered > Solid waste > Landfill > Unclassified | place...
GGCTAACACAGCAGGCTGCCTTGTAAACGGAAAAGCTTTTTTGCCTAAGGGGTATGTCCCAGCAGGAAATCTCAGATGTAACTATATAAACGGGCTAAATTTCACATTATCAATAGTTAATAATACCCAGAATACAATAAAATCAATCAATATTTTTTGTTATAATACTACGATAGAAATAGGACAAACATATACTCTTTTACAAAATAACAATAACTCAAATTCTAAATATGCGGAATATATAATTAACTCTACCCCTCCCCCCAGTCCATCCTATTATTCTACTAATGAAATAATAGCAGGAGAACTTACCATAACTTACCACAATTTTGATAATGCGGTATTAAGCGGTACATTCTGGTTTGATGCTGTCAACAGTGAAGGAGAGATAGTAGAAGTAAGAGAAGGGCGTTTTGATGTAGAATATTAGTATAACCGAAGTTTAATCTTATAAAAACCACCTGCCTATGAAGCATAAAAGAAAATAACAACCACAAAAAAAAATGTAAATAATATAACCTAAAACGACAAACAATATGAAAACTAAAATTTTATTATTTATTGCCCTGACCCTTGTATTAGGCTGCTGCTCAGATGACGACAACAAACCTGCCTCAGAAACAGACAAACTGCCTCCTGCCACACAGACCGGGGCTAACACAGCAGGCTGCCTTGTAAACGGAAAAGCTTTTTTGCCTAAGGGGTATTTTCCTAATGGAAATTTATCTTGTAATTATACTAATGGGTCTAATTTTAATATTAGAATTAGTGAAAAGTTAGGAGAAAATATAACCTCTGTGTTTGTATTTATTAACAATCAACTTGTAGAGGGAGAAACATATGAATTAGTCGATTATTCTCAAGATATTGCTTATGGAGTTTTTACAATTAATACTCCTCCTCCTCCTAATCCTAATTTTTATAATACAACTTCTATTGTAACAGGAGAGTTTACCATTACCCACCACGATTTTGACAATGCTATATTATCAGGCACATTCTGGTTTGATGCGGTTAATAGTGAGGGAGAGATAGTAGAGGTAAGAGAGGGGAGATTTGATGTAGAATATTAACTAAATGTATAATCTTTAATACCCTCCCTTAGCAATTCCACCATCCACAATTGCCTTAGCAGATGAAGTTCCGATTCGTTTTACACCTAAGCGAATCATTTGCCCGGCTTCTTCAAAAGAGCGAACACCACCTGCAGCCTTTACCGGTAGCGGAAAAGCGTTTTCAAGCATTAGTTTTATCGTTTCAACCGTAGCTCCGTTGGGTTCTCCGTTGGGAGTTTTATAGAAACCGGTAGAAGATTTTACGAATACATTTTCGTAGTCGCTTTCGTCAAAACGAGAAATTATTACGTTTTTTATAAGAGCCGAAAGCTGTACAATTTCCATAGAAGTCAAAGCTGCCACTTCGATAATCCACTTCACGACTTTGTTGTGGTCTAAACCAAGTTTTGTGCATTCATACACCTCTTGCTTAGCCTTTTGGATGTCTCCGTTTTTGAAAGCGTTGTAGTCGATTACGAAATCGAGTTCGTCTGCTCCGTTTTCAATAGCCTGTTGTGCTTCTTTGAGCTTTTCAAAAATTTCGGAATTTCCGTCAGGAAAATCAATAACTGTCCCGACCAATACTTCCGAATTGGCTTCATCGACCTTTTTTCGGGCTAAAGCCACCACTTCCGGACGAATCATAACCAACTTAAAATCTTCCGAAATAGCTTCCGCAATACACTGCTCGGCTACTTTCAGATTTTCTTCTTCTGAAAGTCCTGCCTGTGAAGCGGTTTTCAAATAGGTAGAGTCAAGGTAGTTTTTGAGGTTCATATTTCAGAGGTTGTATATTGTATTGCTGTATATTGTAAACTGTGACTGAACACTGCCAACCGAACACTGCCAACCGAACACTGCCAACTGAACACTGCCAACTGAACACTAAACACTAACGTCTAATCCGTAAGGCAATTATTCCTATTAAGGCTCCGAGCGAATTTGCCAGTATATCCAGCCAGTCAAAAGTTCGGTTTTGGGTAAGGGTTTCCTGTAGCACTTCTATCAGTCCTCCCGTGAGGACGGCTGTGAGAAACACTTTCAGCAAAACATTTTTTCGGTTTTGTGTTTTCAGCAGAAAGGCATTTCCCCATAAAAACACAAAACCGAAATAAAATACAAAATGTGTGATTTTGTCTGTAAAACCGGGCATCAGGCTGACTTTAGGGAATTTAGAAAAAGACACCAGACTCAGGACAATCACAAGTGTTGTCCAGAGCAAAGCCAACCAAAAGTACCTGTTTTTAAGCACCGATTAACTCTTTGTATTGTTCAGCCGTAAGCAAACTATCCCACTGAGAAGCATCAGACATTTTTACTTTAATCATCCACCCGTCTCCGTAAGGGTCTGAGTTTACTAATTCCGGGTTGGTTTCAAGGTCTTCGTTAAATTCCACGATTTCACCCGACACAGGCAAAAACAAGTCCGATACGGTTTTTACCGCCTCTACTGTTCCGAAGATTTCGTCCTGCTCCAAAGTCTGGTCAAGGGTTTCTACCTCCACATACACAATGTCTCCAAGCTCTTTCTGAGCAAAATCAGTAATACCAATGGTTGCGGCATCTCCGTCAACACTAATCCATTCGTGGTCTTTGGTGTACTTTAAATTAGCTGGAATGTTCATAATTTGTAATTTAGTATTTGTTATTTATTTAGTTTCCAAAAGTATATCTCAGGGTAAATCCTGCTCTGATGTTCGTAATCGGGAAAGCTGTCGAAATAACCGCTTTGGAGAACGAGTGATCGTAGTACAAAAGTACCGTAAAATTTCGACTAAATGCATAGTCTGCCGTAAATTTTACAGACCACATATCCTGCCCGCCTCCGAGTTCGTTATTGTCATAATCCAGATAACGAACAATGGTTTTGTTGTTTCTGTAGGTAAAATCGGCTTTCAGGTTAATATCACTTCTGATAGTGTTGGTGGCATTGTCTGCCAGAGTCGTATTGATGACCACATCTTTGATACGATAACCCAAACCAAGCTGGTATTCATAACCCTGCACTTCCGTAAGCAAATTATTGTCGAAACTGAGCGACATCGTACGGTCTTTTTTCACAGCGGCTTTCACCTGAATCGAATTTTTCAGCTCCGTATCTATCTGAATAAGCGGATTAAACATTTCCACCAGATTCACATTTGAAATGATAGTTTTCGGATAATAATTTCCCCCCGAATCAAAACCGTTCGGGTCTTGGTCATAATCGAAATTAGAACGGAAAGCATTGATAGAATAGGTCGCTTTATAGTTGTGTTGCAACGAAAAACGTCTGAATTTATCCTTGAAAAACTTATACCGCATCAATCCTGTATAGCGAATATTCCAACCCGGAAGCGGAATATCCCGCAAGGCATTTAGCGAAACACCCGAAGCACTTTTTCCGGTATAGGCAGCCAAAAATGCAGGCAAAAGAACCTCCTGACTTGTTTTTCCGTATCCGATAGGGAAACCGTCTTCTCCAACTGCTCCCGGTGCAGAAAGGTCGATTCCTCTCTGCTCAGCCAAACGGTTGGCAATAGTGAGTCGGTTGTCTCTGAAATCCTGGAAAGCCTGTGAAAAATCTTCGTCACTTTGTGAAAAAGCCGTTTTTATCATAATGGTAGAAATCGAGAAATTCCCGGATGTGTAAGGCGAACGAGGGTTGTAAATTCCGTCTGTAACGTCATACTGCTCCGAATAGTTATCGGAATAATTGCGATCTGCCAACAAATCTATTTTCAAATCGGGGAACGGCTCCAACGAAGCTACCATATTGAGCATTTTTGAAGTAATTTGTGTATAGTTTTGATTGTAATGCGGATAGGTTGTGAGCCATCCGTTTACAGCCGCTTCATATCTGATGTCGTCCTGACTTCCCATCACAAAGCCAAGTGTAGGTTTTGACGTTCCCAGAAACCCTACCGAAGGCAAATAACCCGGTAAAACGGTTCCGTTGTTTTCAGTATAGTTTACCTGAACGGTTTTAAGGCTGGTTACCACTCCGATAAGTCCGTCAACAAACACACTTCGCTTAGCCGTAGGAGCTTGTTGGTTTCCGGTAACCCGTTGTCCCGGAACCGGGGCAGTGGGTCTGGCGATGGTTTTTTGCTGTGATTTTTTGGTCAACCCGATGTATTTGTAGAACAAATCCATGTTCAGCGTATTGTTGAGCTGGTGGGTGTTGGAGTTCTGAATCGTATTTCCCAAATCATAGGTTATTCCTTCGCTTTCAATGCTCGAAAGTCCGTCTGACGAACGTTGCCAGTTGTAGGTCGATTGATAGCTATAGGTCGATTTCAAAAAGCTCAAAAACGGAATTTTGTTCAGAGGCAATTCATAGTTTGCCGTAAGCTGTTGGGTGTGTTGATTGGCTTCTCCCGTGTTCCAGTAATCGTCCCAAATCGTATAAGAATCAATAGGCACTCCTTCGCTATCCAGATAACTTCTTACAATATTGCTCGAAGTTACGTTATAGTTGATTTTCAGGTTTTTGGTAAGGTTATAGTTGAAACCGTAGTTGTAATTAAACATATAATTACGTCTGTAAAGCGGGTCAAGCCCGATTCCCTGCACCTCCACCTGACGGAATTGCTGCCTGTTGTATTGTCGCAAAATAGCCGTATTAAACGTAATGCTCGAAGGCAAATAATTGAAATTAAAATCCTGAAACAGCTTCCAGTAACCGCTTTTCTTTATAAACTCCGTGTTCTTAAACGGCTCAACAGGTTTGTTCTGGAAGTTATAGTTATAGTTTACAGCCGTTTGCACCTGTTGGTCAAACATTTCTTCTACCTCATAGTCGTGGTGGTCGGTTTGGGTATAAGAATAAGAAAGTGTAAGGTTTTCAGGGTCGTAAATACGTTGTTTTTGTTCGGGAGCACGGTCTTTTCTGACTCCAATAAAGTTAATGCTCTTTATTTTGGTGTAGTCAATCGCTCTTTCTTTGATATTGTCCCGTTCTTGCGGGTCAGTAACCACATCGAGATATTGCTCCATTCGGATATCCTGATAATACGGGTCATATTCGGGTGTGATAAATTCTTCCCCTATCGAATAGTTAAACGGAATTTGCATACCCCATTTCTTCGGAAGTAATTTTCCGAGTTGCAGGGTGCTCACAATGTTATATTGATAACGATCTTCACGGCTTCTTTGGTTGGGAGTGTCTTCAAGTCCTCCAAAACCAATAGTATTCATATTTCCGGTAGCTGAGAATGTAGCGAAATCAGCAAAGTTGGCATCGACACTCATCGTAGCTGCCATACCGCCCCGGTTGTCCATTTCAGAAAGTCGAAGTTCGTTAAACCACACTTCACCTCTGATTTCATCGCCTGTACTATTTTTCACTCCCAACATCAACGTACGAACATAACCAAAGTTTGGATTTCCTTTGATACCGATTCTCAAATTGCTTGCAGAACCTCCCAGTTCAGTAGCGTCTTTGTAGAAAACTCCGTTGTCTGCATCAGGAATTTCGTCCAGATTGGCACTCATAGCCAGAATTTTGAGTTTGGTAAGCAAGGCTAATTCCACTTCCATATTGTTGGCTTCCGGCCAAATATCCGTGTCCATAACAGCTCCTTCCTGAGTAACTTTTAGCGGAATTTCGACCTGATAGAAATTCTGTGTAAAGTCATTTCCGAAACGGATAAAAGCAACCATCTGGTCATCCTGTAAAGGGTTTGTTTCTCCATTCGGGTTATTAGCAGAAAGAAGAGGAAGTGCTTCAGCATGCAAGAACATTTTCATCTTTTTATACTGACGCATATCTACATTTACACTTTTGAAAACCGCTCTGGAATCGTTTGGCTCAAGCCCTCCTGAGAAACTTCCGTCTGCACTGTAAACTCTCAACGAAAGCGATTGTTCGTTCTGATTGATAAGCGTATTGTTTTGGTAAAGCTGTTCCCGCTCCACTCCCGGAGGTGTTACATACGGAATCGGGTAGCGATTTCCGTTTTCCTGAACATTTACGGTCTGTACGTCAAAACCGGTGTTGTCGAGCAAATCGGTTTCGTTGTCTTCTGCAGGATCAAGAGAATAGGTATAACGTCTCCATTCGCTTCTCACCAAATCTAAGGAACCAAAACGAAGGGTAACTTCTTCAGAGAATCCCGTAAGGAACATTCTCATAAACCTTACGGAACGTAAATCTGAGATTCCTCCAATCGGGTCGCCTTCCGTAACCGGAATTTTAAACTGAATCCATCGGGCAGGAGTGGTGGTTTCGCCATTAGGGCCATAGCCTGTCAGAGAAGCTGTGGTTTCCATTACGTTGGTAACATAATTTTGCCCTTCCTGCATGTTTGGCTCAATGTTTACGGTAAATTCGTAATAAGCATCGATGGTATTCATCGTATTATCACGGTTGACGTCTTCCACATCCGGATAGGTAGTCGAACCTCGGTTGTTGTCTGTAAGCTGAACCGGAGAGTTTCCTTGAGTTCCGTTATATTTTTTATATCGTTCCAGCACATTTCCCTGAGCCGACAGGAAGTTTTCGTAATTATCCTGAGCCGGGTCATCAATTCCTGCAAAAGCAGGAAATTTTTGAGCTTCCTCATCATCTGTAAGTCCGTTGAAACCCAAATCCTGAACAGCACGGTTGGCTTCGTTGGTGTCAAAAGCATAAATAAGCGATTGCGAAGCAGGAACTTTACCCCAAGCTGTAGATACAGTTGCCTGATTGGAACCTGCTTCAGGCATACCGTTTTCATACATTTTTCGTCCGTCTTTCAGGATGTCTTCCGAGATTTCTCCCAAATTGATTTTTATAGTTCCGCTATTAAACGGATTTGCCGTATCTCCCGGATTCCCGACAAACGGGTCTAACAACCAGAATTGAATGTATTCTACGTTTGCTTGCTCAAAATTGGTTGAGGTAATTCCCCTCATAATCCCACCCCAATTATCTTGCGGATTCGGGAGAGTGTTGGTTCCGTTAGCTGCTGGATTAAAGTTATATGGTCCTCTTTCGGTAGGATAATAGGTTAAATCCAAAGTTGGATTTACCGTTGTTTGCCCTTGTGCAATATCGTTTACCGGATAGAGTTCTCTGATGTAGATTCTCCGGGTTTTGTTGGAAGCCAAATCGTTTTCAGTAACTCCCGAAGGTCTTTGTGTCGTATAGAAAACCGGGTCAATGGTGTACCACGAAAGTTTTGCTCTTCTGTAACCTGGAGTTGGTGGTTCCTCTGGTGAAGGAGCAGGAAGCTCTCCACCAAAACCTATAGGAGGACTCGACAAACTCCATGCATTAGGCGATTTCATATCCAGATTGGTTTGCGAACCTTCAAAATCTTCTATATAAACCGTTGCTTCTCCGTCAAACTGGTCGGCTTTTGGAGTGTCTGATTTCAAAAAGGCAACCTCCCCTCTTACGGAAACATTCGAGGGCACATCGGTATCCAGATTCGGGAGTTTGTTGACCAATCGGGTAAAAAACGGAACTTCGGTCGAATAGGTCAGGTTCACTCCATAAATCGTGTTGTTTACCGATTCCTGTCCGTAATTTGATTTCTGAGTAAATGGTTTTTCTGCCATTCGGAGGAAAGTAGCTCCTACGATAAATTTATCAGAGAATTTGTGTTCGACATTAAATCCGAAGAAACGCTTGGTTTGTTGTCCGAAAACGGCATTGTTTTCAACCGAGATTTCTACCGGAATACCCGAAGCCTGAATCGAAGGGTCAGTAATATAAACTTTCCCGATTTGGTAGTTTACCGTATAGTCGATTCCTTCAACAAGAATACGTCCTCCTGCACTCACTACAACCGAACCTTGCGGAATGTTGAAAGCCCCGATAGAGATTCCGTCTCCCGCAGCCGAACGAAAACGACCTTTTAGTTGGAATTTGTTTTTATCGCTATCCTGCAACGAAGCTGCCTGAGTGCTACGATACATTTTTCGGAAAACGTATTTGCGTTGGTTGGCATTATAGGTGAGTTCGTCATCATAGTTTTCCAACGGAGCATTAGGGTCTTGCAATTTCTCGAAAAGGTGTTTCCCGAAAGGCTCAACGGTCGTAAATATGATTCGCCCTCGTTGCGGGTCAACCGTAATTCCGTTGAAAGTATTGTAACTTTGTTGCTGATTTTGATTACCATATCCGCCTTGTCCACCTCCGGGTTGGCTGCCCGATTGTTGATTTTGTTCCCCTGCAGATCCATATTGTTGCTGTTCTGAAAGCGGATTGTTTCCGCTGGCATTGGCAACGTAATCGAAAAATCCGTCTCCTCCGGGTTGCGGGTCATTGGTAAAGTTTAATCGGTCTAAGTGAAAAACTTTCAAAAGCGGAGTTTCTGCCACATCTTCGGGTAGTTCTGCTCCCGCAGCAGGAGTAATATAGTTGAGCGGAGAAGGGTCAGTATAGAGAATGTTGAAACGGAAACCGTCTTGCTCCAACTGAGCACCACCTGGAATGGCATAGATGTTTTTCATCATCAAATTCCAAATCGGTTGGTTAACATTCGTAAGATTACTCTTCAACATTTTCAGAATCAAAGCCTGAGTAGTCGGTAAATCCTGACCTTGGTCATTTTGACCTACAACTGTTGCATCTACTCCGTCTGTCCCGAATTCACCCACCTGATACACTTGTCCGCCTACAGTATATTGATAGGCAACAGCCAAAACCTCATCGTTATTCAGACGTTGGTTCAGGGAAATATAACCAAGTTGCGGGTGATAGGTATATTCGTTGGAATTTAATTTTCGGGCATTTTCTAATTTGATATAATCGGTTCCTTCATTGGCTGTACCTCCGGGAATATTGAATCCTGAGCCTGCCGTGGCTACTTCACGAATACTATTGTTCAGATAGCTTGAACCCGAACCAATTTCTTTCGGGTCATATTTGTTATTCGAGTTATTGGAAGGCGTATTGGCAGGAACGTTGAAAAACCCTGTACTCGGGTTAATAACCACTACTTGTTCGGTAGGCAGGTTAGGTAGTTGGGCTTCTCCCAAATCCTGTAAAGCTATGATATTTCTGTTGTTGAAACCGTCATTCGGAGAAGCGTTGATTCGGTTCTGACGGTTGGTTACCCAAACTTCAATTCGGGTAATCTGAACCCTACTGTCAATAAGTGGGTACCTTTTTAAAGCATCGTCATATTTATTTCGGAAGTATTGCGACAAGAAATAGTGTCTGTCTGCATCATAGTCTAAGGCGAAAATCTCGAAATTCTCCAAAGTTCCACCTCCTTCAGCTACAACACCACGGGTTTGCGAACGCTGTTCGGAGAAAATTCCGGTTACGGTTGTTCGCCCGAACTGCAACTCGGTCTTGACCCCAAAAAGGCTTTGAGCTCCTCTGATGAGTGAAGTATTGAGTGGCATACTCACATTACCGACTTCGATTTTCTGAATAATATCATCTTCGTCTGCAATGTATTCGAGTTTGATCATATTCTGAAAGTCAAAACTCGACTGAGTGTCATAGTTGGCGGTTACTTTTAGCCTTGTCCCGACCATCCCCATAAGTCCGACACTGATTCGCTGGTCAAAATCAAATGAAAAGTTGGAGCGGTTTCTCGGAGAAAGAGCCGGATTGTCTTGTTTGGTAAAGCGACCTCCCAGGTCAACTTCAACCGAACCTGTGGGTTTTATGTCTATGGTATTACTTCCGAAGATGGTCTCAAAAAGCCCGGAATTTACGTAATAACGAGGCAAAAGGTCTCTTTGTTCATCGGGATTATCAGAATCCATCGCTCTGGATTTTTCCTGAAAATAATTTTTGATGGTTTCTTTTATCACCAAATCTTCATACTCTTTGGGAGTCAGAAAAAGCGGATAATTGATGCTGTATTCGCCTATTTTGCTGTCGAATACATAGCGGTCCAAGACAGGGTCATAGGTATAATAATCGACAATACTCGGAGGGTTGTTCAACTCAATATTTCCCACATCATAACCCACACTGTCTTGTGGGGTTTCTTCCTGAGCATTTGTTGTCGTACACAAAAAAATAAACCAAAAAAACAAACTGCCCGAGAGAAGTTTGCCAAGCGTAGTTTGCCAATTATTATAAGCTGTTTCCAAAGAATTACAAATTTTTTAATGCTTGTTTAATTATGCTTTCAACCGAAGCAGAAGGGTCGCTTTTTAACACCTTTTCGATGGCTTTTTCTGCTAATTTTCGGTTAAAGCCCAAAACCTCCAAAGCAGATAACGCTTCAGATTTGTTTGTATTGTCAGTAAGGGTAGAAATTTCGTCTAAATCATACACTTTTAACACTTTTTCCTTCAGATCCAAGATAACCCTTTGAGCTGTTTTGGCTCCGATGCCTTTAGCAGACTGTATGGTAGCCACATCACTTGATGCTATGGCTTCGATAATCTGTTTCGGAGAAAGCGAAGAAAGCATGGTTCGGGCAATGGAAGTACCGATACCCGATACTGAAATCAGCAATTTGAAAATCTCTCTTTCTGATTTTTCGACAAAACCGAAAAGCGAATGGGCATCTTCTTTGATTTGCAGGTAGGTGAACAACCGAATGTTTTCACCTTCGGGCAAAAGCGAATAAGTGTGTAGCGAAATATTGATGTCATAACCTACTCCCCCACAGTCTATCACTACGTTGGTAGGCGATTTTTCGACCAATCTTCCCTGAATGTGTGTAATCATTTTAAATTATTTTCTTTTTGAATCGCCCTATGGGCAAAACAGCCTCAAAAGTAGCAAAAATACTGTATGTTAAACAAATAACTTTCAGTTTTTTTGGTTTTTTGATTGACTTTCAAAGCAAATCGACTTATAAAGAAAGCCTATATCTGTAAGACTACAGGTTTTTGTGAGGGAAAAGTGATATTTTTGTAGGGTCTAAAACCTCCTTTTCGCCAAAAATGACAAAAATAAACCTGATAGCAACCAAAAAACTCACCCCGTCAGAAAAAGCACTTTTTCCTGCCTCTGCTTTTGAGCTTATAGAAAGAGATTTTATTGCTATCGAATTGCTGGATTTTGATTGGAATGTTGAGACAGACTTATTGCTTTTCACCAGTAAAAATGCGGTTTTGAGCGTTTTACAAAACAAAAAAGCAGCTCTTTTAAAACAAAAAAGTTGTATTTGTGTAGGAGAAAAAACCAAGGAATTATTAGAAAAAAACGATTTCCGTGTGCTTGATTTTGCTCATTATGCAGATGATTTGACTCCTATTATTTCAGAGAAATACAGAGCATTTTCTTTCACATTTTTTTGCGGAAATTTAAGACGTGATGTATTGCCCGATTTTTTTAAAGAAAACAAAATCAAATTTGAGGAAATTCAGGTTTATCAAAACAAACTGACTCCACACAAAATCACAGAACCCTTTGATGCTGTTTTGTTTTTCAGCCCTTCGGGAGTGATGAGTTTTTTGGAGGAAAACCAACTCGGAAATCAAGTTTGCTTCTGTATCGGAACCACCACAGCAGAGGCTTTAGAACCTTATACCGATAAAATTATACTGTCAAAAAAACCGACAATCTCGAGTGTTTTGGAGGAGGTTGTCGGTTTTTATGAGGTAAAATAAAAAGAATTACAACTGCTTTTTCACAAATTTTGTCAGAATCACGATAGATTGTCCTTCGATTTTCCCTTCGATTTGCTCATGATTGTCGTGTACGAGTCTGATGTTTCTCACCGCTGTCCCGATTTTGGCATTCAGGGTAGAGCCTTTTACATCTAAATCTTTGATAAGATTCACCGTGTCTCCGTTTGCCAGAATATTTCCGTTGCAGTCTTTGTGTAGTTCGGTAGGTGTTCCCAAATGGTCGTTGGTAGCTTTTGCCCATTCCAGTGTGTCGTCGTCCAGATAAAGCATATCCAAAGCATCGGCTGCCCAACCTTCGTTTCTCAGGCGACTCAATATTCTCCAAGCAACCACCTGAACGGCAAGCACTTCACTCCACATCGAAGTCGGTAGAAAACCTTCCCAGAAAGCACTATCTAATTCCTCTCTTTTCTCAATCTGATTCAGGCATTTTTCGCTGATTAAAATCGAACTTTCCAGTTCGCTTCCCTTAGCAAAAGGCACCTGATAAACGGTTAAATTATCGGTTGCTCCGCTTAATTCACATACATTTCCGCTTCTTTGTCTGAGTTGTTCTTCTAATTTCATCGTATATACATTTTAAAAAATGCAAAAATACATATATAATTGAGAATAGACTTAAACTTTTTTACCTTTACACTTTCGTAAAAAATCAGGCGTTCTAAATTTTTACATAGAAAACAAATATCTTTACATCGTGTCTGAAAGTCAAAACATAGAATACAAAAGCACTTGGCGGGATGAATATCTGAAATGGATTTGCGGTTTTGCAAATGCCAACGGAGGAATCATTTTCATTGGCAAAGACGATAACGGAAAAGTTGTCGGTTTAGACGATGCAAAAAAGTTATTGGAAGAAATTCCAAACAAAGTACGTGATATTTTGGGGATTTTGGTTGATGTGAATTTGCATACTGAAAGCAAAAAACAGTTCATTGAAATTATTACAGAACCTTATCCGAACGGAGTAAGCTATAAAGGACAATATCACTACCGAAGCGGAAGCACCAAACAAGAATTAAAAGGTGTAGCGTTAGACAAGTTTATTTTACAGAAAAAGGGTAAACGTTGGGACGGAGTTCTTGTTCCCAGTGTTTCGGCAAACGATTTAAAACAAGAAACGTTTGACTTTTTCAAAAAGCGTGGTGTCAGAAGCAAACGACTTTCGGAAGAAAGTTTGAACGATACAAATGAACAGCTCTTAGAAAACTTAGAACTGATTGAAAAGGAGTTTTTGAAACGAGCAGCCGTTTTGTTATTTCACCCGAAGCCTGAAAAATTTATTACGGGTGCTTTTATCAAAATCGGTTTCTTTGAAAACGATGCAGATTTGATTTTTCAAGACGAAGTTCACGGAAATTTATTTGAACAAATTGAAAAAGCGATTGATTTACTTTTCACGAAATACATTAAAGCGTTTATCAGTTACGAAAACAAAATTCATCGCATAGAAACGTATGAATATCCGAAAGATGCCATTCGGGAAGCCTTGCTAAATGCGATTGCTCACAAAGATTATTCGGGTGGTGTGCCTATTCAAATCAGTGTTTACAAAGACAAAATTATGATTTGGAACGAAGGACAACTTCCCGAAGATTGGACGATTGAAACATTGGTAGCCAAACATTCTTCAAAGCCTTACAATCCCGATATTGCAATGGCATTTTATCGTAGCGGTTATATTGAATCGTGGGGACGTGGCATCACAAAA
>Ga0172382_10009483_pt1 | contig 13280 bp, 10 predicted proteins | sample Leawel138RmetaG_FD_122245 | JGI IMG/M metagenome (GOLD analysis project Ga0172382, IMG submission 122245) | Leachate microbial communities from a municipal landfill in Southern Ontario, Canada - Leachate well 138R metaG | ecosystem: Engineered > Solid waste > Landfill > Unclassified | place...
ATGACTTTCATGGCTTTTTCTTTGGCCGCATTGCCAAACACATCATAAGCCTTCGGGAAGTCGTTGAACGTGAAGCGGTGCGTGATCAGCCCTTCGGGTTGCAACTTGCCTGAAGTAACGTTTTTCAGCAGCATCGGGGTGGTATTGGTATTGACCAGGCCGGTGGTAATGGTAACGTTCCGGATCCAGAGCTTCTGAAGCTGAAGGTCAACGCTGGTGCCGTGAACGCCCACGTTGGCCAGGTGTCCACCCGGGCGAATGATGTTCTGGCACACATCAAAGGTTTGCGGAATGCCAACGGCCTCAATGGCGACATCGACCCCGTCTTTGGTGGTTTCGCTGATGCGGGCCTCGACATTGGTTTTTGTGCTGTTGATAACTTCGGTAGCACCGAATTTCAGGGCCATGTCAAGGCGGGCGTCGTCAACGTCGATCATGATCAGGCGGGCCGGTGAATAGAACTGTGCTGTCAGCAGCGCGGCCATGCCGACCGGGCCAGCGCCCACAATGGCGACGGTGTCGCCCGGTTTGACGGCCCCGTAAAGCACACCGATTTCAAAGCCGGTCGGCAAAATGTCGCTGAGCATGACCAGCGCTTCTTCGTCAGACCCGGCCGGAATCGGGTACAGGCTGTTGTCGGCATGCGGAATGCGCACGTATTCGGCCTGGGTGCCGTTGATCAGGTGACCAAGAATCCAGCCGCCGTCTTCACAGTGCGAATACATTTGGGTTTTGCAGTATTCGCATTTTCCGCACGAAGTTACGCACGAAATCAAAACGCGGTCGCCTTTTTTGAAATTGCTGACAGCGCTGCCGACCTCTTCGACAATACCCACACCCTCATGGCCCAGGATGCGGCCATCGGTAACGGCCGGAACATCACCCTTGAGGATGTGCAGGTCGGTGCCGCAAATGGTGGTTTTGGTGACACGGATGATGGCGTCGGTTGGGTGTAATACCTTGGGTGTTTCGACAGTTTCCCAGGCTTTCTGGCCTGGGCCGTGATACACCATGGCGTTCATTGTGGCGGGAATAGACATGCGGCCTCCGGTGGTGTTAGTGATACACACGGCCCACTGCGCGGCAGTGTGATCTGCTGAAAAATGCAGTGTGACCTGCAGAATGGTCATCTTGGCATGGGGAGACATTAGCAGGTTTGATCCGTATCAACCATAGGGGTTCAGACTTGGTATCATTGACGGGTTGAATCGCACCCTTTTCAGAGAACACACATGCCGCAATATCGCTCACGTACCTCGACTCACGGCCGCAATATGGCTGGTGCCCGTGCCCTTTGGCGCGCCACCGGCATGAAAGACGCCGATTTTGAAAAACCCATCATCGCGGTGGTCAACTCGTTCACCCAGTTTGTGCCTGGCCACGTGCACCTGAAAGACATGGGGCAACTGGTTGCCCGCCAGATCGAGGCGGCAGGTGGTGTTGCCAAAGAGTTCAACACCATTGCCGTTGACGACGGTATCGCCATGGGCCACGGCGGCATGCTGTATTCGTTGCCGTCGCGCGAACTAATCGCTGATTCGGTCGAATACATGGTCAATGCCCACTGCGCTGATGCCATGGTGTGTATTTCCAACTGCGACAAAATCACCCCGGGCATGCTCATGGCGGCCATGCGCCTGAACATTCCGGTAGTGTTTGTTTCGGGTGGTCCGATGGAAGCCGGCAAAATCATTGACCCGACCAGCAAAAAGATCATGATGAAGCTCGACCTGGTCGATGCCATGGTCAAGGCGGCCGATGACAGCGTCTCAGACGCCGATGTGGCCGAAATCGAGCGCAGTGCCTGCCCAACCTGCGGCTCCTGCTCCGGCATGTTTACCGCCAATTCCATGAACTGCCTTACCGAAGCGCTGGGCTTGTCGCTGCCGGGTAACGGCACCATTGTCGCTACCCATGCGCGCCGCAAGGGCCTGTTTGAAGACGCCGGCAAACTGGTGGTCGAATTGTGCAAGCGTTACTACGAGCAAGACGATGTGTCGGTGTTGCCGCGCAGTATCGCTACGTTTGACGCCTTTGAAAACGCCATGACACTTGATGTGGCGATGGGTGGGTCAACCAATACGGTGCTGCATTTGCTGGCCGCTGCGCAAGAGGCAGGCGTCAACTTCACGATGTCTGACATTGACCATATTTCGCGTCGTGTGCCGTGCCTGTCAAAGGTGGCGCCCGCTACTGAAAAATATCACATTGAAGATGTTCATCGTGCCGGCGGCATTCTGGGCATTCTGGCCGAACTGGCCCGTGCCGGCTTGCTGAATACCGAAGCGGGTAACGTTCACAGCGGCACGCTGGGCAATGCCATCAAGAACTGGGACATTAAATCGCCCGACGTAAACCCCGAGGTGCTCGAATTTTTCCGTGCGTCACCGGGCGGTGTGCCAACGCAGGTCGCGTTTAGCCAGAACCGCTATTACGACAGCCTCGACCTTGACCGCGAAGGCGGGTGTATTCGTGACAAGGCACATGCCTATTCGCAAGACGGTGGGCTGGCTGTCCTGTACGGTAACCTGGCACCCAATGGCTGCATTGTTAAAACCGCAGGTGTTGACGACAGCATTCTGAAGTTCACAGGTACGGCGCGTGTGTACGAAAGCCAGGAAGATGCCGTTGCCGGCATTCTGGGCGACGAGGTCAAGGCGGGTGATGTGGTCATCATTCGCTACGAAGGCCCCAAGGGTGGTCCGGGCATGCAGGAAATGCTCTATCCGACGTCCTACCTGAAGTCGAAGGGTCTGGGGGCATCGTCGGCCTTGCTGACCGATGGCCGTTTCTCGGGTGGTTCGTCGGGGCTTGTCATTGGCCACGCATCGCCGGAAGCCGCTGAAGGCGGCAACATCGGGTTGGTGAACAACGGCGATACCATCGAAATTGACATCCCCAACCGTATCATCAACCTGGCGGTTTCCGACGCTGAACTGCAGCAGCGCCGTGTGGCGATGGAAGCTCGTGGTGACAAGGCCTGGAAGCCGGTGAACCGCGAACGCGTGGTGTCTCAAGCCCTGATGGCTTATGCTGCATTGGCGACCTCGGCAGATCGCGGCGCTGTGCGCGATATCAGTCAGCTGAATCGCAAGTAAGCGGGTTACAACGGCAAATGCAAAGTAAAGGGGCTTCGGCCCCTTTACCTTTTCGCAGTTCCTCTGATGATGCCTGCGGGGCGCAAAACGCTCAGGTCGTATAAAGTTGCTGCCCTTTCTTCACAAACTCAACTGCCTTTTCCTGCATGCCAAGGGCCAGCGCTTTTTCAGCTTCCACACCTTTGGATGATGCGTAGTCACGTACATCCTGGGTGATTTTCATGCTGCAGAAGTGGGGGCCGCACATTGAACAGAAATGCGCTGTTTTCATGGAGGCCTTGGGCAAGGTCTGGTCGTGAAAGTCGCGTGCGGTGTCAGGGTCCAGGCCCAGGTTGAACTGGTCTTCCCAGCGGAACTCAAAGCGCGCTTTTGACAAGGCATTGTCCCGGATGGCGGCGCCGGGGTGGCCTTTGGCCAGGTCGGCGGCATGGGCGGCGATCTTGTAGGTGATGATGCCGTCTTTCACATCCTTTTTATTGGGCAGGCCCAGGTGCTCTTTGGGCGTTACGTAGCACAGCATGGCGGTGCCATACCAGCCAATCATGGCGGCACCGATGCCCGAGGTGATGTGGTCATAGCCGGGGGCAATGTCGGTGGTCAGGGGCCCCAGGGTGTAGAAGGGCGCTTCGTGGCAGTGTTTCAGTTGCTCATCCATGTTTTCCTTGATCAGGTGCATGGGGACGTGACCGGGGCCTTCGATCATCACCTGGACATCGTGTTTCCAGGCCACCTGGGTCAGTTCACCCAAGGTGCGCAGTTCGGCAAACTGGGCGTCGTCGTTGGCGTCATGAATTGAGCCCGGGCGCAAACCGTCACCCAGCGAAAAGCTGACGTCATAGGCCTTCATGATGTCGCAAATATCTTCGAAGTGCTCGTACAGAAAGCTTTCTTTATGGTGTGCCAGACACCATTTGGCCATGATTGATCCACCGCGTGAAACGATGCCCGTCAGGCGCTCGGCGGTCATGGGGATAAACGGGAGGCGAACCCCGGCATGGATGGTGAAGTAGTCCACCCCTTGTTCAGCCTGCTCGATCAGGGTGTCGCGGAAAATTTCCCAGGTCAGGTCCTCGGCTTTGCCATCCACTTTTTCAAGCGCCTGGTACAACGGGACTGTGCCGATGGGAACCGGCGAATTGCGGATGATCCATTCCCGGGTTTCATGAATATGCTTGCCGGTCGACAGGTCCATGACGGTGTCGCCGCCCCAGCGAATGGCCCAGGTCATTTTTTCCACTTCCTGGGCAATGTCTGACTGCAATGCCGAATTACCGATATTGGCATTGATTTTCACCAGGAAATTGCGGCCAATGGCCATGGGTTCGATTTCGGGGTGGTTGATGTTGGCCGGAATGATGGCTCGGCCGCGGGCAATTTCATCACGAACGAATTCGGGGGTGATGGTTGCCGGAATGCCGGCACCAAAACCCTGGCCAGCGTGCTGGCGTGTCAGCTGGCGCAGCATGCGCTCGGCTTTTGGGCCCTGGGCGCGCAGGCTTTCCAGCCATTCGTCGCGGCGCAGGTTTTCCCGTAGGGCCACAAACTCCATCTCGGGTGTGATGATGCCTTTACGGGCATAGTGCATCTGGGTGACATTATGGCCCTGACGCGCACGGCGGGGCAGTCGGGTCAGTTCAAAGCGAAGCGCCTGGGTGGCGGGGTCGTTTTTGCGTTGCTGGCCAAAGGCACTGGAAGGGCCTGCCAGCCGTTCGGTGTCGTTGCGCTCTTCAATCCAGCCTGCACGCAATTCCGGCAGCCCCTTGCGAATATCGATGTGTGCGTCGGGGTCGGTGTAAGGGCCGCTGGTGTCGTAGACGGTGACCGGCACGTTTTCTTCCACACCATCGGGGGTTGGTGTGGGGTGCTGCGATATTTCGCGAAACGGAACGCGCAGGTCGGATCGGGACCCGGTAACGTAAATTTTCTTTGCGTTCGGAAACGCGCAGGTAGCGGCAGGGTCGGCGATTGCCGGTGCGGTGTTGTGGGGTAGGGAAGACATGGTTGCTCCAAAGTGACACAAATGGAGCCGAAGAGGGAAGCAGCAGAACGTGAAGAACCTGCGGACAGTGCTCCCAGCATCGGCATTATCCGTACTGGTACGAAGGGTTTTTCTCAACCTGCCCGAAGGCAAGTACCCCTGCATGAGCGCGCAGTATAGAGCATTGGCGTGGCGCTGGCCAAATGCCGTTGCGGTTTGGTGGCCATTGGCCTGTGATGCCCAGGGTAGTCAGCGGGTGGTCTGGTTGCGCCTGGCCAGGGTCAGGATCATGTCTTCAACCAGGTGTTTTTGTTCTGCCGACAGCCCGTGAAATGTGCTGGGCATGATGCGTGAGAACGGCCAGTTGGTGCTGTTGATGTCGTTTGGCAGGTCTATGTAGTCATTCAGTGTCGAAGGTATTTGCGGCTGCCATTCCATGGACCCGATGCCTTCGCCAAGCCACAAGGGGCTGACCTGTAATGCCATTGCCAGTCGAAGTGTTTCGCGTGAGCTTTCCCTGACGCGGGTTTCGTAGTTCGATATCGCACCTTGCGACAAGTTAACGGCCTTGGCAAGTTGCTTTTGGCTTATTTGTCGCAATTCGCGTGCATAACGAAGGCGTTCAGAAAAGGTTTTCACGAACGTGATTGAAACGCGTCATCTAATCACGTTGGTAATAACAAAAATCACGAATGTGATATTTCGGTTAAATTAGGATTGTTTTTTTGAGCGATTGTCAGGCCTCAGGGTGTTTTTAATCCATTTGAGGGTTTCGGAGCGTGTCGTGCAGCCGCCAGTGATTCTTTGGTATGAACCCGAAAATGCCCCTGCGCGGGTATCTTCAAATGACTTCACTCGTATCTGCCACACGTTGGGTGCAGTCGGGTTCGAGCGCGTCAGTTGCCACAACGCTTCACAGCTATTATCAAAAGCGGAACGGGTAGGGCAGCGTTACGAACAGGGGGCGGTGGCACGCGGCTGGATGCTGGCTGTGCTGTGTTCTGGTCTGGCCGAAAATGCAGCGCTGGCACATTTGTTGCGGGCCGGGCAACCATCAATGGGCGTAGTGGCGTGTGTCCCCGATCTGGCTGAAGAAACGCAGTTGCTGGCCTTGCAGTCGGGTATCGATGCCTGGTTTGCTCCAGAAGCCTCTGGGCACCTTGTTGTTGCAATCATATTTTCGTTGTTACGGCGCATGGGTGGCGTCGAGCCAACGGTATTGCCTGGCATCGTGTCAACAGGATGGCAGTTGGTTGAAAACGCCTGGAAACTGAAGCTGCCTTCGGGTACGCAAGTTGCGTTGACCACGACAGAACGCGCCTTCATGCTGGCATTGGCGGCGTCTGAAGGGCGCAACGCAACGCATGAACAGCTTGCTGTGGCCATGGGTCTGGCCGAAGGCCGTCTCGACCCTGAGGCCAGGCGCGAGCGCCTGAGCGTCCTGGTAAGTCGTCTTCGACGCAAAGTGCTGGCCGTGGGGGCAAACCTGCCGGTCAGGTCAGTGCATGGCAAGGGTTACTTGTTCAATGACGAGATGTCTTGAATACCATGCGCGCTACAGCATGTGCCTGGCATATGCCAGCTGGCGTGCGTGTTGAAATTAAGGTGTGGTGCTGCGTAAAAAAACCATGTTGTCGCGATGCATCAGTTCAGCATCAGACATGCTGCCCAGTATTTCGGCAATGCGTGCAGTAGGCTGACGCATGATGCGACGGGTATCGGTGGCCGAATAATTGATCAGGCCACGGCCGCGTTCGCGCCCCTGCAGGTCAACGCAGGCCACCACATCACCACGTTCAAAATCGCCTTCGACATCAATGACACCAATAGGCAGCAGGCTTTTACGCCCAACCGTCAGGGCCTGAACCGCCCCGTCATCAAGGGTTACCTTGCCGCGCAGCCGAAGATGGTTGGCGATCCAGCGCTGGCGTGCCGAACGCACGGGCAACTGTGCCCGCAGCTCGCTGCCGATGCGCTCACCATTGCCTAAACGCTGCAATACGTGCGGTTCGCGCCCAGAGGCGATGACAGTGTGTGCACCACTGTTGGCGGCTCGCTTGGCGGCCAATACCTTGGTCAGCATCCCGCCGGTGCCAATGGTGCTGCCGGCCCCACCGGCCATGGTTTCGAGTCTTGGGTCACCGGCCTGGGCCACTTCGATCAGTTCGGCGTCGGGGTTCTTGCGGGGGTCGGCGCTGTACAGGCCGCGCTGGTCGGTGAGGATGACCAGGGTGTCGGCCTCGATAAGATTGGTGACCAGTGCCCCCAGCGTGTCATTGTCGCCGAACCTGATTTCATCGGTTACCACGGTATCGTTTTCATTGACGATGGGGACAACACCCAGCGACAGCAGGGTGTACAGGGTGGTGCGTGCGTTCAGGTAGCGTTCGCGGTCTGCCAGGTCTTCGTGGGTAAGCAGGATTTGCGCCGTGCGAATGCCATGCCGGGCAAATGCAACTTCGTAGGCCTGCACCAGGCCCATTTGCCCGACGGCGGCTGCCGCCTGAAGTTCGTGCATGGCCTGCGGGCGTTTTGACCATCCCAGCCGTGCCATGCCTTCGGCGATGGCACCACTGGATACCAGCACAAGTTCGCGCCCCTGGTGATGCAGGGCGGCTATTTGCGCAGCCCATTCGCCAACGGCGACAAGGTCGATGCCGCGCCCTTCGTTGGTAACCAGGGAAGAACCGACTTTGGCAACAATACGTTTGGATCGGGCGACAACAGAAGTCTCGGAAGACATGGGTGAAGCGAGCCTGTGCAAAGGAAACGGGTTAGGGACGGGCGAACGGTTGGGCTGCGCGAGGGCTATAAAACAAGGCCTTCAGGCTGGGTCGGTTGGCCCGCGCGTATCGTCGAAGCGCGGGTCTTCTGCAATGTACGAGCCATCGGCTTTGTCCGCTTCGGTGTTTTCACGCTGACGTTCGGCATCGAGCCAGTCTTGCAGTGCCCACACCAGATCTTGCGTGCCCTCGCCGGTAAGCCCCGAGATGATGAAAATGGGGCCGGTCCAGTTCAGGGCCGTGCAAATGCGCTGCTTGACGTCTTCAGGGTCGGGGACCATGTCAAGTTTGTTCAGCACCAGCCAGCGAGGCTTGTCGAACAGTGCCGGGTCGTACTTGCGAAGTTCTTCAACAATGGCTTTGGCGCCTTCGACCGCCGGGCCAACCGGGTCAATGTCAGGGTCGGGTGACGATACATCAACCAGGTGCAGCAGCACCCTGGTGCGCGACAGGTGGCGCAGGAACAGGTGGCCCAGGCCCGCGCCTTCAGAGGCCCCTTCAATAAGACCGGGAATATCGGCAATGACGAAGCTGCGTGATTCGGATGTACGCACAACCCCCAGGTTCGGGTGCAGCGTGGTAAACGGGTAGTCGGCAATTTTGGGCTTGGCGTTGGATACCCGGCTGATGAACGTGGACTTGCCGGCGTTGGGTAGCCCCAGCAGCCCGACATCGGCCAGTACTTTAAGTTCGAAGCGCAAACGACGTTGTTCGCCTTCCTTGCCGTAGGTAAATTGCCGTGGTGCCCGGTTGGTGCTGGATTTGAAGTGAATGTTGCCACGACCGCCTTCACCCCCGGCAGCCAGGGTGACCTGTTCGCCGTTGCGGTCAAGGTCGAACAGTTGCTCACCGGTGTCGGCGTCGAAAATTGTGGTCCCAACGGGTACGCGCAGGGTGATGTCGGGGGCGCCGGCACCATACTGGTCGGAGCCGCGGCCGTTTTCACCGTTCTTGCCGCGGTGAAGGCGTGCGTAGCGGTAATCGATAAGGGTGTTGATGTTGCGGTCGGCAACGGCATAAATACTGCCCCCGCGCCCGCCGTCACCACCGTCAGGCCCACCTTTTGGAATGAATTTTTCGCGGCGAAAGCTCGCGGCGCCGTTACCGCCTTTGCCGGCAATAACTTCAATGGTGGCTTCGTCAACGAATTTCATGGGGCCTGCTGTGTTTAAAGGTTAAGTGGTTATTCTAAAACAAAAAGCCCTACCGGCTGGTAGGGCTTTGCGCGTAAGGTTGCGGGGCTTATTCAGCCGCTACAACCGATACGGTGCGCTTGTTCAGTGCGCCCTTGACGGCGAACTTGACGTGGCCGTCGACCAGCGAGAACAGAGTGTGGTCTTTGCCCATGCCAACGTTGACGCCGGGATGGAATTCTGTGCCGCGCTGGCGAATGATGATGGAACCGGCGTTGATGGCCTGACCACCAAATACCTTAACACCCAGTCGTTTCGCTTGTGAGTCGCGACCGTTCCGCGTAGAGCCGCCGCCTTTCTTTTGTGCCATGTTTAGCTCCTGATAACCGTACTCGAAATTACGCGTTTACAGCGTCGATGCGAAGTTCGGTGTAGTTTTGACGATGGCCTTGGCGCTTCTGGTAGTGCTTGCGACGGCGCATTTTGAAGATTTTGATCTTGTCATGCCGGCCTTGTGCAAGAACTGTTGCCTTGACCACAGCGCCAGCGACCAAAGGTGTGCCAATTTTCAATTGTTCACCTTCGCCAACCGACAATACCTGGTCCAGCGAGATTTCTTGCCCAATGTCTGCCGGTATCTGTTCTACCTTAAGTTTTTGACCAGGGGCAACACGATACTGTTTGCCACCGGTTTTTATGACCGCGTACATGTGGGATACCTCAGTAAATAAGTTTTTGGCAAAACGCCAAGCCTGCAATTATCGCCTGAAAAAGTGTTTTAAGTCAACAGCTAAGGCGGCAAGGTGGCTTGTGCAAGCGTGGTGCGCCAGGCGATTCGCGGTCGCCTGGCCGTGTCGGGTGCGGTTACGGCTTACGAGCGGTAGTCGGCGTTGATGCTGACGTAGTCGTGTGAAAAGTCGCAGGTGTAGACCGTTTCGGCAGTATCGCCGCGGCCCAGTGCAATACGAACCACGATTTCGGCTTCTTTCATGACGCGCTGGCCGTCTCCCTCGAGGTAGTCGGGGTTGCGCTGGCCATTGCTGGCAACCAGTACGTCGCCCAGCCACAGGTTCACATTGCCAACATCAAGGTCAGTAATGCCGGCATAGCCGATGGCCGCCAGGATGCGGCCAAGGTTTGGGTCGCTGGCGTAAAACGCGGTTTTGACCAGTGGCGAATGTGCAACAGCGTAAGCCACTTTAAGGGCTTCATCGGTATTGCCTGCCTGCTCGACCCGGATGGTCATGAACTTGGTGGCACCTTCGGCATCACGCACGATTTTGGTTGCAAGTTCAAGGGCGGCTTCGGCCAGGGCCTGATACAGCGCGGCAAAATGGGGGTGTTGGCGCGAGTCGATGTGCAGACCGCTTTGGCCGCTGGCCATGACGATGAACGAATCGTTGGTTGATGTGTCGCCATCGACGGTAATGCGGTTGAATGACTGGTTGGCCAGGTCGGCAGCGACAGTTTTGAGCAGTTCGGGGGCAATGCCGGCATCGGTGGCCAGATACCCCAGCATGGTGGCCATGTTGGGTTTGATCATGCCGGCACCTTTGCTGATGCCGGTAATGGTCACGGTATGCCCCCCAATGCTGATTTGCCTTGAGCTGATTTTTGGCAGGGTATCGGTGGTCATGATGCCGTGGGGCGCGTCGAACCAGTTGTTCGGGCCCAGGTTTTCGATGGCGGCGGGCAGTGCGGCGACCAGGCGGTCTACTGGCAGTGGTTCAAGAATGACGCCCGTTGAAAACGGCAGAATCTGTTCCGGGGCCAGGCCCAGCAATCTGGCCAGGGCGTTGCAGGTGTCTTGGGTGGCCTCCAGGCCAGGTGCGCCCGTGCCGGCGTTGGCATTGCCGGTGTTGATGACCAGGGCGCGGATGTCTGCACCGCTGGCCAGGTGGGCCTCGCAAACCTGAACCGGTGCCGCACGGAAGCGGTTTTGCGTGAATACGCCGGCAACGGCAGTACCGGCTGACAGCGTGAACACGGTCAGGTCTTTGCGATTGGCTTTGCGGATACCGGCTTCGGCGATGCCGATATCGATGCCCGCTACCGGGTAAATGCTGGACTGATCAGGGATGTGCAGATTGACGGCCATGGCGCAACTCGTACAGTAAGGTGGGCCTGCGCGTGCAGGCAAACCCCCATTTTATAGCAGGCGCAAGGCCTGTTATTGCGAGCGCGAGCCCAGTTGCGTCTGGGCCAGCAGTTTTAGTTCCCCCAGAGCCTCAAACATGGATTTGCGGCTTTTTTCCGACAAACCGCTGAACAGCACCTGAATCCAGTGTTCGTGGGCATCGGCCATTTTCTGGAAGGCGCGTCGACCTTTCGGGGTCAGGCGAATGATCGAGCTGCGACGGTCGGAGGCCACTTTGAGGCGCTCGACATAGCCTTCTTTTTCAAGCTGGTCTGTGATGCCGGTAATGTTGCCGTTGGTCACCATCATGTGACGCGACAGCTCGCTCATTTTCATGCCTTCGGGCACACGTTGCAGTTGGGCCATCAGGTCAAAACGAGGCAGGGTGGTCTCGAAATCGGTGCGCAGGCGGCTGCGGATGTCACCTTCGATCAGGGTGCAGCACGTCAGCAGACGCAGCCACAGACGCAGGTCGTCATGATCATCGGGGCCCGCACGCGACTCGAGGTCGGGTGGGGGAAGTTCGTCGGTAACCGGGTGAGGAGAGTTCATTTGGATTATGCGCTCGCAGTAAGGAAAAGCCGATGCAGCCGAATTACTGCAAGTCTGAAATAAATCAACGTCAAGATTTACCGGTTATATAGTTTAATCTTGAAGTTTTCTATTAGGGTTATTCCAGTGTCCCGGATATTGTGCAATGCCGCATAAAAAAAGCATTGCGTCGTGTTTTTTTTGTGTATATAGTTTAAACCTAAACTAAATAGGTAGGCGCGTACCTCTTGCCAATCGCGCTCAAATTTCAAAAACTCTCGGAGAACGCTCATGAATATCGTATGTATTGGTGGAGGTCCCGCCGGCCTGTATTTTGGTCTGCTCATGAAACTCAGTGACCCTAGCCACGAGGTTACCGTCATCGAGCGCAATCGACCGTATGACACGTTTGGCTGGGGCGTTGTGTTTTCAGATGCAACCCTTGAAAACCTTAAAGAAGCTGACCCCGTCTCGGCCGAGCGCATTGCCAAGGCGTTCAACCACTGGGATGACATCGATGTCTTGTACAAGGGCGCCAGCGTTCGCAGTACCGGTCACGGATTTATCGGCATTGGCCGTAAAAAACTGCTGAACATCCTGCAAGACCGTTGCAAAGAACTGAACGTCAATCTGGTCTTTGAGGAAGAAGTTACCGATGACCAGGAAGTCGCCGTCAAGTACAAGGCCGACCTCGTTATTGCCTCTGACGGTTTGAACAGCCGTGTGCGCACCCGTTACGCAGATACATTCCAGCCCGATATCGACACCCGCCAGTGCCGCTTTGTGTGGCTGGGTACCAAGAAAACATTTGATGCGTTCACATTTGCATTCGTCAAGACCGAGCATGGCTGGTTCCAGGCTCACGCCTATCAGTTCGAACCCGGCATGTCTACGTTTATCGTGGAAACCCGCGACGAAACCTGGCAGGCTCATGGCATTGACAAAATGAGCCAGGAAGAAGGGATCGCCTTCTGCGAAAAAATCTTTGCCGAATACCTCGACGGCAATGCCCTGGTCAGCAACGCCTCGCACCTGCGCGGCTCTGCTATCTGGATCCGCTTCCCCCGCGTTATTTGCAAGAAATGGGTGCATAACCAGCAATTGTCCGACGGCCGAACTGTTCCCATCGTTCTTATGGGCGACGCGGTTCACACGGCTCACTACTCGATCGGTTCGGGCACCAAGCTGGCGCTGGAAGACTCTATCGAACTGCACCGCTGCCTCATGGCCAAAGAACTTAACCTGGTTGAAGGCCTTGATCACTACGAAGCGGTTCGCAGCGTTGAAGTACTCAAAATTCAAAACGCTGCCCGCAACTCGACCGAGTGGTTCGAAAACGTTGCCCGCTACGAAAACTTCGAGCCCGAGCAGTTTGCCTATTCGTTGCTGACCCGCTCACAGCGCATTTCACACGAAAACCTGCGCGTGCGCGATAGCAAGTGGATTGAAAATTTCGAGCGCTGGATGGCGAAGAAAACAGGCGCGGTCACTGAAGGCGATCGTCCCGTTCCTCCCATGCTCACACCCTTCAAACTGCGCGATGTCCAGTTGAAAAACCGTGTTGTCATGTCGCCGATGGCCATGTATTCGTGCAAAGACGGCATGCCTGGCGATTTCCAC
>Ga0172382_10009485_pt1 | contig 13277 bp, 12 predicted proteins | sample Leawel138RmetaG_FD_122245 | JGI IMG/M metagenome (GOLD analysis project Ga0172382, IMG submission 122245) | Leachate microbial communities from a municipal landfill in Southern Ontario, Canada - Leachate well 138R metaG | ecosystem: Engineered > Solid waste > Landfill > Unclassified | place...
AATCACCGCGTGCAGGTGCCACTCGAACTCCTGCAACCGGGTCGGCGACAGCCAGGCATGCAGCCAGGTTTCCTGGACGAAGGTCTGCACGAAGGGCAGCTTGCGGGTGATGACGTCGAAAGTGATGACCAGGATCAGCGGCAGGATCAGCCACGACCCGACGCGCCCGATGCGCCGGCAGGCCGCCGCGACGCGATCCGACAGGCTCAGCAGCGCGTGCATTGCCGGCTTGCAGATTGGATCATCGTCACGGTCGACCTCGCTCGCGATCGTCGTCTTCTACGATTCTGCGATGTCGCCTGCCGGCTTACTGGCCGGGTTTCAGGTAGGCACGGTCACCCCAGACCGCGTACTCGGTACGGAAAGCCTGCAGACTGTCCCAGACCCGCTTCGAGTCCGGATTGGTCCTGGTTTCCTCGGCGATCACGTTTTCCCATTCCTTGCGGAAGGCGGCCAGGAACTCGTTGGACCAGGTCATGACGGTGACACCGTCGGCCTCGTTCTGCTTGATGATCGCCGCCTGCCCGGCCTCGCCGTCGGCAAGCTGCATCACCGTGGCCTCCTGGCAGGCCGCCTCGAGCATCTTCTGCTGGCCGGCCGACAGCTTGTTCCAGCTGTCGAGGTTGACCAGAAGCTCCTGGATGGTCGACTGCTGGTGCCAGCCCGGGAAGTAGTTGAACTTGGCCACGCGGTAGAAACCGAGCCCGCGATCGATCGCCGGCACCGACTGCTCGGCCGCATCCAGCGTGCCGAGTTCGAGCGCCTGGTAGACCTCGCCGGGCGCGAGCAGCTGGGTGGACACGCCGAAACGCTCCATCACCTTGGCACCCAGGCCCAGGAAGCGCATCTTGATGCCCTTCAGGTCGTCGAGCGACTTGATCTCCTTGCGGAACCAGCCGGCGCTCTCGGGTGGCAGGATGCCGCAGGGCATCATGTACAGGTTGTCCTTCGCGTAGATCTCGCGCGCCAGCTCGAGCCCGCCGCCCTTGTACATCCAGGCCAGCATCTCGCCGGTGCCCGGCCCGAAGGGCACGGCTGCGAAGAAGGCATAGACCGAATTCTTGCCGGCATTGAAGCCCGGCGAACCGTAGGCGGCGTTGACCGCGCCCTTGGACACGGCGTCGTAGTACTGCGCACCGGCCACGATGGCGCCCGGCTCGAAGACCCGGATATCGAACTTGCCGTCGGACATCAGCTTGACCGACTCGGCGACCTGGAAGGCCGTGCCGCCCGCAACGGGCAGGGCCTTGTTGTAGGCGGTGTGCATCCGCCAGCGGGTCGGCGTCTGCGCATCGGCGGTGGCCAGGCCAGCGGTGAGCGAGGCGACCGTGAGGGTGGCGATCGCGGCCACCACGGTTTTCAGTTTCATCCGTTCTCTCCTTTCGTTCATCGTTCGTTCATCCATTGCCCGCGAAAAGGTATGCCCGATCGGCTCAGCCGAACGTCTTCTCGAAACCCTGGTAGCGTGCCAGATCGACCACTTCGCTGAATTCGCCGTAGCTCATCATCCGGTCGGCGCGGCCAAGGGTACTGCCTTCGCGGCGCAGCGCATCGAGGGTGTCGGCGATCGCCCTGGCCGCCGAGAACAGCGTCGACAAGGCATAGAAGGCGATGTCGAAGCCCATCTCCTCGATGCGCGAGACGGTGAGCGCGGCAGTTTCGTTGCCGTCGACCACACTGAGCACTTTCGGGACGTCCAACCCCCGTGCAATGCCTTCGGCCTGCGCAATGGTCTTCACGCCGTCGACGAAAACGAGGTCGACGCCGGCGTCGAAATAGCGACGCGCCCGCTCGAGCGCCTCGTCGAGCCCGTACACGCCGAGCGCGTCGGTGCGCCCGATGATGAGCATCGGCTGGCTGCCGCGCGCATGCACGGCAGCCTTCAGCTTGCGCACCTGCTCATCGGCAGGCACCAGCGACACCCCGCTCAACTGGCCGCAGCGCTTGGGCAGGGTCTGGTCCTCAAGATGGATGGCCGCCACGCCCGCCTGGCAGTACTCGTCGATCGTGCGCAGCAGGTTGCCGAGGCCACCGTAACCGGTATCGGCGTCGGCGATCACCGGCAGCGTGGTGGCGCGCACCATGTCGCGCGCCAGGCCGGTCATTTCGGTCTGCGTCATCAGGCCGAGATCAGGTTGGCCGAGCCTGACTGCCGTCGCGCCGAAACCAGTCATGTAGACCGCCGGGAACCCGGCCCGCTCGATCAGCCGCGCGGTCAAGGGATCAGGTGCACCGGGCGCCTGAACCAGGCGCCCGCTGGCCAGAAGGCCACGCAAGGTCTCGGCTGCGGTCATCGTTTCCCCTGACTGATGGCACCCCCGGTCTGGCCGGAATCGCTGCCAGCACGATGCAGGGGCAGGCGGAACGGGCGAATGGGGCCGTATGATAAGCAGGCGGCGAAGAGACGGTCAAACGAGGGCGGTCAAACGACGCATGCCGCGAACGCGACAGCCGGACGGTTACTCAGCCCAGCTTCGCGCGCAGCAGTTCGTTCACCTGCGCCGGATTCGCCTTGCCTTTCGACGCCTTCATCACCTGACCGACCAGGGCATTGAAGGCCTTGTCCTTGCCGGCACGGAATTCCTCGATCGACTTCGGATTGGCGGCCAGCACCTCGTCGACGATCTTCTCGATCGCGCCGCTGTCGCTGATCTGCTCGAGGCCGCGCGCGGCGATGATCCGGTCGGCCAGATCGTCGCCGTCGGCCGGCTCGGCCCACATCGCGGCGAACACGTCGCGCGCGATCTTGCCGGAGATCCGGCCGTCCTGGATCCGGGCAAGCAGCCGGGCGAGCTGGGCCGGCGCCACCGGGCAGTCCTCGATCCCGATGCCATCGCGGTTCAGCGCCGCGCCGACCTCGACCATCACCCAGTTGGCCGCCGGCTTGGCCCGCTGCGCGCGCTCGGAACGACCGCCGGCCTGGTCGGGCAGCGCCGCGACGACGGCGTCGAAATAGGCGGCCGTGCCGCGCGAGGCCGTCAGCGTCGTCGCGTCGTAGACCGACAGCGCGTAGTCGTCGACGAAACGCTGGCGCAGCGCCGCCGGCAGCTCGGGCAGCGAATCACGGACCCGCTCGATCCAGCCGGCGTCGATGACCAGCGGCGGCAGGTCGGGGTCGGGGAAGTAGCGATAGTCGTGCGCGTCTTCCTTGCTGCGCATCGAGCGGGTCTCGTCGTGATCGGGATCGTACAGGCGGGTTTCCTGGACCACCTTGCCGCCGTCCTCGATCAGCTCGATCTGGCGACGCACCTCATGGTCGATCGCCCGCTCCAGGAAGCGGAACGAGTTCAGGTTCTTGACTTCGACCCGGGTGCCGAACTCGGCCTGGCCGAGCGGACGCACCGAGACGTTGGCATCGCAGCGAAACGAGCCCTCCTGCATGTTGCCGTCGCAGATGCCGAGCCAGACCACCAGCGCGTGCAGCGTCTTCGCGTAAGCGACTGCCTCTCTGGCCGAACGCATGTCGGGCTCGGTGACGATTTCGAGCAGCGGCGTGCCGGCGCGGTTCAGGTCGATTCCCGAGAGCCCGTGGAAGTCCTCGTGCAGCGACTTGCCGGCATCCTCTTCGAGGTGAGCGCGCGTCAGCGTCACGAACGTCTCGTGCGTCGGTGCGCCGTCACCGTCGGCCGTCTGCCAGGCGATCTGCAGCCCGCCGCCGGCGACCACCGGGATCTCGTACTGGCTGATCTGGTAGCCCTTGGGCAGGTCGGGGTAGAAGTAGTTCTTGCGCGCGAAGATCGAGCGCGGCGCGATCTTCGCACCCACGGCCAACCCGAAGCGGATCGCACAGTCGACCGCCGCGCGATTGGCCACCGGCAGCACTCCGGGCAGAGCGAGATCGATCGCGCAGGCCTGGGTGTTCGGCTCGGCGCCGAAAGCGGTCGAAGCGCCCGAAAACATCTTGGAGGACGTGGCGAGCTGGACGTGCGTCTCGAGCCCGATGACGATTTCCCACTGCATTTCAGATTCCTGTCAGCACTTGGCAGCCCGTGGCGAACCGCTCACTGCGCGCAGCGGCCGCTGCGCGGATCGAACATCGCCGGCCAGGCCTGGTCGTCGATGCCGCGCGGCACGCAGCGATTGGCGCAGCCCGTGTGGGCCAGGGTGACCCGGCGCGGCTCCTGCCAGACCATCAGGCGGCAGCCGCTGCCATCGAGCGCCTGCAGTTCCAGGTGCGGCCCTGCCCGGGTCTGCCGGAAACCGGCCAGATCGAAACGGCAGCTGCCCTTGCGCCCGATCGTCATCTCCCACGACAACTCGGTGACGCGGTTGGCCTGCACCCGCAGCCGGGCCCGCTCGCGAAAGCCGTCGACCTCGGTGCGCGCGCACAGGCCATCGAGATCGATGGTGCGATCGGCGATCGGCGTCGGTGACCCCGGCTGACGCGGCCCGGTCTGGCGCAGCCCCGGCAGGCTGCAGGCTGCCAGCAGGCCGGCCAGGGCCGCCACCGCCGCGACACGCCAGAGCCGGCTCATGCCGGACCCTGCCGGTCCGCGCGCACGCCGGCCAGCGCAGGCCCGCTCACGCCGGCACCCTCAGGTGCCAGTCGGTCGCCTGCTGGAAGCCGTGGGCGACCTGAAGCAGCCGGGCCTCGTCGAGCCAGCGCCCGATCAGTTGCAGGCCGACCGGGCGGCCCCCTGCGCCGAAACCAGTCGGCATCGACAGCCCGGGCAGTCCGGCCAGCGAGGCCGGCAGCGTATAGACGTCGGCCAGATAGTTGCGCACCGGATCGTCGGTACGCTCGCCGATCGCCCAGGCGACGGTCGGCGAGACCGGCCCCGCGATCAGGTCGACCCCGGCGAAGGCCGCCCGGAAATCGTCGGCGATCAACTGGCGCAGCTTCTGCGCCTGCAGGTAATAGGCGTCGTAATAGCCATGCGAAAGCACGTAGGTGCCGACCAGGATACGCCGCTTGACCTCGGCGCCGAAACCTTCGGCGCGCGTGCGCCGGTACAGGGATTCCAGGTCGGTGTAGTCGGCGGCACGGTAGCCGTAGCGCACCCCATCGAAGCGGCTCAGGTTGCTCGAGGCCTCGGCCGGCGCGATGACGTAGAACGCCGGGATCGCCAGTTCGGTCTTCGGCAGGGAGATCTCGACGATCGTTGCGCCCAACCCCCGCAGGACGTCCAGCCCCTGCAGGACCGCCGCCCGCACGTCGTCGGCCAGGCCATCGCCGACGAATTCGCGCGGCACGCCGATCCGCAGCCCGTCGATCGGCCGGCCGAGCAGGCGAGTGAAGTCCTCGCCGGGCTGCTCCAGGCTGGTGGCATCGCGCGGATCGAAGCCAGCCATCACGCTCAGCAGCGCGGCGCAGTCCTCGGCGCTGCGCGCCATCGCCCCGCCCTGGTCGAGGCTGGAAGCAAAGGCGATCATGCCGTGGCGCGAAACCCGCCCGTAGGTGGGCTTGATGCCGGTGATCCCGCACATCGCCGCCGGCTGGCGCACAGAACCGCCGGTGTCGGTGCCGGTGGCCAGCGGCGCCAGGCCCGCCGCCACGGCGGCGGCGGCACCACCGGACGAGCCTCCGGCGATCGCGTCCGGATCCCAGGGATTGCGCACCGGGCCGAAGAAGGAATTCTCGTTGGCGCCACCCATCGCGAACTCGTCGCAGTTGGTCTTGCCCACACAGACCGCGCCGGCCGCGGCCAGGCGCTCGACCACCGCCGCATCGAACGGGCTCACGTAGTGTTCGAGCATCCGCGAGCCGGCCGTCGAACGCCAGCCCCGGGTCACGAAGACGTCCTTGTGAGCGATCGGGATTCCGAGCAGCGGACCGCGCTCGCCGGCGGCCAGCCGGGCGTCGGCTGCCCTCGCCTGGGCCAGCGTCAACTCGGGCTGGACGTCGATGAAGGCATTGAGCCTGCTGGCGGCGATCCGTTCGAGGAAGACCTCGGCCAGGTCGACCGCGGACAGCTCGCGGGCCGCGAGCGCTGCGCGCAGCTGGCCAAGCGTACGGGTATCGGGCTTCATGTCGGCGCCCTCACTCGACGACCCGGGGCACCAGGTACAGGCCCTGCTCGACGGCGGGGGCCACGGCCTGGTGCTCGGCCCGGCGATCGGGTTCGGTGACCTGGTCGTCGCGCAGCCGCAGCGCCAGGTCGGCGGCATGCGTCATGGGCTCGACCCCGGTCGTATCCACGGCCTGGAGGCGCTCGATCAGATCGAAGATCCGGTTCAGCTGCCCGAGCATGCGCGCCTCCTCGTCGGAGTCGAGATCGATGCGGGCGAGCGTGGCGAGACGCTGGACGTCGGACGATGTGAGCGGCATGACTGTAACCGGGCTGAAACGGTGGACAACAGCGGTGATCTTTCGATAAATCGCGCGCTTTCCCGGTGGCAGAAAGCTGCTGAATCCGCCGCAAATTATACGGTATCATTCACGCGGTCCATCAGCCACCAGAATACAGGCGCCGCGCCAGACCTGCCCGCCGCCGGCCCGGAGAAAGGCGTCCGCGCAGACGCCCCGGCCCCGACGCTCCCGGGTGCGACAATCCCGAACTTCGAACCCAGAACGGAAGCAACATGCTCGGGTTTCTCCGCAAGTATTTCTCGAACGACCTCGCGATCGACCTCGGTACCGCCAACACCCTGATCTACGTTCGCGGCAAGGGCATCGTCCTGAACGAACCCTCGGTCGTTGCCATCCGCCAGGAAGGCGGCCCGAGCGGCAAGCGCACCATCGCTGCCGTCGGCACCGAAGCCAAGCAGATGCTCGGCCGGGTCCCCGGCAACATCGAGGCGATCCGCCCGATGAAGGACGGCGTGATCGCCGACTTCACCGTCACCGAGCAGATGCTCAAGCAGTTCATCAAGATGGTGCACGAGTCGCGGCTGCTCTCGCCGAGTCCGCGCATCATCATCTGCGTGCCCTGCGGCTCGACCCAGGTCGAACGCCGGGCCATCCGCGAATCGGCGCTGGGCGCCGGCGCCTCGCAGGTGTTCCTGATCGAAGAGCCGATGGCCGCGGCCATCGGCGCCGGCCTGCCGGTGTCCGAGGCCGCCGGCTCGATGGTCGTCGACATCGGCGGCGGCACCACCGAGGTCGGGGTCATCTCGCTGGGCGGAATGGTCTACAAGGGCTCGGTGCGGGTCGGCGGCGACAAGTTCGACGAAGCCATCATCAACTACATCCGCCGCAACTACGGGATGATGATCGGCGAACCCACCGCCGAATCGATCAAGAACAACATCGGCTCGGCCTTCCCCGGCGCCGAGATCCGCGAGATGGAAGTCAAGGGCCGCAACCTGTCCGAAGGCATTCCGCGCAGCTTCACCATCACCTCCAACGAGATCCTCGAAGCGCTGACCGATCCGCTGAACCAGATCGTCTCGGCGGTCAAGATCGGCCTCGAGCAGACACCGCCGGAACTCGGCGCCGACATCACCGAGCGCGGCATCATGCTGACCGGCGGCGGCGCGCTGCTGCGCGACCTCGACCGCCTGCTGATCGAGGAAACCGGCCTGCCGGTGCTGGTCGCTGAAGATCCGCTCACCTGCGTGGTACGCGGCTGCGGCATGGCGCTGGAGCGGATGGACAAACTGGTCACCATCTTCACCAACGAGTAGTGTGGATCGCAGCCCGCCGCCGTTCTTCAAGCAGGGCCCGTCCGCCAACGTTCGTCTCGCGTTCTTCTCGCTGCTGGCGATCGCGCTGCTGATCGTCGACGCACGCTTCGACACGCTGTCGACGCTGCGCCAGGGGATCGCGACCGTCCTGTATCCGGCCCAGCGCACCCTGCTGATGCCTCGAGACGTGATCGGTTCGGCCGCCGGCCACTTCGCCGACATCGACCGGCTGCAGGCAGAGAATGCCGAGATGCGGCGCATCGAGGCGGCCAACGCGCGCACGCTGCTGCAGGCCGAACAGCTCGCCTCCGAGAACGCGCAGCTGCGCCAGCTGCTCGGCATGCGCGAGCGCACGCCGGTGCGCACCACTGTGGCCGAGGTCATGTACGATGCCCGCAATGCGTTCGCGCGCACCCTGGTCGTCGATCGCGGCTCGCAGCACGGCGTACGCGCCGGCCAGCCGGTCATCGATGCCCACGGGGTGGTCGGGCAGATCACCCGCGCGCACCCGCTGTCGAGCGAGATCACCCTGGTGACCGATCCGAATGCCACGGTACCGATCGAGATCCGCCGCACCGGCTCGCGTACGCTCGCCTGGGGCGGACGCGTGCCGGGCACGATCGAACTGCGCTTCCTGCCGGTGGTCAGCGACATCCGCGAGGGCGACGAGCTGATCACCTCGGGCCTCGACGGACTGTTTCCGGCCGGCCTGCCGGTGGCTCGCGTGAGCTCGGTCTCGCCCGGCGCCACCTCGGCCTTCCTGCACGTCCAGGCGCTGCCGGTGGCAATGGTCGAGCGCACCAAGCTGCTGCTGATCCTGCTGACCGACACCGCAGGGCCGCTGTCGAGCGCCGAGGCGAAGAGGTAAGGACGCCGACCGATGCCGATGCCGCCGCAATATCTGCTGCTACCCGCGAGCCGGGCCTTCATCACTTTCTCGCTGATCGCAGCCTTCCTGCTCTGCCTGCTGCCCTGGGGCCGGCTGCCCGGGGTGCCTGACTTCATGGCCCTGACGCTGGTCTTCTGGCACATTCACCAGCCCCGGCTGGTCGGCATCGGCATCGCCTTCCTGTTCGGCTTGTTGCTCGATGTGCACGAGGCCGCGCTGCTCGGCCAGCACGCGCTGGCCTATACACTGCTGTCGTATGGCGCGATGAGCCTGCACCGGCGGGTGCCCTGGTTCGACATGCCGGCCCAGATGCTGCACGTGCTGCCCCTGTTCGTCGGCGCCCAGGCGGTCACGCTGGTGGTCCTGCTGGCGGTCGGCAGCGAGTTTCCGGGCTGGACCTGGTTTCTCGAAGGAATCGCGACGACCCTGTTGTGGCCGCTGGCCGACCTGATGCTGCTCGCGCCGCAGCGCCGGGCCATCGATCGCGACGAGAACCGCCCGATCTGAGCGATGGTCGAAGTCCGCAACCCCGAACGCGAGTTGCGCCAGCTCCGGCTCAGGCTGGCGGTTGCGCTGGCGTTCGTGATCGTCTGCTTCGGGCTGCTGGTCGCGCGCTTCGCCTGGCTGCAGGTCCACCGCTACGCCGACTTCCACGCCCAGGCGGAGGACAACCGGATCGCCCTGCTGCCGGTGGCACCGGCACGCGGGCTGATCTACGATCGCAACGGCGTGCTGCTGGCCGAGAACGTCTCGGCCTACACGCTGGAGCTCTCGCCCAAGCGGATCGGCTACGCCCGGCTCGACGAGACCATCGACGCACTCACCGAGATCGTCGACATCAGCGCGCTCGAACGCCGGCGCTTCAAGCGCCTGGCCGACGAAAACCGGCGCGCCGACAGCCTGCCGCTGAAGATCCGGCTCACCGACGAGGAAGTCGCCCGGCTCGCCGTGCAGCGCTACCGCTTCCACGGGGTGGAGATCCGCGCGCGCCTGTTCCGCCACTACCCGCTGGGCGACACCGCCGCCCACGTGCTCGGCTACATCGGCCGGATCTCGGTCGACGACCTGCGCAGGCTCGACGCCAACGGCCAGCTGTCGAACTACGCGGGCACCACCCACATCGGCAAGATCGGCGTCGAGCTGTCCTATGAGGACGCCCTGCACGGCCGACCCGGCACCGAGGAGGTCGAGGTCTCGGCCGGCGGGCGCGTCGTGCGCACGCTGTCACAGACGCCGCCGGTGCCGGGCGCCACGCTCTACCTGTCGATCGACATCCGGCTGCAGCGGCTGGCCGAAGAGCTGCTCGCCAACCGACGCGGCGCCCTGGTGGTGATCGAACCGGCCAGCGGCGACGTGCTGGCGCTGGTCTCCAGCCCCACCTTCGACCCGAATCTGTTCGTTGACGGCATCGACACGCAGACCTGGCAGGGCCTGAACGAGAACCCCGACCTGCCGCTGCTGAACCGGCCGTTGCGTGGCGCCTATCCGCCGGGTTCGACCTACAAGCCCTTCGTGGGCCTGGCCGCCCTCAGCGCCGGGCTGCGCAACGCCAGCGAAACCATCAGCGATCCGGGCTACTTCCAGCTGGGCAACCACCGCTTCCGCGATTCTCGGCGGGGTGGACACGGCACGGTCGACCTGCGCAAGTCGATCGTCGTCTCCAGCGACACCTACTACTACAAGCTCGCCTACGAGATCGGCGTCGACCGGCTGCACGCGCTGATGAAACCCTGGGGTTTCGGGCAGCTCACCGGCATCGACCTGGCCCACGAGACCGCTGGCATCCTGCCCTCCACCGAGTGGAAGATGCGCCGCTACAAGCAGCGCTGGCTGCCCGGGGAAACCCCGTCGGTCGGCATCGGCCAGGGCTACAACGCGTTCACGATCCTGCAGCTCGCCCAGGCCACCGCCACGCTGGCCAACCGCGGCCAGGTGATCGTCCCGCATGTGGTGCGCGTCGTCGAGAACCCGAGCACCGGCGAGCGCCAGCAGATCGGCGGGGTCGAGAAGCACCGGATTCCGATCCGCCCGGCCGACTACGAGCTGGTGCGCTCGGCCATGGTCGAGGTCAACCGTTCGGGCACCGGCCGCCACGTCTTCGGCAACGCCCCGTACTCGGTGGCCGGCAAGACCGGCACCTCGCAGGTCGTCGGCATCCGCCAGGGCGAACGCTACGACGCCGACCGCCTCGACGAGCGTCATCGCGACCACTCGCTGTTCGTGGCCTTCGCACCGGCCGAGGCGCCCCGGGTGGCGATCGCCGCCATCATCGAGAACGGCGGCTTCGGCGCACAGGCAGCCGCCCCCCTGGTTCGCCAGGTGCTCGACTACATCCTGCTGGGCCAGCTGCCCGATGGCGTCGCCCTGCCCATCCTGCCCGACGAGGCCGAACTGCGCGACGTGCCGGAAGATCCCGGCCCGGAAGAGATCGCGGCAGCGGAGACCCCATCCCGATGATCCAGAACCCCCCGCTGCTTACCCGGATCCGGCCCTGGGTGATGGTGTTCGACGGGCCACTGGCCGTCGGCCTCGCCCTGCTGGTCGGCATCAGCCTGGCAACGATGTATTCGGCAGCGATCGACTACGACGGGCGCATGCTCAGCCATGTGCGCAACCTGTCGCTCGCCTTCGTCGTGATGTGGGCGGCCGCCTGCCTGCCGATGAACTGGATCATGCGCTCGGCCGTGCCGCTGTACCTGGCCGGCATCCTGCTGCTGATCGCGGTCGCGCTGTTCGGCGACATCACCAAGGGCGCCCGGCGCTGGCTCGATCTCGGCATCACCCGGATCCAGCCCTCGGAGCTGATGAAGATCGCCACCCCGCTGATGCTGGCCTGGTACTTCCAGCGCCGTGAGGGCGCCCGGCGCTGGTACGACTTCGTCATCGCCGCCGTGCTGCTGACGGTGCCGGTGCTGCTGATCATGCGCCAGCCCGACCTGGGCACTGCCGTCCTGGTCTGCGCCGCCGGCATCTACGTGATCTTCCTCGCCGGCCTGTCGTGGCGGCTGATCACCGGCGGCATCGTCGCGGGGCTCGCCTCGCTGCCGCTGCTGTGGACCTTCATGCACGAGTACCAGCGCCAGCGCGTGCTGACGCTGCTCGACCCGGCCTCCGACCCGCTCGGCAAGGGCTTCCACATCATCCAGTCGCGAATCGCCGTCGGCTCGGGCGGCGTCTGGGGCAAGGGCTGGATGCAGGGCACCCAGGCCCACCTGGAGTTCGTGCCCGAGCGCACGACCGACTTCGTGTTCGCCGTCTTCGCCGAGGAATTCGGCCTGATCGGCGCGCTCGCGCTGCTGCTGGTCTACCTGCTGATCATCGGCCGCGGGCTGATCATCGCCGCCAACGGCTCGACGCTGTTCGCGCGGCTGCTCGCCGGCGCGATCACCCTGATCTTCTTCACCTACACCTTCGTCAACATGGGCATGGTCACCGGCGTGCTGCCAGTGGTCGGGGTGCCGCTGCCGCTGATGTCTTACGGCGGCACCGCCATGGTCACGCTGGGCCTGGGCGCCGGCCTGCTGATGAGCGTCAGTCGCCAGCGTCGGCGACCTTCAGCATGATCTTGCCGATGTGGGTCGACGACTCCATCAGGGCATGGGCGGCCGCGGCCTGCGCCAGCGGATAGGTCTGGTGGATCACTGGCAGCGCCCGGCCCTGTTCGAGCAGCGGCCAGACTTCCCGGTGCAGCGCATCGGCAATCGCCGCCTTGTCGGCGGAACTGCGCGGGCGCAGCGTGGAGCCGGTGAAGGTCAGCCGGCGCACCATCAGCGGGGTGAGGTCGATCTGCGGCTTGTTCCCCTGCAGGAAGGCGATCTGGACCAGCCGGCCGTCGATGGCCAGTGAGCGCAGGTTGCGCGAGACGTAATCGCCCCCGACCATGTCGAGGATGACGTCGACACCGCGCCGCTCGGTGAGCCGAGCGATCTCGTCGACGAAGTCCTGTTCGCGATAGTTGATCGCCTCGGCGGCCCCCAGCCGCGTGCAGGCAGCGGCCTTGTCGGCGTTGCCGACCGTCGTGTAGACGGTTGCCCCACGCGCGCTGGCCAGCTGGATCGCCGTGAGCCCGATGCCCGACGAGCCGCCGTGCACGAGGAAGCGCTCGCCCGCTGTCAGCCGGCCACGCTCGAAGACATTGGTCCAGACGGTGAAGTAGTTCTCCGGAATCGCCGCAGCCTGCTCCATCGACAGCCCGGCCGGCACCGGCAGCACCTGCCCCTGCGGGGCCACGACATACTCGGCGTAGCCGCCCCCGTTGACCAGCGCACAGACCCGGTCGCCGACCCGCCAGCGCGACACGCCGCTGCCCAGCGCGGCGATTTCACCGGCCACTTCCAGCCCGATGTAAGGCGAGGCCCCGGGCGGCGGCGGATAGTTGCCCTGGCGCTGCGAGACATCGGGCCGGTTCACGCCGGCACAGACGACGCGGATCAGGACTTCGTCAGCCGCCGGCGACGGCACCGGCGCCTCGGCGAGCCTGAGCGCTTCGGGCGCGCCGCCGGCGCCGTGATCGACGAACTTCATGGTTTGCGGGATCTGGGTCATCTCGACGAATTCCTGAGGCGCGGCGCTTGCCCCGCGGGGCCGGCTCGCTCATAGTGGGTCCGGTCCAGCAGTTCGCGGACGCCGTGATTGAAGGATTGAAGGGGAACTGGAGTGCCAACCTTACACAATTCGCCCGGAAGCGACTACGCCTGGCTGCCTGGCGGGATGCCATTCTCGTCGGGAGTGGTCGCCCTGCCCGGCTACGAGATCGTGCGCGCCCGTTTCGCGCGACCGTTGCCGGTGGCCGCCGGCTTCGAAGCGATCGCTGCCCACCTGC
>Ga0172382_10009486_pt1 | contig 13277 bp, 12 predicted proteins | sample Leawel138RmetaG_FD_122245 | JGI IMG/M metagenome (GOLD analysis project Ga0172382, IMG submission 122245) | Leachate microbial communities from a municipal landfill in Southern Ontario, Canada - Leachate well 138R metaG | ecosystem: Engineered > Solid waste > Landfill > Unclassified | place...
TCACTTCTTTTTCGACGAGAGCCGTTTCTGGACGATGGCCAAGGTAGAGTTCCACGCACGCACAGGAGCCTACCTTCTTGAGGCGGTGGAGGAGGGGGGCTTCCTGGCGTTCACGAACAACGTCAGGGAGATACGGAGTGCGGAGGACTTCGAAGGCCTGAAGTTCCGCGGCATGGACGAGGGACAGGTCATACTCTACAAGTCCTTCGGCGCCAGCGGAACGCCTGTGCCGTGGACCGAACTCTACCTGGCTCTGAAGACGGGCGTGGTGGACGGGCAGATGAACCCCGCCATGTACATCAAGATGGGCAGCCTTCAGGAGGTGCAGAAGTACCTTACCCTGGCGAATATACAGTACTCCGACCAGTTCCTGGTGGTAAACGGGGACTTCCTCGACTCTCTGTCCGAGGAGCACAGGGCTGTCATCCTTGACGCGGCCAAAGAAGCTAACGGGCTGAACCGGGCGGCAATGGCGGAGCAGGATAAGAAGGACATCGATTTCCTGGTCGAGAGGGGCATGGTGGTTTACAGTCCGAACGAAGAGGAGATGGAGACCTTCCGCAGCGCGGGACAGCCCTCTTACGTAGAGTGGCTCAAGGACAAGGTTGGCGAGGAGTGGCTGGACAGAGCGCTTGAGTGCGCTGGAAACGCCAACGCTAAGGCGAGGAAGTAGCCCCTCCCATGCAGACAGGCGGCTGTTCGGGCGGCGTGATCGGATCCACGCCGTCCGTCTGGCTCCGAAGGCTTGAGAGGATCAGCGCCTGGGGAGCGTGCATACTGCTCATTATCAACGTCGGAGATATCATTCTAGGCGTCTTCTGCCGCTACGTCCTCAAGAGCTCTCTCATATGGACTGAGGAGGCGGCTCGCTTCTCGCTGGTCTGGATGGTCATGATCGCCGCTTCGGGAGCGGCGTTGAGGGGAGACCACATGGTGATCGACTTCGTGGTCCCGCATCTGCCCGCCCCTCTGCGTCGCCTAATAGAGTGGGGTCGCCTCCTGCTTGCTCTGTTGCTCTTCTCTCTGATGATATACATCGGGTCGGTAAACGCACTGCAGATGCGCGGGATGAAGACCATCGCGCTTGGCATTCCCAAGACCGTCCCGCTACTATCGGTCCCGGTCGGTTTCCTTCTGTTGATGACCGTGACGATTATCGCCTGGCTCTGCCGGGGGAGGGAGTAGCTGTATGGGCCTGTCGATGCTTGTGATCTTTTTGGCTCTGATGGTTCTTGGCGTGCCCCTCTACCTGTCCCTGCTCTCCACTTCGCTCGTCGGTGTGGTAATGTTGGGGGATCTCTCGTTGCTACGCGTGATAAGCCAGCAGTTCTTCGGTGGGATGGACGCCTTCTCCCTGATGGCGATCCCCTTCTTCATCCTCGCCGGCATCCTGATGAACAGAGGAGGGCTTACGGACAGACTTCTGGACTTCAGCAGGCTTCTCGTCGGCTCTGTTAGGGGTGGCCTGGGGTACGTCAACGTGGTCGCGAGCATAATCCTGGCCGGTGTGAACGGCTCCGCAGCGGCGGACGCATCAGCCCTAGGCTCGATCCTTATCCCCGCGATGATAAAGGACGGTTTCTCGCCAGCGTACTCGGCAGGGATAACCGCCGGCAGCTCCCTTATCGGCCCGATAATACCCCCCAGCATCTTCATGATAATCTACGCCTCGATGACCAACACCTCCATCGGAGGCCTGTTCGCGGCAGGGCTACTGCCCGGGCTTCTGCTGGGGGCGGCCTATATGGTGATGAACTACGTCTACTCCCACCGTTACCAGGTGCCGGTGGCCGACTTTGAGGAGATACGCAAGAGAAAGAGGGAGATATTGACCAGATCGCTCGTGGCGATATGCGCGCCGCTGATAATCATAGGAGGGATAGTAAGCGGCGTTGTCACGCCCACTGAGTCGGGCGCACTGGCTGTAGCCTACTGCCTTGTCACGGGCGTGTTGTACACACGGCAGCTCACGCTCCGAATAATCGGCGAGTCGCTCTATGAGACCGCACGCCTGACCAGCTCCATTTTCCTCATTATGGGGGCCGCCATGGTGATAGGGTGGCTGCTGAAGTGGGAGAGGGTCCCGCAGAGGTTCGCCTCCTTTATCCTGGGTGCGGGCTTTCACGACAACCCCTGGCTTCTGATGATGGTGCTCAGCGCGATAATATTCCCGGTGGGGATGTTCATGGAGGAGGTCTCCACCCTGGCACTTCTCACTCCCATCTTTACACCGATAGCCATCAAGGCCGGCATCGATCCTATTCACTTCGGCGTGGTGATGACGCTTAACGTCACGATCGCACTGATCACACCGCCGATGGGTGCTTGCAACTACATAGTAGCGGCGGTCGGCAAGGTGAAGCTATCGGATGTCTTCATTCATATCTGGCCCTTCATAGGCGTCGCCCTGCTGGTGCTGATAGCGGTTATTTCGTTCCCTTCGTTGACCACATTTATCCCGCGCCTTCTTAATCTGTAGGTGCGGTATATGGAAGGAGATAGTAAAAGATGAACCACCCTTTCATGGACATACCTATTCCTGCCCCTCCCCCCTTCTCCTGGGACAGGGCGAGAGAGGTCCCCATTGAGGAGTGCGGCGAGGAGATGGTACCGGCGAGCCTTGTGCCGGAGAAAATCCTAGTGCGGCCTCAGTACTATCTTAATATGTTCGAGAGAGCCGTACCCGAGTGCTACGTGAGGCGTTCCGTCCTCGAGCGGCTCCTGGAGGCGGCCGATATGCTCCCGAACGGCTGCCGCCTGGTCCTGCTCGATTCCTGGCGCCCGAGAAGTATCCAGACGACCCTCTTCCAGAAGTTTCGCTCCGAGCTCAGGGAGAGGATGCCTCTGCTGAACGACGCTGAGATCACAAATCTTGCGTCGCAGTACGTTGCCCCCCCCTCGCTTCACCCACAGCACCCCTCCCCTCACGTGACCGGTGGCGCGGTAGACCTTACAATAGTGGACGGCACCGGAATCTGCCTGCCAATGGGCACAGTGTTCGACGAGACTTCCGAGAGATCAGGCATCGCCTGGCTCGAGAAGAAGCTCGACGAAAAAGAGGCTCTGACCGCGGATGAGGAGGAGGCCCTGCACAACAGAAGGCTCCTCCACTATGTAATGAACAAGACAGGTTTCGTCAACTATCCGGACGAATGGTGGCACTATGACTACGGTGACCAGATATGGGCGCTGCTGAAGGGCAAAAAGAGCGCCATCTACGGCGTCACCGAGCCCGCTTTCAGATGGCGCCTAAGCTAAGCTGATAGGAGTTACAGGAATAGAGTGGTCAACAGCAGAGTAACCGCGAGGGCGGGCAGCATGTTGACCACTCTTACGCTTTTTATCTCCAGTATTCCGAAGCCGATACCAAGCATCATCAGCCCTCCGACCGCTGTTATCTCATTGATCACCTGCGGACTCATCAGTCGCTGCGCAGCCTCGGCAAGCAGCGTGAGTGTCCCTTCGTACACCAGTATCGGCAGGGCCGAGAATACTACTCCCACTCCAAGGGAGGCTCCCATTGCCGCTGACGCCATGAGGTCCATGAATGACTTCGTGATGAAGAGCTGCGGGTATCCGCCAGTGCCCTCTTCTATCGCCCCGAGAATTGCCATGGAGCCGACGCAGAAGAGCAGAGAGGCCGCGACGAACCCCTCGGTGAACCTCTCGTTCTCCGAGCGTATTCTTTGTTTTGTCCAATTGGCCAGTCCGTTGAGCCGCCTCTCCAGGTCCATCCACTCGCCCAGAAGAGCGCCTCCGACTATGCTGAAGACCATGATAATAACGCTCTGGGTCTTCAAGGCCATCTGAAAACCCAGCATAAGGGTGAAAAGGCCGAGCCCCTGAAAGGTTATCTCAATGTATCTGTCCGAAAGCCGGGAGCGGAGCATGACCCCGGCAAGCCCTCCGATTATGACAGCCGCGGCGTTCAGCAGAGCGCCGGCGACCGGAACGTACTGAAAGAAAAAGCCCACGTTCGTAATACCTCCGTTCGAAAAATAAAAAGGAGCCGGGCGGCCTGCGATGAAGTCGCCCGGCGATTCTACATCAGGCTGTTACGGTGATCAGTCTCTTTCCTCTCTGAAGAAGGGGAGTCCCAACGCCGCAGGGGCGCCGTAGACGATGCCCTTGCCCTTCCTGATCGAAATGAACAGCAGGACGCCTATCGTCATCAGGTACGGCATCATCATCAGTATCGGTGCGGGGATGGTCGTTCCCGCGGCCTGAAGGCGAAGCTGAAAGGCCTCGACGCCGCCGAAGAGGTATGCGCCGAACGCCGCCCGGGCCGGATGCCATATGGCGAAGATGACCAGAGCGACGGCGATCCAGCCGCGCCCTGCGGTCATATGCTCTGCCCACATCTTGGTGTAGGCCACGGACATGTGTGCGCCGCCGACCGCGACTATACCCGCCCCGATCATCGTGTAGAAGTACATTGTCTTTGCTACTGAGATCCCCATGGCGTCGGCCGCCCTTGGGTTGTCCCCTACGGCCCGCAGGTAGAGCCCCTGCCTGGTAGAGGCGAAGAACCAGCAGAGGAAGATTACAAGAGCGTAAGAGCAGTAGATAAGAGCGTCGTGTCTGAAAAACGCCGGGCCGATGATCGGGATATCCGACAGTAACGGGACTGAAATCTTATCGAGACCCTCGATAGTGACCCCGACATAGTCCCTCCCCAGGATGGAGGAGGCCCCCGTGCCGAACATCGTCATCGCAAGCCCGCTCACCACCTGATTTCCCTTCAACGTTACGCAGATGAAAGAGTGAACCAGTCCCAGGAGCATGCCGACGCAGAAGGCGCCCGCTATGCCTAGCCACGCGTTGCCGGTGGAGTAGGAGACTGCGAAGCCCGCGTATGCCCCGAGCAGCATTATCCCCTCCAGCCCGAGGTTCAGTATGCCGCCCTTCTCCGTGACTATCTCCCCTAGGGTGGCGTACAGGATGGGGGTCCCGCTTCGCACCGCCGCCGTGAGTATGGGTACCAGTATGAACTCCATGTCACTCCCCCTCCTTCACAGGCGACTGCTTTTCCGGCCAGACCACCCTTATGCGAAACTTGCGGAAGAACTCCCCGCCCAGGACAAAAAAGAGTATAAGCCCCTGCAGGACCAGCATACTTGAGAGTGGAAGCCGCATCACTATCTGAAGGGTCTCGCCGCCCACTAGCAGAACCCCCAGCAGGAACGAGACCAGAATTATCGCTATCGGGTGCAGACGAGCGAGCCATGCGACGATTATCGCCGTGTATCCGTATCCGCCGGAAAAGCCCGCCTGAAGACGCCCCTGAAGCCCCGACAGCTCGCACATGCCTGCCACGCCGGCGATCGCGCCGGATATGAACATCACCAGCACCACGTTCTTCACGTAGTTCATGCCTGCGAAGCCCGCCGCCTTCGGGTTCTCGCCGATGACGCGAATCTCGTACCCCCATCTGGTGAAGCGCAGCACGACCCAGGAGATCAGCGGGAGGAGCAGGGCAAGTATGAGTCCAGCGTGAACCCTGGTCCCGCAGTAGCAGGTCAGCCTCGCCGTAGAGGGGAAGAGCGGGGTCATGGGGAAGCCGAGGCTGGTAGGGTCGCGCCACGGCCCGTAGATGAAGTAGTTGAAGAAGTTTATCGCGACGTAGTTGAGCATAAGGGTCGTAATGATCTCGTTGACGTTCCACTTTGCGCGGAAGAAGCCAGCTATGGCGGCCCAGACTCCCCCTGCGGTGGCGGAGGCGGCGAAAAGCATTATGAACATTAGTGGGCGGCTGTCCACGGAGAAGTATCGCACGACCGCCGCCGAGGCTATTGCTCCCATGAAGATCTGCCCCTCGCAGCCGATGTTCCAGATGAGCATGGTGAAGGCCAGCATGACCGCTATGGCGACCATGGTGAGCGGGATGGCCTTCACTATCGTCTCGCTTATACCGTAGGAGTCCCCAAGGGATGCGCGGATGATGGTGGAGTACGCCCTAACGGGAGAGACTCCCATGAAGTGGAGGAAGACTGCTCCTACCAAAAGAGCCGATACGAGAGAGGCGACCGGTATCATAAAGCCAAGAAACCTTGGAGTCTCAATGCGCGGTTCCACCTTTAACGAGAGCCTCATGCCGTCTCTCCTTCCTCGATAGCTGCCTCAAGGGGCTCGCCCGACCGGTCGCCTGCCATCATCAGGCCGATTTTCTCAAGAGGGGTCTCCGCAGGGTCGTCGAGCTCTCCCATTATCCGCCCTTTGAACATGACGACCATCCGGTCGCTCATGGCCAGGAGCTCGTCAAGGTCCTCCGATACGAGCAGCACCGCCCCCCCTGAGTCGCGGGCGGCCAGCAGTTGCTCTCTGACGAACTTGGTCGCTGCCACGTCAAGCCCCCATGTCGGGTGAGCCGCGATAATGGCCTTGGGAGAGTCGCTCAACTCCCTGCCAAGCATCAGCTTCTGAAGGTTTCCGCCGGACAGGTTTCGCACCGGGGTTCCGATGGAGGGGGTGCTCACGTTGTATCGCGACACCAGTTCGCGCGCAAACTGGAAGACCTCTCTCCATACTATGAACCCCCTCTTCGACACGGGGCGGTTCCAGTACCTCTTCAGGATCGAGTTCTCGCTGACGTTCATGTTCGGTACCAGCCCCGTGCCCTTTCTGTCAGCGGGTATGTAGTGAATTCCACTGTCGATGACGACCTTAGGGGAGGTGTTGGTCATGTCATTGCCGTTTATTAGGATGCGTCCGGATTCCGCCCTGCGCAGACCGACGATAGCCTCGCACAGTGAAAGCTGGCCGTTGCCTGCCACGCCTGCCACGCCCACTATCTCGCCCTCGCGCACCGAGAGGGTGACGCCGGAGAGGGCGGGGAAGCCTCGATCGTTAAGTGCGTGGACGTCGCGGCACTCGATTACCGACCTTCCCGGGGAGGCGGCTTTTTTCTCGATCTGAAAGATCACCTTCTGCCCGACCATCATCTCAGCAAGCTTCTCCTTGGTGGTGGAGGAGGTATCGACAGTCCCCGCGTGACGACCCTTTCGCAGGATCGTGACTCTATCGGACAATCCCATGACCTCGTCCATCTTGTGGGAGATGAAGACCACTCCATGCCCCTCCGAGGTCATCTGGCGAACCGTCTCGAAGAGGTGTTCTGCCTCCTGAGGGGTGAGCACAGCCGTGGGCTCGTCCAGGATAAGTATGTTCGCGCTTCGGTAGAGCATCTGAAGAATTGCGACGCGCTGCTGCTCGCCGATGGACAGCTGCCATACGCTGGCGTCCGGGTCGACCAGAAGGCCGTATCGCTGGGACAGCTCATTTATCCGGTCGCGGATGACGCGTTTTGGCAGTATGGAGGGGAGTCCTTCAAGGCCCAAGATCATGTTCTCCCAGACGGTCTGACTTCGTATGAGCATGAAGTGCTGATGGACCATGCCGATCCCGGCGGCGATCGCGTCCCGCGGAGAGGAGAAGGCGACCTCCTTTCCGTCGATGGAGAGCGAGCCGCTGTCCGCGCGGTACAGGCCGTAGAGCACGCTCATCAGAGTGGATTTGCCCGCGCCGTTCTCTCCGAGCAGGGCGTGTACCTCTCCGGCGCGTACGTTGAAATCGACCTCGAGGTTGGCGGTCACACCGGCGAAGCGCTTGGTGATCTTTTCCATGCGGACGAGCAGTCGAGAAGGATCTGGCGCACCCATATCTCTACCCCCTGTGCTAGAGTTTTTCGTACAAAAAAGGGGCGCGGAGGCCGCACCCCTTTCCCTTTCAGCGGTTCAAAAGGTCACTGGGGCAGCTCTCCCTTTACCCCCTCCACAAACCAGTTCATCGAGAGCATCTCGGCGTCGGTCATGGCGGAGCCCTCTGGCACCTTGACCTCTCCGTTCTGGTCCTTCACGGGGCCGTAGAAGACGTCCCACTCGCCGGAGATTATCCTGGCTCTCTCCTCCTCGACCAGTGCCTTCACGGAGTCGGGCACGTCGGGCCCGTAGGGGGCGAGGTCCACCATCCCCTCCTTCAATCCGTACCAGATGTGCTTAGGCGCCCATGTTCCGTCGATCACCTGTCCGATGGTCTCCTTGTAGACCATTCCCCAGTCCCAGATCGGAGCGGTGAGGTGCTTTGTAGGAGCGTAGGCGACCATGTCGTTATTATACCCCACGACGTAGACTCCGGCCTCCTCAGCGGCCTGCGGGGTGGCACCGGTGTCGGCGTGCATTCCGAGCACGTCCGCGCCGAGGTCGATAAGCGCCTTCGCGGCCTCCTTTTCCTTCGCCGGGTCGAGCCAGGAGAATATCCAGATCACGTGGACTTCAGCTTCGGGGTTCGCCTTGCGCACCCCGCGGGTGAATGAGTTGATACCCCTGATGACCTCGGGGATAGGGTGTGCGCCGACGAAGCCGATCTTGTTGTTCTTGGTCATCTTGCCTGCGACGAGGCCGGACAGATAGCGGGCCTGGTACATTCTTCCGAAGTATGTGCCCATATTGGGAGCGTCCTTGTATCCGGAGCAGTGCATGAAGATGACCTCCGGGTACTTGTTTGCCACCTCCAGGATGAAGTCCATGTAGCCGAAGGTGGTGCCGAATATCACCTTCGAGCCGTTGCGCACCATGGTCTCGAAGACCCTGGCAGCGTCATGGCTCTCGGGGATCGACTCGACGAAGGCCGACTCGACCCCGGGATACTTCTCCTCCATCTCCAGGCGCCCCTTCTCGTGCATGAAGGTCCATCCGCCGTCGCCTATGGGGCCGATGTAGACGAAACCAGGGTTGATCTCTTCGGCGGGAACCGGAGGAAACTCGGCGTGGGCCGCACCGCACAGGGTGAAAACTAGCGCAAACACGAGGAGCCAGGCAAATCTTTTCATACCATCTACCTCCCTGATTTTGATATAGAGGGCAAAGACCCTCCGAGGAGAATTATACAGCACCCGGAGGATAGGGAAGGGTGGGTGATAATAATTCAGCGTAAATTACAGGGGTTATGTCCGTTTTTTGATATCGCGCACGCGCGGGTTGTCCTCCTTTCGCAACCAGATGCCCCGTGCTAGAATAGCTAGGCATGCGAAAGAGTGACAATCACGGGGGAGGGTTTGATTTTGTCCGGCGACAGATATAACAAGACGTACCCCATATCGTGGGAGCAGGTTCACAGGGACTGCAAGGCACTTGCATGGCGTCTGGTCGGTATTGGGAAGTGGGAGCGGATCGTCGGTATCGCAAGAGGTGGCCTGATACCGGCCGCTATCATAGCTCGGGAGCTCGACATACGCCTTGTGGACACGGTCTGCGTATCCAGCTATACCCTGCGCACGCAGGGGGAGTTTTCTGTGCTCAAGGATATCAAGGGAGACGGTGAGGGGTGGCTGCTGATCGACGACCTCGTCGACACGGGAAAAACCGCTCAGGTGGTCAGGAAGATGCTCCCCAGGGCGCACTTTGCCGCAGTCTACGCAAAGCCCGAGGGCAGGGCCTTCGCCGATACGTTTATCACGGAGGTGAGTCAGGACACGTGGATTCTCTTCCCCTGGGACACGGAGACATCCTATTCAAAGCCGATAGTGGAGAGAAGCTGACCCGCAGGGGTTTGAACCGAAAAATTGATTCGGAAGGCGTGATTGATTTTTGATGTACCTTAAATTCTTAAGCTACCTGCTCTTCTGGGGATGGATCCTCTCGGTCGGCTACGTGCGCTACCTGGTCCCCTTTTTCGAGTCGGCCCTGGACGCAATCGAGTCGATAGAGAGCCGAGGTGGACTCTTCCACAGGGGTATCGCCCTCCTGTCGAACCTCTTCATGGCCGGGAGCCGCACCTACTTTCTGGGTATGTGGTCCGCCTACTGCGTCATCCGCACCATGATTTTTATGCTTGAGCCGGAGGCCAACGGATGGATCTACTTCCCGACGTCCTTCATCGTCTGCGAGGGGTACCTTGGCGTGATGGGGAGGAAGGAGAAGTTCAGGGGGGTACTATCGATCCTTCACATTACAATGGCTATGGGTCTTTTCGTGATGTTCGCTCTGAACCCCTATTTCCTAAAGTCCGTCTACCCGTGGTTCTTCGGGGTGATGAAGTTCGATTTCCCGCAATGATCGATCGGAGGGGCGGCGGATCAGGGCCGCCCCTCTAGCTATCTTGCGTCCGGGTCGCCCTCGGGCGGGACGATGCAGATGAACTCGAACGCGTCCTCGCCGGTGTTCTCAAGCGAATGATCCACGTCCGGCGGGACGAAGGCCCAGCACCCACCCTCCAGCGGGTAGACCGTGCCGTCTATGGTCGCGTTGCACCTGCCTGAAAGGATGAACATGTAGTGCGGCCACGGGTGACTGTGAAATGAAGCCGCAGTCCCCTCCTTCACGCTGAAATGGCGGGCCACATAGTCCCCCCAGTGTCTCCTCGGAGAGAAGACCGTCCGTTTTTCGACGCCCGGCGCATTCGCGCCGCCCTCGTCTGTACGTATGTCGGATATCCGCCCAGCGAGCAGCTCAAAGGCCGACATGGTTGGCATCACGCTCCGTATGAGTATTTTGTGTAATACGCGCCGATGTTAACACTCTCTCCTTCTCCCGTCCACCTCCGACGCCCTCACTATTATTTCCGGTTCAGGCTTGTAATACTTGCGCCAGGGGATATAATTCCTTCCCAAAGAAGAGCGAGTCAGCGCCGGAACCGATCGAAGCAGGCCGCTACTCAGCGACAGGAGGTAGTTTCAATGATAAGCGACAGAGCAAAGAGGGGAGCGGAGAGGGCGCCTCACCGCTCGCTACTGAAGGCGTCGGGCTACACCGACTGGGAGATAGACCGTCCATGGATTGGAGTTGCGAACTCGTACAACTCTATCATCCCCGGACACATACACCTGAACAGGATAACTGAGGCTGTGAAATCCTCCGTCTACGCCCACGGAGGGCTTCCGCTGGAGTTTCCGGTGATCGGCGTCTGCGATGGGATAGCCATGAACCACGAGGGGATGAAGTACTCCCTCCCGAGCCGCGAGCTGATAATGGACTCCATCGAGCTGATGGCGAGGGCGCATGCCCTAGACGCGCTGGTTCTCGTCACCAACTGCGACAAGATAATCCCCGGCATGGCGATGGCGGCCCTGTCGCTGAACATACCTACCGTGATGATAAGCGGCGGACCGATGCTAGCCGGGGTAAAGAATGACGTGGACGTAGATCTGAGCAGTGTCTTTGAGGCTGTGGGCAGGAGGGCGGCGGGCATGATGTCCGACGAGGAGCTGGGCGAGTTCGAAGATATCGCCTGTCCGACCTGCGGCTCCTGCGCAGGGATGTTCACCGCCAATACGATGAACTGCATGATGGAGGCGCTTGGCCTTGCACTGCCCGGCAACGGGACGATTCCTGCTGTCTACTCTGCTCGTGACCGTCTGGCCAAGGAGGCCGGGCGAACTGTGATGGCTCTCTTAGAGAGGAGTATCCGCCCAAGGGATATACTCACGAAGAGTGCTTTCGACAACGCGGTGGCGGTCGACATGGCGCTCGGAGGTTCTACCAACACCGCGCTGCACCTGCCGGCACTTGCCCGCACCGCCGGACTCCGTCTCACCCTGGATCGGTTCGACGAGATAGGCGTTCGCACCCCGCACCTGTGCAGCATGAGTCCGGGCGGCTCGCACCATATTCAGGACCTGTACGCAGCAGGGGGGGTGCAGGCCGTCATGTCCCGCCTGGCCGACGGAGGCCTTCTCGACACCACCCCCCTTACGGTCACCGGGAAAAGCGTGGGCGAGAACCTGAAGGGGGTCCGCGTAAGGGATGATGACATCATCAGGCCGCTGGACAACCCGTATCACGAGCAGGGTGGAATAGCGATCCTAAAGGGTAACATCGCCCCCGAGGGGAGCGTGGTGAAGCAGTCGGCGGTGGACCCGTCGATGCTGAGGCACTCAGGACCCGCCCGCGTGTTCGACGGGGAGGAGGCCGTGACGGAGGCCATACTGGGCGGCGCGATAAGGCACGGCGATGTCGTCGTCATACGGTACGAGGGGCCTAAGGGAGGCCCCGGTATGCGCGAGATGCTGACTCCTACCTCCGCTCTCGCCGGCATGGGGATGGACAAGACGGTCGCCCTTATAACCGACGGGCGCTTCTCCGGCGCATCTAGAGGCGCATCGATAGGGCATGTCTCGCCCGAGGCGGCTGCCGGGGGCGCAATCGGCCTAGTGGAGGAGGGGGATACTATCGAGATAGACATACCGGGGAGGACGCTGCATCTCGCTGTGACGGAAGGGGAGCTGGCTCGCCGCAGGGAGGGGTGGAGCCCGAAGGAGTCCGCGGTCAAGAGCGACTTCCTGAGTCGGTACCGCTCATTCGTCACCTCGGGTGCCGAAGGAGCGGTCTTTTCGAAGAGTTAAGAGCGGCCTCGTTGCCTCTAAAACTGCGGGGTTAACCGCGTCTACGTGGTACAATAAGCAGCGTTATACGTGCGTTTTCTCGTCAAAAAGTCAGTTTTGGAGGTCTTAAGGAATAGATGGACGAACTCAAACACGACACTCACCAAGAAAAAGTGTTGCCCCTCCCGCTTGTGGAGGTGATAAAGAACAGCTACCTTGACTACGCCATGAGCGTCATAGTTGGCCGGGCCCTGCCGGACGTGCGCGACGGCCTGAAGCCGGTGCAGAGGCGCATCCTGTACGCGATGATGGAGCTGGGGCTGAAGCCTGGCACGTCGTATAAAAAATCGGCCCGTGTCGTCGGAGAGACGATGGGAAAGTACCACCCCCACGGAGACTCAGCAATATACGACACGATGGTGAGGATGGCCCAGGACTTCAGCATGCGCTATCCGCTGGTCGACGGACAGGGAAACTTCGGCTCCATAGACGGGGATCCTGCAGCCGCCATGAGATACACGGAGGCCAAGCTGTACGAGACCGGCGAGCTCATGCTGACGGACATCGACGAGGATACTGTCGAGTGGGGGCCCAACTTCGACGAGTCCCTGCAGGAGCCGCTGGTGCTTCCCTCTATGATACCCAACCTGCTGGTCAACGGAAGCTCGGGCATAGCCGTGGGAATGGCTACAAATATCCCGCCGCACAACCTGTGCGAGGTGGCCGACGCCCTTGAGTACCTGATCGATACAGATGGGGAGCCGGAGCTTGGGGAGATCTACTCAAGGATGCCTGGGCCGGACTTCCCAACAGGGGGAATAATACTCGGGCGAAACGGCATAGTCGACGCCTACCGGACGGGTAGGGGAAAGATAATCCTGCGCGGCAGGACGCACGTCGAGGAGGGCAAGAGGGGTAGGGATGCGGTGGTCATCACTGAGATCCCCTACATGGTCAACAA
>Ga0172382_10009487_pt1 | contig 13275 bp, 12 predicted proteins | sample Leawel138RmetaG_FD_122245 | JGI IMG/M metagenome (GOLD analysis project Ga0172382, IMG submission 122245) | Leachate microbial communities from a municipal landfill in Southern Ontario, Canada - Leachate well 138R metaG | ecosystem: Engineered > Solid waste > Landfill > Unclassified | place...
CTATATCAAGCGCGAGGACCTGCAAGTAGTGCGGTCTTACAAGCTACGGGGGGCGTTCAATAAGATCATGCAGTTGGATGAGGACGAAAAAAGCCGCGGGGTAGTCTGTGCATCAGCAGGAAACCATGCCCAGGGAGTAGCTTTTTCGTGCAAAAAACTTGGGATCAGAGGAGTGATTTTCATGCCCGGCCCCAGCCCCAGACAAAAAATTTCCCAAACAGAGATGTTTGGAAACGGGCATATTGACATTGTCCTTACGGGTGACACCTTTGATGATTGCCAACAGGCAGCACTTGCCTATTCCAAAGAACATGGGATGACTTTTATCCCTCCCTTTGATGATCTGGACATTATTGAAGGCCAGGGAACCGTAGGGGTGGAAATCCTCGAAGAGCTCCCAGAGGTTGAGTTCGTCCTTCTGCCGGTTGGCGGCGGGGGCCTGGCTTCCGGAACCAGCCATTACCTGAAAAGTAAAAACAGTGAGATTCGGATTTTCGGGGTCGAACCACAGGGGGCGGCCTGCCTGAAAGCAGCTATTGAACATGGGGGACCGGTGACGCTGGAACGCATAAACAAATTTGTAGATGGCGCAGCGGTGCAGCGTATTGGAGATTTGAACTATGATTTTTGCAGTAGGTTGCTGGATGATGTAAAAGCCATTCCGGAAGGGAAAGTCTGCACCAGTATTTTGGAGTTATACAATCGGGATGCCATTGTAGCCGAACCGGCCGGAGCACTCTCTATCGCTGCACTGGATGATTACAGGGATGAAATCAAAGGACACAAGGTAGTCTGTATCTTGAGCGGTGGAAACAATGATATAGACCGCATGAGCGAAATCAAGGAGTTATCCTTGTTGCATGAGGGTCTGAAACATTATTTTATCGTACGATTTCCACAAAGGCCGGGGGCTTTGAAGCTTTTTGTGAATGAAGTATTGGGGCCAGGTGACGATATCACCCGATTTGAGTTTATCAAAAAGACGCAAAGGGAAAGAGGACCGGCACTGGTTGGGATCGAACTCAGATCAGCGAAGGATTATCCTGACTTGATCCGTCGGATGGAGGAGAACAATTTTGGATATATTTCGGTAAATTCGGATCAAACTCTTTTTGAATACTTAATATAACCGGCCGTAATTCTTCATTAACCACTTGTTATCAGTCGTTTATACCCAAAACTACGACTCATTTTCTTAGAGATTGTGAATAATTCCACATCTGTTGATAACAATTGTTGGCTTTCGTGAAACAAATAGCTGATCTTTGTTTAGACCTCAGACTCCCCTATGGATTTTGAGTTTCAAACCAATAAAAGTACAATATTTTAAATTTTATGACTATGACAAGGATTATCAAATTCGAGAAAAATGATTGTGCACCCTGTGACCAGGTTTCAAACTTTCTGGACAGCAAAGGGATCAGTTATGAAAAGGTAAACCCTTTTGACAAACCCGAATTGGCTATCCAGTTCAAAGTCAGAACCGTGCCCACCGTGATCGTGCTTGACAACGATCAGGAACAAAAAAGGATTATTGGATTCAAGCCCGAAGAACTTTCCACACTGGTCGCACAATGAAGAAAGAGTGACCATGGAAAGGATTTATTACGATAGCCGAACGGGAAATGTAGAGCGCTTCATTCAAAAGGTAAAGACACTGACTGGCTGGGAATTCCACAAGATACAAGATGGACAGGATGTCTTTGAGCCCGGACACTTGGTCACATTTACGACCAGATTCGGAGAAATTCCAGAAACCACAAGACGATTTCTGGAACAGGCCGCTCCCTATCTGACCTCGGTGTCTTCAAGCGGCAACCGCAACTGGGGAAGAAATTTTGCCCTGGCCGCAGACATTATAGCATCTGACTATGGAATTCCGCAACTACTCAAATTTGAGTTGTCGGGAACACCGGAAGATGTCCAACAATTTATTCATTATATAGAGGAAAAAAATTATGGTAACAAACGAACTCGCCAAGAACTGGATTCTACTCAATAACGAGATAATGATCAAGCAGGATGATGAATTCAACCTGCAAAAAGATAAGGAAGCTGTCCGCTCCTACTTTTTGGATTATGTCAATAAAAACACGGTATTTTTCTATACGCTGAAAGAAAAAATAGACTACCTCATCGAACAGGATTACTATATCAATTTCTACGAGTGGTTTACCTTCGAGGAAATGGAAAGGGTATATGACTTCGTGTTTTCAAAAAAATTCAGGTTCTCTTCCTTCATGAGTGCCTTCAAGTTTTTTCAGAGTTATGCGCTGAGAGATGACTCCGGAGAAAAGTTTCTGGAGCGCTATGAGGACCGGGTTGTGGCTGTAGCTTTGTTCCTGGCCCGTCACCAAGGAGTTGAACAAGCTTTATCCTATGCGGAAATTCTGATCAATCAGGAATACCAGCCGGCGACCCCAACCTTCCTGAATGCCGGTAAAAAACGTTCGGGGGAGCTGGTATCTTGTTTCTTGGATGAAATCGGCGACAACCTGAATGGGATAGGCTACGCAGTAGATTCTGCTATGAAGCTTTCCTCCATCGGAGGTGGTGTGGCCTTCAATATTTCCAAAATCAGAGCCAGAGGGGAAGCGATTAAAGGGGTTGAGGGTCGTGCAGGAGGCGTTTTGCCCATTATGAAAATTCTAGAAGACACCTTTTCCTATGCTAACCAGCTGGGACAAAGACCAGGTGCGGGAGCAGTTTACCTCAACATCTTCCACTCTGACATAGAAGAGTTTCTGGATTGCAAAAAGATCAACGTAGATGAAAAAGTACGGATCAAATCCCTGTCCATTGGGATTATAGTGCCGGACAAATTTATGGAGCTGGCCGAAAAAGACGAGCCTTGCTACCTGATTTACCCTCACACCGTCATGCAGGAATACGGGAAGTACCTGGACGAGTTGGATATGGATGAGATGTATGATGAATTGATCACCAATCCCCGCATCAAAAAGAAAAAAATCAATGCCCGCCACATGCTTGTAAAAATTGCCCAAACGCAGAAAGAAAGTGGTTATCCTTATATTTTCTTTAAGGAAAATGCAAATAAACAACATGCGCTCAACGGCATCGGGAAGGTGAAATTCTCCAATCTGTGTACAGAAATCATGCAGGTTTCCGAAGTTTCGGATATCAATATCTATGGTCAGGAAGACACCATTCGCTATGGCATTTCCTGCAACCTGGGTTCCTTGAATATTGCTACCGTCATGGACAACAAGCGCATCAAAGAAGCGGTAAAAACGGCAATGTGGAGTCTGACCGTGGTGTCGGATGTGAGCGATATTGCCATGGTTCCATCCATTCAAAAGGCCAACCGGGAGCTACATAGCGTAGGCTTGGGGGCAATGAACCTGCATGGTTACCTCGCCAAAAATTTTGTGATGTACGAAAGCGAGGAAGCATTGGATTTTGCCAATGTATTCTTTATGATGGTTAATTTCTATTCATTACAGGCTTCGATGGAGATTGCCCGGGAGCGGAAAGAGACCTTCAAAGGCTTTGAAAAATCCGCATACGCTGACGGTTCTTATTTTGACAAGTATATCAGCAGGGATTATTTCCCAACGACCATTAAGGCCACCGAATTGTTCAATGGCATAGATATTCCAACCAATGAAGATTGGAAGCAACTGAAAAAGGATGTGATGGAACATGGAATTTACCATGCCTACAGATTGGCCATTGCGCCCAACCAGTCCACCTCCTACATTATGAATGCTACTGCTTCGGTCATGCCGATTGTGGATGTGATTGAAGTGCGTGAGTATGGCGACAGTACGACTTATTATCCTATGCCATACCTGACCAATGACAATTACTTCTATTACAAGTCGGCCTATGATATGGACCAGATGAAAGTGTTGCGTTTGGTATCGGTAATACAGCGACATATCGACCAGGGGGTCTCCACTATATTGCACACCAATTCCAAGGATTCCACACGCGATTTGTCCCGCTATTATATTTACGCCCACAAAGTGGGATTGAAGTCACTATACTATACACGAACACGCAAATCGACCATTGAAGAATGTGTATCCTGCTCGGCGTAAGGAGTAAGGATTAAGGAGCAAGGATTAAGGAGTGAAGGATAATGGAGTAAGGATTAAGGAGCAAGGATTAAGGATAAAAGACAAAGGAAAACACAACTATGGATACAATCAAACAAAAATATAAAGCGGTCAACTGGAATGTGCCTGACAATGATTATGCGTTGATGTTCTGGGAACAAAACATCAGGCAATTCTGGATCGACACCGAATATATTCCTTCCAAAGATATTGATAGCTGGAAGTCTCTTTCCCCGGCCATGCGGGAATGCTACAAAAAAGCGCTGGGTGGGCTGACCCTGCTGGATACCCTGCAGAGCCATACCGGCATGCCCATGATCATAGACCATGAGGAGTCTCTCCAGAATAAGGCGGTATTGTCCTACATGTGTATGATGGAAGCGATCCACGCCAAATCCTATTCGACCATATTTACTACCGTAGCTACTTCGGATGATATCAAGAATGTATTTGATTGGGTACAAAACAACAAGCACCTCCAATTCAAAGCCGCTACTATAGACAAGCATTACCGGAAACTGGAAAGCAAGGATATCAGCAAGGAAGACCTGTTTATGGGCTTGTGTGCTTCGGTACTGCTGGAATCTTTCCTGTTTTACAGTGGGTTTTTTATCCCGCTGTGGTTATGTGGACAGGGGCACATGGTGGCATCAGCAGATATCATCAAGAAAATTGTAGCCGATGAATCTATTCACGGTGTGTTCGTGGGGCTGTTGGCGCAGGAAGTTTATCGCAAGCTGCCCAATCCTGAACAGACCAAGGAGAAGTTTCTCAAGTTGCTGAATGAACTCTATGAGAATGAATTGAAATACACGGAAGAGATTTATACGGAGGTTGGCTTGACGGCGGATGTGAAAGAATACGTGAGGTACAATGCCAATAAAGCACTTATGAACCTGGGCTTTGAGCCGATTTTTGAAGTGAAGAACGTCAATCCGATTGTTTTGAATGGACTGAATGTGGAAACAACCCAGCACGATTTCTTTTCAAAAAAATCGACCAACTACGAGAAGTCCATGGAGATCGTTCACCTGCGGGATGAGGACTTTGTGATGGACACCCAACTGGCGATATAATCCCGAACTTCCAGTAGATCATTGAAAATTTGGCTTCCGGCAGGTATCATCTGCCGGATAGCCTCATAATGTTGAATGACTACACAGGGCACGCCGGCGGCCTCTGCAGCAGCCAGACCGGTGGAGGAATCCTCCAGCACCAAACAAGCTGACGCTGGTAGCCCGAGTTTTTCCAATGCTTTTAAATAGGGTTCGGCAGCTGGTTTGGTGCTTTCCACATCGTTTCGGGTAATGAGAAACTCAAAATGTGGCAACACACCGTGTCTGCCCAGATGGAGCTCGGAAATTTCCCGCTTGCTGGAGGTGACTACCGCCATGCGAATCTGCTGATCGGATAGATACTGGATGAGCTCTTGAACCCCCGGCATGAGCGGAATGACTTCCGTAAGGAGCTTCTCGGCCACCAATTGATGGATCTGGACCAGGAGACTATCACGCGTCCCGGCAAATCCAAACTCGTTCTGCAACACAGCAAAAGCCTGCAAATCGGTCTTTCCGCCCAAATGGGCAAGCAACTTGTCCCCGGTGATGAACAATCCGTATTGCTCCAATACTTCCTGCCATATCCTGACATAAAATTCCTCGGAATCGATCAGCGTTCCGTCCAGATCAAATAACACTGCCTTCAACATCATGTACAATAATACTATTTAAAGAATGATTTATGGCATTTTACTGGTAATTTTGTACCTATGAAAATTATAGCAATTGGCAGGAATTACAGCGAGCATGCAAAAGAGCTGGACAATCCGGTTCCAGAGAAACCGGTTATCTTCCTGAAACCGGATACAGCAGTATTAAATGACAATCAGGATTTTTATTATCCCGCCTTTTCCCAGGATATTCATCACGAAATTGAGGTGGTGCTGCGTATTTGCAAGGAAGGGAAGCATATTGCCCCTAAATTTGCCGGCAAATATTTTGATGCAATAGGCCTGGGGGTCGATTTTACTGCCCGGGATATTCAGCAGGAACACAAGAAAAAAGGCTTGCCCTGGGAATTGGCCAAAGCTTTTGACCATTCCGCCCCAGTCAGCAAATTCAAACCGAAAGAAGAGTTTGATGATTTGAAGGCCATTGAATTTAGCCTCAGCAAGAATGGAAAGCCTGTGCAATCGGGCAATACCCGGGATCTGCTTTTCCCATTTGAAGAGATTCTGGCCTTCGTTTCCCAATACATTACCCTCCGCAAAGGCGATCTGATCTTTACCGGGACGCCTGCCGGGGTGGGCCCCGTGGCGATCGGTGATCATTTGGAAGGGTTTTTGAATGGAGAAAAAATGTTGGATTTCAAAGTCAAATAAAGAAAAGTCAAATAAAGATATGTTCAAATTGGTTATGACCTTTATTCTTGTGTGCTTAGGGCAGTTCGCCCTTGCACAGCATGGAGGTTCTATTATCAAAACAGGGGAGTATCCCCAAGGTTATTTCAGGAGTCCTCTGGATATTCCCCATCAGGCTTCCGGGACCTTTGGAGAGCTGAGATCAACCCATTTCCATGCGGGAGATGATTACCGGACGCAACAAAAAGTCGGATTGCCCCTATATGCGGTAGCAGATGGCTACATTTCCAGACTGCGGATTCAGGCAGGTGGCGGTGGCCATTCCCTTTACATTACCCACCCCAATGGCTATACCAGTGTATATCTTCATATGCATGAATTTGCGGCAAAATACAGGGCGAGGGTGAGGGAAGAACAGTATTCCCTGCAACGATTTGAGGTGGACATTGAACTTGGGGAGCAGGATTTTCCGGTAAAAAAAGGAGAACGTATAGGTTTAGCCGGAAATACAGGCAGCTCAGAAGGGCCTCATTTACACTTTGAAATCAGAGAAACGGAAACCCAGCATCCGCTCAACCCTCAATTGTTTGGCCTTCACTTTCCGGACAACCAACCTCCCCTGATCCAAAGCATTGTTATTTATGATCTGGGCGATGAGGTGTTCAATGAGCATACGCCGAGACGGCATTTCAAAACTATCCATCAGGGTGCCGGTCGATACAGGCAGGAAGGGGCGTCCCCTATCCCTGTAAACGGAAGGTTTGGGATCGGAATACAGACTGTGGACCGACATAACGGCACGACTTTCAATAATGGGGTATATAGTATTGAATTGCTGCTGGACGACGAACCAGTCAGTACAGTGGTTTTTGAAAAGCTATCCTTCGCTACATCGGGCACCATCCACGCTTATATTGACTATCCACATTATCAAAAAACCAGAACCCGCATCCAGAAATCCTTCAAAGACCCGAACAACCCCATCAATATTTTTCATTTTCTGGAGGGAGACGGAAGTATTCAATTGAAGGGAGATGGCGCAAAAGGACAAATCAGGACACTGACTTATAGGGTACGGGATTTACATGGCAATACAAGCCTGATCCACATCCCCATACAGCATGAACCAACCCATGTGCCTGCACGGGTGGCCCAAACTGGCACTGCTGTTTTTCGCTACGACCGGGAAAATCAGTACCGTGCCGATAATATTGTATTGGACATGCCGGGAGATGCGCTTTATGATCACCTTTACTTTAATTATGCACAGGGGACAAAGCCAACAGGAGGGTATTCGCTGGTACAGCATGTGCATAATCATATGATTCCGCTTTCCAGATCATACACCCTAAGCATTAGACCGGACCAGTCTCTTCCGGAGCACCTGCAGGCCAAGGCCCTGATCGTGGATGCACGGGGGAACTCTATTGGGGGGGCATTCAAGGACGGATGGGTAAGTACCCAAACCCGGTCCTTTGGTAGTTTTCATATTCAGGTGGATACCGTTGCACCGCAAATACAACCCGTTAATGTCAGCCCGGGAAAGAATCTGGCCGCGCAATCCCGCATCAGTTTCAGGATATCGGACAATCTTTCGGGCATTGCCTCTTATAATGCCTTTATTGATGATGAATGGGTATTGATGGAATATGACCCCAAAACCCGCTCGCTATGGCACACCCTTGAAAGCAGCCTCCCAAAAGGAAGGCATCAATTCAGACTTGAGGTAAAGGACGGCAAGAACAATGAAAGCCGGTATGAATTCAGTTTTTCCAGATAGTATGATGTCGGGCTTGTTTTTTTGAATTATTTTTATTATATTTATAAGATGGACTCTATTTTAAAACCTGGGGATCAAGCCCCTGCATTCACTGCCAAAGACCAACACGGTAACGAGATTTCCCTCAGTGATTTTAAGGAGAAGAAAGTGATTCTGTACTTTTACCCCAAGGACAATACTCCAGGCTGCACTACCGAAGCCTGCAATTTTAGGGACAATTATGAGCGCTTAAAGGCCGAAGGATTTGAGGTTATAGGTGTAAGTACTGATTCACAGCAATCCCATCAGAAATTCATAAGCAAATATAACCTGCCCTTTACCCTATTGGCGGACGAAGACAAATCAATTGTCCAGTCTTATGGGGTTTGGGGGGAAAAGAACCTGTATGGCATCAAATACACGGGTACCAACCGCAGGACATTCCTGATAGACGAGGACGGGGTGATCACCCATATCATAAACAAGGTTGACAATAAAAACGCAAGTCAGCAGGTCCGGGATCTATTGAATAAGGAGTAAGGAATAAGAAGCAAAGATCAGGGACGGTCCTCGATCTTTGTTCTTTTATCTTTTATCTTTTATCTATCTTTGCTGCCATGAGTAAGCAAAACGACGATTTTTTCAAAAACATAATTTCACATGCCAAGGAGTATGGCTTTGTGTTTCCTTCCAGTGAGATTTATGACGGATTGAGTGCTGTATATGATTACGGACAATTGGGTGTTGAATTAAAAAACAACCTCAAGCAATACTGGTGGAAATCCATGGTTCAGCTCCATGAAAATATTGTCGGCATTGACTCTGCCATTTTTATGCATCCAACGATCTGGAAGGCTTCCGGTCACGTGGATGGGTTCAACGATCCGATGATCGACAACAAGGACTCGAAAAAACGGTATCGTGCAGATCAATTGATCGAGGATCAAATCAGCAGATACGAGGCGGATGGTAAAAATGAAGCTGCTGCTCAGCTTCAGGCCGATATGGATGAAGCGTTGAATGCGGATGACTTGCCACGTTTGAAAGCCATCATTGAAGAACATAATATCGTTTGCCCACAGTCAGGCACCAAGAACTGGACCGATGTGCGCCAGTTCAACCTGATGTTTTCCACCAAAATGGGGGCATCTGCAGAGGATGCGGATACCGTTTACCTCCGTCCGGAAACGGCGCAGGGGATATTTGTCAATTTTCTCAATGTCCAAAAAAGTGGGCGGATGAAAGTGCCTTTTGGCATTGCCCAGATTGGCAAGGCCTTCCGAAATGAAGTGATCGCCAGACAGTTTATCATGCGTATGCGTGAATTTGAGCAGATGGAATTGCAGTTTTTTGTTCGTCCGGGGACCGAACTGGAGTGGTATGAAAAATGGAAAGAAACCCGTCTCAAATGGCATGTTTCCCTCAATGGAGGTGCTGAAAAATATCGTTTCCATGATCATGTCAAGCTGGCCCACTATGCCAATGCGGCTGTGGACATAGAATATGATTTTCCTTTTGGGTTCAAGGAAGTGGAAGGCATCCATTCCCGCACAGATTTTGACCTCGCCCAGCACCAGAAATTCTCTGGAAAGAAATTGCAATATTTCGATCCTGAAATCAACCAGAATTACGTGCCATATGTTGTGGAAACCTCGGTGGGCCTGGACCGTCTGTTCCTCACCATTCTCTGCAATGCTTTTGAGGAACAGGATCTGAGTACAGAAGACAAAAAAGATTCGAGATCAGTGTTGCATTTCCATCCGGCAATTGCCCCGGTAAAAGCTGCAGTATTGCCTTTGACCAAAAAAGACGGCTTGCCCGATAAGGCCCGGGAAATTCTCAATAGCCTTAGGATCGATTATAGCATTCAATATGACGAAAAGGATTCCATCGGCAAGCGATACCGCAGACAGGATGCCATTGGTACTCCATTCTGTATTACCGTGGATTACCAGACCCTGGAAGATGATACCGTTACGATAAGACATAGGGACAGCATGGAACAGGAGCGCCTGCCTATTCCCCAACTGGAGCAAATGATTGCTGAAAAAGCAGGATGGAAAAGTCTGCTGAACAACCAAGTTTGATGCGTTCCCCTGCCTCACTTAAATGGCTGACAGCAGGGTTTTCCTTTTCTATTTTGTGGGCCTCGGCGTCTGCAGCCACCAAAATAGGCTTAATATCTGCCCAACCTTTCACCATCGCGATCAGCCGATTTGGGGTAGCTGCGGCTTTTATGCTTATCATTGCCCATCTCATTCTGAGCAAAGAACTACCGCGCTCCCAGAAAATATGGAAACAATTGACGGTGTATGGGTTCCTAAACATTAGCCTCTATCTCGGCCTCTATGTGCTGGCCATGGAAGAGGTTTCAGCGGGAATAGGGACTTTGTTTGTCGCGACCAATCCCGTATTAATCACCCTGATCAGCGCCATCTGGTATAAACAACAAATTCACCGTCGTATATGGATCAGTTTGATCCTGTGCGGGCTCGGAGTGTTGCTGGCCGCCTATCCCCTGATCATAGCCGGCTATGCTAGTATCAAAGGTTTATCGATCATGGTATTGAGTATGGTGTGCTATTCGGTGGGTGCTATTTATTACTCAAGGAAAGACTGGCAGGGCCTACATATATTGACGATCAATGCCTGGCAAACCCTGATTGGCGGGATCCTGCTACTGCCTGCTTTTATTGTATTCTACGATCCCTCAGCAAATAGTTTCGATTTGCGGTTGCTGGGATCTGTACTCTGGCTGGCACTGCCAGTATCTATTGGCGCAGTCCTACTCTGGTTGTATCTATTGAGCCGGAATACTATTAAAGCATCGTTCTGGCTATTTCTGTGTCCAATTGCAGGATTCGCAATAGCCTCCCTCCTTATGGATGAGCCTCTATCGCTTTATACTATGATCGGGGTAATTTTTGTGCTGGGCGGACTATATCTTACTCAAACTGATCGCTAATCAGCCGGACAAGGTCTGCTGCTACATGTTGTTTGGATTGCAGGGGGAATTGGGTACGCTGACCGTATCGGTCAAAAACAGTAACCTTATTGGTATCCGTACCAAAACCTGCACCTTCGTCTCTCAGGGAATTGAGGACAATCATATCCAGGTTTTTCTTTTTCAATTTGCTTTGCGCATGCACTTCTTCATTCTCGGTCTCCAGAGCAAATCCAACGATAAACTGGCTGTCTCTTTTCCGCTGACCCAATTCGCTCAAAATATCCGTCGTCTTTTTGAGTGAAATCACCAGACCATCGTCTTGGCCTGAGGTTTTTTTGATCTTTTGTGCAGCTGGATCAACAGGTGTATAATCGGCTACCGCAGCCGCCATGACCAGGATATCCACGCCTTCAAACTCCTTCAAACAAACCTGAAGCATTTCTGCCGCACTGGTAACCGCCTGAGTCCGGATCAGGGGATGTGCCGGAGTTGCAAGGGCAACAGGCCCATGAACCAACACGACCTCGGCACCCTGAGCTGCCATTTCCCCGGCCAAAGCAAAACCCATTTTTCCGGAAGAATGATTACCAATAAAGCGTACCGGATCGATCGCTTCATAGGTTGGACCAGCAGTCACCAAGACCTTTTTTCCAACCAAAACACCTTTCAGACCCTCATTTTTGCTGGATTGAATCCCAGCATTACCTTCATCTTCAAAATGCTGCATCAAAACCCGCAGAATCTCTTCGGGTTCTGCCAATCGCCCCTCTCCTACCAGACCACTGGCCAACTCCCCGCTTTCCGGAGAGATCAGTTGATGACCATAAGACAAAAGGGTTCCAATATTGGCTTGCGTGGCAGGATGCTTCCACATGTCCAAATCCATGGCCGGGGCTAAAAATACCGGGGAACGAGCAGATAGGTAAATGGCAGTCAGCAAATTGTCACATCCTCCATGTGCAAGCTTGGACAGTGTGTTGGCCGAGGCCGGCGCAATCACAATCAAGTCCGCCCAAAGGGCTAAATGCACATGATTGTTCCACTCTCCGGTTTTTTCATCAAAATAATCCACCAAAACCGGTCGGTTTGAAAGGGTAGAAAACGTCAGTGGGCCAATAAAATTTACGGCGTCGGGAGTCATGACCACCTGCACTTCGGCACCAGCCTTGGTCAGTAGCCTAAGCAAAAAAGCGGCCTTGTAAGCCGCTATGCTTCCACAAACGCCAAGAATTATATGTTTCCCCTTGATCGTTTCCATAAAATCAGGCCATTATTGCAATCACCCGTAGCATCGGAACGTTCCGGCTAAGGCGATTAATCCTCTCTTGCAGGGTTCCTGAAATAAATCTTATCATTCAGGAATTCATCCAAAGCAATCAATGTTGGTTTTGGAAGACGCTCGTAATGTTTTGAAATCTCGATCTGCTCACGATTTTCAAAAACTTCCTCCAAATTATCATTTGTCGTTGCAAATTCAGCCAACTTGCCATTCAACTCATCTTTCACATCAGCGGAAATCTGATTGGCCCGTTTGCTCACCACAACAATTGACTCATAAATATTCCCAGTTTTATCATCAATTTCCCTCAAGTCTCTGGTGACTGTAGTGTTTGGGGTATTTGCAAGATTTTGAATAATACTCATTTAACCTCTTTATTTAATAATTTGTCAATATACTAATTTTTATCCGGATTTAACACCAATTTAAACCCAGGGCCTGTTTCGGCAAGCCTTAATTAATAGCAGTTCCCGAAAATTGTGCCATTTTTTGCTGTGCCTCCTTAATTCCCCGTTCCGCATCCCTTTTCAATGACTCTGCCTCCTTAAGAAACTTACTTTCAGGATAAGAAGAAACAAAACGGTTATAAAGGTCAATAGCCTCACCAAAACGCTCTTCCTGCCTCCTGGTCGTACTATTATTGGCATACAGATATTGTGCTTTGATACTCAGGAACTCCATTTCCTCCGCATACTTGGTGTCAGGAAAATCCCTCAATGCATTATCAAATGCGATCACCGCGGCCCGATAGTCGTCCATAAGACCCATATCCAGATACAATTTGGCATTGGCAAATGCCTTTTCCTCCAAGCGATCCCTCAACTCCTGTATCAACTCCGCTGACTCTTC
>Ga0172382_10009488_pt1 | contig 13273 bp, 7 predicted proteins | sample Leawel138RmetaG_FD_122245 | JGI IMG/M metagenome (GOLD analysis project Ga0172382, IMG submission 122245) | Leachate microbial communities from a municipal landfill in Southern Ontario, Canada - Leachate well 138R metaG | ecosystem: Engineered > Solid waste > Landfill > Unclassified | place...
AGTTTTCAGTATCCGTTCTTCCGCACATTTTCGATGGGCGTAAATATCACTTTTTAACGACCTAAAAGCGTACTATTATGAAATTACTATATAAATACTATTTTTTTGCCTTTGCCGTGTTGACGATGGCAAGTTCCTGTAATCTGGATCTGTATCCCGAAACCCAATTGTCAGATGCCGCCTTCTGGAAGACCCCAGAAGATCTAAAAAATGCATGTAATTACATGTACCCGTTTCTTCCCGATATGTTAACCAACCTGACGTATGCCAATTATGCGGACGATGGTGTGAGCAGTGGTGCGGCTAACCAGATCAGCGATGGTTCCCGGCTTGCCCCGGGGACAGACAGTGACTGGGATAATAGCTATGCGTTGATTCGCGTTGCCAATAATATTCTCGAGAAATCGGCAGATGTTACCGGGGCCGAAGCTGAACGCTATCGCGGTGAGGCCCGTTTTTTTCGGGCATGGGCTAATTTTGAGCTGGTCAAACGGTTTGGCGATGTGCCCCTCATCCTGCGAACATTTGATGTGTTCGACACGCTGACTGTCGCCCATCGGACCAACCGGGAAAAAGTGCTGGACACCGTGTATGCCGATTTGGACAATGCCATTGCGACTTTGCCTGATGTCAGTAATCTCCCGTCATCAGAATACGGACGGATTACCAGTGGCGCTGCCCTGGCGCTGAAGGCCCGTATTGGTCTGTTTGAAGGGACCAGAAATAAATTTCATGGAACAAGGGATGCGGAAAAACATTTGAACATCGCCCTTCATTCCAGCGAAATACTGATAAACGCTGCAACGTATTCCTTGTATGAAAATCCCCAGAGTGCGGATACAAGTTACCATTATCTTTTTTTATACGAAGGGGAACGCAGCTCAGAGAACATTTTAGTGCGTTTATATGGCGCAAATGCGGCTAATAAAATTTCAACGCATAGGATTCAGTCGGGTGAGCAGATGGGGTCCTCAACCCCGACCAGGGCGCTTGCGGACGCTTACCGGTATGTAGACGGGCTTCCGATTGAAAAATCTCCGTACCACAAACCCAGAACGACCACATTAACGGAATTCGAGAACCGTGATATCCGCATGGATGCCACAATATTTAATAAAAAGCACATTTTTGTGGGGGGCCTTTATGTGCCGGGGTTTGGGTTTACCAGTAGCGGGTATACATATCGAAAATATTTTAATTACGAACCCGATTATCGGCAGGATTTCAGCTTTCTCGATCACATTTTGATCCGTTATGCAGAAGTGTTGTTGACATACGCAGAGGCTAAATTTGAATTGAATAGCAACATTTCAGATGTGGATCTCGATAAATCCATTAACCTGGTCCGGGCCAGGGCAAAAATGCCTCCGCTGACCAATAGTTTTATAGCAACGAATGGGTTGGATATGCGGACAGAAATACGGACCGAGCGCAGGGTGGAACTGGCGATGGAAGGCGGGCACCGTTATTGAGACCTGATCCGTTGGAAAACGGCAGAAATAGAGCTGCCTAAACCAACACTGGACGTAAAGCTTTTACCCAAAGAGCATAAAAATATTTCAGCTCAGTTAGTAATTAATTCAGATAGTATCGTTGTCGTTCAGGATGCATCAAAAAGATCGTTCAATCCGCAGAGGGACTATTTGTGGCCATTGCCCACCAGGGATCTGGGGTTAAATTTAAACCTGACACAAAACCCAAAATGGTAGTACCAGGTTTATTTGAAAAGTAAAGCATCTTATAAAATAAAGCCAAGATAACCCGATCGGGAGAAGCGGATGATGCCTGAGATGTCCGCTTCTCCTCTTCCAATTTGTTTGCAGAAACGATATGGTGCGAAGAATCGTAGATGCCGGAGAAAAGTGTTTCACTGGCTAAATAAATACCCTTGAAGAAACATAAAGAAGTGTATAAACATCAAACAATTACGGAACCCAAAATGACCAATCAACGATTTTCTTTGATCCTGTGCGTCGCGTTTGCTTTTCTTCGCTATCATCCCGCAGCGGGCGCTACCGGGGACGGTGTACCCCTGAAGGTTCATCCGGACAACCCACGCTACGTCACTGACGGATCAGGAAAAGCAATCTGCCTGACCGGCTCCCACACCTGGCTCAACTTTCAGGACATCAGGGACGTGCCTCCCCTGATCTTCCCCCCGGTTTTCAACTATGAAAAGCATCTTGAGATGCTTGAATCCTGGCATCATAACTTTATTCGCCTGTGGGCGTGGGAAGAAGCATGGGCATTGGGAGGGAACACTGTCATCCGGCTCTCACCTTCGCTTTTCGCGCGTACCGGACCGGGAAAGGGTAATGACAACCTGCTGAAGTTCGACCTGACCCAATTCAACCCGGAATATTTTCAGCGTCTCCGGCAACGGATCATTGAGGCAGACCGGAAAGGGATTTACGTGGGTGTCATGCTTTTCCAGGGTTTCAGCGTATCCCGGAAAATAAAATCCCACTATTTCAGCCCGTGGGCATTTCACCCGTGTAACAAAAACAATAATATCAACGGGATTGACGGCGACAGGGACATGGATGGGGAAAGATACGAAGTCCACTCCTTGCAGGACAGCGCGATCCTGTCCATCCAGAAAGCTTACGTGCGCCGTACCATTGATGAACTGAACGACCTGGACAATCTGGTTTATGAAATCGTGAATGAGGGTCACAGGGCCTCGACTGCATGGCAGTACGAGCTGATCCGCTACATTCAGGAATATGAAAGGACAAAACCCAAACAACACCTGGTGTGGATGACTTTTCAGTGGGATGAGATCTTCGGGAAAGGGACCAACAAAAACCTGGCTAACAGTCCTGCCGAGATCATTTCGCCGGGAGCAGACGATAGAAAAAGCTATGAGCTAAGTCCTCCCGTTGCCGATGGCTCCAAAGTCATTCTTCTGGATACCGATCACCTTAATCCGGCCCATACGGACAGGCAATGGGTATGGAAAGCCTTCATGCGGGGATATAACCCAATCTACATGGATTTTATGGGTACCGATAAAAAAACAACCGACACCCGAGTTGCCATGGGGATCATCCGCCGGTTTGCCGAAAAGATAGACCTGGCAAAAATGAAGCCCGCTGCCGATTCTACGACCGGACGAAGAATCTTTCACGGTCAAGCTTCCCAAAGGCGAATGGCAGGTTGAATGGTATGATCCGGTCAACAATCAGGTGACCGGATCAGGGAAAACAAAAGTTGAAGACGCCCCCCGGAAGTTTGTTCCCCCAAACGGAGGAGAAGCCATTTTGTATTTGCTGGCTATCAAAAAAATACCCCAAAAAATAAAATTCATGGCAGTCAGGCCCCAATTCGGATTTAAACGATTTGAGTCCGGTCTAAAAAGTCCAAAATGAAACATGCCATTACGAAGGGGTGTGACGATGCAATCATTTTTTTTACGCGGTACAGATTGCTTTGTAATGACGGAACTACCTTTTTAGATCGGACTCGTGTTTGTTTTTCTCATTATTCTTCCTTTCTTTGACTACAAAAGCAATCAGGAGACAGAAATGATGATCGTGTCGTGAAAAAGGTCTACTTCGCCCAAAAGAGCGTTTATTGGCAAAAGGAATTCTGCCATGCGAATTCCATACATTGTTGGCTCAGGAAAAAAGCGAACGATGATACGAGAATCGGGTGAGATCAATTCGAGTAAAACAGATAAAAAGATTAAATCATGAAACGAAGGCACTTCATTAAATCCGTCACATTGGCCGGAGGTGCGCTGTATGCGCTGCCGGCCTGTATGCCGGGCACGTCGAACAAGAAAAACGACGTGAGGACTTTTCATCTTTCAGTGAGTTCCGGATCCCTAGACGACCATCCTGAACTTTTCGACCTGGTTTTGTCAAGCAAAGTGACGGATGTCTGGCTCACCGGATTCATTAACGGGTATTGGTATTATCCGCAGGAGAGGATTACCTTTTGGAGGGAACGTTTCCTGAAAAAGGGAATTGACGCTCACCTCATCAATATCCCGATAGGACATCCTTTTGACCTATCATCATCCGGCCACGGCGCATTGGGAATAGAAGGCGAAATTCCCAACATCACACCCAAACACTGGAAGAAAAGGACAAATGCGGACGGATCGATCTTTTCGGGCGTTTCCATTCATCCGCCCGTGACCGAAGAAAATATCGACGCCATTAAAAGAGCAAAGTCGCTGGGATTTAAAAAGGTATTTCTTGACGATGATTTCAGGCTTGGAGTTTATCCCGGCGTGATCGGCGGATGCTTTTGTCCGGAACACAAACAGGGGTTCCTGAACAAATACGGGTACAGCGAAAATTCGTGGAACGGGCTTTTGGAAGCCATTCAGCAGCGGAACCTGACCGAAACGTTGGACGCCTGGATCAACTACACCTGCGACGAGCTGTCTTCATCATACCGGTCAATGCAGCAGGCTGAACCTGATGTCCAACTCGGGATCATGGTGATGTACCTGGGAGCTGAGAAGTCCGGGATCAGGCTGGCCGACTATAAAGGGTCTCCCATGCGCGTCGGTGAGATGATGTTCAATGACCGGTCGTTTGGAACGGTAAAAGGAAAGACGGACGAGCTTTTCAGTTCTTTGTTTCACCGGCGTTATGTGACGCCCGAACTTGCTTTCAGTGAAACAACCGCCTACCCTCCTGATAAGTTGTCTGCGAAAAACCTGGCTGCCAAGTTGAATGTTTCCCTGCTGAGCGATGTGCGCAACACCATGCTCATGAGCGGACTGACACCTTACCCGCTCGGCCATTGGTCGACCCTCGCTCCTGCCATGGAGAAAAATGCGCACCTTCACGCGAAGGTGGCAGGACAAATTCCCCGGGGACCCCTGAAACATTACTGGGGTGAAGCCAGCCGCTATGTCGGGAACGATAACCCGTACAGCCTGTTTCTCGCTTCCGGCATTCCGTTCGAGGTTACCGACACACTGAATACCGACGGCTGGACGTTTTTGGCCGAGTATGATGCAAAAGCAGTCTCGTCCGGTAAATTGAAGGCCGCACGCTCCAACCTGGTCCATCACGTCAAAGAACTCGATCATACAAAGAAGTTCATGTATCTGCCCGAGACGATGGAAGATATATTCCGCTTTAAGAGGGAAATACAAGCGGAACTTGAAGATGTTCCTTATGTCACGGATGAGTTGCCGGTGGTTTGCGCCTGGTATCCTTCCATCAACTCGGTGTTGCTGTGGAACCTTTCGGAAGATGCCCAAAATCTGACGGTAAAATTTAAGGGGAAGGACTATTCTGTGCCTGTTGAAGGCTTAAATGCTGAATTTATTCAACTCTGATTTTCACCTTTCACAACATATCTTCGTCAATAAATCTATCTTTGTACGGAACGAAAGGCCAGTCAACATTGAAAATATATCCGGATGATAACAAATTGATTGAAAATCTGCGAAAAGGCGACGCAGAAGCTTTTGATTTGGTCTATGAGAAATATGCCCAAAGGCTTTACGTCTTTTCACTAAAATACCTGAAATCGGCAGAAGAGAGCGAAGAATTGGTTCAGTCGGTTTTTCTGAAGGTGTGGGAGAATCAAAAAAAACTGAAAAAGGAGACCTCATTCAAATCGTACCTGTTTACGATTGCCTATAACGAGATATGTAACGTGTTCAGGCGGAGAAAATACCGGCAACAATTTGTCGCCCGGACAACGGCAGAAAACAACCGGGAAGCGTCTGATGCCACGGAAGAACAAATTGATTATCACTCCGTACTGCAGCAGGTCGAGAAGATTATCGACGCGTTGCCTGAAAGGCAAAAGATCATTTTCATAAAAAGCAGGATCGAAGGCAAACCGACCAAAGAAATTGCTTCAGAACTTGGGCTTTCGCCAGGTACCGTCGACAATTATGCTTCCGAAGCCTTGAAATTCGTCCGCACGAAATTAAAGGACACGCATTTTTCCGCGCTGCTTTTCTTCTCGTTGTTTTTCATTTAGACATTTATACGGGCAACATTGATGTGTACTTCCTCGGAATTAGTGTGACCCTCATCAGCTTCTGATGCCTTCATCAGCGTTAGCGCAATCCCAAACTAACGAATCCTTCCATAGGCATTCATTTACGGTCTGTTATCGAAATTACGGCGACCTCCCGAAAAAAAGTGACGTTTTTTAAATGAGATTTGGTCCCTTCGTGTGTATAACCATACAGAAGGGCAAAAAAGACGGTTTGCTTTGCTTTTTAAATGAACTAAAATGCTAACACAAGACGAAATAGCAAGGATCGGGCGGTACATCAGCGGGACGGCTGATCAGGATGACAGAACATGGGTTGAAGATTTTTTTTCACATGGGCACGGAAATCCACACTTGAAACGTCATCTTGAAAATGATTGGAGAAATGTTCTTCATGAACCCCATGTCAAGGATATTAAGCTGAGCGGTATCCTTGACCGGGTTCATCACCGTATTCGCGAAAAGGAATCACAAAAAAGACGAGCATTCCTTTACCGGGTCACAAAGGTCTACATCAAGGCAGCAGCCGTTTTGCTTTTGCCGTTACTCCTCGCGGGAGGTTTATACGTTGGCTGGTTCAGCGGTTTTACACCCCTGACCGCCGACCGGCAGGCTGGCTCAGCCATTTATGCCCCGATGGGTTCGCGGGTATCGTTCAACCTGCCGGATGGAACAACGGGCTGGCTCAACAGTGGTTCCACCCTCACCTATTCGCTGCCTTTCAGCAAAAACAGGAAGGTAATGCTCGAAGGCGAGGCATGGTTCGATGTTTTCCATGACGAAAAACACCTATTCGAAATAAGCGCCGGCGAATCAAAAATTAAGGTGTTGGGCACAAGCTTCAATGTGAGCGCTTATCCGGGCGAAAAGTACGTGGAGGTGATTCTCCGGAACGGCAAGGTGGAATTTTCAGATCGATCGCAGACAGAAAAAGTTATTTTAAAACCTTCTGAGCAATTAATTCTTCAGGAAGGCCGGCTTCACGTGAATCCTGTCGATGCTTCAAAATATAAAGCCTGGACGGAAGGACGGCTGGTTTTCAGGGGCGATAATATGGCCGAAGTAGCCAGAAGGATTGAACGCTGGTATAATGTGGACGTGGAAATTGCCGATGACGATCTGGCCCGGTTTTCATTCAGGGCGACTTTTGAGAATGATGCGCTGGAAGATGTCCTGATGCAGCTCAGCATGACTTCGCCGATTCAATACGAAATCCTCCCGCGGAAACAACTTCCGGACGGAACTTCCATGAAAAAAAGAATAGTCCTGTACAAAACGGCAAAATAAAACCAACATATCATAAACCAATCAACTATGAAGACAAACAGCACCTAAAAAATGAAAAAAGGAAATCGCGCCAACGATTTCCTTCAAAAACATCTTCTTCAGACATTTTATTAATTAACATTCAAATTTATGAAAAAAAATGAACCGTTCAGGGAATTGTTATACCCTACCCTGAAGAAAATTTTACGAATTATGCGCATTGCTGTCATTCTTTTGCTTTTCGGTCTTTTGCAAACGCAAGCGAACAATGCCTGGTCGCAAAAGACAAAACTTTCGGTCAATTTCTCGAATACGGAACTTGTAAATGTGCTCGACCAGATTGAAAACGACACCGAATTCCTGTTCCTGTATAACGAAAAGTTAATTGATCCCGCCCGGAAAGTGTCCATTCATGTACAGGATCAGGGGATCGAAGAAGTATTACAATTGCTTTTCGCAGACACGGATGTGAAGTATTCTATCCTTGACCGGAAAATTATCCTTTCGCCCATTGAAAACGCGGGCACAACCCGGCAGCAGAAATCGGTATCCGGTAAAGTCACTGACACTTCCGGCGCTCCCCTACCGGGAGTTTCTGTTGTAATTAAGGGGACAAGCACCGGTACTATTACCGACATCGACGGGAAATACTCCTTGGCAAATCTTCCGGACAATACGATACTCGTGTTTTCATTCGTGGGAATGAAGATGCAGGAAATAAAAGTTGCCGGGAACGCTTCCTTGAACGTGCAGTTGAAAGAGGAGATCTATGGAATTGACGAAGTCGTGGCGGTAGGGTATGGAACAGTGAGAAAAAGCGACATAACGGGGTCAGTATCCAGCGTAAACCCGGACGATTTATTGAAAAGACCTGCTACGAATATTAACCAGGTCTTACAAGGAAGAGCAGCTGGTGTTCAGATCAAACAGACTCAAAATGCTCCCGGAGGAGACATTAGCATCAGAGTAAGGGGGATAAATTCCTACATGGGGTCATCGACTCCCCTTTATGTCATCGATGGGATCGTTGGAGGAAATATTAATACAATTAGTCCTTCAGATATTCAGTCGATCGAAATCCTGAAGGATGCTTCATCAACTGCCATCTACGGAGCTAACGGAGCCAATGGTGTTGTACTGATTACGACAAAATCGGGAGATGATGAGAATCTTTCCATTAGTTTCAACGGGCAATATGGCTGGCAAAAAATTGCGAAAAAAATGGACCTGTTAAATGCACGGGAATGGGCTGAAATAGACAATGAAAGAAGTAAGCTTTTGGGATTGACTCCAATCTGGGATCTGAATAATCTTCCCGCAAATACCGACTGGCAAGATGTGGTGTATGATGTTGCACCTGTGCAAAGCTATGATCTGTCATCCAGAGGAGGAAAGAAAGTTCGCTATTACGCTTCCTTAAATTATGTTGACCAGGAAGGCATTATCGATAATACGGATTATCAGCGATACGGCTTTCGCATCAACCTGGATGCAGACATTTCTGATCGAATAAAGATTGGAAGCCGTCTTGGAGTTAGTCGTTTAATAAATAACCGGATGCAGGACGAAGACAGCTATAATTCAAAAGGTCCGGCCGCGTGGGTTTTACAACTTCCGCCGGTTATTTCTCCTTACGATGAAAGCGGAAATCTGAAACCGGATCTTGAGTTACCGACCGCCACGGGATCATCAACTTTTTTTATGAATCCTTTACATTATCAGACAAATTTAATTGACAGGCAATACCGGACAGGTATTTCCGGATCGGTCTTTGCTGAGATTGAGATTTTGGAAGGATTATACTTTAAACCAAGCTTCAATTATGGTCTGGGCGCAGCGAAAAACGGATATTATAAATCGTCAAAAATGTACCATACCAACCTGGGTTATCAAACCGAAGCCAGTGTAAGCTCTTCTGATTCATATAATTGGCATTCTGACTTGCTCCTAAACTATGCAAAATCCTTTAACAACGGCCATAGTATTAATCTCTTGGGTGGCTTTATCGTGTATAAAAATTATCAGGAAAGCATGAGCGCTTCCGCCCGCGATTTTGCCCTGGATATATTTGATTATCACCAATTGAGCGCCGGAGCCGTCAGATCGTCAGTGGGTTCCGGATTAAGTGAAAAAAAGGAATTAGCTTATATCGCCCGGGTTAATTATGATTATCAAAATAAGTATCTTTTTACTTTTAACTCAAGGTATGATGGCTCGTCCATATTTGGAGTAAACAATAAATGGGGATTTTTCCCGTCCGCAGCCGTTGCATGGAAACTTTCTGAAGAATCATTCATTAAAAACATGGGTTTATTCTATAATCTAAAAGTAAGAGCTTCATACGGGTTGTCAGGAAGTGAAGCATTAGGTGCCTATTCTTCACATGCCCGGTTATCCTCATATAATGCCTACAATATCAACAGTTCACAAGTGATAGGTTATCGTCCTACATCCCTGGCGGTACCGGATTTACGATGGGAAGAAGTAAGTCAGCTTGATCTTGGGTTAGAAGCGTCATTCCTGAAAGGCAGATTAGCCTTGGTGATGGATTATTACCAGAAAGAGACATCGAACCTGTTTTTTGAAGTTCCTGTTCCAAGTACAAGCGGCGTTTCAAGTGTGACGAGAAATACAGGAAATTTAGAGAATAAAGGTCTCGAGATCAATATCAATGCGGTGATTTCGGACGGTAAGTTCGGATGGGTTTCTGATCTCAATATTGCTTTTCAAAAACAAAATGTAACCAACATCGGGACTCTTGATGAAATCATTAAAGAGGCGGGTGAAGGAGGCACACTACAAATAAAAGTAGGACAACCCCTTGGATCATTCTATGGACTCAAAGAAAATGGATTGTGGCAAATTTCAGATCTTGAAGGATTGGAAAAAATGCCAAAACTTTATGGAAATAACGTAAGACCAGGAGATATCCGGTACGTTGATCAGAATAACGATGATGATATTACTGATCTGGACCGGGTCGTCATCGGAAAGGCGTTACCGAAATTTTTCGGCGGCTGGAACAACACATTCTCCTTTAAACAATTCGACGCATCTGTATTTTTTGATTATGTCTACGGAAATGATATATTAAATGCCGACCGTTATCACACTTTAGCTCCGGTTCGGGCCACCACCAATAAAATAAAGGAATTCAAGAATTACTGGACACCTGAGAATCCGTCGGCAACAGTACCCCGGATCGATTCCAACATGGGATACTATTTTTCAGATGGGATGTGGATTGAAGATGGTTCATACCTTCGTCTCCGGGAAGTCTCTTTGGGCTACTCGCTCCCTTCCGGTGTACTATCAAAGATGAAAAGGATCGAAAAACTGCATGTTTACATCTCTGCAACCAATCTGTTTACGTTAACGAATTATACCGGGGTCAATCCGGACATTGATGCCGGGGGAGGTGCTCCTGGAATCTTTAATGTTGAGTTTGGCGGATACCCGACCTATAAAACATTTACTTTAGGATTTAATATAATCTTTTAAAAAAGAAATCATGAAAAAAAGCAGATATTACCTGATATTCATTCTTGCAGCATTCCTGCCCGGTTGCGACAGTTTTTTGGAAGAAGATATAAAAACCTTCACAGACCCCCAGAAATTACTGCAAAATTCTGCTGGTTTTGAACAAGCGGTTAACGGAATCTATAATGCCGGCAATGGTTTATATAACGGGAGAAATTATGCGATGATCTACGGAATGCCTTCTGATGAAATGTGGATTCCTGCTTCCGCGGGGAGTCGCTGGGAACTTTCCATATTTGGATTCAATCCAACGAATGGTGATATAAGTACAGCTTGGAATGCTTATACAACCGGTATCGCGAGAGCCAATATGGTTTTGGATAATCTTCCCGCTGTGGGAACTTTGGGGATTGCCAATGAAAAACAGTTTATTGATTATAAAACGGGGGAAGCTTTATTTTTAAGAGCATGGTTCTATTTTAAGCACATGATGAGTTTTGGACCTGTTCCTCTGCTGAATACCTTCAATGAAGTAGAGCTATTTCCTTCCAATTCGACGATTCCTGAGCTTTATTCACAGATTATTTCAGATTTAACTGACGCGGAAAAGATGCTCCCGAATTGGAAAGACTCCTATGCGCAACCGGGACGAGTGAGCAGAGGGTCTGCCAAAGCGTTGCTGGGATTCGTCTATCTCGCAAAGGGAAACTCCGAGGCGAAAGAGGCGAATGATTATTCAAATGCCGCGGCTAAACTCAAGGAGGTGATCGACCATGAAGGCTACGATTTATGGGAGAAATACTATGAAGCGTTCTTACCTGCGAATAAGAACAAGAAGGAAGATATTTTCTCATTTCAATGCGAAGCGAATTCTGCGGTGGTATCATCTTTATATACAGAATTTAACCTAAATCCGGTACCGACAGGGGCCGCAAGAGGTTACGGACAATTACCCATGACGTTCTTACTGTATCATTCCTTTGAAAGCGGTGACAAACGGGTAACAGAAAGTCTGTATGGCACCCCGTTGGTATACACCGGAGCCTATGTAAACAGAAAGACGGGAGCAACACATTATGTCAATGACAGGGTGATGCACGAAAAATACTTGGATCCGGTAAATGGCCCGATCTCTCACAACAATCAAAGTACAAACTTCCCTTTGATTCGCTATGCTGATGTTCTGTTGAGTTATGCAGAAGCAGTTAATGAGGCTAATAATGGCCCGAACAATGATGCTTATTCCGGAATTAATAAAGTAAGAAATCGCGCCGGTTTAGCTCCGTTATCCGGACTTTCGAAATCTCAGTTTTTTGAAGCGATTGTTATTGAGCGTTGGCATGAACTTTTTGCAGAAGGGATCCGCTGGTACGATCTTAAAAGATGGGGATTACTTAAGAGGGCGGAATTAAAAGAATTCAATCCTCCGTATATTCCTGATTTTGAAGTGCAGTTACCAAAACATTCGGTATTTCCGATTCCTCAGCCACAGATTGATGCCAATCCTAATTTGAAACAAAACTCCGGATACTAATAGTTAAACGGACATCCTGTGATTTTCCGGCAATGGGAACAAAATCCATTGCCGGAAAAACTGAATAGCTTATTGGTTCTTCATGATCTGTTCGGCATACTCCTCTTATAAACATAAATTCATAGTGGTTTTAAAACAATGAAAAGGAATTTGGTTGGTAAATTTATATGTTTCATGATCCCCGTATTAATGTACGGACAAGACCACAGTAACTCGTGGAGAGAACGTTATTTTACAGGGACACCCCTGATCATAAAGACAAATATCCAGTTTGTCTTTGACGATTACATCGTTGAAGATAAGTATGGACTGAAGCGGGAAATCGGACCTGTTGAAAAGTATGCTGAAAACCCCTTGAAAATTGATACCGGTAAACCGTGGGAATTAAATTCCACTTCCTGGAGCGGAACCATCCTGCGTCATATCCTCTTTGATCCGACAGAAAAGCTGTATAAAGGTTGGTACCTTACCTATCGCAGAGAACCAGGAATTGAAACCGGCTATAACTATTCCACCTTATATGCCGAGAGCAAAGACGGGATTCATTGGGTAAAACCGGAACTGAATTTTTTCCCGTACAAAGGTTTGAAAACAAACATTGTTTTACACAAGGATGACGGAACGGCGCTTCTCGAGGATATTTACCTGGATACACTGAGTGGAAACTCTTCGCAACGGTATGTTGCCCTCGTGAAAATGACACCTCCCGGCGACAGTATCCGCTGCCTGGTCCGAATGTTTTCTCCGGATGGAAAAAGATGGTCGTTGGCGCCGGAGCCGGTTCTGTTTCGCGGTGCATCCGATGGCTCGTATTCGATCGTTTACAATCCGGATAAGGCAATCTGGATGCTTTATCGCAGGCCGCCCACACAAGCTCTGGCGAACAATAAAGATGATGGTTTCTATATGGACCGAAATACGAAACGGAGGTTCTCCCTCGCGATCAGTAAGGATATGAAGCAATGGACTTACCCGCGTAATATCGTTGTTTTGGATGAATTGGATGATTTGCCG
>Ga0172382_10009489_pt1 | contig 13273 bp, 7 predicted proteins | sample Leawel138RmetaG_FD_122245 | JGI IMG/M metagenome (GOLD analysis project Ga0172382, IMG submission 122245) | Leachate microbial communities from a municipal landfill in Southern Ontario, Canada - Leachate well 138R metaG | ecosystem: Engineered > Solid waste > Landfill > Unclassified | place...
GACAGGTTCTGGAAGCCGATGTCGTACATGGCGCCGTCACCGCCGACGGCGACGACGGGCGGGCACAGCAGCCACTCTTCATCGCTGAAGTCCTTCCAGTTGAACTGGCGGAAATAGGGCTGATGGACTTCCGGGTTGTACTTGCCTTCCAGTTCCAGCTCGGCCATGCGGATGGCCTTGAAGCCGTCGGCCATCTTCACCATGTGGCCCTCGAACAGGCCCATGGCCATGGACGGGCTGTCCTGGAACAGGTTGGAGGTCCAGGGGAACGGATAGGGATTGAACGGGAAGGTCGAACCCCACACCGAGGTGCAGCCGGTGGAGTTGACGATGCCCATCTCGGCGCGGCCGCGGCCGGTGGGGCCCGCCTCGTAGCGCCACTTCAGGTCGCGCAGGCGATCGAGCAGGTTGGTGGCCCACTTCAGCCACTGCTTGTCGATGACCGTCTTCTCGTGGCCGGCATCGAGGTTGGCCGACAGGTTGGACAGGGTCAGGTCGGTGCCGTTGACGCCGTCCACCACCTGGTTGATGGCGCCGCTGTCGGACAGGTCCACGCCGGCGGCCAGCTTCAGGCGGATATGCTGCTCCAGCTTCTCGATCAGCTCATTCAGTTTGACGACCTGCTTCTTCACACGCGACTGCATCAGCGCGGTGACGGTGCCGGTGAACAGGTGGATGGCGGTCTTCTCGCCGCAGCCCAGGCAGGAGCCGTCGCCGCACACCATGGCTCCGTAATTGCGCTTGTCGAGCAGCAGGGTATCCAGCGCGCCGATCTTCTCGTCCAGGTCGTCGATGCGGATGTAGTCCGGGTTGGTGGTGGGCAGGTCGAGCCAGAAGGCCCAGTCGCTGCGCAGGCGCTTCACCGCCTCGTCGGTCTGCTTGGTCTTGACCAGGGCAGCGTCATCGCACACCTCGACGCACTCCATGCAGCCCTTGCAGGTGTCCGGGTTGATGGTGATGGAGAACAGGCCGCCGCTGCCTTTTTCCTTCTTCTCGCGGTTGATCCAGTAGGGCTTGGTGACGGCAAACTCGAAGCTGCCCATGGCATCCATCAGCTGGGCGAATTCCTGCTCCATCTTGGCGCGGGCATCGCCGTCCAGGGGCGACTCGGCCAGCACTTCGAGGATCGCCTGATCCAGCAGATTGCGCACCTTGGCGGTCTCGCCGCTGGCGTTGAGCAGCTCGCGCAGCTTCTTTTCCACGTTGCGCGTCTCGCGGCGCAGATACATGGTCAGCACGCCCTTGCTCTCGATGCGGTGGATGGCGGTGGCGAACACCTCGCTGACCGAATTGACCAGACCCGGAATGGAGGAGTCGGGGCAGACGGTGTAGCAGTTGCCGCAGGCGGTGCAGTTTTCCGCCACCCACTTCGGGTACTCGAAGCGGATGTTGGTCATGTCACGGAACACGCCGCTGGCGGCGGGCATCAGCGACAGACCCATGTGGGGATCGGCAAGGTTGTCGGAGCCGCGACCGGTGGCATAGAAGTAGCCGGTCTGCTCCCAGAAGCGGTGGATATCGTGCAGCTCGCCCTTACCTTCGGGGATGTGCTTGAGCATGATCGGCAGGGCGGATTCGGTGGTGCGCAACTCCTGCAGGGTCACGCCGACCTTCTTGTTCTTGATTTCGTGGATCTCGGTGAAGCCTCGGCGCACGATGCGGATGTTGTCCTCCACCACGCGCTTGCCCTTGGCACCGAACTTGGCCATCAGCTGGTCTTCGATGATCTTGAACAGCTTGGCCTCGTCCAGACCGGCCATCTCCATCAGCGGCGAGCCGGCGAAGAAGGCGCCCTGGAAGGCGTTGCCCTGCATGCGCAGCTGCAGTTCGGGATTGGTGGCCTCTTCGCGGGCGATCTTGAAACCGTCGAGGTAGAACACGCGGATGTCGTTGTCGACGATGAACTGCTGGTGGCGGCGCGGAATGGTGGCCCACAGCTGATCCGGGGCCTCGAAGGAAGACTGGATGATCAGCACGCCGCCCTTTTTCAGGCCGAACAGCGGATTGGAGTGGCCGAACACGTTGGGGTCCGGCGACAGCACGACGTCGACGAAGTTGAATTCGCAGTTGATGCGGATCGGGGTGGGGGCGGCCGCCAGGTAATAGGTGGTCGGCTGGCCCTTCTTCTCGGAACCGTACTTGGGATTGGACTTGATCTCGTAACCCAGCAGCTCGTACAGGGTCATCGCCAGGTTCTTGCCGGTGGTGATGGCACCCCAGCCACCGACGGAGTGCATGCGCACGGTGATGGAGCCTTCCGGCATCAGGTTGGGATTCTCCGAGCCGTGCACCGCCAGGTTCTTCACCTGCGGATAGTTCTCCAGCAGCTGCTGCATCTGGATTTCCTGCTTGGGAGTGGCCGCCTCTTCACGCACGAAATCGATGCCGAGGTAGAAGAACTTCTGCTTCCTGCCGCTGGGCAGCATGTTCTCGATGGCGCCGATGAGGCCCTCCGGCTGCAGGTCACGCGAGCCGAGGCCATAGGCACCGGAGTACAGGCGCGGGGCATCGCCCTGCTGGTAGCTGTCGTACTCGAGATAGGGCAGTTCCTCGCCCCGGGCCGCCATGCCGTTTTCCATGCACTTGTTGAGCGAGGCGCGCACCTCGCGCATCAGCGGCAGGTCTTCGGCCAGCGGCTGGTCGGTACGCTCCAGCACCACCACCCCCTTCTTGCCCTTGAGGGCCTTGCCCATCAGGTCGCCGGGGAAGGGGCGGAACATGGTGGCGTCGATGACGCCGACCTTGATCTTGCGGCTTTCGCGCAGGTAATCGGCCACGGCCTCGGCCTGCACGATCATCGAGCCCATGCCGACGATGACGTAGTCGGCATCCTCGGTCCGGTAGCAGCCGATGCGGTTGTAGCGGCGGCCGGTCAGCTCGTAATACTCGTCCATCGCCTGGTCGGCGAGCTGCGGGATGTGGGCGTAGAAGTAGGGACGCTGCGCCGCCACCGTCTGCATGAAGGCGTCCTGATTCTGTACCGTGCCGGACACCATCGGCGCATCCACGTCCCAGATCATCGGGATGCGGCGGCGCTTCTCGCCGTACAGCATCTTCTGTGCCGGGGTGGGGCACTCGATCATGTCGTCGGGACGGCCGAGGAATTCCTCGATCAGCTCGCGCTCGGGCACGTTGAGCGGTTCGATGAGGTGGGTGGTGAGGAAGCCGTCCTGCGCCACCACCGCCGGGGTCAGCGCCAGTTCGGCGATCTTGCGGCCGATGAGGTTGAGGTCGGCGGCACCCTGGGCATTCTTAGCGAAGAGCTGGAAGAAGCCGGTGTCGTCGATGCAGTGATAGTCGTCGTGGCCGCAGTGGACGTTGAGCGAGGCCTTGGTGATGGCGCGGCAGCCGATGTTCAGCACATAGGGCAGGCGTTTGCCGGCGGCGGCGTAGAGGGACTCGTGCATGAAGGCCACGCCCTGCGCCGAGGAGAAGTTGGTGGCGCGCAGGCCGGTCATGGACATGCCGGCGGTGACGGCGGCGGCGGCGTGCTCGGATTCGGGTTCGACGAAGATCAGGGTGCGGTCGGAGACGTTGATGTGGCCGTTGGCCACTTCCTCGGCCCAGTATTCGCCCATCTGGGTGGACGGGGTGATCGGATAGGCACCGGCGGCATCCGAGGACTCGCGCTCGCACATGATGACGGCGGTGTTGCCGTCCATGGCCATGCGCACACCCGGATACTTGAAGGTCTTGGTCTCTTTCTTTCCGAACATCTCAGTCACCCTCTATTGCTACGTGTGGGGCGGGCCTCAGCTCGCCGTCATCTGTCGGACTGAAGTCCGACCCACATGCCCTAACCGATCGGCAGCGCTTCCTGGCGCACCACTTTCTTTGCATCCCGGCCGCGCTGCGGCCCGGTTTTGTCGTCCAGCCAGACGATGGCCCCCGTCGGGCAGCGTTCGATGGCGATGCGCGAGGCCAGGGCGTTCTTGCTGTAATCGATGACGGCCAGCTCGTTCTGCATGCTGATCAGCCCTTCCGGCGCATCGGCGGCGCAGCGGGCGCAGGCGGTACAGGCCACCTCGCACTCCAGCTCGGCCTCGTCGCCCGGCTGCTTGTTCCTGCAGGCCACCCACAGGTGGCGGCTCACCGGCTGCAGGGAGAACAGGTCCTTGGGGCAGACCTCGACGCAGTCGCCGCAGGCGGTGCACTTGGCGGCATCCACCACCGGCAGGCTGTAGCGGTTCATGGTGATGGCGTCGAAGTCGCACACCACCTCGCAGTCGCCCAGGCCCAGGCAGCCCCAGGTACAGCCCTTGCCGCCGCCCGACACCAGGCTGGCGGCGCGGCAGGACTTCATGCCTGCATAGCGGGCGCGGGTGCGGGCGACGTGGACACCGCCGGCACAGGCCAGGCGCGCCACCTGCTTTTCGATATCGCCCACATCCACCCCCAGGTAATCGGCGATCTCCTGGTTGCCGTCGGCGGAATTCACCGTACACTGGCCCGGTTCCACCTCACCCTTGATCAGGGCCTCGGCGAACTGGCGGCAGCCGGGGGTGCCGCAGGCGCCGCAGTTGGAATGGGGCAGCATCTCCTCCACCTCGTCGATGCGCGGGTCCTCGAACACATAGAGGCGACGGCTGGCGATGGCGAGCAGGATGGCCAGGGCCACCCCCAGTGCCGCCATGAAGCCGCCGGCTGCAGCAATGTGTAGAATAGGGTTCAACGCATCTAGCCTCTAAGGCAGTTAATACTGAATCCAAATCCTTACAAAAATAATCAAGTAATAACCGTATTCCCTGTATGCGTACAAAGTCTAAAATTGTTTCATGTATTTGACGCGGTAATTATTTCAATGCTCAATATTGGGCTGGTTAATAATGAGGTCCGGCCATGACGTCGCTGCCCAATCTTTATTACAAGCAGAACCGCCTCAAGCAGCTGCGCGCCTTCTGTCATACCGCCCGTACCGGCAGCATCACCCTGGCGGCGGAGTCGCTGTTTCTGAGCCAGCCCTCGGTGTCGCTGCAGATCCAGGCACTGGAGCGGGAGTTCGGCATCACCCTGTTCGAGCGGCGCGGGCCGCAGATCAAGCTGACGCCGGAGGGAGAGACGCTGTACAAGCTGGCGGAGCCGCTGGTGGAGGGCATCGACAAGCTGCACGAGACCTTTGCCGAGCAGTTCGGCGTACTGGAGTCGGGCGAACTGAACATCGCCGCGGGGGAATCGACCATCCTCTACATCCTGCCCGAGCCGATGAAGCTGTTTGCCGAGGCCTATCCGCACATCCGCCTCAAGCTGCACAACGTCACCGGCCGCGACGGCCTGGCCATGCTGCGCGCCGACGAGGCGGACTTCGCCGTCGGCTCGATGCTGGAGGTGCCGGACGACATCAGCTATCGCCCGGTGGTGACCTACGATCCAACCCTGATCACCTCGGTGGACCATCCGCTGGCGAAGAAGGAAAACCTGCGCCTGGCGGACATCAGCCCCTACGGCCTGATCCTGCCGCCGCGCCACCTGTCCACCTGGCGCATCGTCGACTTGGTGTTCCAGCAGCACAATCTGACCTACAACGTGGCGCTGGAGGCGGGCGGCTGGGAGGTGATCAAGAAATACGTCGAGCTGGGCCTCGGCATTTCCATCGTCACCGATGTCTGCCTTACCGGCGAGGAACGCCTGGCGCAGATCCCGCTGAGCCAGTATTTCCCGCGCCGCACCTACGGCATCGTGCAGCGCAGGGGGCGGTTCCTGTCGCCGCAGGCCAAGCGCTTCATCGACATCCTGGATCAGGTGTTCGTCAGCGATGGCAGCGAGCACGGCATCATGGGCGATGAGCCGCCGGACCCCAACCGCCCGTCGATGCCGGCGGATATCCTCTAGTCGCCTGGCCGATGCTGGCCCTGTATTGCGCCGATGCCGCGCTGCAGCCGCGCGCCGCCGAACTGGCCGCGCGCTGGGGGTTTTCCCTCGGCGCCGGGGAGCCGGGCGAGACACCGCGCCTGGTGTTGACACCGGAGCGGCTGGAACTGCGCGCCATGCACAGTGAAGGCCCGGTATTTGTGGATTTCGTCGGCGGTGCGGTGGGCCACCGGCGCCGTTTCGGCGGCGGCCGCGGCCAGGAGATTGCCAGGGCGGTGGGGCTGAAGAAAGGGGCCACCCCCAGCGTGCTGGATGCCACGGCCGGTCTGGGGCGTGATGCCTTTGTATTGGCCAGCCTGGGCTGTGCGGTGACCCTCATCGAGCGTTCGCCGGTGGTGGCGGCCCTGCTGGAGGACGGGCTGGCGCGCGCGGCGGAGGATGCCGAGGTGGCGCCCATTGTGGCGCGCATGCGGTTGTGGTGCGGCAATGCGGCGCAGCTCATGGCGCAGCTGGACCCGGCGGTGCGGCCCGATGTGGTGTATCTCGATCCGATGTATCCGCACCGGCGCAAATCGGCGCTGGTGAAGAAGGAGATGCGTCTGTTCCGCGCGGTGGTGGGGGAGGATCCGGATGCCGATGCCCTGCTGCCGGCGGCCCTGGCCTGCGCCCGCCAACGAGTGGTGGTGAAGCGGCCGGATTACGCCGAGCCGATGACGGGCAGGGTGCCGACCATGAGCATCACCACCAAGAACCACCGTTTCGATGTCTACGTGCTCAAGGCGCTGCCGGGGTAAAGGGTGCAGCTCGAGTCACAAACGTAGGCGCATCGTATCAGCGACCGGCTTCGTCTCGCGTTGTTTCGCGAATACGATTCGCTCCTGACGTTAAAACAGATTCAGTACGAATCCATGAACACCGGCACCTTGATGCCGTATTTCTCCGCCGGCTCACAATTGACGATGCGATCGTCGCCGCTGCGGGCGGTGGGATTGGACAGGTCGATGTCGCGCGGGGTGATGAACTGGCGCTTGTGGGTGTCGTAGACCACGCGGACGGTGGGATACAGCGGCCCTTTCTCCCCCTGTTCCAGCACGATGGCCAGGCGGCCGCTCTCCAGCCGCACCAGGGTGCCCACCGGGTAGATGCCGACGCAGCGGATGAACTGGTGCACCAGCCGTTCGTTGAAGTGGAACTTGCTCCACTCCAGCAGCTTGCGCAGCACGCTGGTGGGCTCCTCGCCCTTGCGGTAGCAGCGGTCGGCGGAGATGGCGTCGTAGACATCGACGATGGCCGCCATCTGGCCATAGGGGCTGATCTCGTCGCCTTTCAGCCTGAGCGGATAACCGCTGCCGTCGTAGCGCTCGTGATGCTGGGCGGCGACGGCGAGGGAGGTGGGACTGATGCCGTCGGTCTGCTCCAGCACCTCGCGGCTGTACACCACATGCTGGCGCATGATGGTGAATTCGTCTTCGGTGAGTTTGCCCGGCTTGTTGAGGATTTGGTCCGGCGTCTTGATCTTGCCGATGTCGTGCAGCAGGGCGCCGATACCGATCTCCTGCATCACGCTGCGTTCCAGACCCAGCTCCCGCGCAAACACCATCATCAGCACGCCGACGCTCACCGAGTGTTCGAACGTGTACCTGTCCATCTGGCGGATGCGTCCCAGGCTCATCAGGGCGTGGGGATTGCGGAAGATGGAGGAGACCATGCCGTCCACCACATGGCTGACCCGCTCGACCTCGATCTGCCTGCCAAGGCGCACGTCCTGCATGATGCTGGTGACCACGCGCGAGGCCTCGCGCTCGATGCGCTCGGCAGTGATGCGCTCCTCGCGCACGGTAATCTTGGGGGCCTCGTGCGGCGAGACTTCGGCGCTGACATGCCGCAGGCGCTGCTGCAGTTCCGTCAGCACCTCTTCCCGCGTCGGGGCTGGGCTGACGTCATCACCCTTGCCGGTGTCGATGTAGACCTCCCTGATGCCCATCGCGGTGATGCGCTCGATGGTTTCACGGTCCTTGATCTTGAAGCTGTTGGCCAGAAAGGGATGGTCCATCCAGCCGCAGTTGAGGTCCTGGATGTACATGCCGGGCCGTAACTGGCCAACAGACACCTTCTTGATGGGCCTTTCCATGTGGATGCGGAATCACTCCGTCACGGTGGCGGCGGGATAGCGCTGCCTTTGGCAACGATCTGACAAGAGCTTACTCGGTGATGATGACCTTGTCGCCCACATCCATCAGGCGGTAGATCTTGCGCATATCGGCATTGGCGGCGCGCACGCAGCCGCGGGAGACCTTGCGTCCCAGCAGGTCGGGGCGGCTGGTGCCATGGATGGCATAGCTCTTGCCGATGTTGAGGGCATGGGTGCCGATGGCGCCGCGGAAGCAGCGCTGGCCATTGGCAATGTCTTCCGGGTATTCCTTTTCCATGTACTTGGGGATGCACCATTCGATGCCCTGCGGGTCATGCACCTTCCAGCGCACGGCGTATTCGCCGGGCTCGGTGTAATAGCAGCGGCCACCCTGATCCTTGGGCTTGCAGCTGTCCATGCCAAGAGCGACCTTGGCTTCATAGACCAGTTGATCGGCAGCGTCTTGCCGCTCGAATACCTGCAACAGAAAACTGTTCTTGTTGACCACGATGTAGCGCTCCGGGCCGCTGCGCACAGGCGCGGGCGGAGCGGCGACGACTTCGCGGGCATAGTGGCGCGGGACCCACAGCGGTTGCTCCAGTGCTTGCCAGGTGTTGTCGGGGAAGTGGCCGCTGATGCGCAGCCAGTTGTCGTCCACCTGGCGGGCGGTGAACAGCGTTTCGGCATTCCAGATACTGCTGATGCGGCCGTCAGGGGTGTCACGCACAGCGGAAATGGTGGCGAGGCGCCAGGTTTTGGCGGCGGCAGGTTCTGTGGCAGCACCCTGGCCGGCCAGGGCCAGCGTTGGAACGCCACAACAGAGGATCAGCAGTAGGGTGAGTCTATGCAGCATGGCGAAGCAGTTTTGTGTCGTCTATTTGAATAACCAGTCGTTTTGCCTGGGGCGTCTGTCGGTTGCAGGGCGGACCTCAGCCCGATATCGGCAGTCAACCAACTCACCGGCCCCAAAGCAGGAAACCGCAGCGACCCGACCTTTGTATTTGTGCCGGATAATCTGCGTTCTTGCAATATTTAATTGTGCCCATGCGCTTGCCAGCCATTGTTTCTTGACGCTGCGATCAAGGGCGGTTAGGTTCGAGAAAAATCATAACTATGATCTGTATACAAAACGAGGAAGCAATGAGCAAGCGGATTGTGGTTGACCCAGTGACGCGCATCGAAGGGCATCTGCGCGTGGAAACGCGTATGGATGGCAATGTCGTTGTCGATGCCCGTTGTTCGGGCGAAATGTTCCGTGGCATCGAAAAGTCGCTTATCGGCTACGACGCACGCGTGGCGCAGCAGGTGACGCAGCGGGTGTGTGGCGTCTGCCCCTATGCCCACGCTGAGGCCGCCTCGCTGGCGCTGGAAAACGCCATGGGGCTCAAGCCCAATCCCAACGGACAGCTGTTGCGCAACCTGATCGTCGGCGCCTATCAGCTGCAGGATTTCCTGCTCCACTTCTACGTCCTGTCGGCGCTCGACTTCATTGATGTCACCGCTGTCGCGGGCTACCAGGGACGTGATGCCGGGATGCTGCAACTGCGCGACTGGGTGCGCGCGGAGCTGGCCAGCAACAAGATATTCCCTGCCGCCCCGTTTCTGCCACGCCTGGAGGGCGCCTATGCCTCCAACCGCGATCTCAATCTCTCCGCCATCCAGCATTATCTTGAAGCCATCAGCGTGATGGCCGATCTGCACAAGATGGTCGCCCTGTTCGGCGCCAAAGCACCACACCCCGTGGCCATTGAGGCTGGCGGCGTCACCACTCTGCCCACGGTCGAGGCGATCGGACGTTACGGGACCTGGCTGGATCGGGTCGAGCGGTTCATCCTCAACAGTTACCGCGACGACATCATCGGCGTAGCCAAGGCCTTCCCCGATTATTTCAACATCGGTCGCGGCTGGGGAAACATGCTGTCTTTCCCCTATTTTCCGGATGCGGCAGGGGGCAAGCATGCCTTTGCCGGTGGTGTCACCCTCAATGGTCGCTACCAGCCGCTCGACCTGGACAAGATCGGCGAGGATCATACCCGGGCCTACTACCGCAACACCCCGGCCGGTCTGGTCAAACCGCTGCAAATGGCCGCGCTCGAGCCACTCGACTGGAGCGCCTACCAGCAGGAAAAGGCGCGCGAGGAGGGCAAGTACAGTTGGACCAAGGCCCCGCGCTATGACGGCCTGCCGATGGAGGTCGGCGCCGCCGCCCGCGTGGTCAATACCTACCGCAGCGGCGCCAACCCGCGGTTGAAGAAGATGGTGGACGGCCTGAACCGCGAACTGGGCATCGGCATCGAGCAGTATCCGTCGGTGATGGGGCGCCATCTCTCGCGCTATATCAATGCCGCCGAGATCGTCACCCTGCTGCGCGAGAATCTGCAACAGGTGGAGCCGGAAAAAACTGCCTTCGTCGAGCGCGCTGTTTCTCCCAACCGGCGTGGCTACGGCCTGACCGAGGCCTCACGCGGCGCCCTGGCACACTGGATCGATGTCGGGGACCAGGGCTACATCCGCAATTACGAGATGATAGTGCCGACCACCTGGAACATGTCGCCACAGGATGCCCGCGGCCAGCATGGTGCGGTGGAGCAGATGCTGATCGGCACGCGTGTGGCCGATGCGGGTAACCCGCTGGAGATCGCCCGCATCGTGCGTTCCAGCGATCCCTGTATGGCCTGTTCGGTCCACTGAGGATACCGCCATGGATCTGCTCACCCGCCGCCAGGCCCTCAAGCGCATCTACGCCGCCATCGTTGCTGCCGGCGCCTCGTCCTTCGTCAGCTTCGAAGATCTACTGGCTGCCGATGCCAGCACCGCCGATCAGCGCCTCAATGTGGTCTGGCTCCATGCCAGTTCCTGTTCCGGCTGCACCTGCAATTTCCTCAACATCGAGCAGGTCCCGGTGTTGGACATCCTCACCAAATTCACCAATCTGGTCTTCAACCCCGACGTATCACTGGCCACCGGCCATCAGGTGGAGGCGCTGCTGCGCAAGGTGGCCGTCTCTGGCCAGCCCTATGTGCTCATCGTCGAGGGCAGCATCCCGGTCGGCATGCCCCATGCCTGCCTGCTGGCCGACGAACCCATCGGCGAATGGGTGAAACGGCTGGCTGCCCCAGCCACTGCCTGCATCGCCGCTGGCACATGTGCGGTCTTCGGCGGCGTGACTACCATGCGTGGCATGGACGCGGTGGGCGCCACGACGCTGGATGCCTTCCTCGCGCGCGAGGGCATCAGCAAACCGGTCGTGAGCCTGCCGGGCTGCCCGATGAAGCCGGAGCATCTGGTGCATACCGTGCTGTATTACGCCATGCGTGGCACCTTTCCTCCGCTCGATCCGGAGCACCGGCCGATGCGTTTTTTTGGTCACACCATCCATGAGCGCTGCATCTACTACGCGGACTTCCAGGAAAACCACTTTGCCCGGCATATCGGTGACCCCGGCTGCCTGCTCAAACTCGGTTGCCAGGGGGTGGTCACGCGCAATGACTGCCTGATCAACGGCCACAACAACAACACCAACAGTTGCATCCGCGCCGGTCATCCCTGTATCGGCTGCGCAAGCGAACATTTCCCCCGTCAGATCATGTTTCATCTCCATGGCGACAAACGGGTACCCCAAGGGGGCCATAAGCGTGGCTCCAAATCTTCATGACATTTACCGCCACAAGATGTGAGGTTGATGGATGAGCACCACGCAAGGAAAAAAGGTCGCATTGACGCGCTCACTGATTTTTCGCGCCTTGGTCTGGCTGGCGCTCGGCATTGCGGTTGTCTCTACGGCATCACTGTATGCCTTCTATCAACACCAGAACCGCCAGCTTGAGCACAAGCTGGTCGCCAGTGGCAAGGAACTGCTTGCCGGCCTGACCAAGGATACGCGCGAGTCGATCAACAAAGGGCAGCGCAACAGTTTTCAGCATGTGCTGGACAACTTTTCCAGACTGGACGAGGTCACGGAAGTAGCTCTCTACACCCGCTTCGGCCTGATGACCTATTTATCCGGTGAGGTAACGGTGGGGATGCCGTTCGTGCACGAGAACGGGGTGTTGCGTAATCCGAACCGGCAACGCCATGAGGAAACGGCCGGCCGCTGGCAGCGCCATGACTGGAATGTCCATGACGGCAACAACAGCGATATTGCCGGCGCCCATGTTGGCGAAATGACCGCCACCGGAAGGCATTGCATGGAGTGTCACTACACAATCGACCAGGACCTCGCGTTCGACAGGGATGAAGTGGCTTACCGGCTGAGCGATGCGGGGTCTCGTTTTTGGCGCCGTCTGCCGGTAACTGGCGAGTGCGTGGCCTGTCACACCAACTGGAAGGAGGGCGATACCGGCGGCTATCTGCGCGTCAGCATGAACAATACCTATGCGCTGCATCAGCAGCGGGAAAATTTTCAGGCCATGCTCTCGGTAATGACAGCAGTGTTTCTGCCAGCCCTGCTGATTGTGCTGTTGGTGTTCCGTATCATGATCTACCGCCCCATCCATCGCCTGGTGGACAATCTTGAAAATCTTACCGACGGCGAAGGGGATCTGACGCGCCAGCTTGACGACAGCAAGGCCGATGAGATGGGCCTGGTGTCGCGTATGTTCAACGGTTTCATCGGCAAGATTCACGGCATAGTCCGCCAGATCAAGCAGCGCATCGGCGCGGTACACGACTCTGCCAGCGAGCTGAACCATAAAAGCGGCGTCATTTGTGCCAACAACCAGCATATCGCCAGTGAAATGCGCGACATTTCCGCCGGTACGGAGCAGCTAAAATCCTCTTCCCACGAGGTATTGGAGGCCATCCGCCACATGCACGCCAATCTGGACGGTGTGGTCGATGCGCTGGATAACACGCGCCAGAGTGCCCAGGAAAACCTGCAGCAGACCGGGACGATGATGGCGCGCGTCAACGACTCCTCAGAACGGGTGAAGCGGGTTATCGAAAAATCGCGCGGGGTTGTGGCGCAACTGGAGCAGATCAACCAGATTGCCGATCAGACCAATCTGCTGGCGCTCAACGCCGCCATCGAGGCGGCGCGGGCCGGTGAACACGGGCGAGGTTTTGCCGTGGTAGCCGATGAGGTGCGGTCGCTGTCCATCGGCACGGCCAAACTGACCCATTCCATCAACGATAGCCTGGCGGCCTTTGTCGCGGAAATAGGTACCGTGGATGCGGTCATGCAGGGCAGCACGGATACCATGAATGCCGTGGCCAATACCTCGCACAAGACGGAACATGAATTGGCCAGTGCCATGGGGCGGATCAATACCCTCTATACTGAGTTTCGCAAGGTCATGGATGCGGCACAGCAGCAGGGGGCTATTGCGGAAACCA
>Ga0172382_10009490_pt1 | contig 13272 bp, 12 predicted proteins | sample Leawel138RmetaG_FD_122245 | JGI IMG/M metagenome (GOLD analysis project Ga0172382, IMG submission 122245) | Leachate microbial communities from a municipal landfill in Southern Ontario, Canada - Leachate well 138R metaG | ecosystem: Engineered > Solid waste > Landfill > Unclassified | place...
ATAAAGCCGTCCTGGACCAGACGGCGTACCCGGCGCAAACACGTGGGCGCGGAAATGGCGACCCGGCTCGCCAGCTCCTGGTTGGTCAGCGTGGCATCCTGCTGAAGCCAATCCAGAATCTTCCAGTCCACCGCATCCAGCTCGTTCATGAAACTTCACCCAATAAAACTTGATAAAAAGAAATTTTATTTCATGACCACTATGTAGAGAAATAAAAATTCATTATCCATCAAAAATTGACACCCTATTTCATAAAAATCCAGCGAGAATGGATTGTTGCGATTTTTGATAGAGACAGCGAGCATGTGCGGAATAGTTGGCGCGGTAGCGCAGCGTGACATCACCCCCGTCCTGATTGAAGGGCTGAAGCGCCTGGAATACCGGGGCTATGACTCCTGCGGCGTCGCCGTCCATCAAAATGGCGAACTGCTGCGCGCACGCAGCACAGCGCGCGTGGCGGAACTGGAAGCGCAATTGGCGGAAAGCCGTCTGACTGGCTTCACCGGCATTGCCCATACACGCTGGGCCACCCACGGCGCACCCGCCACCATCAACGCCCACCCGCACTTCTCCTTGGATCGGCATGGCCGCGCCCGTATTGCGCTGGTCCACAACGGCATCATTGAAAACTATGAAGCGCTGCGCGCGGAACTGAGCGCGCAGGGCTATGTGTTCGAAAGTCAAACAGACACAGAAGTCATCGCCCACTTGCTGAACAGCCTCTATCAGGAAGACCTGCTCAGCGCCATGCAGCAAACCGTCAAGCGCCTGCAGGGCGCGTACGCCATTGCCGCGTTCTGCCTGGATGAACCGCACCGCGTGGTTGGCGCCCGCCAAGGTTCGCCGCTGATTGTCGGCCTCGGGGAAAATGAAAACTTCGTGGCCTCGGACGCCATGGCCCTGGGCGGCACGACCGATCAAATCATTTATCTGGAAGATGGCGACGTTGTCGACCTGCAACTCTCCCGCGTGTGGATTCTCGACGCCAATGACCAGGCGGTGGAACGGCCGGTCAGAACCGTGCAGGCTTACAGCGCCGCCGCCGAACTCGGCCCCTATCGGCACTACATGCAGAAGGAGATTTTCGAGCAGCCGCGCGCGCTGGGCGACACCATCCAGGACATCGAGGAAATCGACCCGCTGTTGTTCGGAGAAAACGCCCCCAAACGCTTTCAGGAGATTGACTCCGTTCTCATCCTGGCTTGCGGCACCAGTTATTACGCGGGCCTGACGGCCAAGTACTGGATCGAAGCGCTGGCGCAACTGCCGGTCAACGTGGAAATTGCCAGCGAATACCGCTACCGGGTCAGTGTGCCCAACCCGCGCAGCCTGGTGGTGACCGTCTCCCAGTCCGGTGAAACCGCGGATACGCTGGCCGCGCTGAAGCACGCCAAATCGCTTGGCATGAACAAGACCCTGACCCTCTGCAACGTGGCCACCAGCGCCATGGTGCGAGAATGCGAAATGAACTTCATCACCCGCGCCGGCGTTGAAATCGGCGTGGCGTCCACCAAGGCCTTTACCACCCAATTGGCGGGCCTGTTCATTCTGGCGCTGACCCTGGCCAAGCAGCAAGGTCGGCTGAGTCCGGAACAGGAAGCCAACCATCTCAAGAGCCTGCGCCACCTGCCGGTGGCCATCCAGGCTGTCCTGGCCCTCGAACCGCAAATCATCTCATGGTCCGAACACTTCGTCCGCAAGGAGCATGCCCTGTTCCTCGGACGCGGCATGCACTACCCGATCGCGCTGGAAGGCGCGCTGAAATTGAAGGAAATCAGCTACATCCACGCGGAAGCCTATCCAGCGGGCGAACTGAAGCACGGCCCGCTTGCGCTGGTCACGGATCAAATGCCGGTGGTCACTGTTGCCCCGCACGACGCCCTGCTGAAGAAACTGATGTCCAATCTGCAGGAAGTGCGGGCGCGCGGCGGGCATTTGTATGTGTTTGCGGACGCGGGCACACAAATCAGTCCGGAGGAACATGTGCACGTCATCCGCATGCCGGAACACTATGGCCTGCTTTCACCGCTGCTGCACGTGATCCCGATGCAATTGCTTGCCTACCATACGGCGTGCGCACGCGGAACTGACGTTGATAAACCTCGCAACTTGGCCAAAAGCGTCACGGTGGAATAAAGCCCCTCAACCTAATGCCTCCTGCTCCGAACCTCCCCCACGGCGGAGGCTGATACCGGGCGGAGGCAATGAACTCTCCACTCCCAAGAGTGCGCCCCTGCGCTCAAGCGGATTCGCGTGCGCGCAGGGCGGTCCCGAGCTGAGCGGCCGTGTGCTCCAGCGGTTCGAGAAAGGTCTTCAACATCGCATCAGCATCCCCACGATTGTCAGGAATGCTGATATTCAATGCCGCAACAACCTTGTCGCCACCAGCGGTTACCGGTACGGCAAGAGAGCGCAACCGGAGCTCGAGCTCCTGATCAACCAGACTCCACCCCTGATCCCGCACCTGTCGCAATATGCCCAGGAGGGACTCAATGTCGGTTTCGGTATAGGGCGTGAGCGCCTTCGGCGGAAGTTGAGCGAGCAGTTCACGCTGCGCCGTCTCCGGCTGGTCAGCCAGCAAGACGCGGCCCAACGAAGTGCAGTAGGCCGGCACCCGGCTGCCTACCGTACGGGTGACATCGACAATATGCGGATTGCTGCGGATACGCGCTACATAAACAACATAGGGACCGTCCAGCGTAGCGGCCGAACAGCTTTCCCTCACCTGCGCTGAAAGCCGAGCCATCAAGGGCTGCGCTACTTCCCAAAAGGGAAGCGATGACAAGTAGGCGTAACCCAAGCTCAACGCGCGCGGCGCCAATTGGTAGCGACCATCCTCATGGCGCACGTAACCGAGCGTGTTCAAAGTCATCAAAAGGCGTCGGGCCGTTGCGCGGTCCAGCGAAGCCTGCAACGCCAGTTCACTCAGGGTTTTCCCGTTGGGTTGATTACCCAGGGCTTCGATCAGACTCAGGCCGCGTGCAAGCGCACGCACAAAACTCTGGGGGTCACGATTTTCTTCGTAATTCATGGAAATGGTTCAAAAGTCAGCGAATTGGCCAAGCTGGGACAGGCCTGACTGCATGGACCGCCGATCCGGCGACAAGAGCCACCCGGATGCAATCCACTGCCGGTCAATCCCTTCGCTGGGATGACTAAGCGATGCAGCAAGCATACTCTAGTGCGCAACTTATGTATTGACAGCAAAAAAGTGGCACCTTATAATTTCATACAACGCACAATAGTTCATCTAGTGAACAAACTTTACCCAAAAAGAGGAAGTGATATGGAGTCGATACTTTCCAGGGAGCAGCAAGCATTGATCGAGCAGGTCGATGCACTGGTGTTCTCGTCAATTGCCAAGCGCGCGGCAGAGTTGGACGTCAAAGGCTTGTTCCCGGAAGCGGATTTCAATGATCTGCACAGAGAAGGACTTCTGCTCGCAACCTTGCCCAAGCAGGACGGCGGCCTGGACTATGGCTTCGACGGACAGGATCCCTTGGCTTTTTTCCTGATCATCGAGCGTCTGGCAATGGGAAATCCCTCCACGGCACATTGCTATCAGGTACATGGCAACGCAACCCAAATCGTGCGGGCCTTCGGCAGTGACGAACAGGTTCAGCGCTTCCTGGCTCCGACTCGCGAACATGGACGTTTGCTGGTAGGTGCTGGCTCGGAGCCTGGCGGCGGCCGCGGCGGCACGGTAGCAACACCGGTCGACGGCGGTTTTTCCGTGACGGGCGTCAAGCATTACGCCACCAACGGCTCGCATAGCGACTGGATGACGGTTCATGTCCGCAATGGTGAGACCGGCCTGTTGGAGACCGTCGTTGTCAGCCATGACAGCCCAGGTCTGAAAATAGATGAGGCATTCTGGAACCCTGCCGGTATGCGCGCCTGCGTGAGTCCGATCCTGACATTCAAGGATTGCTTTGTGCCTCAGGATTGCGTACTGGCCCGACCCGGCGCCTTCATCACGGAACATTGGCTGGGAAAAATCAACTTCGGCTTTACCGCCAACTACCTCGGCACATTACAAGCCATGTTCCGCTGGGCAGTGGACTACATGCGCCAGCGCGGACAAGTGGATACCCAGGTCTACCAGATGTATGTCGGTGAACTTCGCGCCAGGATCGATGCCGCCCGGCTGCTCTTTTATCACGCCGTGAAGCTGTCGCAGCACGACGTTGCCAAAGGTCTGCTCAAAAGCAATGCGGCCAAGTATCTGGCGGTCGACTGCTTACAACGATTCAAGGAAGTGGTCGGTCAATTGGTAGGAAGCACGGCTTACTTCAAGACGTACCCCTTGGAACGCATGATGCGCGATATGGATGTCCACTCTCTGCATCGCCGCCATCACTTCGGCGCTGTGATGATCGGCCAGGCAGAGCTTGGCTTGCCCTATGACCTCGCGCATTCCTGACTTTTACATCCAGAGGAGCTCCCATGGCAAACGAATACAACACCCCGCATCCGCTGTCCTGGTCGCGATCCTGGCAGAATGATCCGCTGGGCGGCGGCTTGAGTGATGAATGGTCAACGATGATCGAGTCGTTTCGCAGCAAGACACCGCTGGGTGTCCTTGCGCCGACATTGCAAGGCCAGACGCTGGAGGGGGAATCCTTTGATCTGGCAAGTTACCGGAACAAGAAATCAGTACTGGTGGTTTTTGGAAGTCTTGCCTGCCCGCCTTGCGTGACCAACATCCGCACGACTCAACCCAGTCTCGTCTCTCTCTACGAACAATACAACGAGGCCGTCGAGTTCTGCTATGTCTATACGCGTGAAGCGCATCCTGGCAGCCATATCGTGCCCCATGCCTCGATGGAAGACAAGCGGCGCAATGCTGCGATACTGCGCAAACAAGAGCCCTTTGACTTTCCGCTGGTTCTGGATTCCCTGGAGGGGGAAATCCAGAACCGATGGGCCGACATCCAGTTCAACAATCCAGTCTATCTGGTCAATCGCGCAGGCGTAGTGGTTTACAAGTCGGCCTGGTTGGATGCCTCGGAGTTGCCGCAGGTCCTTGACGACGTGGCCCTATGGGATGCCAAGTCTCCCACCGAGAAAACCATCAAGAAAACGTTCAGCGAACGGATAAGGCCTTTACGAGAGCCTTTTGATCCGACTGCCAATGCGCGAATCAAACGGTTGATGGATTACATCGGCCTTGACCAGCGCGCCATGGGCCCCATACCTGGCGTGGAGGCAGACCGGGTGCAGCGCGACGAGGAAGGTCAATCATGAGCAACCCCCTTGATCATCTGGTGGCGGGTCCGGCCTTTGTTGACCGCCGTTGCTATCTAGACCCGGCCATTTTCGAGTTGGAGCGTCGTCATATTTTCTCTCGGACCTGGCAATTCATTGCGCATGACAGCGAGTTCCAGCGAGCCGGCGATTTCCGCAGTGCGTTGTTGTCGGGTGAACCAGTACTGGCGATAAGGGGAGAGGATGGAACGACTCGACTGTTCCTCAATACCTGCCGCCACAAGGGAACACTATTGGTAGAAGAGGACTCGGGCCATCTCGACGTGCTCCGCTGCCCTTATCACCATTGGCGCTACGATACTAACGGCCATCTGTTCAGCGTGCCTCGCGCAGAGGCCTATGGCGGAAATTTCAGCCTTTCCGACAACGACCTGGTTCCTGTACCCCGCTTCGAACGCTTCGCCGGCATGTGGTTCGGCAATCTGGATCCCCAAGCGCCCTCGCTGGAAAGTTATCTGGGCCCGGCAGCATCCTACCTGCAAGAAACCTGCAACTGGCAGGGGGAGCCCTTGGTTTCATTGGGCGCCTACCGATACAGCTACGACGCTAACTGGAAGCTGTTGATGGAAAACACGCTAGACGACTATCACGCGGAGTACCTCCACGATTACGCCTTCACCCAGCGAGCCGAGCTTTTCAAGATGGCTGGAACCAGTGGCTTCCAGGAAAAGGAAGGCTCGCGATTTTCGCTCGATCTAGACATCCATGGCGCTTTCGATCAATGCGACGACGTACGCACACTGACCATCCAGCAGCGCCGCGAACGCCGCATCTATCTCGGGGTTTTCCCCAGCTTCATCGCACTCTACAACCCAGTCTGGGACGTAACGAGTTTCCGTGTCATTGAGCCGGTATCGGTCGACAAGACCAATGTCCTGACCTATTGTCTGGCGCCGCAGAGCGCAAATGCAACGCAGCGGCAAGCGATTGGAGAACGTTTCCATTACTCATGGGGGCCCGGCGGACGGGCTGGTGTCGACGACATCCAAATCTTCGCCCGGGTCCAGCGCGGCTTGCAGGCTCGTTCTGGTGGACGCGTCAATATTTCAAGAGGAATCGAGCACGACCATTGGCAGGGTGGCCCCGCCGACGATCACGCGGTTCGCGCACTCTGGAAAGGTTGGCGGCGCTATATGGGAATGGACGAAAAAAAGGAGGCTCGGCATGTTGAAACTTGACGAGAATCGCTGCATCAATGATGAAGTGAATGAATTACTTGATGAGTACGTGCTGTGCCTGGATCGTCGCCTCGGCGCAGATTGGTTGCGCCTGTTCTCCGATGACGGCTATTACCTGGTGATCCGCGAGAAGGAATATTTGCAAGACAACAACGTTCTTATTGTGGGCGAAGACATGAAGCGGCTACGAGCCCGCATCGAATCGGGCCTGCTCAGAGATGAACGCCGCATGGCGCACAGTATCAGCGGAGTTCGGGCCAATGCCGACGCAAGCCGTGCAACGGCGACGTTCACCGTCTGGATCGAGGACCGACCTGCCTATTCCGGCGTCTACCGTCTGCAACTGTTGCGGCTCTCAGGTCAACTCCGCATTCAGCGTTGTGAGGCCATCCTGTTCTGCGACATCGTCCACACTCCCATCTTCTTGCCGATCTAAACGCCATGTCACTTCCATCGATCGAATTCAGCCACGTCGGCATCCATGTCTGGAACATGGAAACGATGGTGGGTTTTTATCAGCGCGTTTTGGGGCTGGTAGTAACTGACCGGGGCTGGTTACCCGGCCGGGAACTCACTTTCATGAGCCGGAACCCGCGTGAGCATCATCAGGTGGTGCTGGCTAGCGGACGCAGCGGCAATCGTGATGACAAAGTCGTAAACCAGATCTCGTTCAGAGTGCCGACGCTTGAAGGCTTGCAGCAGATGTTCCGCTGGCTTCAGGCGGAACCTGGCCCAACCGGTTTCAGAGCAATCACGCACGGCAATGCGTGGACCCTGTATTTTTACGACCCGGAAGGCAATCGCATCGAGCTGTTCGTAGATGCGCCCTGGTATGTCAGCCAACCGTTTTCCGAACCGCTGGATCTGAACTTGCCGCCAGACACCATCCGACAAGAGACCGAAGCCATGTGCCGGACCGACCCAAGCTTCGAACCAGTGGAGGTCTGGCGAGAACGGTTGAAGGCAAGAATTGAACAAGACCAGTCCTCAAACATAAAGCCTTGATGGATCAAAAATGAAATTTGTTACCTTCGAAATCAATGGACGTCAGTATCCAGGGGTCATGCTGGATGACGACACCATTCTGAACCTGGCTTCAGCGTTGGAAGAGTCTTCGAGAACGACCAGCTTGCTGACGTTGATCCAAGGTGGCGACAGTCAGCTTGAGCGCGTGACGGACTTGCTGCAACACGCCAAGGAGGACGTACTAGCCGCACATTGCGTGCCACTGGCATCGGCACGCTTGTGCTCACCGATCCCTGAGCCCCGCAAGAACGTGTTCTGCGTAGGACGCAACTACCGCGAGCATGTGTCCGAGGCAGCCAAGGCGCGAGGCAAGGAAGTCAAGGTCCCCCTGCATCCGCAGTATTTCACCAAGCCGCCAACTGCCGTGATCGGCCCCTACGACGATTTCGAATGGGATGAAGCAGTGACCCGGAACCTGGACTATGAAGTCGAGCTTGGCGTGGTCATCGGCAAAACTGGGCGCAATATTCCACGTGAGGCAGCACTTGACCACGTATTTGGCTATACGGTCATCAACGACCTCACTGCACGGGAGCTGCAACGCCAGCACGACCAATGGTTCAAGGGAAAAGGTCTGGACGGCTCCTGCCCGATCGGCCCCTGGATCGTCGATGCCGCATCAGTCGGCAACCCCCAGGATCTTGAAGTGTCTCTGTACGTGAACGGCGAACAGCGGCAGCACGCCCGCACTGACACCATGATCTTTGATGTGGCCGAAATTATCTCGCAATTGTCGCTGGGGATGACGTTGGAACCAGGCGACATCATTGCCACCGGCACGCCCAGCGGCGTGGGCTTCGCCATGGAACCGCCGCGGCTGCTTGGAGATGGCGACCTGGTCGAAGCAGAGGTCAGCAAGATCGGCCGCATCGCCAACCGGATCCGCAGGATCCCTCATCGCCAGGCTGGACAGGAGGGCTAGCTCCATGCAGAAGGACGAGCGAAGAATCAGCAGTGATTTGCGCCGGGTATTCCGAGGATTCGCCTCGACCGTATCAATTGTGTCGGTACGTGGAGAAGACGGGAACCGCGGCATGACTGCAACCGCTGTTTCATCGGTATCAATGGACCCACCATCGCTGCTGGTGGTGGTGAACCGTTCCAGCGGCATGTACCGGACGATGCTGGAGTGCAAATATTTCTGCATCAATATTCTGGGCAAGGAACAGATTGAGCATTCCCACGTATTCGGCGGCGCAGCGCCAATGGACGAGCGATTTGAATGGGGCGATTGGCGTCTGTCTTCGCACGACGTACCGTATTTATGCGAGGCGCAGGCCAACATTTTCTGCGAGAAGGCCCATATTCTGGATGTCGGCACACACACGATTTTTGTCGGTACTGCCTATCAAATGGCGATCGGTGATGCCACATCGCCACTGATTTATCTGAACGGCGCCTATTACGGCGTTGAACATGTATCCGCCCGGCCGCTTGGCGCTGCGCTCAAGGGATCGCTCGCGCCCGTCAATGACACTACCAGGAAGGACCACCATGGCCGTCGGCTTTAAGCTCATTGATGCAACCGAATTAGCGAGCCTGTTGCAAGGACGGGAGCGCTTCGCGCTCTTCGACGTGCGCGACGAGGGAATCTTCGCCAGGTCGCATCTGCTGTATGCCAATCCGTTGCCGCTTTCAGATCTAGAAACACGCCTGTTCAGGCTAGTACCCGACGCGGGCACCCTGCTGGTTCTCACCAGTGACGAGGGCGATGGCCTGGTCGAGCGGGCTATCGAGCAATGTACCACGCTGGGCTATCGGAACCTGCGCGTGCTGGACGGTGGCAATGCGGCATGGCTGCGGGCAGGCTACAAGCTATTCAAGGGCATACACGTACCCAGCAAAGCGTTTGGCGAAGTGGTTGATGATCACTATCGGACGCCCACGATTGGTCCTGCCGACTTGTATGCTCTGCTCGAAGAGCAACGGCCTGGTCAACCGAGGGTTCACCTCTATGACTGCCGCCCGCCGCATGAATTCCATCGGATGAGCCTGCCGGGCGCGCGCAACTGCCCCGGAGTCGACCTGCTCAGTCGGCTACCAGCGCTGGTCGACCCCGACGACACGGTCGTAATCAATTGCGCCGGTCGGACGCGCGGCATCCTTGGCGCCCAATCGTTGATCAATGCCCGCCTGCCAGGAAGGGTCATGACCTTGAAGAACGGGACAATGGGTTGGCATCTGGCCGGTTTCCCTCTGGAATCGGGGCGAACCGATCTGGTCGAGTCCGTCGAGCCGAAACGGTTGGATGACATGCGGGAGCGCATGGCTGACTTGCGGCAAGAGTTCGATATTCCAGTATTGAGCCTTCAATCATGGCAGGAAGTCACGGATTCTGGCGCCTTGCTGCTGGACGTCCGACCGCCGTGGGAATATTCGACGGGACATTTTCCCGGAGCCCGCAATGCGCCGGGCGGCCAGTTGCTGCAAGCCACTGATTTTTATGTGGCGGTACGCAACGCCCCTATCGTGCTGATGGACGATGACGGCATCCGCGCGTCGATTACTGCGAGTTGGCTGGCGCAGATGGGTATCCCATTCGTCAGCGTCCTGGACCATCGGGACATCCAGGGCCTGCTCGGCAAGACCGGAGTGGAGTCATGGGTGCCTGTCAAGCAAGTTCCTCCCCTTGCCCGGATCACATACCAGGCCTTGCAGCAAGATCTCAATCAAGGACAAACCCTGCTGCTGGACATCCGCAGCAGCGATGACTACTACAAAGCCCATCTTCCAGAAGCGCGTTTTGTGATTCGATCGCGTTTTCCTGGCAGTGTGCCGCGCTTGCCCCGCCGGGCGTCAATCACTTTGATTGCCAATGATCCGGTAACGGCAGCATTTGCAGCTCGTGAGCTGGAGGCGAGCTACGGCGCGCCATTGCGGCTTCTGGAGGGAGGCAACGAAGCATGGATCCAAGCCGGATTACCCGTCGAAAGCGGGCTGGGGGGAGCGATTGATCCGCCGGAAGATATGTGGCACATCCCGTCCTCGCCGCTAGGCGGACTGGAGTCGGCCATGCGCGATTACATCTCATGGGAGGTTGGTCTGACCAGCCAGATCATGGATGAACCGGGCTACCGGTTCTCAGTAGGCAGTCGGTGATTTTTACATCATGCATACATAACGGAGACAGGCTAAACATGGACAAGAATCTTTCTTTCACGGCAAGCCGCCGCCAAGCATTGACCTATATTGCGGGGTCGGCGCTGGCGCTGGGCCTGCCGGGCGCGGCACGGGCGCAGACACAATCTGGTCCCATTCATTTCATCATCGGGTCGACGCCCGGCACAGGCCCGGACACCATGACTCGCCTGATCCAGCCGCAGCTTCAGCAGCGTTGGTCTCGATCGGTCGTGGTCGAGAACAAACCGGGCGCAGGCGGTATCATCGGCATCGACACCGTTGCCAAGGCCGCGCCCAACGGTAATACGCTGATGCTGCAAACGTCGACGCTGTTCCTGCTTCCCTACTTCTACAAAGACATCCCGTTTGACCCCTTGACCAGTTTCACGCCGATTTCTCAGGTGGCCTGGAGCACGTTCGCGCTGGTAGTCAATGAATCGGTTCCGGCACGGACCTTGCCTGAACTGATAGCCTGGATCAAGTCCCAAGGCAAAAACGTTAACTACGCAAGCCCGGGAGCAGGTACGGAGAACCACCTTTTTGGCGAGCTTTTCAAGCAAGAAGCCGGCGTGGAGATCATGCACGTTCCCTATCGCGGCACAGCCAATGCTATCCAGGATCTGCTTGGCGGGCAGGTGTCCATGATGTTCCTGCCAATCGCCACGGCAAACAACCAGCTCAAGAGCGGCAGGGTAAGAATCATCGGTTGCACCAGCAAGGAGCGTTTTCCACTAATGCCGCAGTTTCCTTCCTTGCATGAGCAGGGTCTGTCGAATTTTGATTTCAACAACTGGTATGGCGTCTGGGGACCAGCTAGCATGCCTGAAGAAATGGCGACAAGGTACAGCGAGGGGGTACAGTCGGTGCTGGCGCTGCCGGAAATCGTCAACAGCTTCAGCCAGAATGGCTGGGTCGCGAAATCGAGCAGTTCGCAAGTGCTCGCGTCCATGGGACAGGAGCAGTTCAATACGTGGCGCAAAGTCATAACTGATGCGCGCATCGATACTACGGCACTATGATGGAACAAACGTCACTGTATGATTTCGGCGGTCGCCCGATCTGGCTGGTCGGGGCAACTGGCACTCTGGGTCAGGCAATGAGCCACTTGTTATCCGAGCGAGGCGCGGTACTGGCCTTATCAGGTCGTCGGACCGACGAACTTCAACAGCTCGCCAACTCCCTCCCCGGCCCCACCTGGGTAGAGCCGGTCAATCTGCTCAATGCAGAGGACGTCCAGCGATCCGCCGCCCGAATCACTGACGCACTGGGGCCTATCGGCTCGCTGGTGGTCTCAGTTTCCGTCAGCGCTTTCGGCGAGTTTCTAGAATTGCCGGACGATGACTTCGCCAAGGCAATGGAGACCAAGTACCTGGGAGCGTTGCGCTCCATGAGAGCGGTGCTCCCGGGTATGGTGGCACAGCGCTACGGTCGTATTGTCACGCTGTCCGGCGGTAGCGGTACCCAGCCGCGGCCTGTCCACATGCCGGGCGGCGCGGCCAATGCCGCATTGGAATTGTTGTCGCGCGGAGTAGCTATGCGCTATGCCCACGATGGCATTCGTGTCAATGTGGTAGCACCTGGCCCCATACGCTCGCCGCGGATGGATGCCATCGTTGCTGCCGACGCGGCAACCGGCGGCGGCGATGGAGACCGGCCAGTGGGCTTACCGTCCGACATCGCCGAAGCAGTCTGCTACCTGCTCGACAGCCGCTCTCGATTCGTCAACGGCACGGTGCTGAAAGTCGATGGCGGCGTTCGCTGAATCCAGCGTGTCCCAACGCCTGGCCAAGGCGTTGGACCAGTTCTTTCGAGCTGGCAGCTTGCCAGACGCCGTGCGAGATCATGCGGCAGTACTCATGCTGGATACGCATATGGTGGCTTTGGCCGGGTTCGTGCAACCGGATGTCCGAGCAGTGAGCGCATCAACGGCCAATACCGGCGGCGCGCCGGAGGCGGGCCTGTGGTCTGGCGACGCCCGCGTCCCGATGGCGGAAGCCGCGTTTGCCAATGCCTTGGCGGCCTCTGCCCTGGACTTCGACAGCTTGCATGGAAACGTGCACCCCAGCGCAATCGTGCAAGCAGCAGCTTGGGCGGCAGGCGAAGCGATCGGTGCATCCGGCCAGCAGGTGTTGAAAGCATTCGTATTAGGCTCTGAACTCATTTGTAAACTTGCCGAGTCCGTCCAGGGCCCGCAGAAAGGCTGGACGATCGGCACGGTATTGGGCGTATTCGGAGCTGCCGCCGCAGTTGGCCTGCTGATGGGTTTGGGTCCGGAGCGCTTGCAACATGCCTTGGGGCTTTGCCTGTCGATGGCGGCTGGCTCCCAACAGGCCAATGTAGAGCAGGTGCTGGCCAAACGACTGCAACCTGCCTTCGCCGCCCGCGCAGGCGTGGTAGCCGCACAACTGGCCCGGGCAGGTATGACGGCGCCCGCTCAGGTATTCGAAGGCCGCTTTGGTTTATGGGCCTTGTATTTCCCAGGTGATGCAGATGTGTTGCCGTTGGATTTCGGCCATGGCTATGCAATGCTGAGGACAGGTCTCAAACAGTATCCGGTCTGCGCGTGCAGCCACGCCGCGATGGAGGCATTCAGGGATTTGCTGGCATGTACCAGTCCCAACGACGTGGCGCGCGTGGAAGCCAGTATTTCACCTTTCATGGACCGGCTCGTCGGAGCACC
>Ga0172382_10009491_pt1 | contig 13272 bp, 12 predicted proteins | sample Leawel138RmetaG_FD_122245 | JGI IMG/M metagenome (GOLD analysis project Ga0172382, IMG submission 122245) | Leachate microbial communities from a municipal landfill in Southern Ontario, Canada - Leachate well 138R metaG | ecosystem: Engineered > Solid waste > Landfill > Unclassified | place...
CCGGCCGTGACCAGTCTGTTGCCGAGGCGATAGGGCCCCAGCCAGGTCTTGTGCCGCGGCCCTTCGTTGTCGAAGGCAAAGCCGGTGCCGTCGTGGCCGATCTCAACGAGACCGCCGTCGAAGTGGACCCAGCTGCTGGGCGCGATGCTGCCGGGCCCCGGCGGCTGGCCTGCGGCATAGGCGGGCCGCAGCGGGTTACATGAAAAGACATGCTTGATGTCCATGAGCAACAGCTCCTGATGCTGCTGCTCATGGTGCAGCCCGAGCTCCAGCAGCGGCATCAGGGCGGCGCAGCGGGCATCGTCCGCGGTCTCGACCAGCCGCTGCATCGCCGCGTCCACGTGGCTTCTGTAGCGGCCGATTTCCTCTGCGGTCGGGCGGGAGAGGAGCCCGCGCTGCGGTCGGGGATGGCGCTCTCCGACCTGTTCGTAATAGGAGTTGAAGAGATAGCCGAACGCCGGGTCGTACTCGCGATAGTCGGCGAGGTGCGGCTTCAGGATGAAGGTCTCGAAGAACCAGGTGGTGTGGGCGCGGTGCCATTTGGTTGGGCTCACGTCCGGCATCGACTGGATCGTCTGATCTTCGGCGCCCAGTGGCTCGGCCAGGCGATCGGTCAGCGCGCGGACGGTCTGGTACCACCCGACGAGAGCGTCCCTTCTCGCGTTCCCGGCGAGATGGGGGGGAGTGCTGGCAACCATGCGACCCTCGCAGTCTCGGAGGCGATCGGACGGCCGGTGTCCCACCGTCGGCTCCATGTTAGAGCCTCGTGTCCGCTAATGTGGCTTCCGAAGGAGAAAATCTCCGGAAAAAACGTCTGGCGCCGATTCCGGTTCCGGGACGGGGCAGGGCGAGAGCCGGAACCAGATGCGCGCAACCGCCGGATCCGGCACGGCCGGTTGCCTGCCGCAAGGCGCGGCGTCGTCTCTTCGGCGCCCTTTGCAGTTCCGGAACGGCGCCTCGACGGGGCGCCGCGGGCGCCGGAGAAGGGGAATGCCGGTGCGTCAGCCGCAGGAGCGGGTGCGGCGCACGTGGGTGATCTGGTGATTCACCCGCTGCCCCGTATTCCCCGGCTCGAGCTGGAACAGATAGTCCACCGTCGTGGCGTCGCTCTTGGCGATGCTGGTGTCCCAGTACTGGAAGCTTTCGCCCCCCTGGTCGGTGGCGAGGCGGGAGGTGGCGCTCGACTCGATGAACTCCCAGCGGTTGGAGCCGGTGTCGTAGCGGTAGGCATAGAGGGTGAAGGGGTACTGGCTCCGGAACTCGATGCCGAACTCTCCCGGCCGCGTCAGCACCATGTGCAGCGGGAGCACCTTCCGCCCCTCCGGTCCCACTGCCGTCCCCGGATCGAACGCGCTTTCGAGCACTTCATCGCCGACCGTACATTCGACGACGACCGCCTGCTGCGCCGCTACCCCCGTTGGCGCTGCCAGCGCCAGGCCAGCCGCGAGCGCGATTCCGCCGATCTTCTTCACCTGCATCCCCCTTCGGGTTGATTCCGGCCCAGCCCGCCGGCTGTGGAGCATACTGAATGTGGCCAGTCCGGCATATCGACTTTGCCTGAAATCTCGCCAGCCTCTTCACTACTCCGCCGCCGACCGATGCCCGAACGCCTGCGGCCATCGGCTCGGCGCGCCGCGCCCGTAGCGGACTGGATAGGCGACCTCGCCATCGAGCTCTTCCGCGGCGCGCCAGCCCCAATGCGGCTCGTAGAGGAAGCCGCGCGCCAGGGCCACCATGTCCGCCTTCCCCTCGGCGACGATCCGCTCGGCCAGAGCCGGTTCGCGGATCATGCCGACGGCCATGGTCGGCAGACCGCTCTCGGCGCGTACGCGAGCGGCGAACTCGACCTGATAGCCCGGCTTCAGCGGGATGCGGACATTCGCGTTGCCGCCGCTCGAGAGGCAGGCATAGTCGCAGCCCAGCGCTTTCAGCTCTTTCGCGAAAGCGACCGCATCCTCGGGTCCGAGGCCGTTCTCGTGCCAATCGGTGCCGTTGAAGCGGATGCCGACCGGCTTCTGGTCGTCGAAGGCGGCGCGGACCGCCTCGAACACCTCGAGCGGGAAGCGCATCCTGTTCGCCAGACTGCCGCCATACGCGTCGCCCCGGCGGTTGGCGAGCGGCGAAAGGAACTCGCTGAGAAGGTAGCCGTGGGCGCCGTGGATCTCGATCAGCTGCAGCCCGATCCGGTCGGCCCGATGGGCTGCCTGGACGAACGCGGCGGTGACCTCGTCCATGCCGGCACGGTCGAGCTCTTCCGGCGTGTGCCAGCCATCCTCGAACGGTATCGGCGAAGGCGCGACCGTCGTCCAGGCGCCTTCGTCGGGCCCGAGGGGGGAGCCGCCGTCGAACGGCGGTCTGACCGAGGCCTTCCGACCGGCGTGGCCGAGCTGTATTCCCAACGTCGCAGACCCGTACTCCCGGCAGAGGTCGAGGACGCGGCCGAGTGAAGCTTCGTTCTCGTCCGACCAGAGGCCGAGGCATCTCGGCGTGATCCGGCCGCGCGGCTCGACGCCGGTCGCCTCCAGAATCAGGAGGCCGGCGCCCGACATCGAGAGGCTGCCGAGATGAATGGTGTGCCAGCCGCTCGCAGTGCCGTCCTCCGCACCGTACTGGCACATGGGCGACACGACGATGCGGTTGGGGAGCTCGACACCCCGCAGGGCAATCGGCTCGAACAGGGCGCTCGGCATGGGGCAAGGCTCTCGTTGCGGCAGGTTGGCGACGGCGCATAAGGTAATCGGAGCGGAGAGAATCAAACAAGCGCGGAGAGGAAGCCCATGCCCACCTTGCGGGAGATGATGAACGGCGCGGAGCCGGTGTGTGCGCCACTGGTGCTGAACCCGCTGATGGCGAAGATGGCGGACAAGGCGGGTTTCCGCGCCCTCTATCTCGGCGGTGGCGCCTCGGGCTACGCCAAGGTGCATCTCGAGGCCAATCTCACGATCACCGAGATGGCGCAGACCGGAATCGAGATCGGCACCGTCACCAGTCTGCCGCTCATCCTGGATGCCGCCGCCGGCTTCGGCGATCCGATGCACATGCACCGCACCATCCCCATGACCGAGGCGGCCGGCTTTGCGGCGATCGAGATCGAGGACCAGTTGCTGCCGAAGCGCGCCCACCACCACATCGGCACCGAGCACATGATCCCGCAGGAGCTGATGGTGGCGAAGGTGCGCGAAGCCGTCGCCGCACGGCGCAACCCGGACTTCGTGATCGTCGCCCGCACCAACGGTGTCCGTGTCGCCGGCGTGGACGAGGCGATCCGCCGCGCCGAGGCGTATCGCGAGGCGGGCGCCGACGCCCTGCTGCTCTCTCCGCGGACGCCGGAAGAGGTGCGTTTCGTCGGCGAGCGGCTCGGGGCGCCGCTGATGATGCTCTGCCGGCCGGGCGGGCTGGCAATGCTCGACATGTCGCTCGCCGACATGCACGGCCTCGGCTACCGGATCCTCGCCGACCCGAACACGGCGCTGTTCGCCGCCTACGAAGCGATGAAGAAGGTCTATGCGGAGCTGGCCGACGGCTTCAGGGTGGCCTCGCGGCCGGCGGGGGAATGGGAAGGCGTGCAGCACGCCATCCACGAGACCATCGACCTCGACCGGCTCATCGACGTCGAGAAGCGGACGGTCGAGCGGTAGCCTCCCCGCCGACCTGTCGGCCGGCGCCTCTCAGGGCGCGGCCGGCGTCGCCGGCCCGATGCGGCCCCACTCGGCCACCCGGTCGACTTGGACGGAGATGACGGGCAGGCCCTCGAGCGCCATGTGCCGATACTGCCCGTACCGGCGACGCAGGCGCTCGACCGCGGCCGCATGTTCTTCTCCGTCGTGGAGCACTTGCGCGGGGCCGCGAATCATGACCCAGCCGAGACGCGTCCAGTCGTGGTCGTCGTAGCGGTCGACGACGAAGGCGACCGCCGGGTTCGCCCGGATGTTGCGCAGCCGTTTGAGCCGCGTCGGGTCCCCGCGCTTCGGCTTTTCGTCCACCGGAACATAGACGCGAGTCGTCGTGGCGGCATAGCAGACGGGCACCACATGCGGCCCGCCCGCGCCGTCAGCCGTGGCGAGGTGGCCGACCCTTTCCGCTTCCACGAACGAGAGTTGTTCCGGCGTCAGCGTGACTGTCCCTCCGGACGAAAGAGCCCCCGGAAGGCGACGGGGGCTCTCGCTGCGAACTTCTATGCCGTTCGTATCAGAACTCGCGCCAGATCGGGTTCAGCCCCGCCTTCTCGAGTTCGTTGTAGCGATACTCCATCCATGCGTCCTTGAACTCGTCGCCGGACGGCGGATTGCTATCCATGAAGCTCTTCCAGATCCCGGTGATCTTGTTCAGGCGGTCGATCAGCTGGTCGTTGTGGGCCTGGGTCTCTTCGTTCCACCTGCCCACTTCCTTATAGTAACGGATGGCGCCGTCGTGAAACGGGACGACCCAGTCCATCACCTGATTGTCGAGCGAGTAGCCCGTCGCCGCCGGTGCCGCGTCCTTGAAGTGATCGAAGTTATCGAAGATCGCCTTGGTCAGCGCATAGGCGGTGTCGGCGTCCGAGGGGGAGTACGCGATGACCACCGGATAGGGATAGCTCGCCCCCTCCCAGGCCGGCGGATTGCCACCCGCCTCGCTGCAGGTGTACTTGCTGAAATAGGGGCCGACTTCCTGGAGACGCGTCCAGCCTTCATTGTCGTCGTGCGGCAGGGTCGGCCAGACCAACCCGCGCGGCGATGCCTGGACCTTCAGGATGTTGCCCGAGGTGGTGGTGGAGAAGAACGCGTCGGCCTGGTTGTTCAGAACCGCGTCGAAGGCGCCGTTGTTGCCACCGACCTCCACGATCTCGACATCGTCCCAGGTAAGGTTACCGAAGCGAAGATGGCTGTAGGTGTTGTTGTTCAGCGCGGGCGATCCCTTGACCCAGGCGACGCGCTTGCCCTTGAGGTCGGCCATCGTCTTGACACCGGCATCGCCGGCGAAGAAGACCGTCAGGCAGTTGCCGCCCATGGCCATGTTGGTCATGCGAAGATCCTGCGGCCCCCATTCGGGGCTCGCGAACACGTCCACCGCTTCGAGGGCGAAATAGGTGCCGACGCCGTTGAAGGAGTAGTCGACCTTGCCCTCGCGCAACGGGACCATCCGGGACACGTCGTTCTTGCCGGGCAGGACGCGTAGCGTCACGCCTTCGTTGTTCTTGAACGCCGCGCCGATCGCGACTGCCTGAGCGTAGCCGGACGATCCTACGTCATAGGCGGTGACCGCCATCGATTGCGGCAGCTCCTGTGCAAGGCCGGACCCGGCGGACAGGGCGATCGCCGCCGCACCCGCGGCGAGGGCGGAAAGAAGTTTATTCATGCGTTACCTCCCAGTTGCTCGGGTGCGGTCAGCTGTAGCCGCACTACTTCCCGAATAGAAGCAGACTAGGAGATTTTCACCATTGCGAACAAGTCGAACGACGACGTAAGCCGGTCACCTCAACCTGTCCGTGCGTCGGGCGAGGCTGGCGGCGTCTGGCGAGGCAGGCCGCGGGCAACGGCACGCAGCAGGTTCTCCTGCCGGACGAGGATGTTGCCCAGCTCGTAGCGCTCGACGATCGTCCGACGGGCGTTGCGGCGAATCTCGGTCATCCGCTCCGGATGCTCCAGAGCTTCCCCAACGGCGCTCACCAGCTCGTCGCGGGAGAAGAAATCGACGAGCAGGCCGTTCTCCCGGTCCCTGATCACTTCCTGCACCGGCGGCGTACGCGACCCCACCACGAGGCCGCCGACGGACATGGTCTCCAGCATCGACCACGACAATACGAACGGTACCGTGAGATAGACGTGGGCCGAGGAGATGCGGATGACCTTCAGGTATTCGCCGTAGGGCAGGAGGCCGGTGAAGTGCAGCCTGTCCATGTCGAAATCGAGCTCGGCGAGCATCTTCTGCTTGAAGGTCTGCCCATCGGGCAGGGTCCGTCCATAGGCGACCCGGTCCTGGCCGACGATGACGACGTGCATCTTCGGATAGAGCTTCTGCAGTTCGGAAGCCGCTCGCATGAACTGCGGGAAGCCGCGGTACTGCTCCATGCCGCGGGCGACATAGGTCACTACCTGGTCCGCGGCGGTGAGCTTGAGGCCGTCCACCTCCACGTATGCCTCGGGATCGGGACTGAAGAACCGGGTGTCGACTCCGTCGTGCAGGACGCCTACGCGCGGCCGGAGGGCGGGCGGAAACTGGTTGCGCTGCCATTCCGTCGGGCTGACGCCGATCTCGGACGCCGCGAGGTCCATCAGGATCGGCGCGTTCTTCGAGCGAAGGCGCATGATGCCGGCTTCGGTCAGGGGCTCGTCGGGCAGGAAGTCGGCGTCGGCGTTCTGCGAGTTGTAGTACCACTCGAAATAGCCGATGAGCTTCGTCTGCGGCCAGACGTCCTTGACGAACAGGCCCGGCCCCCAGCCCGAATGCGCCATCACGACGTCGGGGACGAACCCGTCGTCGCGCAGCGACCGCATTGCGCCATAGGCGGCTTCGCCGGTGATCGCGGCGCGCTCGAATGCCCGGCCGAAGGGGTGCGTATTGGGGCTGACACCGCGCTCGGTCTTGTAGAGCACCTTCTTCACGCCGGGGATCTCCCACGATTGCCCGGCCGTGACGTAGACGACCTCGTTCTCCGGATTCTGGCCGAGACGGCCGGCGATGTTCCGGAACTGAGCCGGAAAATTGTTGTGCATGAAGAGCACGCGCATGTGCTGCCGTCCCCCTTTCGCCGATGTTCCCCGCCTTTATCGCGCGGGCTCCGGCGATTCTGCAACCGGGGGGGCGGGCGCGCTCTGGGGATCCGCACCCGGGAGCGAGGGCAGGGGACTCGTGAGAGGAGGCTCGGCTCCCTCGCTCTAGCGGCCGGACGGAGCGCTGCCGCCGTGAATCTCGACCGCCGCCCGCAGCAGGGGGACGGCGAGGGTGGCCTCTGTCCCGGCACCGAGCCTCACGCCGAAATCCATCAGGCCGGAGAGGTGCAGGTGCCGGATCATGCGGCCCGGCCCGCATTCCGCTGCGTAGGATTCGGCGCTGCGGCAATGGTCGAGAGAGCGGCGATCGACGGCGAACAGCACGGCGGCAGCGGCCATGGCAGGGTAGCCGCCGAGGACCACCGGCGTCCGGGCAAGCCTCGCGGCGATGAGGGCGCCGGTGACGGCACACATTTCGAAGCCGCCGAGCCGGCGCAGGATCTCGAAAGCATCCCCGGCGCCGCCGTGCCGTTCCGAGAGTGTTCTCACCAGACCGGGCTCGATCGCCGGACCATGTTCCTCGGGACGCTCCGGCAGCCAGTCCTCCGCCGAGCCGCCGAAGAGGCTGAGACCGATAGCTGCAGCCGCGGCCTCACCGCCGGCGCCGACGGTGTCGAGGCAGATGAGGTCGAGGCCCTGCTCGACCGCCATCATGCCGTAGGCGATCGCGCGCGCGCATTCCTCCTCGTCCATCGCCGGTTCCGCCATCGCGTCCCGCGTCGGCGTCTCCAGCGACATCTCATATACGCGGAGGTCGGCATCCGCGGCGGTGCAGGCGGCGTTGACGGTAGCCGAGCCAGCGACCGCCGCTTCGACCAGTCGCTCCGCCGAGCGGGCCGGCTTCGGCCGGTCGAGATGACGTGCGAGGCCGTGATTGCCCGCGAACACTGCGGTTCGGGGGCGGCGCAATGCCGGAGGATGTCGCCCTTGCCAGGTTGCGAGCCACTCGACATGCTCGGACAGTCGGCCGAGCGTGCCCGCCGTCTTCTCCATCTGGCTGCGCCGCGTCAGCGCCGCCGTGGCAGCCTCAAGGTCCGGCCCCGGCAGATCGGCCAGCACGGACCTGATCTCGTCGAGGCCGCGAGCGGCGGCTGAATCCTCTCCGGCCATGTCAAATACGGTCTCTCGTCAGATGGGCGCGTTGCGCCCGTCTCGGGCTCTCGCCAGTGTGTACGCGGCCGTCCACCTTCTACTTGCGGCGGTCGCCGTCCCCCTTCGGCGCATCGCTGGGTGGCTTCACGCCGACACCGGCATCCGCCGCGGTGGCCCCATAGCGACGGGCGTAGATGCTGGAAATGAGGCTCGAGCTGGTACTCTCGCCCGGCTTCGCCTGCGGCTGCTGCTCTGCCTCGGAGGTGGGGGTGGTCTGCTTCGTCGTTCGCTTGGCCATGTCGGAAACTCTATCCCGCTTCTATGATTGTCGCAGTTACTCCCTGATCGGCGGAATGCCGTCGGGGCTGTCGGCACGTCACTTCGGCGCGATCACCATGATCAGCTGACGACCTTCCATCTTCGGAAACTGCTCGACCTTCGCCAGGTCGTCCAGTTCCTCGCGCACGCGCTGGAGGACCTTCACGCCGATATCCTGGTGCACCATCTCGCGACCGCGGAAGCGGAGGGTCACCTTGACCTTATCACCTTCCTCGAGGAAGCGCCGCACCGCCCGCATCTTGATCTCGTAATCGTGCTGATCGATGCCCGGGCGCATCTTCACTTCCTTGACGTCGATCGTCTTCTGGCGCTTGCGCGTCTCGTTTTTCTTCTTCTGCGCCTCGTACTTGAAGCGGCCGTAGTCGAGGATCTTGCAGACGGGCGGCTCCGCGTTCGGCGCCACCTCGACCAGATCGAGGCCCGCGTCCACGGCCGCCTGAAGGGCCTGGCTGCGCGGAACGACGCCGATCTGCTCCCCATCGGCGCCGACGAGGCGAACGGTTCGAGAGTCGATATCCTCGTTTACGCGCGGCCCATCCTTCTGCGGTGGTCCGGAAAATGGTGGTCTTGCTATGAATGTTCTCCTTCGAATGGCCGATACGGCAACGGGCCCGTGTCACACGACCGAGCCGGCGCCGGACAGGCGAATCACTGTTCGGCTGCCGGTGGTGCAGCCTCTGCCTTTAAGGTATCCACGGCCTCGGCGAGCGCAAGGATTTCTTGCGCCTTTCCCCCGAGCCGGCGGATGGCGACCGTCCGCTCGTCGGCCTCGCGCTTGCCGACGACGACGACCAGCGGAATCTTCGCGAGGCTATGCTCACGAATCTTGTAGCCGATCTTCTCGTTGCGCAGGTCCGCCTCGGCCCGGAGGCCTGCGTCGCCGAGGGTCCGGAGCACTTCGCCGGCGTAAGCATCGGCGTCCTGGGTGATCGTGCAGACGACCGCCTGCGTCGGCGCGAGCCAGAGCGGCAGGCGGCCGGCGTGGTTTTCGATCAGCACGCCGATGAACCGCTCCATCGAGCCGAGGATCGCACGATGCAGCATGACCGGCCGGTGCCGCTCGCCGTCCTCGCCGACATAGGTCGCGCCGAGTCGGTCCGGCAGCACGAAATCGACCTGGAGCGTCCCGCACTGCCAGTCGCGTCCGATCGCATCCCGCAGCACGAACTCCAGCTTCGGGCCGTAGAAGGCGCCCTCGCCCGGGTTCATCGTGTAGGGCAGCCCCGCCGCTTCGACCGCCTCACGCAGTGCGCCCTCGGCCTTGTCCCAGACGTCGTCGCTGCCGGCGCGCGTCGCCGGACGGTCCGAGAACTTCACGACCACCTCGTCGAAGCCGAAGTCGCGGTAGACGCTCTGCAGCAGGTCGCAGAAGCGCTCGGTCTCGGCCGTGATCTGGTCTTCCGTGCAGAAGATGTGGGCGTCGTCCTGGGTGAAGGCGCGCACGCGCATGATGCCGTGCAGGGCGCCCGACGGCTCGTTGCGGTGGCAGGAGCCGAATTCCGCCATGCGGAGCGGCAGGTCGCGGTAGCTCTTGATGCCCTGCCGGAAGATCTGGACGTGCGCCGGGCAGTTCATCGGCTTGAGCGCGTAGACCTTTTCCTCGGTCTCGCTCGTGAACATGTGCTCGCCGAACTTCTCCCAGTGGCCCGACGCCTCCCAGAGCGACCGGTCGATCAGCTGCGGCGTCCGCACTTCCTCGTAGTCGGCCTTCTCCAGCCGGCCTCGGAGGTAGGTCTCGATCGTGCGGAACAGGGTCCACCCCTTCGGGTGCCAGAAGATCGCGCCTGGCGCCTCTTCCTGGAGGTGGAACAGCCCCATCTCGCGCCCGAGGCGGCGATGGTCTCGCCGCTCCGCCTCCTCGAGACGGTGCAGATAGGCGTCCAGGTCCTTCTTCTCGGCCCAGGCCGTGCCGTAGATGCGCTGGAGCATCTCGTTGCGCGAATCGCCGCGCCAGTAGGCGCCCGCCAGCTTCATCAGCTTGAACGCATGGCCGACTCGACCGACCGAAGGCTGGTGCGGGCCGCGGCAGAGGTCGAGCCATTCGCCCTGACGATAGATCGAGATCGGCTCGTCCGCCGGCAGGTCTTCGATGATCTCGACCTTGTACTTTTCGCCGATGTCGCTGAAATGGCGGATCGCGTCGTCGCGCGGCCATACCTCGCGCCGGAGCGCCGCGTCGCGCTCGATGATCTCGTGCATCCGCGCCTCGATCTTCTCGAGGTCCTCGGGCGTGAAGGGCTCGTTCCGGGCGAAATCGTAGTAAAACCCGTTCTCGATGACCGGCCCGATCGTCACCTGGGTGCCGGGAAAGAGGTCCTGCACCGCCTCGGCCATGACATGGGCGCAGTCGTGGCGGATCAGTCCGAGCGCGTCCGGATGCTCGCGCGTCACGATCTCGATCGCCGCGTCCCGCTCCAGCGGCAGGTAGAGGTCGCGCAGCTCGCCATCCACCTTGATGGCGACGGCATCACGCGCGAGCCGCTTGCCGATCGAAGCCGCGACCGCCTCGCCCGTCGTGCCTGCCGGCACGGTGCGCACGCTGCCGTCCGGCAAGGTGAGGGCGATTTCCGGTTGCTTCAGTTCGGCGGAAGACATGAAGTATTTCGGGCTCTCTGGCGGGGGCTCGGGAACATTGTGATTTAACCGGGCAATACCGCGATTCAAGCAGCGACACAATCGCTGCCGACACGGCCGGACGCTAGGGGCCGGGCCGGTGCGGAAACTGCCGGGACAGCAACTCTTCATATACCTCGAGCGTGCGCGCTGCCATCGCATCCTTGCCGAAGTCGCCGGAGATGCGGCGCCGGCCCGCCTCTCCCATCATTCGCCGGTGGGATGGATCGAGGTCCAGAGCGCCGGCGATCGCCCCGGCAAGTGCCGGGATGTCGCCTGGCGGCACGAGCCAGCCGGTGCGGCCATGCTCGAGGATCTCGGGAGCGGCGCCATGGTCGAAGGCGACGACCGGGCGGCGCATCGCCAGCGCTTCCGCCATCACGCGGCCGAACGCTTCGGGCGAGGTCGAGGCGTTCACCACGACGTCGGCCGCCGCATACGCCGCCGCCATGTCGTGGATGTCTCCTGGGATCCGCAGGGCGGGGCCGAGCCCGAGCGCGTCGGCCTTCTCGGCGAGGCGCCGGCGAAAGTCGCCGCGCTTCGCGGCGGGGCCGGCGAGCACGATGCGGACATCCTCGCGCGCGAGGCGTGCAGCCGCGGTCAGCAGCGCCATCTGGCCCTTCCATTCGGTCAGGCGGCCGGGGAGCAGAAGGATGCGCCGGTCGTCGGGAACGTCCCATGCCCGTCTGAGGGCGGCGACACGATCGGACGCCACGGCATCCGGGTCGAAGGACGGAAGGTCGACGCCCCGCGGGATCACGCGGATGCGGGATGCGTCGACCCGGTAGACCCGACGCACATGATCGGCGACGAAATGCGAGACGGCGATCACCCGGTCACCGCGCGCCATGATGCCGTTGTAGCGTCGCTTGAGTATCCCCTTGCTTCCGTAGAGGCCGTGGAAGGTGGTCACGAATGGGATGCGCGCGCGCCGGGCGGCCGCATGGGCACTCCAGGCCGGAGCACGGCTTCGCGCGTGGACGAGGCCGACGCCGTGGATGCGAATGACCGCCTGGAGCCTCGCGACGTTGCGCGCCATCGAGATCGCGTTCTTCGTGTCGACGGGCAGATCGAGATGAAGCGCGCCCGCGGACCGCAGCTCCTCCACCAGCCGGCCGCCGCGCGCTGCGACCAGGGCGGTGCCGCCCGCCTCGACGATGGCACGCGCCACGTCGACGGTGCCGCGCTCGACACCGCCCGTCCCGAGGGCCGGGAGAACCTGGAGGATGACCGGTGGTGGTGGGTTGTTGCGCACGGGACGATCGCTAGACTCGGTGCTTCGATCCACGAGGAGGGCTGACGGCATGTCGGTTGATCCCGAGACTCCGCGCACGCTAGCACGTGGCGACGGCACGAAGCTGGCCTATCACCATTCTCCCTCGACCGAAGGGGCGGGATCGCTTCCCGGCGTCGTGTTTCTCGGCGGTTTCATGTCCGACATGAGCGGGACCAAGGCGATCCGCCTCGAAGCCTTCTGCCGGTCGCGCGGTCAGCAGTTCACCCGGTTCGACTATCGCGGCCACGGCCAGTCCTCCGGCGCCTTCCGGGAGGGCACGATCGGCCTCTGGGCCGACGATGCCGCGGCGGTCCTGACTGAGGTCACCCGCGGTCCGCAGATCCTCGTCGGCTCGAGCATGGGCGGGTGGATCATGCTGCTGGCAGCGCTCCGGCACCCCGAGCGGGTGGCGGGGCTGATCGGCATCGCGCCGGCGCCCGACTTCGTGGTGCGGATGTACGAATCGTTCACGCCGGAGATGCAGACCGCGCTGCAACGCGACGGACATGTCCTGCGGCCGTCGGAGTATTCCGACGAACCCTACACGATCACCCGGGAGCTGATCGAGGAGGGGCGGCGTCATCTTCTGCTCGAAGGCCCCCTCGATCTCGACGTGCCGGTGCGTATCCTTCACGGGATGCGCGACGACGCGGTGCCGTGGGAGCTCAGCATCCGGATCATGGAGCGGCTCGCGTCACGCGACGTTCGCGTCACCTTCATCAAGGACGGCGATCACCGGCTGTCGGAAGAGCCCGACCTCGATCTGCTGTGCGCGACGGTGGCGGAGCTTTCCGGATCGGTGGCCGGCGCCCGCTGAGCTTCGGCCGCGAGGCAGGCGCGCAGGCCTTCGCGGAAGGTCGGGTAGCGAAGCTCGACGCCGAGCTCCTTCTTGATCCGATCGTTCCGGACCCGCCTGTTGTCCGCATAGAAGCTGCGCGCCATCGGCGAGAGGTCCGCCTCGGCGAGCGGCACGGCTGGCGGCGGGTCCATCCCGAGCAGCCCGGCGGCGAAGGCGACGACCTCCGAAGCGGGCGCAGGCTCGTCGTCGCAGACGTTGTAGACCGCACCCGGCGCGGGCCGACACATCGAGGCCCGGAGCACCTGCGCGATATCGGCCACGTGAATGCGGGAGAAGACCTGGCCTGGTTTGTCGATCCGCTTCGCCCGGCCGGCGCGGAGCGCGTCGAGGCTGCTCCGGCC
>Ga0172382_10009492_pt1 | contig 13272 bp, 10 predicted proteins | sample Leawel138RmetaG_FD_122245 | JGI IMG/M metagenome (GOLD analysis project Ga0172382, IMG submission 122245) | Leachate microbial communities from a municipal landfill in Southern Ontario, Canada - Leachate well 138R metaG | ecosystem: Engineered > Solid waste > Landfill > Unclassified | place...
CCGCCGATATACATATCCGGTACGCTGGACAACATAATGGTGGAGGTGGCCCTGCAGTGGACGGACGGATACAGCGAGCTTGTTGTGCCGTTCGTCAACACCATACACACATTAGAGGGCGGTACCCACGTGATAGGATTCAGGGGCGCCCTCACCAAGACGATAAACGATTATGCCAAGGCGAAGAACATCATCAAGGACGAATCCCTTGACGGTGCGGACACACGTGAAGGTCTGACCGCGGTCATCAGCGTGAAGATGCCCGAGCCCCAGTTCGAGGGGCAGACCAAATCCAAACTTGGGAACAGTGCGGCGAAGACTGCCGTGCAGTCCCTGATGAACGAGAAGCTGGCAGAGCACTTCCTTGAGAACCCGAAGGTCGCCGAGACGATCGCGAAGAAGTGCGTTTCCGCATTCGTTGCCCGCGAGGCAGCCAGAAAGGCAAGGGATGCGACCCGGAGGAAGAGCGTCTTCGAGTCGGGATCGCTGCCGGGCAAGCTGGCGGACTGCACCGAGAGGGATCCGAGCAAATCCGAGCTCTACATAGTGGAGGGAGATTCTGCAGGAGGCAGCGCCAAACAGGGCAGGGACAGGATGTTCCAGGCCATACTGCCGATACGCGGGAAGATCCTGAACGTGGAGAAGGTCAGGCCGGACAGGGTCCTCCAGAGCGAGGAGATAAAGAATCTGACGATAGCCATAGGAGGCGGGTTGGGCGAGGAGTTCGATCTCACGAAGATCAGGTACCACAACATCGTGATAATGACCGATGCGGATGTGGACGGAGCCCACATAGCCACGCTTCTGCTGACCCTGTTCTACAGGCAGATGAGGCCGCTGATAGACAACGGCCACGTCTACCTGGCGATGCCCCCGCTATACAGGATATCCAAGGGCAAGAGGGAGAGGTACGTTTACACTGAAGAGGACATGGCCGCGGCCGTGGAGGAATTCGGCCCGGGAAGCAATGTCACGAGATACAAAGGTCTGGGAGAGATGAACCCCCACCAGCTGTGGGAGACCACCATGGATCCGGCCAACAGAGTGATGAAGAAAGTGAGGGTGGAGGATGCGATGCTGGCAGACCAGCTGTTCTCCACGCTCATGGGCGATGCGGTGGAACCCAGAAGGGAATACATAATCGAACATGCCCACGAGGTAGTGAATCTGGATGTGTGAGACCATGGGCGAAGACAACAATGAGACTGCGGTTCCGAAGGTCATAGACCAGACCATCGAGGACGAGATGAAGCGCTCATACATCGATTATTCGATGAGCGTCATAGTGGGCCGCGCACTGCCGGATGCCAGGGACGGGCTGAAGCCCGTGCACAGGAAGATCCTGTATGCCATGTCCGATATGGGCATGTGGCACAACAGGGGCTACAAGAAATCCGCCAAGGTGGTGGGAGAGGTCCTTGCCAAGTACCATCCCCACGGGGACACCGCCGCATACGATGCGATGGTGAGGCTGGCACAGCCATTCTCCCTCAGGTATCCCCTGGTGGACGGGCAGGGCAACTTCGGTTCCATAGACGGCGATCCCGCGGCGGCCATGCGTTACACGGAGGCACGTCTCGCCAAGATGTCATCCGACCTCCTGGCGGATCTGGACAAGAACACCGTGGACTTCGCGGACAACTACGACGGTTCCCTGAAGGAGCCGACGGTCCTGCCGTCCAAGTTCCCCAATCTCCTGGTGAACGGTTCCGACGGCATAGCCGTGGGGATGGCCACGAAGATGCCGCCCCACAACCTCTGCGAGGTAGTGGATGCGATAACCCATACCCTGGACTGCCCGGATGTCACCGCGGACGAGCTCATGGAGTTCGTGAAGGGCCCGGATTTCCCTACGGGAGGGACGATATACGGCCTCTCCGGGATATACTCGGCCTACACCACCGGAAGGGGCAAGATCAAGGTAAGGGCCAACACCCACTTCGAGGAGAAGAGCAACGGCAAGACCATGATAATCGTGGACGAGATCCCTTATCAGGTCAACAAGGCCAGGCTCATAGAGCAGATAGCCAACAAGGTCAAGGAGAAGACCCTGGAAGGGATCACGGACCTGCGCGACGAGTCCGACAGGAACGGGATGCGGATAGTCATAGAGCTTCACAAGGACGCCATAGACAACGTCGTCCTGGAGAACCTGTTCAAGCAGACCACGATGGAGCAGACCTTCGGGGTCATAAACCTGGCTCTTGTGGACAAGAAGCCCGTCCTCCTGACGCTGAAGGAGCTGATCCAACAGTACATAATACACAGGAAGAGCGTGGTGACCCGCAGGACCCAGTTCGATCTGGATGCCGCCCTGAAGAGGCACCACATCCTGGAAGGCCTCATGGCGGCGATAGGCAGGCTGGATGAGGCCATAGCCCTCATCCGCGCATCTGAGGACGGAGAGGAGGCCTCTGTCGGTCTGCAGGATCTGCTGTCGATAGATGCGGAGCAGGCCAAGGCGATACTGGATATGAGGCTCCAGAAGCTCACGGGCCTGGAATTGGATTCCATAAGGACGGAGTATGATTCGCTGGTTGTTCTGATGGCCGATCTTCGCGACATCCTCGCCAACGAGAGCAGGATCCGTCAGATCATAAAGGATGAGCTGTCGGAGATGAAGGAGACCTACGGCGATGAGCGCCGCACGAAGATAGACCCGAATCCCATAGACGCTGATGAGGAGGACCTCATACCCAGAGAGGACGTCGTAATAACGATAACGGGTGACAACTACATCAAGCGCATACCTTTGAAGACCTATCGTCAGCAGGGTAGGGGCGGGGTCGGGCTGATAGGCATGGAGACCAAAGAGGAGGACTTCGTGACCAACATGTTCGTTACGTCAACCCACGATTATGTGATGTTCGTCACCGACCACGGCCGTCTGCACTGGCTCAAGGGATACAGGATCCCCGAGGGCGGAAGGCACTCCAAGGGCAAGCCGATAGTCAATATGATAGCCGATCTGGAAGAGGGGGAGAACGTCGTCAGCACAATATGTGCCAGCGATTTCCCTGATGACAGATTCCTGGTGTTCTGCACCAAGGAGGGCATAATCAAGAAGACCGTTCTCAGCGCCTTCAAGAACGTAAGGCGCAAAGGGATCAAGGCCATAAAGCTCAGGGAGGACGATACGCTTGTGGAGACCCACATAACCGACGGGGACGATGAGATAATAATCGCCACCCACAACGGTCTTGCCGTAAGATTCCATGAGGAGCAGGTCGGGTCCAAGGGCAGGGATACCATGGGCGTCAAGGGAGTAACGCTGAACGAGGGCGACTTCGTTGTATCGATGTCCGTCGTGAAGCCCGGGGACATGCTGCTGACGGTGTCCGAGAACGGATACGGGAAGATATCCAGCGTGGATGACTATCGCAAGATCAACCGCGGCGGCAAAGGCGTGATAACCCTGAAGACCACGGAGAGGAACGGAGGCGTCATAGCCGTAAGGAAGGTCTTGGAGTCTGACGAGCTGGTGGTGGTCAGCACCCAGGGCAAGGTCATACGCATCAAGGTCAATGAGATACGCGTCACAGGCCGCAACGCCGCCGGAGTGAGGATAATGGATCTGCGCAACGGCGACAAGGTCACCGCCCTGCAGCCCGTTGCCCTGGATGAGACGGAGGAAGATTTTCTGGAAGATGACGACATCTGAGATCCCCCGATACGCAAGGGCACTGCCGCCGCTGCTGTTGGCAGCGGCGGCCATATCCGCTTATCTGGCAAACGGATCATGGCCGGGCAACGATGCCTATGTGTGGACGGCTGCGGCCGCAGCCGCCGGCGCCGTATTCCTGGTGCTGTTGCTCTCTCTGCGGAGATACGACAGGGCCCGCAGGGAATCCGCTGAGGAGGCATTCCTCAGGCTGGCTTCGGGACCGGTGTCCGGGGGCCGCGAACCGCCCAGGGGCAAGGCCCCTAGGTGACCGGGACAGCGAACATTTATAACGGAAATCGCAATAGGGAAGACCCACGCCGTGGTAACTCAGTTGGGAGAGTGCAAGACTGAAGATCTTGAAGTCGCTGGTTCGAGCCCGGCTCACGGCACCATCCCCCTCATTTTGTGAATGAATATATAAGCAGTAGAACTACTGACTCAAGGGATTCTAATGGACAGGGTCTTCGCGGATGTCGGCTCACAGGATTTGACGCTGACGGAGGTGCTCCGTCTTGTCGAGAGGATCCAGGACGAGAATCCTGACATGGAGGTCTTCCTCGACGGGGACAAAAGAGCCATAATGGGGAGACCGCGGGTCGTTCAGGTAGCATTGGAGCGCTGATATGGGCAAAGGCAGAGTGACCATAGGTCTTTACAATTCATACGATCCCACCAAGTTCAGGGAGCCCCACAGACGAATATTGGCAAGAGCGGGGGGACTCGCACTGGCGTTCGATATGAATCTGGCTCTTTTCGGTTTCCCTTTCCCTGATGATATAAAGCAGCCCAAGGAGCTTGCGCAATGGGTCGCCGGGACGACGAGCATAGGTTCGGACGGGGGATACTTCGTGGAGCTTGCAGAGAAGGGCCGCTTCCTCAGCTTCAGCTACCCGGACAAAGGATTCCCGCCGCAGCTGGGGGAGGCGATACTCACCACCAGCAAGCCGGACCCGAAGAAGGCCGTGACAAAAGAAGAGGTCGTTGCGATGATCAACAGAGGCAGCAGCGTTCTTCTGGTGTTCGGGATAGGGCCCCACGGGATACCCAGATCGCCCTCGTCGATACCCAGATACAATCTCGATATAACCGGTGGGGGGTTCTCGCTGGAGACCTGCACCGCCCTGGGGGCAGTGGTTGGGGCCCTCTCCTCACTGATTCAGTAGTTCTCGTAAAGCAGGTTGCCCGGTTCGTACAGTACTCCGTTGCCCTTCTCGACCCTGCCGACTATCTCCGCGTCGCCGATATCCGAGATTATGCTCTCCGCATCATCCTCGGAGGCCACGATCATGAATCCCATGCCCATGTTGAATGTCTGGTACATCTCCCTCTCGCTGACCTCGCCCAGTTCTGCGATCTTGCCGAACAGCGTCTGAGGCTTCACGGGGTCGTCTATGATGTATCTCAGATCCTTCCTCATCCGGAGCAGGTTCCTGAGCCCGCCGCCGGTTATGTCTATGAGGCCGTGGGGATCGTACTCGTCGCGTATCCTCAGGATGTCCTTGACGTAGATCTCCGTCGGGGTCAGCAGCTCCTCGCCCACGGTGCCGCTCAGTCCGGGCACCTTGTCCTTCATTGTATACCCGGCGTTCTGGAAGACCTTCCTTGCCAGGGTCAGGCCGTTGGAATGGACTCCCGAGGAGCGCAATGCGACTATTAGGTCACCGCTCTCGCATCTCTCGCCCGTTATGACCTTTCCCTTCTCCACATAACCCAGGCATGTTCCGGAGATGTCTATTCCGTTGACCATCTCCGGGAGAACGGCGACCTCTCCTCCGACTATCTCCATGTTGGAGAGCTCCGCTCCCCTGTTAAGGCCGACGCCTATCTGCCCGCAGATATCATCATCCGGGACCTTCAACGCAACATAGTCAACGAAGGACATGGGCTCCGCGCCTACGCATATCGTATCGTTAACGTTCATTGCCACGCAGTCTATGCCGATGGTGTCCCATTTCCCGAGCTCCTCGGCAACGAGCAGCTTCGTGCCCACCCCGTCCGTGGCCAATGTAAGGTAGACATCGCCGAAGTCGATGAGACTGGCGAACAGGCCCTTCGCCTCCACCATGGTGCCCTTTCCTTTCCTTCTGTATCTCAGCTCTCTCACAAGCGAATCTATGGCACCGGACTTCCTGTCTATGTTGACGCCGGCCTTCGCATAAGTCCAACCCTCTACCATGATGCTCCCCGGCCCCTAATCGCCTGACTCGTTTATATTTCTCCCCCCGCGAAAGGAGTTATAACGGCGCACCGTTATCGGCGACCGATGCGCGAACGCTGGTTGAACGAGAGGCGGCAGGAGCACTACTACAGGCTCGCCAAGAGGACGGGGTTCCGCTCCAGGGCGTCTTTCAAGCTCATGCAGATCGATGAGAGATTCGATATTTTCAGAGAGGGGGATGCCGTGGCCGATCTGGGAGCCGCACCCGGTGGATGGCTGCAGGTTGCCAGGGAGCTGGTCGGCGAGAAGGGCAGGGTGGTCGGCGTGGATCTGAGGCCCATAAAGAGACTTGACGACGTCGTCACCATAATGGGGGACATAACAGAGGACTCTACAATGCTGGCACTCGTTAAGGAACTGGGCGGGAAAGCGGACGTCGTCCTTTCGGACATGGCACCCGACATAAGCGGGAATTACTCTACGGATCATGCACGTTCCGTTCACCTCTGCAAGTACGCTCTCGGTGTTTGTGATAGGGTCCTGAAGAAGAACGGGAAGCTGGTCATGAAGGTCTTCATGGGGGACATGATCCCCTTGCTCAGGGACGAGACGGAGAGGCGCTTCATGGAGGTGAAGATGCATTCCCCGGACGCATCCAGGCCCACGAGCTCCGAGATGTACATGATAGCTACCGGATTCAAGGCGCAGACCAGGGTCAAGATGGTGGAGCGCCAGGAAGAGAAACCTAAGGAGTTCACGATAAAGGGGGATCTGCTGTGAAGATAGTATGCGTAGGCTGGAACTATATGTCCCACGCCGCCGAGATGGAAAGGGCATTGCCTGAGGAGCCGCTCATATTCCTGAAGCCGTCCACCTGCATAATAGGGGACGGCGATGAGATCAGAATACCCGAAGGCGTTACGAATGTTCAGCACGAGGTAGAGCTGGCACTTATTCTAGGTAAGACCGGGAAGAACATACCTGAGAGCGAGGCGATGTCATACGTCTCAGGTTTGGCTGTATTCAACGATGTAACTGCCAGGGACATGCAGGCCGCAGACCGTGCCAAGGGCAATCCTTGGGATCTGTGCAAGGGAATGGACACCTTCGGTCCCCTTTCAGAGATAGTGCCAGCAGAGGGAATAGACATAGGGGATCTCGAGATGGTTCTCACCGTTAACGGGGAGATCAGGCAGAAAGTGAACACCGGCAGAATGATATTCTCCCCTGCCAGGGTGATAGCCTACGTATCAAGGTACATGACCTTGGAGGAAGGGGACATACTTGCGACCGGCACACCCGAGGGCATCAGCGAGATAAAGCCCGGTGACATTGTATGTGCCAGCATATCGAATATAGGCAGTGTTACCAACAAGGTCGTCTAATCCCAGAACCTCTTGTTCCTCGCATACAGCACCTCTGCGGACAGTATGTCCCTGAGGAAGTCATCCTCATCCCGGTGCATGCCGCGCAGTATCCTGGATGCGGAATCCGGGCCTATGCCTCTGCCCGCAAGGGCCATCGGAGCCAGCTCATTCTCCTTCACAAGGTTCGCGTTCCTTGAGATCTTCATGGTCTCCTTCTTCTCATCATCGGTAAGGTCCTTCTTGGCCAGGAGCTTGATGGACTCCCTGTCGTATTCCTTGAGCAGAGCGACCATCCTGCTTCTGCATTTGCTGCAGACGAATCTTTTCGGGGCCGATCCCACCCGCACCCTCCACTGGGTACGGCAGCTGAGGCACGATGCATAGAGAGTCTCGTTCTCCAATCTCTTCTTAAGTGCCATCAGTATCGAGTGGTCCGCTCTGGCCGGCTGCATCAGCTCCTTGGATCTGGTAACGCCCTCCAGGCCAATGGGGGAAACCCCTGAGGCTCTCACCTCCACGGAACCGTTCCGGATCATTGAGATGACCTTCTCGGTGCTCTCTATGTCCAGGTCCTCCCAGAGAACCTTGTTCACCGCTTCGTTGTAAGCCGGAGTGCCTTTGTGAAGATCGAATAGCCTGCCGAAGTTCATGAAGCGGTGATCGGCGTTCTTCTCGATGATGCCGAACTTCTTGGCCACGTATACGAAGCGCCAGCGCAGGAAGGTGGAATTGACTATCGTCAGCCTGGCGAGGCTCTCCACAGTTCCGGGTTCGATCGAGGATATGGTATCCAGTATCAGATCCTTGCTTATGCTCCTGGGGATCTGCAGTATTATTCGATAGGGATCAGTGGACGCCCCCACGCTCTCCCCCAGTCTGGCCGACAGCAGGGCTGAGATGATCTTGCTGAGGGTCTCGTTGACCCTTGTGCCGAAGCAGGCGTTTATTATGACAACGCGGTCACCGATCTCCACCGTGACCAGCCTATCGCTGGGGACATCGAAGCCCTTCTGGGAGGAGACGAATCTCCTGACGCATTCCTTGGCATTCTCGTCGCCGGGATAGATATCCAGGTCCATCGTCCTGCGCATACGACCGACCTCCATGGCGACATCGAAGGGGACCGGTATGTCAGATCCCGTCCACGAGGGCACGGACCCTATCTCTCTGGCCTCTTCCACGAGTATCTCATCCTCCCGCATCTCGATTATTCGCCATGTTCTCCCCTTCGCTATGAACATGGCGTAGGGCTCTGCGAAGGATGCGACGAAGCTCTCGTCAAGGGTCCCGACTATCCCTCTGTTGCTCACATCACGTATGAGATATGTTCTCTCATCCGGGATCATGGAGATGTTGCTGTAGAAGTAATCCATTCCCTTCTTCGACCTGCGGAAGCCGTCCTCATCCTCGAAGACCATCTTTATCGATTTCAGCTGTTCCAGCACAGCATCCATCTCCTCCCTTTTCAGGTCCCGGAAGGAATGGCTCCTTCTGAATATCGAATAGGCGGTATCCCTGTCTATCCTGGAGGTCATGGTCATGGCGATGAGCTGGTTAGCTACCACGGTGAGGGGTGACCCTCTTCCGGAGTATGCCTCCATCTCCCTGGCCTCCGCCTTTCTGGCGACGACCAGGCTTTCCGCCACCTCGTCCGGTGCGGTGGCGAGTATCCTGGCGTGGATGAGCCCGCCCACCCTGTGGCCGGCCCTGCCCGCCCTCTGGATCATCCTGGCGACCTGTCTCGGGGAATTGTACTGTATGACGAGATCCGTGGACCCCACATCTATTCCGAGCTCCAGAGAGGATGTGCAGACCAGGGCCTTTATCTCGCCGGACTTGAAAGCATCCTCCATCTCCATACGTGTCTCCTTCGATAGGGACCCGTGATGAACCTCTATGCCGATGTCCTCATCCCACATGCGGAATCTGGCAGCCAGCCATTCCGCGGTCTCTCTTGTGTTGACGAAGAAAAGGGTCGATCTCCCGTTATCGATCAGCTCTCTGGCCCTCAGCATCACGGCCAGTATGTCCGGTTCGCACTGAAGCCGGTCCAAGAGAACGGAGTCCTCAGAGAGGTCCGGGCACTCGACGCCGATATCGAAATCCCTGTGGGTATCGTGCCGGCACAGCGTGATCTTCCTTTTCACTCCTCCGAGGAACCTTAACACTTCCGTCGGGTTCCCCACCGTGGCCGACAGCCCTATCCTCTGGTATTCCCCGGCGATGCTGACCAGCCTCTCCATGGCCACGCTCAGCTGGGCACCTCTTTCCACATCGGCAAGCTCATGTATCTCGTCCACCACGACCCATTCGACATTCTTCAGATGCTCTCTGAGCCTCTTCCCGGTGAAAAGGACCTGAACCGTCTCGGGGGTGGTTATCAGGATCTCCGGGGGTTTCTGGGACTGCTTGTTCCGCTCGGCCTGACTCGTATCTCCGTGCCTTACCCCGACGGTGATTCCGAGCTCATTGCCCACATCCTCCATCCTCTTCAGCATATCGCGGTTGAGGGCCCTCAGGGGGGTTATGTAGAGGCAGCGTATGCCCTTCTTCCCCTTTGTCCTGAAGATGGCATCGAATATGGGGATCATGGCCGCTTCGGTCTTCCCTATGCCCGTAGGTGCCACCAGGAGCAGGTTCTCCCCCCGGGATATACGGGGTATGGCATCTGCCTGAGGCTCTGTCGGGGAAAATATGCCCCTGGAGCCGAGAGCCTTTATGATTTCTGCGGAAAGCCCTTCAAAAGACATGTGCGTTGAATTGTAATGGAAGCCGGGCCGAAGCCCGGCGTTTCAGAAAGGAAGAATCACTTCTTCTTTTTCTTCTTGAGGTCGCGGAGGTTCTCCTTGACGGCGTCCTTTATCGCCAGAGCCTCGACCTCTCCGTCGGTGACATCCGCGGTGTTGAAGATCAGGACCTTCCAGTCATCCGCTTCCAGCTTCTCGTGCACGCTGGTGCGCGCGCCGTCCGTTACATAAACGGCGACCTTGCCCTTCACGAAAGCGAAGGGGATCTTCTCAGGTCCGTAATCCCTCCTGCATCTGAGGCCTTTGTTCCAGGCGGCTCTCCTGACGATGTCCTCCGGGGTCATCTCGAAGTCCATGAGCTCGAATTCGAAACCCTCGTCGGCCTCCTCATCGGATGCTGCTGCTTTCTTGGCTTCCTCAGCGGCCTTTGCCTCCTCTGCCTTCTTGGCAGCCTCAGCCTTCTTAGCCTCCTCAGCTGCAGCGGCCTTCTTGGCTTCCTCCGCTTTCTTAGCAGCCTCAGCCTTCTTGGCTTCCTCAGCGGCGGCAGCGATCTTCGCCTCATCAGCCTTCTTGGCAGCCTCAGCCGCAGGAGCTGCAGGTTTAGCGGCCGCGGTCTCCGGGGCGGGCTTCGCCGCAGGAGCCTCCGCAGGGGCGGTCACCTGAAGAAGCACTTCGGAAATGTCCATTACCTTGACCTTGGAGCCTATCTTCTTGGCGCCGGCCTTGAGGTTCAGAACGCAGAACGGGCAGGCGGTGACTATGATATCCGCACCTACGTCCTCAGCATCCCTGATCCTGTCCCCTGCTACATTGACAGCGAAGTCGTTGAAGGCGGACTTGTAGCCTCCGCCGGCCCCGCAGCATCTGGAGAGTTCCCTGCTGCGGTCCATCTCCACGAATTCCAGTCCCTTGATCTTCTTGAGTATGTTGCGCGGGGGATCATAGACCTTCGCGTGCCTGCCCAGGTGGCATGGGTCGTGGTACGTGACTTTGGCCTTGAACTCATTATTGAGAGGCAGTTTCCTCTCGTTGATGAGATCCTCAACATATTGTGTGAAATGGTAGACATTCTGCCCGGTTTTGGAATAGTACATACCATAGTCATTGGACACGGTCTTGTAGCACCCGGCACAGGTCATGATCATGTCCTTAGCGCCTATCGCATCCGCTTTGGTGACAACGGTCCTCGCCGCCTCCAGCGTAAGGTCCCTGGTCCCGGTCCTGATGGCGGGGGATGTGCAGCACAGTTCTTCGGATCCAAGGGTGTTCATTTTGATGCCGGCCCTGTCAAGGACCCTCACGCCCGCTTCGGGTATGTTCTGCATTCTGTAGGATCCGGTGCATCCTGCGAAGAACACGGCGTCCGGGACAGCAACTCTCTTGACCTCTTTCGGCCACCATGCGTCCCTTTTCTCCTTGGGCTCGCCGTACGGGTTGCCGTCGGCCTCTATCCTCTCGGCTATCTTCTTGTGGGCGGGCAGAGGACCGTAGTCGTTCTCCACCAACCATGCCCTGAGGTCCTCCCAGAGCTTGACGAGCTCGATCTTGCAGTGGCATACCGCTTCGCAGTTCCCGCATCCGGTGCACTTGTAAACCGCATCCACGAAGTAGGGGTCCACGACCGCTTTCCTTCCGAGGAGGGCGTCCATAGCTCCGAGCCCTTTGACGTCCAGCTGCTTAAGGTAGTATATCTTCCCCCTGGGGGTGACTGATTCCCAGGGCGTCTGCTCGTGGGCCTCGCAGACGTCTATGCAGTATCCGCATTGCATGCACTGGGTGAGTTCTTTCTGTATCCTGGGAAGTTTGAAGATATTCTCCTTCTTCTTCTGCTGAATAATATCCGATATTATCGACATGGTGTGCCACCGTTACGTGTATTTAGGACGCCCGCGCATATTACACATGCAGCATATGCCTCCATAACGCAGGGCATAGAGTATTGTTACACTATATTTAGGTTTTCGAGGAATCATATGTGCCATATACTGAAAAATGAGGATTTCTTAAGGTGGGTTTAGCATGCTTTCCACACAACAATTTAACGACTGAACAGCAATCGCGACGCACATGGTCTCGAAAAGGGTGTATCTAGACAACAGCGCCACCACCGCGATGGCTCCGGAGGTCCTTTCGGCGATGACCCCGTTCCTCCTGTCGCGGTACGGGAACCCGAGCAGCATACATTTCATGGGGGAGGAGGCATCCGTCGCCATAAGGAAGGCAAGGGAGCAGGTGGCGTCCACGCTGAGATGCTACCCGTCTGAGATAACATTCACTTCCGGAGGCACGGAGTCGGATAACCTGGCGATCCTTGGGACGATGCCCGGCACCGGGCGCAGGAAATTCGTCACGACGGCCATAGAGCACTCCGCAGTCCTCGAAGCGTGCACGGAACTGGAGAGACGCGGGTTCGAGACCGTGATCATAGGCGTGGACGAAGACGGACTGTTGAGGATGGACGATCTCGCGGAGGCCATGGACGGGGATGTGGGCCTGGTCTCGGTCATGGCCGCGAATAATGTCATAGGAACCGTACAGAACATCCGGGAGGCGGCGAGGATAGCACACGAGCACGGCGCGCTTTTCCACACGGACGCGGTCCAGGCATACGGGAAGATGTCGCTGGATGTGAAAGCCGACGGCATCGACCTCCTGTCCGCTTCCGGGCACAAGGTCCACGGCCCGAAGGGGGTGGGGTTCCTCTACCACAGGAGCGGGATCAGGGTGTCGCCTCAGATATTCGGCGGAGGCCAGGAGGCGGGTCTGAGATCATCCACGGAGAACGTCCCCGGGATAGTGGGGATGGGGGCGGCGGCAGAGCTCGCCGCGTCGTCGATGGTGAAGGACGTCGCCGCTATGGAGAGGATAAGGGATTCGATAATCGAGGGCGTCCTCTCGATAGAGGGAGCATACCTTAACGGATCCAGGGACCGCAGGCTGTGCAACAACGCCCATTTCGGGTTCGAAGGGGTCAGCGGCAAGGACCTGGTCCTGCGGCTGAGTGACAAAGGGATCGCCGCTTCGGCGGAATCCGCATGTTCTGCCGGGTCCTCGGAACCGTCCCATGTGCTGACGGCCATAGGCCGTACACCGCAGGAAGCGATGTCCGCTCTGAGGATAACGATATCCAGATACACGACCGACAAGGATTCGAAGGCGCTCCTGGAAGTTCTCCCGGGGGTAATCGCCTCCCTCAGGTCCTGATGCGGGATTAAAAGGGATAGTGGGCCTGACCGGATTTGAACCGGCGACCATCTGGTTATGAGCCAGACGCTCCACCAGACTAAGCTACAGGCCCGCGTAGACCCGTTAGAAGGGAGATAACATAAAAAGCTA
>Ga0172382_10009493_pt1 | contig 13271 bp, 13 predicted proteins | sample Leawel138RmetaG_FD_122245 | JGI IMG/M metagenome (GOLD analysis project Ga0172382, IMG submission 122245) | Leachate microbial communities from a municipal landfill in Southern Ontario, Canada - Leachate well 138R metaG | ecosystem: Engineered > Solid waste > Landfill > Unclassified | place...
AGAGAGGGATTGCTGTTGGCGGCGGCTATTCCCTCCCGATTCAGGACGCCGATTGTGGTGAATGCGGGGTAGCTCTCTTTCATCTTCTGCAGATAGGCGTTGGCATTGTCAACGACTTCAGGGGCTGCACTGCCGGTCGCTGCACTGCCGGTCGCTGCACCATTGGTCAGGACGTCTATGATTGTCGGGGCTGCGGCTATGGCGTTGACGTTGGCCGCCCGTTCGCCGATCCAGTCGTTTGCCTGGGTAGCTACAATTTGGACTACCCGTTCCATTTGCTCGGTATGGGTCTGTTCCAGTGTCCGGGATGCGGTTATGTAGGACACCACGGTTACCGTGGCCAATCCCAGAAACACGACGACCAGAACGGGGCCCATGATCTTTCCACGTAGTTTCAGCTTCATCGCTGCCTTCCTTATCCAGTGTTGTTTTTCAGGGTGGTCGTTTTACATTGGAGGCTTTGTCCGGGAAAACTCACCTCAGGAGGTCTACTTTCCCGGACTGGACAAACGGCATATCCACAGACGGCAGCAGGGGGTGGTCGGTCCCTACGGTTGCGTCGAATTCCAACCTATAGGAAACCGGACCTCCCTGAGTAAGAACACGGTAGGCGCTCCGACCGATATCCAGAACTCTCAGGGTAAACGGCACCGGGAGGGTAGTTGCCTCTTCCGGCGCCAGAACGATTCGCTGTGCCGGCCGACCGCTTACCCACTCTGTGTCATCCACGATCAGTTGATAGTATACGTTTTCCAGAGTGACGGTAAAGGCGTTGGGGTTTTCAACTTCCACGGCGGCAACCAGTTCTGCGCCGGTAAGGCCGACTGCAGTGACCGTAATGCCCTTCAGCGCCGGTCGCGGAAGCCGGGGAACGGCCATTCGTCCGTCTTTGCGAACCGATATAGTCCGTCGCCCCAGAATGGGGATGTCCACAGAGACATCACTCAACACGGCATAGGCGATTTCGTTCTGGGTGCGAACGGCGGCCACACTTTCCTGGAGGTCTCTAAAGGTAAAGGTGATTGGTACTGTAACGACGCTCTCACCTTTTGCGGCTATATCGACGCCGCCCAGTTGTTCTCCCTCCACGAGGGTGAACCCCTCCACCTCAAACCCGTAGGTAAAACCTGCCACGCTGACACCGAGGGGATTGCGGTTGATAACCAGCAAATCTACTTCCAGCGTTGCGGCCGAAAAATCCAGGGAGGTAAGCCGGATATCCTGTACCTCAACCTCCGGTGGTACCGGTTCAACTGCGGCACGGAAGGATGAGCAACCGGTCAAAGCCGCCGTCAGAATCACGAAGATCGTCGCGAAGATCGTGGCCAATCGACGAGCGGGGGGGCGTCGGAATAAAAGTGGTCTTACAACCATAGTGACAAAGATATGTCAAAGAAGGGTCGGAGACAACAAATTCCAGAATTTTTTGAAATTGATCAAATTCCCTTCTATACTGTACGTATGAAGACACAAAAACTGACCCTTGGTACCGTGACGTCAGCCACGGTCCTGGTACTGTTGGTACTCCTGACCGGGTGTACGACCCTGGGGATGCTGACCGATGACGCCATCGGAAAGGCGGTGGGTACGCGTATATCGGCTAAGACGGGGGAGGTAGAATTCCAGATCGTCTACGCTCAGACGATGATCTTCTCTGCCGGCGGCACGTCCGTGAACGACTTCAAACCGGGAGAGGGAGTGCGTTGGCAGCTCACCTGGGACGATTCGGACGACCAGCCTGAACCGGTCGAAAGCGAACACGCTTTGCTGACCCGGGACGCCGAGGGCGAGTGGTGGTACATCGCCCTTTTCAGTGATTCCTCCACAGTTGAATACGAGTACTTCGTCAATGCTGAAGATGTGGTGACCCAGTTAGTCTACCGCAACAGTGACATGCCCGAGTCCAGGACGATGAGCGTTTCCATTCCTCTCGATCGGGAAAATGAAGGCGGCTTTGGATACCTCTATGACGAAATTACCGCTGATGAGTCCGGCTCCTACACGGTAACCCGAACGACCGAAAGGGTAACGGTCCCGGCCGGTACGTTTAAGGCAGATAAGGTGGCGGTTACCGGTACGGACGAGGAGACGGGAGAAAAGGTCGATGCAACCTGGTGGTTTGTCGACGACGTGCCCGGAAAGATGGTGCGGTACGAATTCTACTCCGAGGACGACGAGGTGTACAAAGGACACCTCTTGAAGGTTGGACGAGATTATCGACGGCGCCTGTAACATGGCGATCATGTAACTTCGAGGGCCTGAGCTAAAGTGCTCCCGTTGGTTGCGGCGCTGTGACCGGACGTTGTTTATCCGGTTGCGGCGCGATACATTAAAAGATGTGATGCGGATTGCAGATCGCCCCTTTTCGCTACAGAACGATGGGCAGCTTTGGATATACTTCCTCGGATGCGGGAGCGCCTTTTCCAAACGGCACAACCAGACGAACGTCCTTATAGTAAAGGGGACGGATCACATCCTGGTGGACTGCGGGACCACCTGCAGTCGGGCCCTTGCCCAACAGAACCTCTCTGTTCTGGACATCAGAAATGTCCTGATCACCCATTCTCACGCCGACCACGTCGGTGGCCTGGAAGAGATGATCCTCATGAACCGCTATATTACCCGCCGTCGGCCCCGGATTTACATCACACCGGAGTACCAAAAGATTCTCTGGAACCAGACACTCCGGGGCGGGGCCGAGTACAACGAACTTCATGACGGGAGGAGTCTTTCCTTTGATGACTACTGGGAGGTTGTCAGACCAAAGAAAGTCCGGGGAGCGCCTCGGGAGGGCCGCGTCTTTTCCATCGGCGGCATAACCATCCGGACATTCCGGACGCGACACTACCCCGAACAGGCGAAGACGTGGAACGACGCGATGTACAGCATCGGTCTTGTGGTGGACGAACGGGTAATTATTTCTGGAGATACCCAGTTTGACACGAACCTGCTCCCTGAGGTTGAACCGTCCGGCGGCGCCGAGACGATTTTTCATGACACCCAGTTCTATTCGGGGGGGATACACGCCTCTTTGGGTGAACTGACCGGTCTGCCTGAGGAATACCGCTCGCGGATGTACCTGGTCCATTACGGCGACAATTTCGAAGAAAAAACCACAGAAATCGCCGCCGCCGGTTTTGGCGGGTTGACCCGACAACAGGTCATTTACGAGTTCACTCAGGATCGATAATGGAAACTGTTTTCGGCAGCATTCGCATCCGCAGGGGAAAGTCTTTCTTCTCCAGCCACAGTGCTTCGCCGTCCATCTGAAGCGGCAGTCTTCCGTCGTATTCGAGAACTATTTCTTCCGACCGGTACATCGTCGTCAACGGTTCTTCTACGTGACGACCTGCGTAGAAAAGTCGTTTCATCCGGAATTTGTCAAACAGGTTTGCCTTTCCCAACACGCAGATATTTTCTTCGCCGGGAAGTACCCGCATATGGTCGCCGTAGGTTCGGCCGCCGGAGACGCCCATGGCGATCAGGGTTCGGGGACGAAACCCGTCATCCAGGATTTCACCGGTACCGTTTTCAGAGGCAAGGGTCAGCCGGGACGGCCCCATGTTCACCAGCCGTTCGTACCGCAAAACCGCCATATTTACCAGAAGTCGGTAGGTATTACCGGGCAGTACGGTCCGCCACTTGTCATGCATGGCCGTGATAAAGGCGTCAATTCCCACCGATGCGATGTTAAATGCGGCGTCCACAGGGGCCTCCGGGTTGCCCAGGCGCACTACCTCTACGGCCGGGATAAAACGCTCCCGAAGTGAACCGTTCAGAATCTCAAAAAACTCGCGGAGTGAGGCGGTACTCCCGGCGTCGTTCCCGCTTCCCAGAGGAACCCGGAGAAAGGTGACCGTATCGGGAGCGTCCATGCCCGCCCGGAGGCAGTGGTTGTGGGTTCCGTCGCCGCCAAGACTTACGACGACCGGCGTTTCGTCTCCGGGTCTGTGTCCGGCAGAGAGCCCTCGGATAACGGCAGCCGCTTCTTCGGGGCTGCCGGTCCAGTGTATCTCGCACGCAGCCGAATCATACACCTCGGGATAACCCGACGCGAGACTGACTGTGCGGCGGCGGCGCTGGCGAGTGCCGGCAAAACTGTTGGCAATGTACACTCGCCGGCGACCTGGGAACGATCGTTCAACGGCAGCATCAATGACGGCTGCTATCCGTCCAATTGCGTGACGGTATTCCATATCTCTCCTCAGTAGCGGTTAATTCGGTTTCATGTATGATCTGCAGATATGGTCGGCTTTCCACCGTCTCCTTGGGTATTTCCAGCCGGTCGAGCAGGGAAAGCAACCGTTCTCGGGCGTGGTCGGTTTCCTCATCGGTGCATTCGTCGGGCAACACCAGTTCTAGTTCCAGAAAATGGCCCAAGTCGTTTACCGTACTGAGTTCGGCACGGACACCGGCTACATCCCAGGATGAACCGATTTTCTCTTTTTCAACGACAACGTGCAGACCCAGCCCCCGAATAAACCGCTGAAAGGCTTCGCCGTCGGAGACTTCAAATTCAGTTTCCTCGTTTTGCTCGCTCTGCCCCACCATTTTCCGTTCCTTGGAGGTGCAAAGCCAGCGTGAACCGTCGTGACGGAGCCGAAACAGGGGGTTAACGGAATCTCTCGAAAACCCGAAATAACGGTCCTTTTTATGGTAGTGACGCCGAAAGGAACCGATGTCGTCAAGCACCCGGGACAACTCTTCAGGGTCGTCCACATGGGCTTTTATCTCAATTTCGACCCCCATCAGCACCAACTCCCATCAGAACCAACACCCATAGCGGCCCGTCCTACTTGGATTTCCCCTGATTTGCCACAGCAGCGGCCTTGGCGGCAATGGCATCCTGATCACCCAGGTAGTAATTTCGAATTGGTTTGAGTTCATCGTCCAGTTCATACACCAGCGGAATTCCGGTGGGGATGTTCAGCCCGATAATGTCGTCGTCACTGATGTTATCCAGGTACTTCACCAGCGCACGGAGACTGTTGCCGTGAGCGGCGATGATCACCCGTTTCCCCGACTTGATCGTCGGCGCAATCGTCTCGTGCCAGTACGGCAAAAATCGTGCGACCGTATCTTTGAGACATTCGGTGTTCGGTATTTCCGACGGTTTCAGGTCGGCGTAACGGGGGTCGTTACCGGGATGTCTTTCGTCCGACGGATCAAGGGCCGGTGGCGGGGTATCGTAACTGCGGCGCCATATCTTTACCTGATCTTCACCGTGCTTTTCGGCTGTTTCGGCCTTGTTTAACCCCTGTAACGCGCCGTAATGGCGCTCGTTGAGACGCCAGTCCTTCTCTACCGGTATCCAGACGAGATCCATCGCGTTCAGGGCGATATGCAGGGTGTTAATTGCCCGTTTCAGGACGGACGTATAGGCGAGGTCAAAAACGAATCCTTCGGCTTTCATGAGTTCTCCGGCAGCCTGTCCCTCGTCCCTGCCCTGGGGGGTCAAATCGACGTCGGTCCACCCGGTAAAGCGGTTTGACTTGTTCCAGAGACTCTCGCCGTGACGCAGCAATACTACTTTGTACATACTCTTTGCTCCTTATCAGGTAAAAATCGAGCTTAGCTGATGGACAATGGGGTGTCAACGCGCAGGGGAGTTCCAACGTCGGAACCGCAAAGTCAGGACAGCAGGGGCCGAATGCGCTGCAGAGCCGTTATAAAGCGGTCGATTTCTTCTTCTGTGTTGTACAGATAAAAGGACGCCCTGACCGTTCCGGTGATCCCGAAGTGGTCCATCAGCGGCTGAGCGCAGTGAAACCCCGTCCGGACGGCGATACCCTGCTGATCCAGCAGTGTCCCGACGTCGTTAGGGTGAGCACCGTCAAGATTAAAGGAGACAATGCCTCCCCGGAAGTCTTCAGCGCCGTCCGCCGGAGGATCACCGTAGATGGTTATACCGCCCAGCTCGCGAAGCGCCGTGTACATCCGATGAAACATCACTTTTTCATGCTCCGCCACAGCTCCGAGATCGACGGCCGACAGATAGTCCGCCGCCACTCCCATTCCTATTGCCCCGGCAACATTTGGGGTTCCCCCTTCGAACCGCTCCGGGATGTGTGCCCACACGGCATCGTCCTTGGTCACCCGGGAGATCATGTCCCCGCCGAACTGGACCGGATCCATCTCTTCCAGCGCGTCCATTGTGCCGTAAAGCGCCCCGATGCCGGTAGGTCCGCACATCTTGTGCCCCGAGAAAGCGAGAAAATCACAGCCCAGTGCTTTAACGTCGGTCGGATGGTGGGAGACGAACTGCGCCCCATCCAGGAGGACCCGGGCCCCCACGGCGTGAGCGCGTTCCACAATGTAGTCCACCGGCGGCATATGGCCCGTCACATTGGACATCGCCGTGATGGAGACGAATCTGGTTGCGGAACTGATCGTCCGGTCCACCGCTTCTCTCGTTATCGAACCACCGGCAGTAAGAGGGATGTGTTTCAGAATCGCACCGGTCCTGCGGGCCAACTGCTGCCACGGTACGATGTTGGAATGGTGATCCAGTGGAGAGATCACTATTTCGTCGCCCGAACCGATGTTGGCGTTCCCCCACCCTGCTGCGACCATGTTGATCGATTCAGTTGTACCCCGGGTAAAGATCAGCTCTCCGGTCCCGTCGGTCCCGTTGATAAGCCGTTTTACCGCCTCCCGGGCTCGGTCGTAGGCCATTGTCGCCCGACCGCTCATTTCGTAGACACCACGGTGGATATTTGCGCTGTACTCCCGGTAGTACTCTTCGACGGCCGATATGACCGGCAGCGGTTTCAGTGAGGTGGCACTGTTGTCAAAGTATATCAAATCATGTCCCCGCATCGACTTTTCCAGGGCGGGAAAATCTGCGCGAAGACGTTTAAGATCAAGCGTCTTTGTCATGTAGTATAAGGTACTGGATATTGAATCAAAAAAAAAGGCACAGGAGCCTGTCCCGTGCCTTTGTTACCCAGAGGTGACTTTCGGTCGGAAAGTCATTCTCTGTCCATTCTACCTATTTTGCAGCCTTGAAGTTCTTTTCTACCTGGTCCCAGTTCACAACGTTGAAAAACGCATCGATGTACTCGGCACGGCGGTTCTGGTACTTCAGATAATACGCGTGCTCCCACACGTCCAGACCGAGAATCGGTTTCTTTCCGTCACTCAGCGGGTTGTCCTGGTTGGGAGTACTGGTGATTTCCAGTTTACCGTTGTTTACGACAAGCCAGGCCCAGCCACTTCCAAAGCGACCGGTTGCGGCTGCGGCGAACTTCTCCTTGAACCCGGCAAAGCTGCCGAAGGTACTTTTGATCGCATCGCCAACGGAACCGGACGGTTCGCCACCGCCTGTGGGGCTCAGAATAGTCCAGAACATTGTGTGATTCACATGACCACCGCCGTTGTTCCGGACCGCAGCCTTGACCGAGTCGGGAAGGGAGTTCACCTTGGCTACCAGAGCCTCGGCGTCCTGTTTTTCGTATTCCGTGCCTTCCACTGCGGCGTTGAGTTTTGTCGTATAACCGACGTGGTGTTTGTCATGGTGTACGCGCATCGTCGCTTCGTCGATGTGCGGTTCCAGTGCGTTGTACGCATAGGGGAGATCGGGTGTCTTAAAAGCCATTTATAGCCTCCTTCATCATTTCCCCAAATTTAATGATGATTCACCGAAAAGGCAAATATATCCCGTCATCCGGGACGGCTCCACCGACAGACCGGGGCTCCGCGTCGGCCAAAATCTGAAAGTACTCTTGGAGTTGCTTTTTGGATTCAGCAACAGAAACATACCGGGCATTGAACCTTGGCAGGGCCGCTGTAACAACCTCACCGGGCAAACCCATCCCCGCTTCCGCCGCCAGTTTGCCGCCGTGAACCGGATATGCGGTTACTTCGTCCCACCCGGCGCGGATCGCAGCCAGCGCCTCACGTACCGCATCCGGTGATTCCTCTGCGACGTCACGCCGTACCAGAACAACCGTCTGGGGGTAGGCCGAACCGTGAAGATCTTCCCATGCTGCCTGAAAATCAAGGACAACCCTCATGTCACTCCGCCGAGTCAGCACCTGCGTCACAAACGGTTCCGGTAGAACGGCAAGGTCCACTTCGCCGGCGCTTGCCATCTGGGCGAGTTCAATATGCCCGTATCGGTAGTCCAGTTCCAGATCGTTTTGTGGGTCTACCCCATTGGCCGAAAGTATGTGCCGAAGCATGATATCCGGACCGGCACCACGACTTAAGGCCTGCACTTTTCGTCCTCCCAGGTCGGACCAGTCGGAAATTCCGTCATCTGTACCGACCACGTAGAGCAGCCCCCAGAGCGTCACCGCACCGATCTGTACGGGAATACCCCGGTTGTAAAGCTGAGCGGCCATGTTGGTCGGAACCATGCCGATGTCAACTTCACCGGAGGCCAACCGACCCACCATCACGCTCGGCTCCGGAACCAGTTCTACCGTGAGGCTGCTGTAAGTTCCCACTACCGGCCCATTTACGATAATCGGCGCCACCCCAACCCCGGTCGGCCCTCGAAAGGCACCGATGACGATGTCCCGCTGTTTTGTCGGGTTAGCGCCGTCTTCTGCAGCAAGACCTGTCGGCCACAGGAAGACGGCTGCAACAGTCAGTAATACCAACAGTGAAGTTCTGCCGTGTCGGTTTTTCTCTAAGTTTTTCATTGTTTCCTCCGTAAAGCATCCAGCGTTTCCCGGTCCCATCCGTCCCGGACCGCTGAATCCATCCTGTCGGCGAACTCCGGGTCATTCAGGACAATAGCACCCTTCAGGATATCTTCCGGTGACCAGTAGTACCCGTAGTAACGATTTTTGACCTCGAACTCCTCGACTCGATAGCCTTCATAGGTCCGCGGTTTTCCGATCGAGTAGATGTCCAGGCCGAACACCGTTGTTCGCAGCGGAAACGGCCGGCGATCGTACCGGGCGTCCCCCCCGGCTGCGTTGGTCCCCGCAACGGCCCCCTGGGCTGCCGCTTCTTCCCAGAGATAGCTGATATGTCCATCGGGAAGTTCGGCGCAGTCACCGGCGGCAAACACGGCAGGATCATCGGTACGAAGGTGTTCATCCACAATAACACCCTTGCCTACTGCAAGACCGGCCTGTCCTGCCAGGTCCGTCCTTGGTGTCACACCGATGCAGAAGACAACCATATCGAAGTGGCCCGAGTGCTTCAGCATTTCAACCGACCAGGAGCGCTTTTTGTTCTTTTCGAAAGAGATGATCTCTTCATGAAAGAAGAGCTTCAACGACTTTGACGTCAGGACATCTTCCAGAATCTCGGCAGATCGGGCACTGAGCTGCCGCGGCATGAGCTGCGGGGTTGCCCCGGCGAGGGTCACCTTTTTTCCCGCTCTAATCAGCTGATGTGCCACTTCCACCGCCAGGACACCCATACCGGCAACCAGTACGGTCCGGGCTCTCTTGCTCTCCCCTTTCAGTTCGTACAGGTCCCGGACATTCCGAACCACAAAAAACGAACCCAATTCATGGGTACGAACGAGTTTGGGGAAGATTGGAATTGCGCCGGTTGCAATGACCAACGACCCGTAGTTGATGACCTGGTCTCCCACAGTAACGGTCTTGTGGTCACGCTGTATACCGACTGCAGCTACACCGTCGATGCGGTCTATACGCTTGTCTTGGAACCAGCTCTCATCGGCAAGCGGGACAAGGTCGTGGCTGTTACCGGAATTCAACGATTTCGAAAGCAATCTCCGGTCATATGGGGGGGGATCTTCCTCGTTCACAAGAAGTATGGACGAGGTATCGTTTTCTTTTCTGGCCGCTGCTGCTGCTGCAAATCCCGCGCTTCCCGCGCCCAGGACAACGACGTCAACACTTCGCTCCATGGCTGCATCTCACTCCGTCTTGTCGAATGTAACACGCCCCTCTATACTCATGCAACGATGTCGGATTACAACGTAACTTTCGCAGGCCTTCCCCTGGAAAGCCCTTTACTCATCGAAACTGATTCCGATTTGCTGGATGTCGGCGTGGCCCGGCAGTGTCGTGAAGCTGGTGCCGGAGGTATCCTCTTTCCCGTTCTGGACGAAAAGCGGCTGAACCGTCGTATCGACAGCCAGGAGCTTACCGAAAACAACCAGGACGATCAGGGAAAACGTGATTCTGAGCGAATTCTCCGTCGGTTGAACACCGATGAATACCTGGACAGTCTGGAAAATGCCGTTCGAGAACTGGATATCCCCATCATCGGGTCACTCCAGTGCGACCGCAGGGGACAGTGGTTTGCCCTGGCACAGCACATGAAAGACGCCGGTGCAAAGGCCATCGAAATTCGGCCGTACCGTCATGACCTTCATCGCCTTGAACGGAGCGCCCAGATAGAAAAGCACATCCTGCGAACTACGGCGTATATCTCCGATCGGCTTGAACTTCCGCTGGTAGTGCGAATTCCCGCATTTATGCACGGAGTACAACCCTTTGTCCAATCTCTTGGTGAAGCGGGGGCTGCCGGTATTCTGATTGAACAACCCGAGTCGATTCACGGTGTTAACGTCGAGGCTATGACTCTCACCAATGCCGGTGACGACAAGACCGCCGACCAGGCCGCATTTATCACCTCTCTTTCGGTGTGCCGCAGCTTGTACCGACGCGTTAACACTCACATCGCCCTCAGAGTTGCTGATACGACCGCCTCTGCCGTGGTCATGGCTCTCATGGGCGGTGCCACGGTAACCACCGTTCCTGTGGATGGCCAGGACGCGGACGGCGCGGCCCTGCTGGTGCGCCGGCACCTGACCTACCTGAAAAAGTGGATGACCACCCATTCCATGACGAGTCTTTTCGATTTTCGCGGTGTTATCAGCGAGTCCCGGTTACACAGCTCACTGGAAAACTGAAACGAGGCCTCGGAAAAACCACCTGATTCGGTCGATCAACCTCGTAAATAAAGAACCTTGTTCGACCGGTTGCGCCAAAACGACCGGTCTTTCAGCCACGACGTGTCCGTCAACCGAATACAGTACAGTACCCACCGCGTGGCCGGCATCAGCGGGAGCCCAGATATCCGGTGTTACTTCAACGGAGCGTGTTACCGCAGACAGGGTATTCAGCGGAAGCACCATATCCGGGCCCTTTTTCAGAACCGGAAGGGTCGTTCGAACGCGGCCGCCCCATACGGCAATCGGTTCTAACTCGGAAACGGTAAATGCAACTCGGCGGTAGTTCTCAAAACCCCAGTCCAGCAGCGTTTCGGCGTCTTCACTTCGTTTTCGGCCGCCCTCGGTGTGGCTTGCCGCGTCGACACCCAGGACGACCACTATCAGCCGTCGGTCGTCTCGCTTGGCTGTAGCGGCAACGTTGTATCCACTCTCTTCTATAAACCCCGTTTTCAGCCCGTCGGCCCCCTCATATTCCTGAATAAGGGTATTCCGGTTGAACTGACGGATAGAACCTCCCAGCAGCTTTCCTCCGGGGTAGTGTTGTGCCTCAGGATAGGTGAACGACGGAACAGAGGCGTAATCGGTAAGAAGCTCCGGATGTCGGGCGATCAGTTTTCCGGTGAACCGGGCGAAACCTTCAGCCGTTATCCTGTTTGCTCCGCTCAGCCCGGCGGGCTCCTCAAAATAGAAATCCCGGAATCCCAGACGCAGGGAGGTTGCGTTCATGTCTCTCGCAAAAACCGACACCGATCCGGCTACCCGCAGGGCGACTTCGACGGCTGCGTCGTTACCACTGGATATCATCAGCCCCCGAAAGAGGTCGCGACCGGACACAAGCTGATCCGGACCGAGAAACATCAGGGAGCTGCCCGGTGGCATTGCCGATGCCCAGGCGGCCGGGGACACGGGATGGGGAACATCCAGGTCGAACCGATCCTCTTCCATAGCGTCGAGGGCGGTGTAAATCGTCATCAGTTTTGTCAGAGATGCCGGCGCCCACGGCTGGTTCTGGTTGTGTCCGTAGAGGAGAGTCCCCGTCTCGTAGTCCAGGAGCGCCGCTGAACCGGCGTATTTGATCTGTGGCGAGCCGGGTCCGTAGTAATCCGGTAATCCCGCCGTGTATACCGTATCGCCAACGGCATCCGTGCCGGTGTCCGTGCCCGCAAAGGCGTCCGACGAGGCGGCAGGATTGACCAAGTCGGCAGGATCCGCCGGGAGGAAAAGGGAAAGAAAGAGAAAAAACAACGGTACAAAAGCGGTTCTGGTTTTCATAGTGTGTCGGCCATAACAATACTGACGGGCCACGGCAGATACGTCAAGAAAGGTGCGGCGCTGCGGCAGTGTGGTGGTCTCTCAGTTTTTTAGCGCTTCCACGACCTCGGACAAAACTCTTTCGGTATCTTCGTTGGGTACCTGGCAGGTACCTGCGTTGGCATGGCCGCCGCCGTTGTACTTTGCCATGAGCTCGCCGATATTGGCCGTGCAGCTGCGGTTGAAGATCGACTTCCCCACCGTCAGAACGGTATTCTGCCGGCGAAAGCCCCAGATAACCTGGACCGACACATTTGCGTCCGGGAAGAGCGCGTACTTCACAAAACGGTTGCCCGCATAGATCGTCTCTTCACCCCGCAAGTCGATGACCAGGACGTTCCCGTGGAGTTGACCTGTATCGTTCAGCTGAGTCCGGAATTTTTCCTGGTGATCGTAGTACAGTTCCACCCGTTCGGCTACGTCGGGCAGTGCCAAAATATCGTCAATATCGTGGTCTCCGCAGTACTCGATAAGATCCATCATGAGCTGATAATTACTGATACGAAAGTTTCGGAACCGTCCCAGCCCCGTACGGGCGTCGGTAATAAAGTTAAGTAGATGCCAGTCTTGCGGATCCAGGACCTCCTCCCGGGTAAACTGCGCGGAATCCGCCTTGTCCACAGCGGCCATCATCTCCTCGCTTATGGACGGGAACGCCTCTGCTCCACCGTAATAATCGTAGACCACTCGGGCCGCACTCGGTGCACCGGGATCGATGATGTAGTTGTCATGAGTTCCGGAACGGACAGTTTCGGACTCATGATGGTCAAACGCGAGGTGAACTCCCTCGACAAAGGGCAAATTGGTGGTGATATCATCACCGGATATTGCGATCAACCCGTCCTGCATGTCCTTGGGATGGACAAATTTGATATCGTCAATGAGATTCTGACTCTTCAGTAAAACCGCGCATATCAGCCCGTCGAAGTCACTACGCGTCACCAGCCGGTATTTCTTGTCGTCGGTTGCCATAATCCCTCCGGATGAACCGAAGTCTACTCGAGATTTTTCCCTTTCTCAAGTGAACCTCTTTCAAAACAGTGATTTTGAAAGAGGTTCCCACCAACCCACC
>Ga0172382_10009494_pt1 | contig 13271 bp, 12 predicted proteins | sample Leawel138RmetaG_FD_122245 | JGI IMG/M metagenome (GOLD analysis project Ga0172382, IMG submission 122245) | Leachate microbial communities from a municipal landfill in Southern Ontario, Canada - Leachate well 138R metaG | ecosystem: Engineered > Solid waste > Landfill > Unclassified | place...
AGGAGGGGCGCGAGATCTCCGATTTCAACCACTCTGCCCAGAGGCGCTTCTGGAGGCAGGAGAGCCCGAATGGGGCATAAGTTCATCGTATCTGCATCGGACCACGGGCGCCGTCTCGACAAGGCGATTCGCTCCATCTGGCCGTCTCTGCCCCTGAGCGTTGTCATGAAGGGCATCAGGACCGGGTCGGTTCGGCTTGACGGGAAGAAGAGCGCCTGTGACGTCAGGATCTCATTGGGGCAGGAGGTTTACGTCCCATGGCAGGCACCAGCGGATAACGCCGGGGTGTTTCTGTATCGACGCACTCTTCCCGTCCTGTATCGCGGCGAGTCTCTGATAGCGGTGAACAAGCCCGCCAACCTGCTGGTTCAGCCGGATCGCAAGGGGCAGGACAATGTGATCGACCGGGTTAAATACATGCGGAGCCTGGAAGGGGAGGAGGGACGAGCCTATGCTGTCCACCGACTTGACAGGAACACCACGGGAGTCCTTCTTCTCGCCCTGTCGGGCTTAACGCTGAGGATGCTCCAGGAGGCATTTCGCGCCAGAGCCATAGAGAAGACCTATTATGCGATTGTGCATGGAGTCACGCCGAGGAGCGGCGAGATAGACGCCCCTCTTCTGAAGGACAGGTCGTCCAACAACGTAAAAGTGGACGAAGCGGGGAGGGAGGCCCTGACCCGCTACAGGCTTCTCGCCGAGGGGGGCGGCATGTCGTTTGTTGAGATCGACCTAATCACGGGGCGATCGCACCAGGCAAGGGTGCACATGGCGCACATAGGGCATCCGATCCTCGGTGACGTGCGCTACGGCAGAAAGGACGTAAACGATAGATGGAGAGAGAGAGGAGCGCGCAGGCCGCTTCTTCACAGCTACAGGATAGGCTTCGGACGGCTTGAAGGGGAGTGCGCCTATCTTTCGGGGATGTCGATCACCGCACCGTTGCCCGAGGATATCTCCGGCCTGGCGCGTGCTCTGGGGTTTCAGATGCCCACCACAGAATAGGAGGAGAAAAGAATGCGGAGTCTGAGAATCGCAGCGGAGGAGAAGGTGTTTGAAAAACTGAGGAGGATGGGCGAGTCCCATGCAGTTCAGAGGACTCTGGGAATAGGCTGAGGTGCCAGGAGAGTCGTCCGCATAGAGGACGGCAGGCCTTCGGCGGAGGCTGAGTACACGAAGATCGAGCAGGACGGAGTGATCCTTTGGGTCCCATCTTTCCTCCAGTTCAGCAACGACGAGATCAGCGTGGTACAGAGAGGGATGCCATGGTCATCGTACCTGATGGTGGCTGGAGTAGTCATTGGTGATGATGAGGGAGGGTGTTGCTGCGGATAGGGAGCGATCGGGAGGAAACGACCTACAGGGCGTCGAGATAATATTCAATATCGGAATGTTTGTTTTAGACAAAGGTATTCAGGACAATTTCCTTGTATTTCCATTTGTCGCTTGTTCTTTGCCAAAAGAGTGTTATGATATTTGAGTGGTCTCAAACGGCAAAAAATGCCGTAAATCTACAGGAGGTGTGTTTCATGTCTGCTGAAAAGCGTACTTCCTCTAACGTTCTTCTCGACACCGCACTGAAAAATTTCTACGCAGCTGCTGAGGAGATGGGGCTGAGCGATGACCTCATAAGCATACTCAGCAATTCCGAGCGCAGGACCTGCGTCTCCATCCCTGTCGAGATGGACGATGGTTCTGTAAAGGTTTTTGACGGCTACCGCGTGCTTCACTCATCCTCGGTCGGCCCGGGCAAGGGCGGCGTCCGTTTCCATCAGGATGTCTGCCTCGACGAGTGCGAGGCGCTTGCGATGATGATGACCTGGAAGTGCTCGCTTGCGGGAATACCGTATGGCGGCGGCAAGGGAGGAGTCAACTGCGATCCCCTCAAGCTTTCGAAGAAGGAAAAAGAGCGTGTGGCCCGTACATGGGCGGCCCGCATGGCCCCAGTAATTGGCTCATGGACGGACATACCCGCTCCGGACGTCGGAACCAGCGGACCGGAGATGATGTGGTTCATCGACACGCTCAGCAAGATCAACAACAAGCTCGATCCCGCCGTCTTCACGGGCAAGCCCGTCGGCATGTGGGGCTCCAAGGGGCGTACTGCCGCCACCGGATACGGAGTCGCCACCTGTGCACTGGAGCTTCTCAAGAACCTTAAGCTGGACCCCTCTACGATAAGGGTCTCTATCCAGGGGTTCGGCAACGTCGGAACCTACGCCGCCCTGACGATGGTCAATGCTGGCGCCAAGGTTGTGGCGATCAGCGATATAACAGGGACCTACCACTCCGAGAAGGGGTTAGACATCAAGAAGGCCATGGAGCACGTGCAGAACCACCCCAAGCGGCTGCTTGAGGGCTTTACCTGCGACGGATGCCAGAAGCTCGATCTCCCCGAGGCTCTCTATGTCGACTGCGACATCTTCATGCCGTGCGCTCTTGAGGGCGTGATCAACGGCGGTAACGCCGACAGGGTGAAGGCGAAGTACATCGTCGAGGCCGCCAACGGCCCCATCACCCCCGAGGGCGACGCGATCCTCGACAGCAAGGGAGTGCTTGTCGTTCCCGACTTCCTGGCCAACTCCGGCGGAGTCATCGGCTCCTACTTCGAGTGGTGCCAGAACCTCAGCGGCTTCTTCTGGACCGAGGAGGAGTATAACGAGCGCCTCATCCGCATAATGAAGGACAACTTCCAGCTCGTCTGGGCATACGCCAAGGATAAGAACATCAAGATGCGCCGCGCTGCCTTCATGGCGGCGATTCAGAGGGTCGCCGACGCGGTCCGCATGAGAGGCGTTTTCCTGTAGAAACAGCTCGATGGCAAGATATTATGAAAGCGAAAAAGCGGCCCGACGGGCCGCTTTTTCTTGTCCAGGTGAAATCTTTCGGAGTCTGATCAGGGTTTGAGCCTGTAGATCGTGCGAGGCCAGGGAATGGCCTCCCGAATGTGTTGCAGCCCGCCTATCCATGCCACAACTCGCTCTATCCCCATTCCAAACCCACTGTGTATGAATGTGCCGAACTTGCGTAGGTCAAGATACCAGTCGTACGCCTCCTCCGGCAGGCCCTCCTCCCTGATCCTCGAGAGAAGCCTGTCTAGGTCGTCTTCCCTCTGCGAACCACCGATTATCTCTCCGTAACCTTCGGGTGCCAGCAGGTCGTCGCATAGGACCAGATCGGGGTTGGTTGGGTGCTCCTTCATGTAGAAGGCCTTGACTTTTTTAGGGTAGCATTCGATGAATACGGGCTTGTCGAACTGCTGGGTGAGGATGGTCTCGTCCTCATTGCCGAAGTCATCCCCGTAAGGGGTCTGGCTGCCGAGGTCGTGGAGCATCTCCATCGCCTCGTCGTACTGAAGGTGATAGAAGGGTGCCTTGACGTTCTCAAGCTTCGAGACGTCGCGCTCGAGTACGGCGAGCTCTCCTCGGCAGTGTTCAAGGGACTCGGCGACTATATGGGCGATCAGCCCCTCCTGTAGCTCCATGTTGTCCTCATGATCGTAGAAGGCTACCTCGGGCTCCAGCATCCAGAACTCCGTCAGGTGACGCCTGGTCTTGGATTTTTCGGCCCGGAACGTCGGCCCGAGGCAGTAGACCTTGCCGAAGGCGGCAGCTGCGGCCTCGGCGTAGAGCTGCCCGGTCTGGGCCAGGTATGCCTTCTGGTCGAAGTACTCAAGCTCGAACAACCCCGAGGCACCCTCGCCAGCGGCACCGCTGATGATGGGGCTGTCGATCAGCAGAAAGCCGTTGTCCTGCAGATACTCACGGGCGGAGCGTATGACTCTATCTCTCAGCCTCATTACGGCCTGCTGGCGGCTGCTCCTAAGCCACAGGTGCCTGTTGTCCAGCAGGAAGTCCACCCCGTGGTCCTTCTTCCCAATCGGGTACTCCTCGGTCGGGTTCTGATACACGCAGAGATCCGTTACCGAAAGCTCCACACCTGAGGGAGCCCGGTCGTCCTTGCGGACTATCCCGTACACCTCCACGGAGGCCTCCAGCCGCAACGCCTTGGCGGCGTTGAAAACGTCCTCCGGCACTTCATTTTTCACCATCACGCCCTGCACTGTTCCGGTTCCGTCGCGCAGCTGCAGGAAGTGAATCTTGCCGGAACTACGCAGATTGTACAGCCAGCCGCGTAGAAATACTTTTTCCTCGGCGTGGAACGGCAGATCCTTTATTGCGATCCATGGTTTCGTCATCAGCAATCGACCTCCAAGTTTCCGGGAAGATTTTATCTCGTGGTACATCCAGTATATGATACACTAAGCAAAAATAAAAAAGGAGGGGAAACGGTGCATATTCCCCGTTTAGTCTTCGCTGAAGAGAGAAGATCTGATAAAATCGCCTCCAGCATCCTGATGGCGTCCGTCTTGAAGAACATTGGAGCCCCGGTGAGTTTTTTCTGCACCGGACACGACGAGCGCTATATTCGCCTGCTGGAGCTTGTAACAGGACAGAAACCTGCGATACTCGACCCCTTCGCCTGCGGCAGCAACCGCAACATGAGACTCCTTTTTCAGGAGGCCTCATCCACCCGGTCGCTCAACGTCATCTTCTGCGACATGGGAGTAAGGCAGGAGCCTGGCGTCTTCAGCGTAAATCCGCTGCCGGGGGAGATCGCCAGAATACTTGACAGTCCGCTTGTGGTATCGCTTTACGCCGATAACCCCGCCGCAGTCACCTCGCGCGTCTTGGATACCGTCACTAAACAGATATCGTCTCAGGGCGTACAGCCCTCGGCGGTGGTCTTCTCGTCGGCCTTTAACCCAAGGGAGTATCAGCTCCTTGAGAATGAAGTAGGGCGAAGGACCGATCTGCTGAGCCTGGGCTTTATTCCGAAGACCCTTGAGAAGGACTCCCCTGCTCTGATGGAACTGTGCCTCAAAGAAATGGCCGCGAAAGCTGTTTTTCCTATCAAGGCGGCGACCGTCCAGCTTCAGGGAATGATGAATCAGATCGAATGGGAGATACTATGGGGCATAGGCAAGCGAGGCGCGAAGTGGAGCGAGGTTTCTGATTCTCTTAAAAAGAGCGCTGCCGGGCTTCGAGTGGGCATACTTACAAACCCAGCTTCAGATCTCGATGGGAACAACGCCGAGGTGTTCTTCAATTATATCGGGTGTTCGACCATTACCATACCTCTGGACGGACCCGCTCCCGAGGCTGGTCTGGATGCCCTTTATATTCCTCATACTCCGGGGTTTCTCTGCGCCGAGCGCCTCCTTGGAAAGTCCGGCTTGCGTGACTGGTTCGTCTCTTTCTTCCTGTCAGGGAATCCCGTGTTGGTCTGCGGGGCGGTTACCCTGCTGCTGGGAGACTCCTTCTCTCTGCCAAACGGAAAACGTTACGATGGACTGAAGCTCTTCCCATTCCACGGGGTGTTCGATATTCCAGGGCCCGGTAGCATGAAGAGGGTAGAGGCTACCTCCTCCTTCGACGGCGACATCATGCTTAACAGGGGGGAGAAGATCAGAGGGCACCTGCCCGTATATGCTTCAGTAATAGATCCGGGGAACGCGTCCGGGGCCGCCTGGGTCATACAGGACCCGGCGAAGAGCGCCGAGACCGGACTGTCCGGGTGGAGCAAGGCGTCCGCCGTCGCTACGGAGATCGGGCTGGAGCTTTGGAGCAATATGGAGGGTGTGCTTCGCTGGCTTTTGAAAAGAAAGCAGTAGCCGGTTTCGCCCTGCAGGCGTCCTCTATATCATCCGGTAGCGGCGAAGAGCCTCCTCAGTTGTGGCGTGCCTGTTCTGCTCATCCTGCAGGAACGAACCAATGGCTACGAACTCCCCGCGGCCGAAGGCCCGCACTGTCTCTCTGTCGCTCTGAGTGTCTCCCAGAAATAGGGGGTTCAACGCCCCGGTCGCATCGCACAGGATCTTCAGGCCGAGCGGAGAGGGTTTGGTGATCCCGGAATCGGATGTGATGATCATGCGTTGCGGAAAGTCCTGCCATCCGATCCGCTCGAGCGCCGGAGACAGCTCTTTTGCCGACCTGCCGGTGTATATCCCGGATGGGACCGGCAGGGTGCTCCAGTGCACCGAGATCATCGGGAGCTCGTTTTCTTGAAGCCCATTCACCGGGGATGGAAGTATGCCCCCCTCGGCGGACTGTTCTGTGCCAAAGTAAAGCTCATCGCAGACTCTACGTATGACATTTCTGTCGACGAGCTCGCCGAAGGTGCGCCTTACCCAGGAGGGGACATCCATATCAGAGCAGCCATCAAGCATGGACCTCCAATCCTCGGGAGAGGGCAGGCTCCCGGAGAGTGTGCATTTGCCAGAGGAGGAGGCGGCGGCGCAGCATGCCGCAGCCCACGCCACATCGTAGTCGTCGTTGAAGGCGGGGTGTGTCTTCGTCATAGCGAAGTGTCTCTCTGTGAAAGACCCCTCCGCTCCTTTTCGCCCGAGGTAGACGGTCCACGCCCAGCGCACCGCCCGGGCCACTACCTCGAAAAAGGACCGCGAGGTGTCGATTAAAACTCCATCCACATCGAATATGATGATGTCGTGCACCGGCTTTTGTTTCAGGTCACTAATGGCAATCCACCCTCTTCCTGGATTCTGTTCCGGTGAGTATTCTATCAGAGAAGGCGGCGTATGCGGTGTTGCTGGAAATCCCCTTGAACTATTCTTCCGGAGTCCTCTATCTTCAGCTTGCCCGGCATCTGGAGAAGATGATACTGGCTGGCAGCATATCCACGGGCGAGCGCCTTCCGGGGACGAGAGAGCTGGCGAGAATGCTCCGCGTAAGCAGAAGCACCGTCGTGTCCGCCTACTCGCTTCTCGCGGAAAAAGGGTTGGTATCCCAGTCGGAGAGGAGCGGCACCTATGCCCTAAACCCGATGCGCCATGGGGAGAAGGAACGAGTAGATGAGGAGGCGCTTTTCCGCTTCGACTCCGAATCTCCGGGCAGAGAATTGATGCCTCTGACAGAGCTGTCGGACATCATGTGGAACCTGCCGATCCCCGATCTGGAGAGCTCTCTTGAGACGAGCCCTCCGGAGGGGCAGCCCACTCTAAGGCGTCTTCTGCTACACCACGCGGCCCTGCGAGGTATACCTGCCCATCCGGATGAGGTGGTGGTCACATCCGGCGGGAAAGATGCTATATCAACGGTCATGCGCTCCTTAAAGGTGCTCGGGGTATCAAGGCTGTGGGCAGAGGAGCTCTCCTACGGGGAGATACCCTCGATAGCAAGAAACGAGCGCCTCTCTCTGCGCACCATCCCCCTTCTTAACGAGGACTCTCTTTCTTGTCTGGAGGGGCTGAACGAGCAGGATGCGCTATATCTGGTGCCCAGCTTTCAGAATCCGACCGGGCGAACAATGCCTCACGAGATGCGAAAAATAGTGCTGTCAGTGCGGCGCAGGCGAGGGTTTCTTATACTGGAAGACGACAGTTACGGCGAGCTTCGCTACGGAGAGAAATCGGTCAGTGCCTTGAAGGCAATGGACGAAGGTGTCGGTGTAGTCTACATAGGCTCCTTCAGTCAGGCGCTCTTCCCGGGAATGAGACTCGGCTACACCCTGCTTCCAAAGATAATGAAGGAGACCTATTTAAGCGTGAGCTCTCTCCGACAGGGGCACGTCTCATCGCTGGTACAGTCGGTCGTCACGCGTTTTCTACAGGATGGTAAGTTGACGGTCGCGGTCGAAAGGGCCCGAACGGTTCTCTCCGGGAGGATGAGAGCTCTGGCCTCCCGCCTCGAGGCGGGGTTTCCACGGTCGGAGTTTTTCAGGCCGGAGGGGGGTATATACCTGTGGTTCCCGACAGGAGTTATGGACGGTGCAGAGGCCGCAATTCTTGCGGCGGAGCACGGGGTAAAAGTCACCCCGGGGGAGTGCTTCGCACTCAGAAGGATGAGGGTCCCCGCAGTACGCCTCTCTATAGCGGCTGTATCGGAGGCGAGCATGGAGGACGCCGTCGCCAGGCTCTCCAGGGCCTGGGACGGGAGGCTGTCGTGTTGATGGCTTAAAAAACGCTGGTGGCTTCCGGCATCGCTGATAAGACGACCGGCTCAGTCGGTCTTAACATGGTTACTATCGGATAAACCCGGGTTTTGTTCAACCCTCGTCCCTCGATGAACTCTCCCCGCTTCTATCACTCGAAGCCTCAAGGTCGGCGGGAACGAGCCATCGCCTCCAGAGCCAAATAGCCGAAACGGCGGCCCCTCCGCCAGCCAGAAGGCCGAACGCGATGTAGTCGAGCCGGCCTCTCCCGAACAGGAAGCCTCCCAAACCCGCTATAGCGTAGCTGAAAAAAAGAACGGAGCTCATAGAAAGAATAAGAACGAAAAAGCGCAAGTTCCCTCCCCCTTCTCGAGGAATTTCCCACCTAATAATAGCCTATTATAGGCTTGTGGTTTTCCCAGGTATATGATAAGGTGCATCAAGACGTATAATACAGACAGTTATACAACGAATCGAAATGCGCTGGATATTTTTATTTTAAGGAGGTCCTTGGATTGAGAGAGCCAAAATTATACACTACTTCGGCCGACTATGCATACCAAGAGCTTCGTCACAGAATAATAACGAAGCAGTTGAAGCCGGGTCAGCGGCTACCCGAGGTAAATATCGCAGTTCAGATGGGAGTCAGCAGAACTCCTGTAAGAGAGGCCCTGAGGCGTCTTGCCAACGAAGGCCTTGTGCTGATCATCCCCAACAGCGGTGCAAGGCTGGCCGCACCCACTGTGCGCGATATCGAGGATACGTTTCTCGTCAGGGAGAGCCTGGAATGCCTTGCTGTCGAGCTTGCGGCGGAGCGTATAGGGGATCGTCACCTCCGGCGTATCGAGGAGGCTCTCATAGAGGAAAGCCGGGCGATAGAGGACAGAGAGCTTGAGACGTATCTTGAGGTAAATGAGGCCTTTCACAAGACTGTGGCTGATGCTAGCGGAAACAAGGTCATAGCGGAGTATGTCGAGAAGATCCTCGCAAGGACAAACGCCTACGTAGTATTCTACGACCCGTTCTACCAGCCTGATACCGCCCCCTCCCCCGATGACCACAGATGTATCCTGGCGGCCCTAAAAGAGAAAAACAAGGAGAAGTGCATCGAACTGATGAAAGCGCATCTCAGGAAGACCGTGGTCAGCCTGGACAAGATAGTATCCTACGAGTAATCCGGTGTGAACCCGCTTTCAAGGTATTTTATCTTTTTGTGTGGGCTGAGCCCGAAAGTGATCGGCGCGGCTCATCTATCGTGCCAAAAAAACATTCAAACAGGTGATGATTCTGAATGAGTGTAACAGCAGGCGGAGCGACGCTTCTTTCGCTCCGCTATTATTCGGGGGGGTGCGGTTTATGAAGGATAAGATCCCGTCTTTGGACCTGGTCAGAAACTATTTGACAATAAAGGACGAGATATTGGAGGCGGTCAACTCTGTCCTAGATAGTCAAAGCTTTATTCTCGGACCAGATGTCAGGCTATTCGAGGAGGAGTGCGAGAGATACCTCGGTGGAGTGGAGGCGGTCTCCTGCGCCTCCGGCACCGACGCCCTCGTTCTCGCCCTTATGTCGCTTGATATCAAGCCTGGAGACGAGGTTATCACCACTCCTTACAGCTTCTTCGCAACCGTGAGCAGTATAGTCAGGCTAGGAGCGAAGCCCGTCTTCGTCGATGTAGACCCGGACACATTCAATATCGACGTCGAGAAGGCGCTTGCGGCGGTCACTTCAAGGACAAAGGCCTTTCTTCCCGTGCATCTTTTCGGACAGATGATGCCTTTAGAGGAGTGTTTGGAGGAGTTCAAGCGCAGGGGAGTCACCGTCATCGAGGACGCAGCACAGGCCTTTGGCGCCACTCGTCTGGCGGAAGGCAGGCTCATGCGGGCAGGGGCGGTCGGCGAAATCGGATGCTTCTCCTTCTTTCCCACAAAGAACCTGGGAGGGTACGGAGATGGTGGTATGGTAGTGTCGACGGATAAGGAGACTGCAAAACGTCTTCGTAAACTTCGCGTGCACGGTGCCGAAAACGCGTACTATCACGACGAGGTGGGCTTGAACAGCCGCCTGGACTCGCTGCAGGCCGCAGTTCTGAGGGTGAAGCTCCGTTACCTTGAGGAGTGGAACGACGAACGGCGCGAGATAGCGGGAAGGTATTTTGCCCTCTTCTCGGAAAACGGCCTGACCGATATTGTGACACTGCCGCGCGAGCTACAGAGGAACCGTCATATCTACCACCAGTACGTGATTAGAACCCCGGAGCGCGATGAGCTTCAAAAGCACCTTGATGCCAGAGGCATAACAGGAAGGGTCTACTACCCGCTGAGCCTGCATATGCAGAAATGCTTTCAGTTCCTCGGCCTCGGCATCGGTGATTTCCCCGTTTCCGAGCGGTTGAGCGAGGAGACCCTGGCCCTTCCGATTTTTCCGGGACTCCGAATGGAGGAGCAGCGGCGAGTGGTTGAAGCTGTGAAAAATTTCTTCGAACGATAAGTTTGACCAATATTGCTCTTTCTCCAATAACCGTGTAAAATACCGATGGAGAAGCTTATCGCACAGGGTAATCTTCTCGCATGGATATTTTTACTCAGCGGAGGCGAAGACAATGTTTCCCTTTTTCTTTGATTCAACAATGGTTCTGTTGCTTCCTGCCCTTCTTCTGGCCGTCTGGGCGCAGCTTAGGGTGAAGACTGTGTTTGCGAGGTACAGTGGTGTTAACTCCCGGCAGGGGGTTACCGCCTCCGCGGTAGCCAGGGGGCTCCTTGACAGGTTCGGCCTCTCTGTTGTACCGATTCGCAGAGTCCGGGGCAACCTTACGGATCACTACGATCCGAGGGACAGGAGCCTTTCCCTTTCCAGCTCCGTGCACGACAGCACAAGCATCGCGGCGATCGGAGTCGCGGCTCACGAGGTGGGGCATGCGATTCAAGACAGCTCAGGCTACTCGGCTCTCAGGATCAGAAACTCGATAGTGCCGATCGTCGGCATCGCGTCCAACCTGGCCATACCGCTCTTCTTCCTTGGGATTTTGCTTCGGGGGGAGACACTGATGAACCTCGGGATATTCCTGTTCCTGGGCGTGATTATTTTCCACCTTGTCACCCTGCCAGTCGAATTCGACGCAAGCAACCGTGCCCTTAAGCTGCTGTCCGATACAGGAATGCTCTCCACGGACGAGATAGGTGGAGCGGGCGCGGTTCTTCGTGCCGCCTCATGGACTTACATAGCGGCAACGGTAATGGCCTTTGCGCAGCTTGCAAGGCTTCTGGCGCTGAAGGGAATGTACGGCAACAGGGAGTAGGTGCGCCTCAACAGATGCAGTAAGGCTGCTTGACGGGAGAGTGGAGCGGCTTCCCCGGTCGCTCCTTTTTCACTTATTCGGGGGGGAAAGGTACATTATGCTTATGCCTCTGCTATTTTTTTTGATATTCCTGTTTCTGTTCCCATGGTTTTTTCTGCTGCTGATCCTGTTGTTTTATGTACTGATACCCCTTGGATTTACACTACAGGCCTTCCTCTGGCTTCTTTACGAGCCTGCGAGGCTGCTGCGCACCGTTACAAGCCGCAAGACCAGGATGAACCATGCTCTGATGCACGCGACGATAAACGTCCTGGAGGGGGAGCGCGGCTCTCTGAACCTTGAGGGAATACCGCTGGAGGACGGCTTCTCCCTCAGGGGGAAGATGGATCCCGACTTGGTTCTTCTTGCCGGAAGAGAGGCCCTGCAACGGGTGAATAGAGGAGAAACCTCTCTGATTCTCTATAGAAGATGCGGGATAAGCGTGCTTCTGTCCAATACGCTACTGGCATTTACGGTCTTTATCCTTCTGCGCATCGCAGGAGCGGGAGGTCTTTTGTCCGCTGTGCTGGCGCTTGTGACAGCGTACTTTGCGGGATCGCGAATCGGGCTGTTGACACAGAGCTTGGGCACCGTGTCGACCAATCTGGATGGAATGGAGATAACCGGAGTGGAGATTAGCGGGGAGAGGGTAGCATTCGGTGGAATGACGTTTTTCTCCCCGGTGGGCGTAACTGTCCGAACAAGGACTAACTACGGGCCTAGGGTGGCGGAGGTGGTGTACCCTTGAGAGGTGTGGAAGCCGCTCTGGCTGTGTTAGATCAGGTGCGGCAGGGTAAGTTCGCATCCGAGGCGATCAGGCGCTTCGGGGACTCGATGACGCCCGGCGACCTTACATTGGCCTCGACACTTATATACGCCACCCTTAGAAGACAGTTCCTCTGGAAGGAGATATACGGACGTTTTCTTCGTGGCTCCCCCGGCGATCTTTCTCGATCGGTGGAGGACTCGCTGTGCATCGGAACAGCAGGGCTCTTGGAGCTGAAGAACTTCGCACCAAGGGTTCTCGTGAACGCTTTGGTGCAGGCTCAGAAGGACAAGGGAAACGAGAGGGGCGCCAGGGTGCTGAACGCTGTGCTTCGGAGGATATCCGAGGAGGGAGCGGCGCAGCTGGCGAAGATCAAGGCGTCCGGTGCGAGTAAGGATCAGGCGCTATACGCCGGAATACCGCCCTGGGTCGCCACGATCTGGAGAAACACATTCGGAGAGGATGCAAAATCGCTGTTGAAGATGGCTAATATCCGGCCATACTCCTCCTTCAGAGTTTTTCCAGAGGAGAAGATGGACACGGTATTAAGCCAGGCGCGACAGAGGGGTTTCAGATGCTGGCAATCCCCCTTGCTCCCTTACGGAGTGAGGCTTGGCAGTTCGGTATATCCGGCGTCCTTCCCAGGTTTTACCGATGGATGGGTCACCCCGCAGTCGGAGGGTTCGATGCTGGTCTGCGAAGCTATGCGAAGCGTTTATAGGGGAGGGACAATCCTTGAGATGTGCTCGGGGAGGGGGATAAAAACAGGCCTGCTCTCCAAGCTGTTGCCTGATTCTTCCATTGAATGTATCGAGCTCTCTCCGAGGCGCGTCGCGGCCGCCGAGCGCGAGATTGAAAGGCTCGGAATTACACCGCGTCCGGTTGTTCGACAGGGGGATGCCCTCCTTATGACCCCGGATATGTCTCCTGGCCTGATCTCCCTTGACGTCCCCTGTTCAGGGAGCGGCACGTGGAATCGCCGTCCGGAGGGGAAATGGCGTCTGACACAGGATAAACTTGAGTCTCTCACAAACCTCCAAAGAAAATTGCTCAAAAGAGCCACCTCGCTTCTTGCGCCCGGAGGGATTGTAGTCTACTCTACTTGTAGCATGATGAAGGAAGAGAACGAGGGCGTAGTGGCGGATGTCCTGTCTGAGGATCCGTCTCTCGCCGAGTTGCCCTTTCCGCTGGCCGTGAAGCATTTGCGAAAAGGACGGC
>Ga0172382_10009496_pt1 | contig 13269 bp, 11 predicted proteins | sample Leawel138RmetaG_FD_122245 | JGI IMG/M metagenome (GOLD analysis project Ga0172382, IMG submission 122245) | Leachate microbial communities from a municipal landfill in Southern Ontario, Canada - Leachate well 138R metaG | ecosystem: Engineered > Solid waste > Landfill > Unclassified | place...
AAGGACACAACGGACACGAAGAAAACCTATCGAGAAAAAAATCGTCCACATCCTCACAGTCTGACGAACACTCCGGGCGGAGGGACCCACTGACAAAGCAATAGTTTGTGTCCTTCGTGTCCTTGGTGGTTACAGGTCGCATCCAGATGCACCAGTTCGCCACGCACGTTGGTGCGTTCAAAGACGAACCGGCTGAGCACATCACTGTCGCGTTGGGTCATGAGAGAAACTTATTACTCGGTCCATAATGACAAAACCATTCACCACGAAGGACACGAAGGACACGAAGGACACGAAGAAAACCTATCGAGAAAAAAATCGTCCACATCCTCACAGTCTGACGAACACTCCGGGCGGAGGGACCCACTGACAAAGCAATACTTTGTGTCCTTCGTGTCCTTGGTGGTTAAACGTTTTCGATCAACCCGCCAGGTGCTTCTTCAGAAGCTCGTTGAGCTGCGCCGGGTTGGCCTTGCCGCCCATGGCCTTCATGACCTGGCCGACGAAGAAGCCGAGGAGTTTTTCCTGGCCGGCGCGGTACCCTTCGACCTGCTTCGGGTTTCTGGCCAGGATGTCCTTGATGGCCGCCTCGATGGCGCCGGTATCGGTGATCTGCCTGAGACCCCGCTTATCGATCACTGTATCCGCGTCACCCTCCCCGTTCCACATCGCCTCGAACACGTCCTTGGCGATCTTGCCGGAGATGGTGTTGTCGCGAATGCGCTGGATCATACCGGCGAGCATGTCCGCGGACACCGGTGCGGCGCCGATCTCCCGGTTTTCCTTATTGAGGAAGCCGGACAGATCGCCCATCACCCAGTTGGCGCACAGCTTGGCCTCACCGCCGACGGCGGCGACGACGGCCTCATAGTAATCGGCCAGCTCACGCGTGGCGGTCAGTACACCGGCGTCGTAGGCGCTCAGGCCGTACTGATCCATGAAACGCGCCTTCTTGGCGTCCGGCAGCTCCGGCAGGGTCGTACGCACGTCTTCGATGAAGGCGGCGTCGAGCTCGACCGGGAGCAGATCCGGATCCGGGAAATAGCGGTAGTCATTGGCCTCTTCCTTGGCCCGCATGGAGCGGGTCTCGTCCTTGTTGGCATCGTACAGACGTGTCTCCTGGACGACCGTGCCACCCCCTTCGATCAGGTCGATCTGGCGTTCGACCTCGTAGTTGATGGCCTTTTCGACGAAGCGGAAGGAGTTGAGGTTCTTGATCTCGGCGCGGGTGCCGAATTCCTTCTGCCCCTTGGGACGCACCGACACGTTGGCATCGCAGCGGAAGGAGCCTTCCTGCATATTGCCGTCGCAGATCTCCAGATAGCGCACCAGCGAATGCAGTTTCTTCATATAGGCGACGGCCTCTTTGGCCGAACGCAGGTCCGGTTCGGAGACGATCTCCAGCAGCGGCGTGCCGGCGCGATTCAGGTCGATACCGGTCTGGCCGTGAAAGTCCTCGTGCAGCGACTTGCCGGCATCCTCTTCCAGGTGCGCACGGGTGACACCGATGCGCTTGACGCTGCCGTCATCGAGCTCGATGTCCATGTGTCCATGTTGCACGATGGGCAGTTCGTACTGGCTGATCTGGTAGCCCTTGGGCAGATCGGGATAGAAGTAGTTCTTGCGCGCGAACACCGAGCGCGGCGCGACCGTCGCGCCACTGGCCAGCCCGAACTTCACCGCCATGCGCACCGCCTCCTTGTTCAGCACCGGCAGCACGCCCGGCAGCCCGAGATCGACCGCACAGGCCTGGGTGTTCGGTTCCGCCCCGTAGGCCGTCGCCGCACCCGAGAAGATCTTACTCTGCGTCGCGAGCTGCGCGTGGATCTCAAGCCCGATGACTGTTTCCCATTCCATGCTTTGGTACCTCGTTATGGGTGAGGAGTTAGGCGTGAGGCGTGGGGCGTAAAAACCTTCTTATGGCCACGGAAGCACACGGAAAAACACGGAAAGTTTTAAATGTAAAAGCCCAGATAGCAACCGCGCAGTTTGCTTGCTGGGGTTTTGCAACAGCCCTTTTCCGTGTCCTTCCGTGTGCTTCCGTGGCTAAAAAGGATTTGGCCTTTACGCCTCACGCCTCACTCGAACCCCGCCGGGATTCGAGTATGCCAATCCGTCACCTGCTGGTACTGGTGGGCGACGTTGAGCAGGCGTGCCTCGTCGAAGTAGTTGCCGATCAGCTGCAGGCCCACCGGCAGGCCGGTGACGAAGCCGGCCGGGATGGACATGCCGGGCAGGCCGGCGAGATTCACGGCGATGGTGTAAATATCCGACAGATACATCGTCACCGGGTCATCGACCTTCTCACCGAGCTTGAACGCCACCGTCGGCGAGGTCGGGCCGAGGATGACATCCACCGCCTGAAAGGCCTGCTTGAAGTCAGCCGCGATCAGTTGGCGCACCTGCTGCGCCTTCAGATAGTAGGCATCGTAGTAGCCGGCCGACAGCGCATAGGTGCCGATCATGATGCGGCGCTTTACCTCGGGTCCGAAACCCTCGCCGCGCGAGCGCGTGTAGAGGTCCTCGAGGTCCCTGGGGTTCTCGCAACGGTAGCCGAAGCGCACACCGTCAAAGCGCGACAGGTTCGAGGAGCATTCAGCCGGTGCGACGACGTAGTAGGCCGGCACGGCCAATCCGGCGTTGGGCAGCGTGATCTCCACCGGTTCGGCGCCGAGCCGCTGCAACTCGCCGATGGCCGCCTGGACCAGCGCACCCACGGCCGGGTCGAGCCCCGCGCCAAAATATTCCTTCGGCAGCCCGACCTTGAGCCCCTTGAGGCTGCCACCCAATGCGGCGCGGTAATCCTCCACCGGCCGATCGATGCTGGTGGAATCCCGTGGGTCGAAGCCGGTCATGGCCCCGAGCAGGGTCGCCGCATCCTCGGCGGTACGGGTTATCGGGCCTGCCTGATCGAGGCTGGAGGCGAAGGCGACCATGCCGTAGCGGGACACCCGGCCGTAGGTCGGCTTGATACCGGTGAGGTTGCACAGCGCGGCCGGCTGGCGGATGGAACCGCCGGTGTCGGTGCCGGTCGCCGCCGGCGCCAGGCGCGCGGCCACCGCGGCGGCCGCGCCGCCCGAGGACCCGCCGGGCACGCGCTCCGGGTCCCAGGGATTCAGCACCGGCCCATAGAAACTGGTCTCGTTGGACGAACCCATGGCGAATTCGTCCATGTTGGTCTTGCCGAGCATGACCGCACCGGCCGCGACCAGCTTCGCGGTCACGGTGGCGTCGTAGGGCGCGATGAAGTTGTCGAGCATCCTGGAGCCGCAACTGGTGCGGACCCCGTCGGTACAGAAGATATCCTTGTGGGCATACGGTATGCCCAGCAGCGGGCCGTCCTCGCCGGCGGCGCGGCGCGCATCGGCGGCGCGCGCCTGGGCCAGGGCGGTCTCGGCGGTCACGGTGATGAAGCTGTTGAGCTGCGGATCGAGCCGCCCGATGCGCTCCAGGAAACCGCGGGTCAGTTCCTCGCTGGAGTACGCCCTGGCCCGCAGGCCCTCGGCCAGCTCCACTAAGGTCTTGTTATACATGGTGATGTGCTACTCTTTGGCGCCGCAGGCGCTGGATATTGGAACCGCCAAGACGCCAAGGGCGCCAAGAAAATCCGTTTTGAGTAAAAAAACCGCGACCCACTGAGTGAGAACTATTTCCAACGCGAGTCAATCACCGGCCACCATGACTTGATCTCTCTTGGCGTCTTGGCGTCTTGGCGGTTCAGAAACATCTTGGCGTTCTTGGCGTCTTGGCGGTTCCCATATCAAACACGTTATTCAATAACCTTGGGTACCAGATACAGCCCGGCCTCGACCTTGGGGGCCTGCGCCTGGAATTTGTCGCGCTGGTCGGACTCGGTCACCGCATCCTCACGCAGACGCTGGGGCGTATCCAGCGGGTGGGCCATGGGCGGTACGCCGCTGCAGTCGACGGCGTCGAGCTGCGCGACGAAGGCGAGGATCGCGGACAGATTGCGGGCGTACTCGGGGGCATCCTGGGCGGCAATGCCCATCTGCGCGAGCTGTGCAATCCGGTTCACTGCGGAGGAATCCAATGCCATGTCAGCTCCCTGAAAATGACCGCTTCGGCAAAAGGCGGAAAATAACACACTTGGCGCCTTGCCCAAAGCCCCTGTAGGTTGCTAAATTACGCGCCAACTCTGCAAAGGCGCGCCCACTCCATGTTTGGTTTCAAACGTTTGCTCGGCATGTTCTCCAACGATCTTTCCATCGACCTGGGGACCGCCAACACCATTATTTACGTGCGCGACCGCGGAATCGTCCTCAACGAGCCCTCGGTGGTGGCCATCCGCCAGGACCGCGGCCCCGGCGGACCCAAGAGTATCGCGGCGGTCGGCCTGGAGGCCAAGGCCATGCTGGGGCGCACGCCCGGCAACATCACCGCCATCCGCCCCCTGAAGGACGGCGTCATCGCCGACTTCACCGTCACCGAGAAGATGCTCCAGCACTTCATCCACAAGGTGCATGAGGGCCGGGTGTTCCGGCCGAGCCCGCGGGTACTGATCTGCGTACCCTGCGGTTCGACCCAGGTGGAACGCCGCGCCATCAAGGAATCCGCCGCCGGCGCCGGCGCACGCGAGGTGTATCTGATCGAAGAACCCATGGCGGCGGCCATCGGTGCCGGCATGCCGGTCGACGAGGCGCGCGGCTCGATGGTGCTGGACATCGGCGGCGGCACCTCCGAGGTGGCGGTGATCTCGCTGAACGGCATCGTCTATTCCGCCTCGGTGCGCATCGGTGGCGACCGCTTCGACGACGCCATCATCAGCTATGTGCGCCGCAACTACGGTACACTGATCGGCGAGGCCACCGCCGAGCGCATCAAGCACGAGATCGGCTCGGCCTTCCCCGGCAACGAGGTGAAGGAGATCGAGGTCAAGGGCCGCAACCTGGCGCAGGGTGTCCCGCGCAGCTTCACCCTCAACAGCAACGAGATCCTCGAGGCGCTGCAGGAGCCGCTGGCCGGTATCGTCGGTGCGGTGAAAACGGCCCTGGAGCAGACCCCGCCCGAGCTTGGTTCCGACGTCGCCGAGCGCGGCATCGTGCTCACCGGCGGCAGTGCCCTGCTCCGGGACCTGGACCGGCTGCTGATGGAAGAGACCGGCCTGCCCGTGGTGGTCGCCGACGATCCGCTCACCTGCGTCGCCCGTGGCGGCGGCCGCGCGCTGGAGATGATGGACGAACGCGGCGGCGACGTGTTTTGTGTGGAATAGAGATACAAGAGGCAAGTTACAAGATACAAGTCGAAAACCACCCGTAGTTCTACTTGCATCTTGTCTCTTGTATCTTGCATCTTTGTAGCCGAGGCTGATCATCAAGCTACTGTTCACCCAAGGCCCCTCGATCGCCGCGCGACTGGTGGTGTTCGTCCTTGCATCGGTCGTACTCATGACGGTCGATCACCGGCAGCACCACCTGGAGTCCCTGCGCGCCGGCCTGTCGGTGGTCGTGTACCCCATCCAGTCTCTGATCGATCTGCCCGGGCAGACCGGCAAGTGGCTGCGCGAGTCGTTCGCGACACGCCGGCAACTGCAGGAGGACAACGCGCGCCTGCAGGCCCAGCATCTGCTGTTGCAGGCCCGACTGCAGAAGTTCGAGGCCCTGGAGACGGAGAATCTGCGGCTGCGCGAACTGCTCGACTCCTCGTTCAAGGTCGGCGACCGGGTGCTGATCGCCGAACTGATGGCCGTCGACCTGGATCCCTACCGCCACCAGGTGGTGCTCAACAAGGGCTCACGCCAGGACGTATTCGTCGGTCAGCCACTGGTGGATGCCTACGGCGTCATGGGCCAGACACTGCACGTCACGCCCTTCACCTCCACGGCCATGCTGATCACCGATCCGGCGCACGCCGTGCCGGTGCAGGTCAATCGTAACGGTCTGCGCAGTATCGCCGTCGGCACCGGCGCGCTGCAGGAATTGTCGCTGCCCTATATCCCCAACTCGGCAGACATCCGGGTGGGCGATCTGCTGGTGACCTCTGGCCTGGGCGGCCGTTTCCCAGCGGGCTACCCGGTCGCGGTGGTGACGACGGTCACCATCGACCCCGGCCACGCCTTCGCCGCGGTCAGCGCCCGGCCGCTGTCGCACCTGGACCGCAGCCGTGAGGTGCTGCTGGTATGGACACCACCCACCGGTGCCCATACCGAGCTCCTCCCCGAACCGGTCACGGCCGCCGAACCGGGTGCACCCGCAGCACCGTCCGTCGGAGAGGAGACGGAATGAGCACGCTGATCCGCCACCATGGCGGCGCCATCATCATTTTCACCTTCGTGGTGGCCCTGATACTGACGGTAGTACCCCTGCCGAACGAGCTGCGCATGCTGCGCCCCGACTGGGTACTGCTGGTGCTGATCTACTGGTGCATGGCCCTGCCGCAGCGGGTGGGCGTAGGCATCGGCTGGCTGCTCGGCCTGTTCACCGACGCACTCACCGGCACGCTGCTCGGCCAGCACGCACTGGCCTACAGCCTGGTGGCCTTCCTGACCCTGAAGCTCCACCAGCGCCTGCGCCTCTACCCCCTCTGGCAGCAGGCACTGAGCATGCTGGTGCTGCTGGCGCTGGGGCAGCTGCTGATCCTGTGGGTCAACGGCATCGTCGGCCGCCCGATCCACTCCTGGCTGTATTGGATGCCATCGTTGATCGGGGCGCTGCTGTGGCCGGTCGTGTTTCTGCTGCTGCGCGGCCTGCGACGCACATTTCGCGTAATCTGATCAGGGACTGGGGACAAGAAAACCGTGTATCGCTTTATGTCATTCCGCCGCCTCGCCTCGCCGGCCCCTGGCCCTTAGTCCCGGGTCGCAGATGCCCCACCCCTTACACACATTCAAAGACAGCCTGTTGGAGAGCCGCCTGTTCCTGGGACGCTCCATCACGGCCATGATCATTGCCGGCCTGCTGATCGCGGCACTGATCGCGCGGCTCGCCTGGCTGCAGGTGGTCGCACACGAACATTTCCGCACCCTGTCCGAAGACAATCGCGTCAAGCTGCAGCCGATCCCGCCCAACCGTGGCCTGATCTACGATCGCAACGGCATCCTGCTGGCCGAGAACCTGCCCTCCTTCCGCCTGGAGATCGTCCCCGAGCAGGTGCATGACATGGAGACGACCCTGGCCGAGCTGGGCGCACTGGTCGAGATACGCGACTTCGACCGTGAGCGCTTCCACAAGATACGCACACGCATGAGCCGCTTCGAGGGTGTACCGCTGCGTTTTCATCTGAGCGACGAGGAGGTGGCGCGTTTCGCAGTGAACCGGCACCTGTTCCCGGGCGTGGACATCCGCGCGGGCCTGTCGCGCAACTACCCGCTGGGCCGCCATTCGGCGCATGCGATCGGCTATGTGGGGCGGATCAACGAAGACGACCTGACCGTCATTGACACGGTCAATTACCGCGGCACCACCCACATCGGCAAGGTCGGAGTCGAAAAGACCTACGAAGACCTGCTGCACGGCCGTGTTGGCCATCAGCAGGTGGAGACCAACGCCCAAGGGCGCATACTGCGCGTGCTGTCACGCCAGCCGCCGCACGCCGGCAGCAGCCTCTATCTCAGCCTGGACGCGCGCCTGCAGCAGGCCACCGAAGCGGCCTTCGGCGACTTCAACGGCTCGGCCGTGGCAATCGACCCCCGCAGCGGCGAGGTGCTCGCGCTGGTGAGCCTGCCGGGCTACGACCCCAATCCCTTCGTCAACGGCATCGACTACAAAGACTACAAGGCGCTGAACGACGACCCCGACCAGCCCTTGTTCAACCGCGCCCTGCGCGGGCAATATCCACCGGGCTCCACGATCAAGCCCTTCGTGGCCCTCGCCGGATTGGAGATTGGCGTCACCAGCACCCACACCCGGACCTATTGTCCCGGCTTCTACCGGCTGCCCGGCAACGACCGCAAATACCGCGACTGGAAGCGTACCGGCCACGGCATGGTCGACCTGCGGACCGCCATCGTCGAATCCTGCGATGTGTACTTCTACGATCTGGCGCGCTCGCTCGGCATCGACCGTCTGCACGACTACCTCGCCCCGTTCGGTTTCGGCGATCGTACCGGCATCGATATCCTCGGTGAGCAGCCTGGCATCCTGCCTTCCAGCGCCTGGAAACGGGCCACCAAGAACGCCCCGTGGTTTCCCGGTGAGACCTTGATCAGTGGCATCGGTCAGGGCTTCAATCTGGCCACGCCACTGCAGCTGGCGGTGGCAACCGCCACGCTCGCCAGCTATGGGGAGTTTCACCCGCCGCGCGTGGTGCATGCGATCCGCACACCCGATGGCACGTTTGCACCCCAGCCGGCGCCACCCGTGCGCCACATCCCGATTCAGCAGCGGGAACACTGGGACCAGGTCCTGGCGGCCATGATCGAGGTGGTGCACGGTGCGCGCGGCACGGCACGCCGCATCGGCACGGGTATCGACTATCAGATCGGCGGCAAGACCGGTACCGCCCAGGTCTTCGGGCTCAAGCAGGAGGAGGAATACGACGCCGAGACGATTGCCGAGAAACTGCGCGACCACGCGCTGTTCATTGCCTACGCGCCGGCCCACGAGCCGCACATCGCGGTGGCGGTGGTGGTGGAAAACGGTGGCTCCGGCGGTGCCGTCGGCGCGCCCATCGCACGCCAGATCCTGGATCGGTATTTCGAGGACAACCCGTTGTGATTGCAGAAATCAACCCCGGTTCCGGCACGCGCCGCTCCTGGCTGCAGCGTTTCCATCTCGACGGGATGCTGTTGCTGGCACTGCTGGCCACCTGCGCCTTCGGGCTGGTGGTGCTCTACAGCGCCACCGGCGAGAGCCAGACGATGATGCAGCGTCAACTCCTGCGGCTGGCACTGGCCTTCGGCGCCATGATCGTCATCGCACAGGTCCCGCCGCAGCTGCTGTATCGCTGGACGCCGTGGTTATTCGGCGCCGGGGTGGCGCTGCTGGCCGCAGTGCTCATGGTCGGCGATATCGGCAAGGGCGCACAGCGCTGGTTGGATCTCGGTTTCGTCCGTTTCCAGCCGTCGGAGATGATGAAGCTCGCCATGCCGATGATGCTGGCGTGGTACTTCGCCGACGTCCGTCTGCCCCCCGGCGCGCGACGCCTGCTGGTAGCGGCCGTGCTGCTCGTCATACCGATACTCCTGATCATGCGCCAGCCCGACCTCGGTACGGCGTTGCTGATCGGCTGCGCCGGCTTCTTCGTGCTGTTCCTCGCCGGCCTCTACTGGCGCCTCCTGTTCGGTCTGGCCGCCGCCGGCGCCGCCTGTGCGCCGATCCTGTGGTATTTCATGCACGATTATCAGCGCCAGCGCGTCATCACCTTCCTCGATCCCGAACAGGACCCGCTCGGTGCCGGCTACCACATCATCCAGTCCAAGATCGCCATCGGCTCCGGCGGGCTGTACGGCAAGGGCTGGCTCAACGGCACACAGTCACAGCTGGAATTCCTGCCCGAGCGCTCCACCGACTTCATCTTCGCCGTGCTCGGTGAGGAGTTCGGGCTGATCGGCATTCTGCTGCTGCTCGCCGTCTACAGCGTCATCATTCTACGCAGTGTCTATATCTCCACACAGGCACAGGACACCTTCACCCGATTGCTCGGTGGCAGCCTCGCGCTGACCTTCGGCGTCTACGCGCTGGTCAACACCGGCATGGTCACCGGTCTGCTGCCCGTGGTCGGTGTACCGCTGCCGCTGATCAGCTATGGCGGCACTTCCATGGTGACCCTGATGATCGGTTTCGGTATCCTCATGTCCATTCACACCCACCGGAAGCTGCTCACCACCTGAGCGGCAAGGCAAGGAATCCATGCATCAGATCCGCAACCGCATCGCCACACTGTCCCTGCTGCTGCTCCAGTGGCCGCTGCTCGCGAGCTGCGCGACCACACCCACGTCGCCGGCGTACTATACCGCGCTCCCGGAGGCACGGGTATTCGTCGATGAGATGGTCGAACGCCACCAGCTGCCGCGCGCCGAACTCGAGGCCATGCTCGCGCAGGCGGAGCGGCAGCAGAGCATCCTCGACGCCATTGCGCGCCCGGCCGAGGCCAAGCCCTGGCGCGACTACCGGCCCATCTTCCTGACCGAGGCCCGCATCAACGGTGGCGTGGATTTCTGGAACACCAATGCCGCCATCCTGGCAGAGGCCAGCGCGCACTTCGGCGTCGACACCGATGTGATCGTGGCGATCATCGGCGTGGAGACGCGCTACGGCAGCCACACCGGCCGCTACCGTGTACTCGATGCACTCGCCACACTCGCCTTCGACTACCCGCCGCGCAGTCCGTTCTTCCGCAGTGAGCTGGAGCAGTTCTTCCTGCTCGTGCGCGAGGAGGCGATCGATCCGCTGGAGGCGAAAGGCTCTTATGCCGGTGCCATGGGTCAGGGCCAGTTCATTCCCAGCAGCTACCGCCGCTATGCCGTGGATTTCGACGGCGACGGCCGCCGCGATCTGTGGAACAGCGAGCGTGACGTGCTGGGCAGCGTCGCCAATTACCTCAAGGTGCATGGCTGGGTGCCGGGCGCACCGGTGGTGGCCCGGGCACAGGTCCGGGGTGATGCCTACCGCCAACTGCTCGACAAGGGTCTGAAGCCGCACCTCCCGGCCGGGGAGCTGGCACGCTACGGTGTCGTCACCACCACCCCGATTCCAGCCGGCACCCCCGTGGCACTGATCGAGCTCGAGGGCGCCCAGGGCCTGGAACAGTGGGTGGTGTTCAACAATTTCTACGTCATCACCCGTTACAACCGCAGCCCACTGTACGCCATGGCCGTACACCAGCTGGGTGTGGAGGTCGCGACCCGGCGCGCCGGGCGCTAGGCGGCCTCGCGGAAAATACGGAGAGGCAAACAAAAAGATCCATAGGTCCGTAGGGTGTGTCGAGGCGCAGCCTACGGATCATTTCGTGGGTTTCGGCGCCACCGGCAGTTGGACTGGAAAACTGCGGCGATTTCGCCGATAGTATGCGCATGCAGATGACGTGGCAGCCATTCCGGTCCTGGCGTACCTGGGCGCTGATCCTCGTCGCCCTGATCCTTGGCGCCTGCGCCGGCAGCGGCCGCGACGACGGGGGTAGCAGCCGCTACTCCAGTCGCCATGATGGCGCGCCGACCGCCCCGCCGGATGTCATGGCCATCCCCGACGCCGTGCCGCGGCACGAGCCGCGCAGCCGCTACGGCAATCCCTCCAGCTACGTGGTCTTTGGCAAGCGCTATCACGTCATGCCGACCAGTACCGGTTACGTCGAGCGCGGCATCGCCTCCTGGTACGGCACCAAGTTCCATGGCCACCGCACCTCCAGCGGTGAGACCTACGATATGTACGCCATGACGGCCGCACATAAGAGCCTGCCGCTACCGACCTACGCGCGCGTCACCAATCTGCGCAACGGCCGCTCGGTGGTGGTGAAGATCAACGACCGTGGTCCCTTCCATGACAACCGTGTCATCGACCTGTCCTATGCGGCGGCCGCCAAACTCGGGATCCTGAGCGAAGGCACCGGTCTGGTGGAGGTGCGCAGCATCCAGCCGGGCACGGCGCCGCGCCCGGTCGAGCAGGGGCCACGCGTCATCGAGGCGCGCGCCACGACGGCACCCGCGCGCCAGCCGGCCGCAGGGCCGTCGCTGTATCTGCAGGTGGGCGCCTTCGTCAACCGCGCGAATGCCGAGCAGCTGACCAGCAAGCTGCGCCAGGTACCGCTGCCCGACATCCACATCAGCCCCGGCGTCAGCGATCAGCGGCCACTGTATCGGGTGCGCATCGGCCCGCTCGCCAGCGTCGCCGAGGCCGACCGCGTCGCCGTGAAACTCGGCAGCTACGGCATCGCCAACCCGCACGTCGTGATCGACTGAAGGCCTGCACGGACGCTGCAGAACCGGCCGCTGCGCGTTGCAAATCCCACCCCGGGCGCGGACAATTGGCCGCGCTGTCCCGCGGAACTTTCTGAATCGAGGCTGGCCCAACGCACACCTATGAAGATGCCAAGAATCATCCTGTTGTCTCTGTTCACCCTCCTGAATCTGACCCTGCTGCCGGTGCTACCGGCGCAGTCACCCGATACCCCCGCCACGGCCGGTGCACTGCCGGTCCCCAAGGCGCCCAGCGTCGCGGCGCGCGGCTACCTGCTGGAGGATTTTCACAGCGGCCAGGTGCTGGCGGAAGCGAATGCCGACGAGCGCCTCGAACCGGCCAGTATCACCAAGGTGATGGCGGGCTATGCGGTGTTCAAGGAACTGGCGGCGGGCAAGATCCAGCTGAGCGACATGGTCACCATCAGCGAGAAGGCCTGGCGCATGGAAGGCTCGCGGATGTTCGTCGAGGTCGGCAAGCAGGTCTCCATCGAGAATCTGCTGATCGGCATGATCGTGCAGTCCGGCAACGACGCAACTGTCGCGCTGGCCGAGCACATCGCCGGCAGCGAGGAGACCTTCGCCGCCTACATGAACCGCTATGCCGCCGCGCTCGGCATGACCGGCAGCCATTTCGTGAATGCCAGCGGCCTGCCCGATCCCGAGCACTACATGACCGCGCGTGACATCGTCAAACTCACGCGCGCCATGATTGCGGAATTCCCCGAATACTATGCCTGGTATTCGCAGAAGGAATTCACCTTCAACGGCATCACCCAGCACAACCGCAACCGGCTGCTGTGGCGCGACGCCAGCGTCGACGGTGTCAAGACCGGCCACACCTCATCCGCCGGCTACTGCCTGGTGGCCTCGGCCCAGCGCGAGGGCATGCGCCTGATCACGGTAGTGCTCGGTGCCGACGGCGAAGAGGCGCGCGCCTCCGCCACCCAGGCGCTGCTGAACTACGGCTTCCGCTTCTTCGAGACGCACAAGCTCTACGACGCCGGCACCAGCCTGGTCGATGCGCGCGTCTGGAAGGGCGCACAGGAGACCGTCCCGCTCGGTCTGCAGGCGCCGCTGTACGTGACCATACCGCGCGGCCGGTACGCCCAGCTCAAGGCCGGTGTGCAGATGCACAGCCGGATCATGGCGCCGGTCGAGACCGGTACCACGCTGGGAAGCGTGCAGGTGCGGCTCGGCGACGAACTGCTGCTGGATCCACCCCTGCTGGCCCTGCAGGCCGTCGATGAGGGCTCCCTCTGGCAGCGCGCGATCGACGAAGTGAAGCTGTATTTTGAATGATTCGGGGGTCGGGATTCGGGATTCGGGATTCGGGATTCGGGATTCGGGATTCGGGATTCGGGATTCGGGATTCGGGATTCGGGATTCGGGATTCGGGATTCGGGATTCGGGATTCGGGC
>Ga0172382_10009497_pt1 | contig 13268 bp, 16 predicted proteins | sample Leawel138RmetaG_FD_122245 | JGI IMG/M metagenome (GOLD analysis project Ga0172382, IMG submission 122245) | Leachate microbial communities from a municipal landfill in Southern Ontario, Canada - Leachate well 138R metaG | ecosystem: Engineered > Solid waste > Landfill > Unclassified | place...
GAAACTTTACAAGCATGCTCAACTAAGCTTTTTGCAATAAAATCTTTAGGACCAAAAAGAAATAATTCATCTTCTCTGTCTAATTCTTTTCTTGCAAGAATTGCGCCTTTTATACTTTGAGTGGGAGCGAAGTCCCCACCCATTATATCAATACCAATTTTCACTAATTGCTAGTTTATAGCTTCTTGACTGATTGCAAGTCTGCCCCTGTAATATCCACATTCTGGACATACATGGTGATATTCTACCGTAGCCCCACAGTTTGAACATTTTGCAAGAGTTGGTAAACTTGCTTTATAGTGAGTACGACGTTTGCGTTTTCTTTGTTTTGATGTTTTACGCTTTGGATGTGCCATTTTCTTTAATTTTAATTATTTAACATTTTGTTTTTTATTTCACTTAGTTGACTTAACCAAGGGTCAAGCTTTTCCTCGTCTTTTTCTTCAACAAGGCTATATTTTTCTAAAATTTTTAACATTTCTTCATTACAAGTGGATTCGCCTTTTTCATTCTCAGGATGAAAATGAACTATAGGTAAACCAAAATGTGCAAACTCATAAATAAATTGAGATATATTGATTGAATTTTCGCCTCGTTTTAATAAAACAAAGTCTTCGTTAGTGTCAAAATTGGTTTCATCACCATATTCAACATAAATTATATCTTTAAACTCAATATCTTCTTTGTATTCATCTAAACAACGGTCACAAACAATGCTCACACTTCCTAACAAACTTATTTCCAACTCTAAAGAGTCTGTTTTTTTTGTTAAAACTAAATGTGCTTTAAGCTCTGCTCCTTTGATTTCACTGTTTTCAAAATTCTTAAAAAAATCATCAAAAACCTCAAAATCAAAGTCATAAGACTTATTGTCAAGGCCATTAAAATGCACTATATATTGTTCAAAAGACTTCACTTTTTGAAAAAAATTTCGTGCAAAGTTATAAAAACTATTTTATATAACAATAGAAAAAATAACAATTCAAAACTAAGTGCATTAAAATTCTTATAAATGATCAGAAATTTACTTATTTCAATATAAAATCTTTAAATATTTTCCAAAATTTTAAGTAATTTGCTTTTATTTTTTTAATATTATCCTAAAAGTTGTGCCATTTCCTAATTCTGAATTTTTTACAAATATTTTACCTTGATGATATTGTTCAATAATTCGCTTTACTAGTGATAACCCAAGTCCCCAGCCTCTTTCTTTAGTAGTGTAACCCGGATTAAATATTGTTTTATGCTTTGATTTAGGAATACCTTTGCCTGTATCTCTAATGTCAATATAAATATTTTTTTGAGTTTCTTCGTAACTTATAAAAACTTCGCCGTTTTCACCAATAGCATCAACCGCATTTTTACATAAATTTTCAATTACCCACTCAAATAAATCTTGGTTAATTTCAATTTTTGTATCAATATCTTGGGCAGAATTTATTAAATTTATTTTTATTGAACTTGGAATCCTTGAACTCATATAAGTTATTGTTGACTTTAAAATTTCGTTTAAACTCACTTTTGAAAGTATAGCTCTTGAGCCAATTTTTGAAAATCTTAAAGCAATTTTTTCTAAACGTTTAGTGTCTTTTTCTAATTCATTTATTATTTCTGAATCTTTAACTTGATCTTTTAAAATTTCTGTCCAAGCCATTAAAGATGATATTGGTGTGCCAAGTTGATGTGCAGTTTCTTTGGACATACCAAGCCAAACTTGATCTTGCTCGGCTCGTTTACTTGCCGAAAATGCAAAATAAGATGCCAAAATAAAAAGAAATACTAAGGCTAACTGAAAATATGGGTAATAGTATAGCTGAACTAATAAGCTTGAATCGGAATAATAAATTTTATTTAAATCTTCACCCTCTTCGGTTTTAATTATAAAATGTTCTTTTGAATTGTTTTTTAGTTCTTTTATTTTTTTTTGAACAAAATTATTGTCCTGCATTTTTATTGAATCAATATTTCTATAAGAAATAATATTGTCTTGCATATCAACTAATATCACAGGAATTGTCTCATTATTTCTTAAAACTTCAAATAAAAAACTAACATCTTGGTCAGGCGAAATATTTATTAATTGCTGTGTAGCCTCTGCCCATAATTGTATTTTTTTATGCTCCTCGTAGGCAAGTTTTTTCATTAAGGTATTTGTGAAAAATATTGAAATCCCACCAATAAGTAGTGCAAATAAAACCAATAATAATTTCCACCTTTTCTTTTTCTTGTATATCTTCAATTTCTGTTTTTTTGTATTTAACGTCATTATGCTAAAATTATTTTAAAAAATTGAGAAATAAAAATAAATTTGAAATAAGTGAGACAATATTAAGCCTATAAAAGCTATAATTAATATAATTTGTAGTGTTTTACTTTTAGAGTTAATAATAATTTCTGTTAAAAGTAAGGCAATAGCAGGGTAAAGTGAAACTATTATTTCATCCGGCATTAAAGGACTTAGAAATAAAATGAGAGAATAAATCAAGTAAATTACAATTATATTTTGAAATTTTTTAGTATTGAGCTTTTGTGATACATTTAATATATATTTGGATAATATTGCATAAACGCTAATAAAAATTAATGGAATAAAAACTATTTTATTATGAAAAGAATATCGTGATAATGAAAAGTTTTGAGTAAAACTTTGTTTAGTTTTTAATATTATTGAATCAAAATCGCCGAAAAGCCAAAAATAGGAATAAAAAAGTAGTAATGGTGTTAAAATTCCTATAATTAAGCTTATAATTTCGCGACCATTAGTTGGTTTTACAATAAACATACTAATAATTAGTAAAGGGAAAAATAATATTGATTTTGGAAAAAAGATAATTGCAATCGAAAAAATAAGCCCTGAATTAAAAGCATTATCTAAGGCAAAATGTTTTTTTATCGAATAAAATATTATTAGTATAGAAATAAAAATTAAAAGACTAGAAATTAAAACATTATTATATTCTTGTATATTTATGAAAGCTCCACTTAAAAATGCAAATATTATCCCTAAACCTTGGTAAGTATTTTCTACAATTTGTAAATCTGAATTTATTTTTATTAATAGAGCAACAAATGAAAAGTAAATTATAAAGCCAATAAAAGTATTCAAATATTGATAAATTAATCTATGCCCAAATTTTATTTGAAAAAGTCCTGAAACTTCATAATTTTCAATTCCTGATGGCATAAAAATAAATTTAAACGCCCAAAGAATAAGCATTACACCTAAAATTATTAGATAATTTATGGCTCTGTTTGATTTGAATAATTTTATCATTGTAAATCTTTACCTATATCTTTACGAAAATTCATTTTATCAAACTTGATTTTTGCAATTGATTTATATGATTTATTAACAGCTTCTTGAATATTATTAGCTAAACTTGTAACTGCAAGCACTCTACCGCCATTGCTTAAAATTTCTCTTTGGTTTAATTTTGTGCCAGCATGAAATACTATACTTTCATCAATTTTATCTATTCCTGAAATTATTTTTCCTTTTTCATAATCTTCGGGATATCCTCCTGAAACAAGAATTACACATACTGCAGTTTGTTCTGAAATTTCAATTTTTACTTTTGATAAATTTTTATTTGCAGCTTGAACAAGTAGTTCTAAAAAGTCTGAATTTATTCTTGGTAATATGGCTTCGGTTTCTGGATCGCCTAATCTTACGTTGTATTCAATTACATAAGGATTTCCACCAACATTCATTAAGCCAAAGAAAATAAAACCGCAATAATCAAAATTTTCGTTTTTAATTCCGTTGATACTTGGAATAATGATTTGATTTTCAACCTTTTCGGCAAATTCTTTTGTGTAAAATGGTACTGGCGAAACAGCTCCCATGCCACCAGTATTTAAGCCTGTGTCAGCCTCTCCAATTCTTTTATAATCTTTTGCTTCTGGTAAAATCACATAAGATTCTCCATCAGTAATTACGAAGACAGAGCATTCAATTCCGTCTAAAAATTCTTCTATAACAACTTTTGAACTTGCTTTGCCAAATTTTCCGTTTAGCATATTTTCCAATTCACGAATTGCTTGGCTTAGCTCATTTATTATCAAAACACCTTTTCCAGCAGCTAATCCGTCTGCTTTTAAAACATAAGGTGGTTTTAGGTTTTTTAAAAAATCTATTGCTTGGTTTATATTGCTTTTATTTGCAGAAAAATAAGCAGCAGTAGGGATATTATACTTTTGCATAAAACTTTTCGCAAAATCTTTTGAACCTTCAAGCATTGCTCCTTCTTTATCAGGACCAATAATCATTAAATTTTTGTGATTTTCTATATTTTTAAGATAATTTGTAATTCCTGCCACAAGCGGATCTTCAGAACCTACAACCAATAAATTAATCTTATTATTTAAAATAAAATCCGAAATTTCCTCAAAATTTAAAGGATTTAAATTGACATTTTCTGCAATTTGCTCTGTGCCGGCATTACCAGGTGCCACAAAAACTTTTTTTACTAATTTGCTTTCTAATATTTTATATGTTAAAGCATGTTCTCTGCCACCTGATCCTAAAATAAGAATATTCATATTAAAAATCTGTGTTTTATTTTGTTTGTAAAAATACTTATTTTTTTTTAGATGAGAAATTATATTTTTTTGATTGTAGGATAGAGGATAAATAAATAGAGTTAAAAATATTGTGTAAGTTTCTTATTTTAAGTGGATTGTTGGTTTTAATACCTGCAAAAAACTATTAAACCTGAAAAATCCAAACCGAAAAACAAGCCTAAACCTGAAAAATCCAAACCGAAAACATATTTTTCACATTTTATTAGTATTAAAATTATTGGTTTAATTAGAATGCGGATGTATATCCCCCATCCCCAAACCTCTACAATTAATACTATTTTTCCGATTTGGGGCAAGTGAGCTAAGCCATAAATCTTGCCTTAAATTTATAAATTACAAATCGTAATTTTGAAAATATTTTACTAACTTTGGCTTTTGTAAAATTTTATTTATGAATTTGGAAAATATTATTAATCAGGCTTGGGAGAATAGAGAATTATTAGTAAAAAATGAAGTTGTTTTTGCTATAAATGAAACAATTAAATTGCTTGATTCTGGAAAGCTAAGAGTGGCTGAGCTTGGTGCTGAGCAATGGAAAGTAAATGATTGGGTGAAAAAAGCTGTAATAATGTATTTTCAAATTAGAAAAATGGAAAAAACAGAACTTGGTATTTTTGAATATCATGATAAAATTCCATTAAAAAAAGATTATGATAAACTTGGTGTAAGAGTTGTTCCGCACGCAATTGCAAGATATGGCTCCTACTTGGCTAAGGGAGTGATTATGATGCCGTCTTATGTAAATATTGGTGCTTATGTTGATGAGGGGACTATGATAGATACTTGGGCAACTGTTGGCTCTTGTGCTCAAATTGGAAAAAATGTGCATTTGTCGGGTGGAGTTGGAATAGGCGGAGTTTTAGAACCGGTACAGGCTGCTCCAGTAATTATTGGAGATAATTGCTTTATTGGTTCTCGTTGTATTGTGGTTGAAGGAGTTAGATTGGAAAATGAAGTGGTTTTAGGGGCAAATGTAGTAATTACCGCTTCTACAAAAATTTTAGATGTTTCTTCTAAAGAAATTGTGGAATATAAAGCTTTTGTGCCTGAAAGGTCAATAGTAATTCCAGGAACAATGCCGAAAAAATTTCCTGCAGGCGAATTTAATGTGCCTGTTGCTTTAATAATTGGTAAACGTAAAGAATCTACAGATAAAAAAACTTCGCTAAATGATGCCTTACGCGAAAATAATATAGCTGTATAATAAATTTTAAAATAAATTATGAAAATAGCTTTTGACGCAAAACGAGCTTTTTCAAACAAAAGTGGTTTGGGAAATTATAGTCGCGATATTATTCGCGGACTGCATGAGTATTATCCCAATAACACTTATTACTTGTTTTCGCCAAATGCACAAACAGATTTATTGGAAAATAAATATCTGAAAAATACTATTTTTCCAAAAGCAAAACTTAAAATATTTAAATCATATTGGCGAAGTTTTAAAATGGCTAATGATATTGATAAAATAAAACCAGATATTTATCACGGGCTAAGCAACGAGCTTCCTAAAAATATTGCAAAAACTTCGGCTAAAAAAATTGTTACAATTCACGATTTAATATTTTTAAAATTACCACATCTTTATAAATTTATAGATAGAAAAATTTATTATAAAAAATTTCAATTTGCTTGTAATAATGCTGATAAAATTATTGCTACAAGCGAGAATACAAAAAATGATATAATTGAAGAGTTTAAAATTAAACCTGAAAAAATTGAAGTGGTTTATCAATCTTGTAATTCTGTGTTTTTGCAAAAATATTCGGAAAAAGATTTTGAAAGGGTAAAGGAAAAATACAAGCTTCCTCAAAAATATATTTTAACTGTTGGTACAATTGAAGAGAGAAAAAATGCCTTGCAAGTATTAAAAGCTATTTTTGATTTTAATTTAGATATAAATTATGTTTTAGTGGGCAAAAAAACTAAATATTTGAATAAAATTATTGCTTGGTCCAAAGAACATAATATTTCGCATAAATTACATATTTTAGATAATGTTAGCAACGAAGATTTACCAATAATTTATCAAATTTGCGAAATATTTGCTTATCCTTCAATTTACGAAGGTTTTGGCATTCCTATTTTAGAAGCTTTTAACTCAGGAAATCCAGTAATTACTGCCAATACGGGAGCTTGTTCTGAAGTTGCTGCTGAGGCGGCTTTAAAAGTTGATGTTTCCGACACAAAAAGTATAGGTTTAGCAATAAAAAATATATTGGAAAATGAAAATTTAAAACTTGAATTGCAAGAAAAAGCAAAGTCAAGGGCAAACGATTTTAGGCTTGAAAATATGCTTGAAAATTTATATAGAGTTTATCAAAATTTATGAAAAAAATAATAACAGAAACAGTAAATGTACTAAACAAAAGTGGAGTGATTTTATATCCCACAGATACTATTTGGGGTATAGGTTGCGATGCTTTAGATGAGTTTGCTGTTGAAAATATTTACGCAATTAAACATAGAGATAAATCAAAAAGTATGTTGCTTTTGGTTGACAGTGTTGAAATGTTGGAAAAATATGTTTATGAAATTCCGGCAATGGCTTTAAAATTAATTGAAGCTTCGCAAAGACCATTAACCATAATTTATCCAAAGGCTAGAGGAATTGCAAAAAATTTAATCGCAAGTGATAATACTATTGGAATTAGGTTGACAAAAGATGAATTTTGTAAATCTTTAATTAAAAATTTAGACCGACCAATAGTTTCTACTTCAGCAAATCTTGCAGGAGAAAATCCTCCTCTTGGCTATTTCGATATTTCAAATGAAATAAAAATGGCTGTAGATTATATTGTTCCATTGCGTTTAAATGAGTTAAGCACTGCAAGAAGTTCGGATATTGTTAGAGTATTGAGAAACGGAGAAATAGAAGTGATTAGATAAAAAAACCTCCGAAATTTCTTAGGGCTAAGACATCGGAGGAAATTCAGACATTTTCAAAAAGTTACCAATTAGAAATAACCAAATATAATGCCAAAGTTTAAAAAAATGAAAACTATAAAACAATACGGCTTAGAAATTCAAAATTTACTACCAGATTTTTACGATTTTAATGAAAAGAAATCAATTTCAGAGTTTTTTATAAAAGAAATTTTAAATTTAAGTAATACTGAATATTTATTAAAGAAAAACGACTTATTAAGCAAGCAAGAATTATTAAAACTTGAAAATAAAAAAGATAGATTACTTGCTGGAGAGCCAGTTCAATATGTTTTAAACAAGGCTTATTTTTATGGTTATGAATTTTTTGTTGATAAAAGAGTTTTAATTCCACGTCAGGAAACAGAAATTTTAATTGATGAAATTATAAAATTATATAAGTCAGAAGAAAACTTAGAAATCCTTGATATTGGTTGTGGTTCGGGCAATATTGCCATTAGTTTAAAAAAGAATTTAAAAGATTCTCAAGTCAGTGTTATTGATATTTCAGCAGGGGCTTTGGATGTTTGCAGTAAAAATGCGACAAATCACAATGTGAATTTATGTTTTTATCAATATGATATTTTATCAACAGAAGACAAGTTTTTTAATGAAATTAGTTTTGATTTAATAGTTTCCAACCCACCTTATGTAAGAAATTCTGAAAAAGATTTAATTTTAAAAAATGTTACAGAATTTGAGCCGGCTAATGCTATTTTTGTTTCTGATAATGAGCCTTTAATTTATTATCAAGCTATTGCAGGTTTTGCCAAAACTCATTTAAAACCAAAAGGAGCTTTATTTTTCGAGATAAACGAAGCTTTTGGTCCTCATATTGTTCAAATTTGCCACAACTCAGGCTTTACACAAGTGAAAATAATCCAAGATTTACATAATAAAGACAGGTTTGTTTTTGCGAGAGGATTGGGATAAAAGTTTTTATATAAACTCTTTTCTATATTTTGAAAATAAATTATTAAAAACCTTTTTTTTATAAAAATTATTAGTAGATTTGTAGGAAACAACAGCTTACAAAGCATTACTTTATTTTTTAAAAAGTTTTTGAAAACTTAGGCTATAAATTATAAGACTATGGAAAATAATTCGGAAATAATCATTTATCAAACCGACGACGGCAAAGCCAAGCTTGCTTTAATGGCGAGAGATGGCAATATATGGATGAATCAGAATCAGTTGGCTGAACTTTTTGACACCTCTGTGCCTAATATCAGCATGCACATATCTAATATCCTGAATGATAAAGAGTTGGGTGCAGATTCAGTTATTAAGGATTACTTAACAACTGCCTCAGATGGTAAGAATTATACAGTTACTTTTTATAGCCTTGATATGGTTTTAGCCATTGGTTTTAGGGTAAGAAGTAAGCGAGGAACGCAATTTAGGATTTGGGCAAATAATAATCTAAAAGAATTTATTGTCAAAGGATTTGTAATGGATGATGAGAGATTAAAAAATCCAGACGGCAGACCAGATTATTATGATGAACTTTTAGAAAGAATCCGTGATATACGAGCTTCTGAAAAGAGGTTTTACCAAAAAGTTCGTGATTTACTTTCTTTGAGTAGTGATTATGATGCAAGTGATAAAGCCACACAAATGTTTTTTGCAGAAACACAAAATAAATTGCTGTATGCTGTAACGCTTCAAACAGTTGCCGAGATTATTGTTAATAGAGCCGATGCAACAAAACCCAATATGGCACTCACTTCTTGGAAAGGGAAAGTTGTACGTAAACAAGATATTTTGACCGCTAAAAATTATTTGAACGAAGAAGAAATAGATATTTTAAACAGATTAACCCTTATCTTTTTAGAATCTGCGGAATTAAGGGTAAAAGATCGCAAGGATTTAACATTAGATTATTGGAGAAATAACGTTGATAAACTATTGGAGTTTAACGAAAAGCAAGTACTCCAAAATTTAGGTAAAATATCAAATGAAGAAATGAAATTGAAAGCTTATGAAGTTTATGAGCAATTTGACCAAAGACGTAAAAGCATTGAAGCTAAGGAGGCTGACTTAGAAGATTTAAGATATTTGGAAGAAATAATAAAAAAGGAGCATGAAAAAAAATAACTACAAACCTGTCTGCCAACAACGCACAGGCAGGCGATTAGGCGATTTTATCCAAAGAGTTGATGTAAGGAATACGGAAAATGAAGATTTGCCGTTGATGGGCTTGAGTATTCAAAAATATTTATTCCAAATTGACTTGTAATTTAGAAAACCAAAAACTCGAAGAATTAAAAGACTTGTTTTTAACACGAATGATAATATAAAAAAACATATAAAAATGAACCAACATAATCAAAATAACAAAAATTTCCCACAACGGAAAAGAATGCGATTAAAAAATTACGATTATTCGCAGGCAGGATTGTATTTTATTACGATATGCATTGATAGTTTAAAAAATCCGGGGATGATGCCATTTGGTCAAATAATAAATGGGAAAATGATATTGAATGATGCCGGTAAAATGGTTGAAAAATTATGGCAACGCAGTTTTTGGGATAATATCATACGTAACGAACAGGCATATCAACGTATTTCCAATTATATTAAAAACAACCCTGCAAAATGGGCAGACGATAAATTTTTTAAAACATGAAATTCAGCAAAAACAAACATATCGAATACAAGCAAAAATGATTTTTAAATTATGACCAGTGACATTATTATCTACCAAAATCCTGACGGCAACATCAAAATAGATGTGCGTATAGAAGACGAAACTGTTTGGCTTACGCAAGCCCAAATTTGTGAACTATTTAAAAAGTCAAAGGCTACTATAAGTGAGCATATAAAGCATGTTTTTGAAGAGGGGGAACTGAATGAAATTTCAGTTGTTCGGAAATTCCGAACAACTGCAAGTGATGGTAAAAATTATGATGTAAATTATTACAATCTTGACCTTATCATCTCTGTTGGTTATCGTGTAAAATCATTGCAAGGAACGCAATTCCGAATTTGGGCTACGCAACGGCTCAAAGAATACATCATCAAAGGCTTCACACTGAATGACGACCGTTTTAAGTCGGGCAACTCGATGAATTATTTCAACGAATTACAAGAACTTGAGAAATACCGCATAACTCAAAAGGAATTGATAAAAGAAGAAAGTTTTAAAGAGTTGGAGCAAGATATTAAAAATTTAATTTCTAAAAAATGAAACCCACTGAAAACAAACATATCGAATGCAAGCTAAAAAGTAAATATTCAATTTCAACTTTTCTTTATTCTTATTTTTGTTTATTTGCATATTGTGTTGGGGCTAGTGTAATTGGTGTAAAAACTATTACAAACTATATTAATTTTAAGCTTAATAGAATAAATTTTATTTTTTAACACTTAAAATGTATTTTTGTATTAAATTGCACTTATTATTTGATAGGTTTATATTTGGTAAAATGCAGGTCAATAATCAAAATAACAAAAATTTCCCACAACGGAAAAGAATAACGATTATGGAATGCAATAGCTCTAAGAGAAACGGTAATCAATGCTTTTGTTCATAATGATTATACACGGGAAGTTGCTCCAAAATTTGAAATATTTGACGATAGATTAGAAATCACTTCTTATGGTAGTTTACCGCAAGGATTATCTGAAGAAGAGTTTTTCTTAGGATTTACCATACTCAGAAACAAAGAGTTGATGCGTATTTTTAAAGATTTGGATTTGGTAGAACAATTAGGTTCAGGAATACCCAGAATTTTGGAAACTTACGATAAAGAATGTTTTCATTTTTCGGAGAATTTTTTGCGAGTGGTCTTGCCTTCAGGTAAGGTGCTTAGCCAACCAAATACAGAACAAGATACCGAACAAGATACCGAACAAGATACCGAACAAGATACCGAACAGGTTACCGAACAGGTATTGAGTTTGATTTCTGTAATGAAAGAAAGAAATTATAATCGTAATGAACTTATGAAAGCTGTCAATATTAAACATCGTCCAACTTTTTTATATAATTACCTTCAGCCAGCAATTCTACGTGGATTTATTGAACTAACAATTCCAGAAAAGCCAACAAGTAGTAAACAACAATACTTTTTAACACAGAAAGGAAGAGACTTTATTAGATCTTTGAGTAAAAATTAAATAAAAAACAATTAAAAATGAACCAATATAATCCAAAACTGTCCAAGCTATAATAAGTTAAAAGTCGAAAGTCTGTAAAGTTGAAAGTCTGTAAAGTTGAAAGTCTGTAAAGTCGAAAGTCTGTAAAGTCGAAATGAGCTTCTCGCATTTCGCTACGCTCAAAACTCGAAGATGACAACCACTAATTGCACTAATTTACACTAATTTTGGCTTCTTCGTTTTTCGCTACGCTCAAAAAAAGTTGAAAGTCTGTAAAGTTGAAAGTCTGTAAAGTCGATAGTCTGTAAAGTCGAAATGAGCTTCTCGCATTTCGCCCACTAACAACTAAATACTAAGCACTAACAACTCTTCTTAATGTACTAAATTTGTTGAATATTATGCTTATTTTGACGGGATTTTTGCTATTTTGCAAAAAATCTTTACTTTTCCACCTAATAATTCTATTAATTCCGGTATTATTTTTCTTCTATAAAACATTTTCCTCTTTTATTTCTTCGAATTCTATTTTTGGTAAACCCGCCACAATATCCACAGTTTGCATACTTAAATTGATAATACTTAATAATAAATCTAAAATATATCTTGGTTTATCCTGTTCTTTTGCCCAATCGTTTGGGTCATTTGTAATTCCACTTTTTTTGTCGGTGCTAACTTGATAACGCTCCATTATCCACTCAATAGCAGATTTTCCATTGACTATATATTCATAAGCTTTTTCAGGAATATTACTCAACACTATTTTACTATTGTAAATTATTTTATCTTTTTGGTCTTTCTTTGGAAAACGCATTTTTTGTACTTTATATAAATCTGGATTTAACTGAAAATCCTCTTGAGAATCTCCACTTAGTTCAACACCTTCATAAGCTGGTAAATCTTCATAATAAAGATGTAAATCTGCTAATTTTCGACCTGCATTGCTAAATTTCCAAAAATCTCGCACATCATCTACCAATGGCAAACGTGGCAACATCTTTTTTAAATCATTGGCAAAAGTCCTTCTATAATCCTCACTGTGCAGAAAACCATATACATAATAAAAAATATCTTCTTTGCTCACATTTTTACCATAGATTTTCTTTGCACGTTCCAAAATAAAATCAGAAACGCCATCTCTTCGGATATATTCGCTTTCTCCTGCCGCATCAAATAAACCAGGATTGTTTATTTGGCGCTCCTCAAAGTGATAAAGTGGAAAAATGAGACCATTCATTAAAGTTTGGAAATCAAATGCTGAATTTGTAATAAGTGGAAAAAAGCCTTTATTACTTCCAAGTCCAGGTATTCCAATTAATAGATTTTCGTTTTTGGAAATGGGGAAAAATGTGTCATTGTAACCTGGCCTTTCTAAAAAGCTCCTTTCAAAATAAATTCGTTGTTTAAAGAAAGGGCGATATAAAGCATTTGAAATAAAACCTTCTGAAAATGAATGTTTGATTCCTTTTTTGAAATCTCTTTTGAGATTTACTGACCAACTTATTTCTTTAGGATTATTTTCAATTTTATCTAAATTTTGACCATACTTTTCTCTTTGCATTTCATAAAATTGAATCATTCGCATCAAATTATTGGTTATGACCTTTTTTGATGAGTTGTAAACCCAAGCATCTCGACTACTTACGACGCCATTTGAA
>Ga0172382_10009498_pt1 | contig 13267 bp, 12 predicted proteins | sample Leawel138RmetaG_FD_122245 | JGI IMG/M metagenome (GOLD analysis project Ga0172382, IMG submission 122245) | Leachate microbial communities from a municipal landfill in Southern Ontario, Canada - Leachate well 138R metaG | ecosystem: Engineered > Solid waste > Landfill > Unclassified | place...
ATACGTTAATTTTGGCTAGGAGATTTTTGAATTTTAGTAGCTATAAATTGGGCAATATTGCCAAAAGTTTAGGTTTCGCTTCGGCAACTCACAGCGCAGATGATGATGTGGCCGCTACTATTGATTTATTATTTTTCTTGATAGATAAATTAGAAAAAGGCGAAACGGAAAGAGAAGTGTTGTGGAATAAATTTAAATCTAAATTCATAACACTAAGTTCTAGTATTAATAACTGGGAACAGAAAATTGATAAGTTAAAACCAGCCGACTTCCTTTCATTTGTTTGGGAAGAGTCAGGCTTAAAGGATTATTATAAAAAAGATAAAATATCCAAACAACGTGAAAGGTCTTATGAAACATTGAAAAGTTTTTTTGAAAGTAGATATGATAGTGATTTAGATAATAGAGCTGCTTTAAGTAGTTTAATTCATTATGCTAGCTTGGTTAAGAATATTGACTTCCTTGGAGTTGAGGGTGGTAAAATACCAATAGTTACAATTCATCAAGTTAAAGGTTTGGAGTTTGACCATGTTTTCTTACTGGGATTAAACGAAGGCATCTTTCCATTTTTTAAGACGGACAATATAGAGGAAGAAAAAAGACTTTTTTATGTTGCTTTAACTAGGGCTCGGTCTTCTGTGTATATTTCTTATAGTAACTTTAGCGACAATGACTATGCTATTAAAAAAAGTAGTCTTTTATCTAATATAGACCCCAAGTTTATAAATAATTATTAACTAAATTATATGGAAAATTATAAAAAGCAAGAATTAGAATTTTCAGATATCTATAAAAGAGAATCTGAGATTAAGCAAGTTGAGCAGGAGATGAGAAATTATTTAAACAAAATAAAAGGAGAATATCCTTTCGTTTTGGGATTCCTTCTTCATGGTAGTCGTCTTGATAAAAAGAGGACCCCACGAAAAGATAGTGATGTTGATACAGTTTTAATATTAGAGGACGGAAATCTAACAGCTTCTCATTTGGAGGAGGGTAGAGCCTTAGTAGAGAAATTGGTTTCATATATCAGGGCTCATAAGACGGATAGTGGGTTTGAAGTCGAGCCAAATGATTTTTACACAGTTAGTGAATTTTTTACTGAAATAGACTCGCAAGAGATTCCAAAAACCTTAAGCGGAAAATCAATTTGGGGGTCTAATCCTGAAGCTTTTAGGTATATTGGTGATAGTATAGGCCAGAAATCAGAAACAGAGGTTAATGATTTTTTAAAGAAAGAATTATCTTCTGACAAAAATTAAAGTAGACAACACATATTGTCCTTGCAGTGTAGGAATACCTCTTGACACGAATTAATAATTATAATATAATAAGACCCTGTACATTTAACTCTGTTATTGTTTTTTATTGTGCTATTTATTTAGAGTGCTATTTCTATTAGCTTTTTAAATAAATAGTATAATATTTATTTAAAACACTAATAGAAAATGATAGAAGAAAAAGTTGAAACCAGCTGCTTGAGATTGGGCTTGGGATTTAATTCAGAGTTTGTAATTATCTCTTCTGAAGAGGGAAATAAGATTTCCTTTAAAAAAAATGATCAGGAAAATGTCTTGATGAAAGGATTCCTAGGAATAAACTCGGAAGATGATGAAAATGTGACTCTCAACGTTAGAGCTTCAGATGACATTTTGTCTATGCAATTATTAATACCTTTTTTAAGGGAAATTGTTGATGAAATTGAAGCAACTGGAAAAAAAATTATAATAAAATTTAATTCCATAATGGAAGAAATTTTACTATAAAAAAACACATACTCCTTATTTTCTTAAGGAGTATTTTTATTTGAATTTAAGCACTATAAATGGTATAATGACTGCATTATGAGCGATAAATTATTTAAATTAAAATCAAATTTTGAACCAGCTGGAGATCAACCAGCTGCCATTGAAAAACTCTTAAAAGGTGTAGAGAAGGGTTTTGATTTTCAAACACTTTTAGGTGTTACTGGCTCGGGTAAGACTTTTACCATAGCTAATATTATAAAAGAACTGGATAGACCAGTTTTAGTTATGGCTCCAAATAAGTCTTTGGCGGCTCAATTGTATAGAGAGTATAAAAATTTTTTTCCAGAAAATGCTGTTCATTATTTTGTTTCATATTATGACTATTATCAACCAGAGGCATATATGCCAGGTTCTGATACATATATAGAAAAAGAGGCTATGATAAATGATGAAATTGATCGTCTTCGTCATGGAGCTACTTCAGCTCTTCTTTCTCGTCGGGATGTTATAATAGTGGCATCTGTTTCCTGTATATATAATCTTGGTGTTCCAGTTAGCTATATGGAGGCATCTTTACACTTGGAAAAAGATAAGCCAATGACTAGGTCTGATTTGATATCTCAATTGATAAAGATGCAATTTGAAAGATCTTTAGGGTCTGTAGATAGAGGGCAGTTTAGGGTGAGAGGAGACGTTTTTGAAATAAGGCCTATGTCTGAGAATATTATATACAGGCTTGAATTGAATAATCAAAAGGTTTCAGATATAGATATAATAAACGATACTAGCAGGAATATTATAGAGAACTTAGAAGAGATAGTTATTTTTCCACCAAAACACTTCATATCAACCAAACCTCAAATAGAGCAAGCTATAAAAACAATTAAAGAAGAATTAAAAGATAGGCTTAAATATTTTAAAAAAAATAAACTATATTTAGAAGCAGAAAGACTAGAGAGAAGAGTTAAGTATGATATGGAAATGTTAAGGAGCTTGGGTTATTGTCATGGAATTGAAAACTACTCTAGGCATCTAACTGGTAAATTGGCCGGTGAAGCTCCAGATTCTCTTCTAGAGTATTTCCCTAGAGATAAAGATGGTAAACCTGATTTTCTTTTAATTTCTGACGAGAGTCATATTGGTATACCTCAAATTGGAGGAATGTATGCTGGTGATAGAAGTCGTAAAGAAACTTTAATTAAGTATGGTTGGAGACTTCCTTCAGCTCTCGATAACAGACCATTGAAATTCACTGAATTTGAAAAAAGAATTAATCAAGTTATTTTCACTACAGCAACTCCTGGTAAGTATGAAGTTGAAAAATCAAAACAAGTGGTTGAACAAGTTATTCGTCCTACAGGCTTAGTTGATCCAGAGATAGAAATACGCCCAGTTTTTATTAAAGAAAAAAATTATAGTCAGATAAATGATATTGTTAAGGAGTCAAGGAAAATAATTAAAAAGGGAGGTAGGGTTATTATAAACACATTAACAAAAAAACAAGCAGAAGACCTAAATGCCTACTTAGATAAAGAGGATATTAAGTCAAATTATATGCATTCAGATACTAAGACTTTGGCTCGCAATGAAATACTTAAAGATTTTCGTCTTGGTAATTTTGATATATTAATTGGCGTGAACTTGCTTAGAGAAGGGCTTGATTTACCGGAGGTTTCTTTAGTGGCTATATTGGACGCAGATAGAGAGGGTTTCTTGCGCAGTCAAACTTCTCTTATACAAACTATGGGCAGGGCTGCTAGAAATGTTAGCGGTAAAATTATTCTTTATGCTGACAATATGACCGGTTCAATTAAAAATGCGGTTAGTGAAGTTGAAAGAAGACGCAAAAAACAGATTGCTTATAATAAGAAAAATAATATCAGTCCAAAAACTGTTTACAAAAAAATTGAAGACTTTTTAGATTTAAGTAACAAAAATGAAAAAAAATAAATTAATTTTATTAATAATATTTTTAGGTGTTTTCTGTTTTGTTGTTTTTGAAAGTGTTAAGTATGAAAATAATATTTTTTTTCAACCTAAGATAGAGGAGGATATAGTCAAGGAGGAAATATTTATTGAAGAGGAAGAACAGATTATAACCTTAATTGCAGTTGGTGATATTTCATATTCTCGCGGAGTGGAGAGGGTTGTTAAAAGGCAGAATGATTTATATTATCCATTTTTAAAAGTTAGAGACTATTTGTCTAAGTCAGATATATTATTTGGCAATTTAGAAACAACCATAACGGAAGGCAGGCAAATATTGGACAATGAAATGGTTTTTAGGTCTAATCCTGGAACGGAAATTGTTTTAAAGGATATAGGTTTTTCTGTTTTGTCTCTAGCTAATAATCATATACCTGACTTTGGTCAGAAGGGAATAATGGACACTATTAATTATCTTGATTCAGTCGGTATATTGTATGTTGGTGCTGGAGAAAATATAGACAGGGCTAATAGTCCAGTCTATATAGAGAGTGGAAATAAAATTTTTTCTTTCCTAGCCTATAACGATTCAGATGTGGTTCCAAGTAGATACGAAGCTTCAGAGAATAAGGGAGGAACTGCCTTCTTGAGAATAGATAAGATGCAAGAAGCTGTCTCTTTGGCTAAAGAAAATAGCGATTTTGTTATCGTCTCTATGCACTCAGGAGTTGAATATGTTTTTGAGCCTAACAAAAATCAAGTTAATTTTGCCAGGGCCGCCATTGATGCTGGGGCAGATTTGGTTATTGGTCATCATCCACATGTAGTTCAAACAATGGAAAGGTATAAAGATAAATATATATTTTATAGTTTGGGTAACTTTATTTTTGATCAATCGTGGTCGGAAAAAACTAAAGAGGGTTTAATTGTTAAGATTTTTTTTCAAGAAAATGATGTTCTTAAAATAGAGTTTTTACCGGTAGTTTCTGAAAAATTAGCACAACCTAGACCAGCTAATAGTAATGAGGCTAAGAGAATTTTGGATAGATTGCAATATGATATACAAGAAGAAGTTGATTCTTATGGAAATTTAGTTTATTTTATAAGTAACATATGAATGACAAAATAATTGTTCGTGGAGCACGAATGCACAATTTAAGAAATATAGATGTAGAAATACCACATAATCAGATAACAGCTATAACTGGTGTCTCTGGTTCTGGTAAGTCTTCCTTGGCATTTGATACTATATTTGCCGAAGGACAAAGACGTTACGTAGAGTCTTTATCTCCATATATGCGTCAGTTTTTGGGTCAAAAAAAACCAGCCGATGTTGATGAGATTATTGGCCTAGCTCCAGCTATATCAATAGACCAAAAAGCTCTTTCTCACAACCCGAGATCTACGGTTGGTACGTTAACGGAGATTTATGACTATTTAAGAGTTCTTTATTCTCGTTTGGGTGAGATTTTTTGTCCAATTTGTGGTCATAAAATTCAAAAATTATCACTAGAAGAAATGGTTGATATTACTCTTAACAAAGCTAAGGATAGTAAAAGTAAGTATATAACAGTAATATCCCCACTAGTTAGAGACCGTAAAGGCGAATATTATCAATTATTATATGATTATTTATCTTTAGGCTATTCAGAGGCTAGAATAGATGGTAAAATATACTCATTAAGGGATCAAATAAAGCTTAGTGCTAATAAAAAGCATAGTATTGACCTGATTGTCGATAAAGTGCCGTCTGATAACGACTCTCGTCTTTTTGAGGCTATAGAGAGTTCAATAGCCTATAGTAAGGGCTTGGTTTATATAGCCCTAGATAATGAAGAATTCCTGTTATCATCAAATTGGACTTGTCCTAATGATAATTTCGCTTTTCCAGAGGTGGAGCCACGTCTTTTTTCTTTTAATTCTCCTCATGGAGCCTGTCCTTCCTGTTCTGGTCTAGGGAAGGTCGGGTTTTATGCTAATGAGGTTTGTCCCAAATGTGAAGGAAAAAGGTTGAGGGAGGAGGCTTTGTCGGTTAGAATAAATGATAAGAATATAGCCGAAGTTACAGCCTTACCACTAGATCAATCTTATTTGTTCTTTGAAGCTGTTTTGGGTAACTTAAATAGTCGTCAGATTGATATAGTTGCTAATGTAATGCAACAAATATTGGACAGGTTGGAGTTTTTAAACAAGGTTGGCTTGTCATATTTAACCCTAAATAGGGAGTCTGAAACCCTCTCTGGTGGAGAAGCTCAAAGAATTAGGCTTTCCTCTCAAATTGGCTCACAGTTATCTAGAACTCTTTACGTTTTAGATGAGCCAACAATAGGTTTGCACGAAAGGGACACATTTAAGCTAATAGACACTCTTAAAGCCCTTAGGGACAAAGGAAATACTGTGATATTAGTAGAGCATGATGAACAAACCATACTGAATTCAGATTATTTGATAGATTTAGGGCCAGGTGCCGGTATATATGGAGGTGAATTAGTCGCAAGCGGTAGTACAAAAGATTTGATTAAGGACAGTAGTAAAAATAGTAAATCCTTAACTCTTAAATATTTAAAAAGAGAAAGAGAAATAGCTATACCAGAAAAAAGGAGAAAACAAAATAAGGGAATAATAAAGATAAAAGGAGCTAGAGCTAATAATTTGAAGAATGTTAATATAGAATTACCCTTAGGTAAGTTGGTTGGTTTATGTGGTGTTTCTGGTAGCGGAAAATCATCATTACTTTATGATGTATTGTATAAAAATATTGTACAGATAAAAAGAAGTCCAGGGAAATACAAAATAGTAGATGCTCAAGAAATTAAAGGTGTTGAATATATAAATAAAGTGTCTGTGATAGATCAATCTCCAATAGGTAGAAGCCCGAGATCAAATCCAGCCACTTATACGGGAATTTTTACCCCTATTAGAGATTTCTTCGCTGAATTACCAGAATCCAAGGAAAGAGGCTATACTTTGTCTAGATTCTCTTTTAATCGAGCGGGTGGACGTTGTGAGTCTTGTCAGGGTGCTGGCTATAATTTAATAGAAATGCATTTCTTGCCTTCAGTTTTGGTTGAGTGCGATGTTTGTAGGGGGAAAAGATTTAATAGAGAAACTTTACAGGTTAAATACAAGGATCATAATATATCAGATGTTTTAAATCTTAGCGTAGAAGAAGCTATCAGTCTTTTTGATGGTAATTATTATATAACAGATAAGTTAAATATTCTAAAATCAGTTGGTCTTGGTTATCTGAAGTTAGGTCAGAGTGGAACAACTCTTTCCGGTGGTGAAGCTCAGAGAGTTAAAATAGCCAAAGAGTTAAACTATGTTTTAGGTCAAAAAACTCTTTACTTATTAGATGAGCCAACAACTGGATTGCATCATCAAGATATTGAGATGTTACTTGATGTTCTTAATAAATTGGTGGACAAGGGTCATACGGTTGTAGTTATAGAGCACAATATGCATATGTTAAAATCGATGGATTATTTAATTGACTTAGGTCCTGATGGCGGCGAAAAAGGTGGTTATCTATTAGCCAGTGGTGAGCCCGAAGATATTGTGAGAAGTGATAAGAGTATAACAGGTAAGTACTTAAAAGATTATTTATGATTAAAAGCGATTTAAATAATATACCAAAATCTTCTGGCATATATTTTTGGATGGATAATAAGGGTAAAGTACTTTATGTGGGTAGGGCTACTAATTTAAAAAATAGGTTAAGTCAATATTTTTTATCCAATGTGGAGCCAAGGATAAGAGAGATGGTATCCTTATCTAAGAAGGTTAAATTTATAGAAACCGACACACTTTTAGAAGCCATTATTCTAGAAGCTAAGCACATTAAAAAGCATTGGCCTAAATATAATATAAGGGATAGAGATGATCGTTCTTTTGTGTATATAATAATATTAAAGAAAGATTTTTCTCACCCCTTAATTGTCCGTGGCAAAGATTTAAGCAAGTATGAAAATGTGGAAAAGGATATTTTTGGCCCATATCAATCCTTCACCCTTATTAAAAATGCCTTAAGAATTATTAGAAGGATATTTCCATATAGTACATGCAAACCTGGCTCTAAAAAGGCTTGCTTTGATTATCAAATAGGTCTTTGTCCTGGTGTATGTATCGAATTAGCTGATAAAAAGGAGTATAAAAAAAATATAAATAATATAAAATTATTATTAGATGGAAAAAAAGAATTATTAATTAAGAGGTTGATTAAAGAAAATAATAATCAGGCAAAAGCCTTGAAACACTTACAAGATGTTTCTTTACTGGAGAAGGATAATAATATTACTAATGTTAATTTTAAAAGAATAGAGGCTTATGATATTTCTCACTTCTCAGGGAAAGAAGCTTATGGATCTATGGTTGTTTTTGATTCTATGGGCAATAGTATTAAAGATGAGTATAGGCTTTTTAAGATAAAAAATAATTTTTTAAATGATGATTTAAGGGCTTTGAGTGAAGTTATAGAGAGAAGGCTAAATCATGAAGAATGGTCTTATCCTGATTTATTTTTAATAGACGGGGGAAAACCTCAACTACACTTTCTAAAGGATATTTTTGAAAAATATAAAATTAAAAATGTTGTTGGTTTGTCTAAATTTTCTGGTGACAAGTTAGTCTTTTTAAGCAATGTAGACTTGAAATTTAAAAAGAGTGCTGAAGAGGCTAAAGATATTTTATTGTCTGCTCGAGATGAAGCTCATCGCTTTGCTAATTCAGCTAGAAAAAGGGCCAAGAAAATATAAATGACAATATTTATTTTATTTGCTATAATTTTTATATATTAAATTAATATTAATTTTAAAAATATGGAGAACAGAGGATTGAAAGTTAATTATTTATTAGCACCCCTAGGTGTATTAATAGTATCTCTTGCTGGAGGTTATTTTACTGGTGGTGGTATGGACTGGTATGACACTTTGAATAAGCCAGGGATTGCTCCCAGTGGTTCATTTATTGGAATTGTTTGGACTATAATTTTTATCTTGTCAGCAATATCAATATTATTATTTTCTAATGACCCTAAGACAAACAGAAAAAGCTTATTTTTTAAACTAGTTGTTTTTTTGTTTATAATTAATGGTTTATTAAATATATTTTGGTCAGTATTATTCTTTTCTTGGAATTTAATTTTAGCATCAGTTATAGAGATGTGTATATTAAATTCAGTTAACCTGCTACTAATACTTATGCTTTGGAAAAACAACAAATCTTCAGCTGTTTTACTGATACCATACTTTGTTTGGGTTTGTCTTGCCACTTATTTGGCCTATTCTATTTATATATTAAACTAAAAAAATGAAGAAAGTTTTAGTAATACTTGGTCATCCTAACAAGGATAGTTTTAATTCTTTTTTAGCTAACAGTTTAGTAGATGGTTTAGTTAAAAAAAATAATGAAGTTAAAAGAATTAATTTGGGTGATTTGAATTTTGATTTAAATTTAAAGAAGGGATATAAAGAAATACAAGAGTTAGAAGGAGATTTGAAAAAATCTCAAGAAGATATATTGTGGGCTGATTATTTGATTTTTGTTTTTCCTATATGGTGGTATAATATTCCAGCAATTCTTAAGGGTTTTATTGATAGAGTTTTTCTACCTGGTTTTGCTTTTAAATATACTAATTCAATGCCAAAAAAACTACTGAAAGGGAAAAAGTCTGCTATTATTTGCACCTCTGGAGATTCCAGTATAGCTTATTTTTTTATTGGCAATTCAGCTGCTAAAAATCTTTCTTCCTCTCTAGCTTTTTGTGGTATTAAGAATATAAAGACACAGTTGTTTGGCTTGGTAGAAAAAAGAGTTAATGTTAAGGGTCTTGATTTTTATAAAAAAAGACTTGATGGTATTATAAAATTAATTAAATAAAAATATGGCAAGGATTGTTTCTAAGGGTTATTCTTTTGATGATGTCTTGGTTATACCTAAGTATAACAGGGTTGAATCTAGGAGGGATGTATCTTTTAAAACTATGGTGACTAAAAGACATTCTCTAGATATACCTTTTGTAGTTGCTAATATGGATACTGTTTGTGAGAGTGAAATGGCTATTACTATAGGCAAGATGGGGGGATTGGGTGTTATTCATCGTTTTATGACTATTAAGGAGCAAGTCAAGGAAATACAAAAAGTAAAAAAACACAATCTTTTAACAGCTGCTGCTGTTGGTGTTAAGGATTACGAAGAAAGAGCCAAGGCTTTGTCTGATGTTGGAACTGATATTTTTGTCTTGGATGTCGCACATGGACACTCTAAAAGAGTTGGTAAAACACTGGATTATATAAAAAAGAATTTTCCCAGAATCGATGTTATGGTTGGTAATATAGCCACTAAAGATGCTGCTGAATATTTTATAAATAAAAAAGCTGATGCTATAAAAGTTGGCATTGGTCCAGGTTCTATGTGTACCACCAGACTTATGGCCGGAGCTGGTGTTCCTCAAATTACAGCTATTATGGATGTTTATGAGGCTAGTCAAGGCAGAGCGCCGGTTTGCGCTGATGGAGGTATAAAGATTTCAGGAGATATTGTTAAAGCTATCGGAGCTGGTGCTGACACTGTTATGATTGGCTCTTTGTTTTCAGGCACTAAAGAATCTCCGGGTAAGATAATTAATAAGAATGGAAAAAAATATAAAGAGTATAGAGGTATGGCTAGTTATTTAGCCACTGTTAAAAAAATGGCCCTTGACGGAGTCAAAAAGGAAGAAGTTGTTCATGTTGAGGGAGAGATGACTATGACTGAATACAAGGGATCTGTGGTTCCAATAACAAACAAATTACTAGGAGGACTAGCTTCAGGGATGACTTATATGGGAGCTGAAAATATAGAGAAAATAAAAGGGAAGGCTGATTTTATTTCTGTTACTGGCGCCGGTATAAAAGAAAGCATTGCTCACGGACTTTTTAATAATTAATTAAATTATATTTTATGCTAACCTTAGAAGAGATTAAAAAAAATCCAGTAATCAAATCATGTATTAAATTATCTGAAAAATATTTAGATTCTTTGGGATATACCGATCATGGGTCAAGACATATTGGTCTTGTATCTGATAGGGCGAAAAGCCTAGCTAAACACATAGGGCTTACCGCTAGACAGCAAGAAATGGCTGCCATAGCATCATATTGTCATGATATGGGTAATTTTCTACAAAGAACTGGTCATTGCTATACTGGTGCTATGATTTTTTCTCAATTATTTTTACCAAAAGCTAAAACAAGCAAAGATGCGGATGAAGTTTTACTAATAATGCAAGCTATAGCCAATCATGATGAAAATAAATATGAAATAATGAACACTATTGGTGCTATATTAATTTTAGCTGATAAATCAGATGTGCATAGAAGTAGGGTTAAAGATAGAGACCCTGAGAATATAAAGAAAGATATTCATGACAGGGTTAATTATTCAGTCATTGATTCAAGTTTTAAAACCATTGATTCTAAGAAGGATATAGTTTTAAAATTAAAAATCGATACAAAAGTAACCGGAGTTATGGAATATTTTGAAATATTTAACGAGAGAATGATTCTTTGTAGAAAGGCGGCTGATTTTTTAGGTTACAATTTTGTATTAATTATTAATGATTTTAAATTGTCTTAATTTATGATAGGGTTATTTGATTCAGGTGTTGGCGGCCTAACAGTTTTAAGGGGATTAATAGAAAAAGAGCCAAATTATAATTATTTCTATTTAGGGGATAATGCTAATGTTCCTTATGGAAATAAGTCAAAGGAAGCTATATATTCCTACAGTGTTAAGGCTGTTGATTTTTTATACAGCAAGGGATGTAAAATAATTATTATTGCCTGCAACAGTGCATCGTCTCAAGCTTTAAGAAAAATACAACAAGAATATTTGCCTACAAAATACCCAGACTTAAAAGTTTTGGGAGTTATAAGGCCAATAGCTGAAGAGTTGAATAAATACCCAAAAATTAAGAGGGTTGGTGTCATAGGTACAAAAGCGACAATTGAATCAGATACATATTTAGATGAGATAAAGAATGTAAGAAGTGATATTGAAGTTTTTCAGAAAGCAACACCTCTTTTAGTGCCTCTAATAGAAGAGTCTTGGGCAAGAAAACCAGAAACAAAAATGATATTAAAAAAATATTTAAGATCATTAAAAATGGATAAAGTTGACGTTCTTATAACAGCTTGTACCCATTATCCATTTTTATTAGGTGATATAAAAAGAATAATGGGTAAGAATTGTTTAGTTTTTGATACGGAAAAAATTATAGCTGACAGCTTCTTCGATTACATAGAGAGACATAAAGAACTAGACATTAAAAAGAGTGCTAGTTCGGAATATAACTTTTTTACAACTGATAAGTTTGATAAGTTTATTGAATTAGGAGAGATGTTTCTAGGAAGAAAAATAGAAAAAATAGAGAAGGTGTCAATTTAATTACCACTTATTTAAATCTATTTTATAACCCCTTCCTTTTATAGTATGAATTAAATCCCTTTTATCTTTATTGGGGTTTATTTTTTTTCTCAATTTTAGAATGTGAGACTCTATAGTATTGGAAAAGGGATCAGCATTAAAATCCCAGACATTTTCCATTAAAATTGTTCTGGATAAAATTCTACCTTCATTTTTCAAGAAAAACTCTAACAACATTAATTCTTTAAAGGTTAAGTAAATATTAATTTTACCTCTTCTTACTTGATGCTTTTCGACATCAACACATAAATCATCTATTTTATATATTTTACTCTCTATTTTTTTAGGTCTACGAGAGACGGCATTGACTCTGCTTATCAAATCATCAAAAATAAAAGGCTTGGTTATGTAATCATCAACCCCCATCTCAAACATCTTATTTTTAGTTTCCTGACTAGTTTCAACTGTTATTGCTATAACAGGAATATTTTTATTCTCTTTCTTTATTTCACTTAAAACCTCCTCTCCGTTTTTAATTGGCAGATTGTAGTCCAAAAGAACTAGATCGTAAGTGTTGGTTTGAAACATATACACAGCTGCTTTACCGTCATTAGCTATGTCTACGGTAGACAAACTGTCTTGAAGAGCTTCGGCTATTAAATTAGCCACATCCTTTTCGTCTTCAATAACTAAAATTTTCATAAAATTTAATAAAAAGAAAATAAATCACTATTTTATCTCCTTCTTATTTTAATTATTAGTATTTATTATATTATAGAAAGTCTAATGTGAATTTAAGATAAACATAAGATAAATTAGTTTGTTATCACTTATATATTGTGCTATAATCAATTTTGTATGAGTGAAATGAAAATAAATAATATAGCAAAAAATACATCTTATTTAACTTTAGCCTTTATAATTCAAAAGGTTTTTTCTTTTATTTATTTTGTTATTTTAGCTAGAAATCTTGGACCAGAAACTCTTGGCAAGTATTATTTTGCTGTATCTCTTACAACTATTTTTGCCATTTTTATCGATTTGGGGCTAGTCAATTATTTAACCAGAGAAACAGCCAAAAACAGGGAGGGATCAAAAAAATTATTAGCCAATGTTTTAGGACTAAAGGTTATATCTAGTTTATTGTCCGTTTTAGCTGTTTTTATTTTTGTTAATTTACTGGGCGAACATGA